>Ga0163154_10000110_pt1 | contig 112643 bp, 98 predicted proteins | sample OliLakLV19MP9P1_FD_148649 | JGI IMG/M metagenome (GOLD analysis project Ga0163154, IMG submission 148649) | Freshwater microbial mat bacterial communities from Lake Vanda, McMurdo Dry Valleys, Antarctica - Oligotrophic Lake LV.19.MP9.P1 | ecosystem: Environmental > Aquatic > Freshwater > Lake... | reverse complement strand
AAAAATATTACGAATGTCGTTTTCAAATAGAGTTTGACTTCAGAGATGTCAAACAACTCTTCGGACTCTCCAAAATCAAAAACTATCGCAAAACGCAACTCAATAATATGTTCGGGATGAGCTTCTCTGCCCTCTCGTTTGCCAAGATTTTACAAACCCAATGGGCAGACAAACTTAAATTTAAGAACCTCAGCCTCATTGACCTCAAAACTATATACAAAGCCCAGTTTTACCTCAAAAATGCAATAAATAATATCCCAAATTTGTCCGAATATTTTTTTCTACCCAATTTATCAATGATTTTGTCCCTACGGACATTATTAATCAAGAATAATGGCAGATATATTGTATATTTGTAATGCTACTATTCTATGTAACAATGGGCTTCAGCCTGTTGTAAAACCCAATCACAGGCTGAAGCTTGTTGGTACAGCCTTACAAATATAACACTATCTTAATTTTTTATGCCGCATTTTATTTTACTTTTACTATTATGTGAGCGAAGCTGTCAAAGTTTTGCTACAAAAAGAATTGGTAGGCAAGGAAATAGAACCGCAGGGCACCCGTAGTTACATCATTCAATTTTTTTGGCAACGCATTGGTACAACCTATCAGTGAATTGAGTGTACTTCAAAGAGAAATTTTACTTGATAGCTTGCTTGAACTTATTTATAAATTGAACCAAGCAGGCATCATCAAAACACAAAGAATGTGCTTTTCTTGTTCTTTTCACTCAAAAGAACAAGAAACACATTCTTACAATTTATTACAAAAAACGGTGAAAAACAATGAATTGCGACTCGATTGTCCTGAACATTGCATCAAAAATAACATTCAATCTTTGTTTTTGGCATCAACAACGGTTATTCAAAAATTTGTCAAACCTTGTATTTTCAAATAAAACAAAGAGAGGCATTCTAAGAATGCCTCTCTTTGTTTTATTGCTGTTTCGCAAATATTATTTGCAATTTTATGCTTCTACAGCTGCCTTTTTAGGGCGGCCTCTGCGGGGTTTTGGCTCACCGTCAGTTACTGGAGGCGTGTCACTTTCTGTGGCAGTTTTAGCAGTTTTTGTGGTAGCCTTATTCATAGCATAGCGGGTGCGGTGATATGATTTATAGAAGTCGGGGTGGCTGTCTTGGAAGCGATACAAAAGTTTATCTACTTTATCTTCCAAAATAGCATCAATTTCTTTTAGCACCTTGCCTACGTTTATCTTTACTTTGGCGGTTGCATCTTCTGCTTCAATAGCTACGGCTTTGCGTCTTCCTGCAACTTCTTTAAACGCTGTGATAGCACTTTCCAACAAAGTCAACTCTTCTTTCTCTACGCCATAATATGCAAGTTCCTGCAATTTATTAGTAGCCACTTCTAACAATTCAGTACTTGCTTGCGCGGCTTGTTTGTCATTTTTCTTCTCCATTTTAACACGGTTTAAAAACGACAGTATTTTAATCTCGTTATTTTGAGAATCAATAGCATAAGCATACAATGCGCCTGCGAGCGTGATAGTTTTTTTGACAAGTGTATTTTTGCGTTCTTTTTTTATGGCTTCACTGCTTTGAACATTAGCCATTTTTGGTGCGCGTCCTCTTGGTTTTTTTTCCGTTTCAGGAATTTGCAAAGTAGCAAGACAGTTTTTAATATCATTTACAGAGTTTTGCAATGCACCGATGGCCTGCCATACTTGTTGATTTTCCTCAAGCTTTTTAACGATAGTTTCGTATTTAGCGATTTTGGGAGAAAGGTTTTTACTCATGATTTTTAATAAAAAATATATTTGTTAGCGCAAAATAAAATAAAATAAATGAAAAAAAAAAATTTTAAAGGCTTTTTTTTGAAAAATTATTTTTATAAGATGCTTTATGCGATATTTACCCGTTCTTAAGGCTCATTTCTGTATCCTTTCATGTGGTATGTTTTTTAGCTGTACTTGGCGCAAAGCAGAAGGTTTCCGCTATACGTATGAATTTTAGCAATAGAAATAGTTTTATTTTAAAACAATGTGAAGGAAAAGCAGTAAAATTTTGTAAATATTTAGGAATAAACTATCTTTGTAGCAAAAATACCTTCCCACTCTTACACTGTGCTAAATAAGCCAACACGATTTTTATGTATTTGTATCCTTTTTGCACTTTCTATAGGAGGGGTCGAAGGAAAAACAAAGGCGGAGATAGTTTCCCTATCAGGAGATCTACTCCCTTTTTTGCAAGGCTTGTTGCTTATGGGTGTCGCATACGCTTCGCTTATTTATTATATCAGCAATCGCAGCGTTTTTGGCTACACAGGCTTCATTCTTGGGCTTTTATCGACGCTTCTCCGAACTTATGCACACCCTCATGTATTTGCTATCTTATTACACCTTATTGTCTTATCGGCACTTGTTTACGGATCTTACGTGCTTAGTAAGTTCATACGTATACTCCAAATAACCAAAGAGAGAAATGAAGAGCTGGAACAAAAAGTGGCACAACGCACAGAAGAACTGGCACACAAGCAGGCAAGCCTCAATGCGGTAGTAGAAAGCACCCCCGATTTGATATACTCTCTAGATAGCCATTACAACTTTGTTACGATGAATACTGCTACCAAGGAAACTTTTCAAAAATTTTATAAAAAAGAGGTGGTTCTAGGTAGTAATTATAAGAAAGTAGTTGATAAGGCTGTGTTTGATATGATGGCACGCTACCTTGCAAAGGCGTTCAAAGGTGAATTGATTACTGCCAAATTGAATTATGAGATGGACAAAGTAATGTATCACAGGGAAGTATATCTCAATCCCATCTACGAAAATGGCACGATAACAGGCATTTCTGTTTTTTCTAAAGACATTACCCAAACTGAAACTACTACACTCAATTTGAGTTATAGCGAGTCTTTGCTCGAAGCTACCTTTGAGCAATCACCAGACGCACTTTTTCTGGTCGATTATGAAACCTGTACCATCAAACGTTGCAATCTACGCGCTATACAAATGTACGAAACTACAGACGAAACCCAATTATTGGAAAAAAATATTTTTGAATTTCACAAACAACATACTGCATACGAAGAATACACACGTATTATGCAAATAGTACAAGAAAAAGGCGTGTGGACAGGCGAGTACGAATATACAACTTTCAAAAAAAGCACTTTTTGGGCAGTCCTCAAAATAAGTAACCTGCTTTTAGGAAATACAAAATATCTATTGGCACGTGTATCGGACATTAGCGAAAGAAAAGAAAACGAAAACAAAGTAGCCGAAAAAGAAGCCAATCTGCGTGCCATACTTGAAAGTAACGACCAATCTATTTGGTTGATTGACCAAACCCACATGCTCATAGACCATAATCAGGTATTTGTTGAAATGCTCAAAAAAACATTTGGGCTGACACTCGCCGCACACATGGACATGGTAGCAAGCCTCCCCTATATTTATCAAACCATGTGGAAACTCCGCTACAAACGTGTCTTGAAAGGGTACCGCGAAGTATATATTGATGCCTACGAATATGACGGAAACGAATATGTATATCAAATAACAGGCTTTCCCATATATGAAAAGGAACAAGACAAAGTAACATCTGCTTCTTTCTTTGCACGCAATATCACAGCACAAGTTACCGCAGAACGCGAACTTACTGCCAGCCAACGTTTATTGGATTCTATCAATCAGCATCTTCAAGACGCATTATTTCGAAGTACACCAAACGGCAAAGTATTATATGCCAATCTCGGATTTGTCAAAATGTTTGGATATACAGAAGAGGAACTCTATACAAAAGATATACACGATTTTTATGAAAACGCCACCACACGCACAAAACTTCAAGAGCTGTTAATTGCCAACCAACGCTACGATAACCAAGAATGTAAAATGAAGCGCAAAGACGGCTCGCTGTTTTGGGTTTCTATCAGTACCACCCAAAATTATGATGAAAATGGTAACGTTTATTATGACGGCATTATACGCAATATCACAGAAGCGCGCCACGCCAAATCGCAACTCAAAAAGCAAAATATCAAACTAAAAAAAGTAAACAGCGAATTGGACAAATTTGTCTATAGTGCCTCTCATGACCTCCGCGCTCCACTGTCTTCTTTGCTCGGATTATTGGACATCATACGCCTAACAAACTCCGAAGAAGAACGCCAAATGTTGTACGAAATGATGCTCAAAAGTGTAAAGAAATTGGACGACTTTATATACCAAATTATACAATACTCACGCAATTCAAGAGTGGAAGTAAAAGTACAAGCAATAGATTTTCAAGCTGTCCTAGCAAGTATATTTGACGACTTAAAATATATGGCAAACGGCACAAAAGTAAAACGACACATAGCAATAACTATAGACACACCTTTCTTTTCTGATGAATTCCGCCTCAATGTCATCTTAAATAACCTCATATCAAACGCTTTCCGTTATACAAATCCAAATACAGAACAGCCTTTTGTGAAAGTACTCATACATGTTTCTACTGAAAAAGCACACATAGAAATAAGCGACAACGGCATAGGCATCAAAGCAGAACATGTAGCAAACATATTCAAAATGTTTTATAGAGCAAGCGATAGCAATACAGGCTCAGGTATCGGTTTATATATCCTAAAAGAAGCATTAGATGTTTTAAAAGGAAAAATCCACGTGGATTCGGTAGAAGAACAGGGAACAACCTTCACTTTAGAAATACCAAACTTAGGCAACCGCAAAAACACACAAGTCGCAAACATTTAAGCCCAGAATTGTTAAGTTCTCGTTTTGGGCAGGCAAGTTGCCAAATATGTAATCTACCCCTCCCTCCAAATTGGAGAGAGGCTGGGAGGTTTCTTGGAGAACTTAATGGATATGCATTTAAGCCTGATTGTCAGCGTGTAACGCCTTCAGCCAACAGTTTCAAATCTTCTATTTTAAAGTGTGCATCTATTTTTTCATGAATATGATAAAAAAGCAACGTAAAAGCAGGATTTTTCAGGTATTGTACTATTTCCTGCATCGCCTTCTGTAAAAGTGCTTTATCAGTTTGTTCGAGGCGTATCTCATCATCTTCATACACATAAACACCTTCTATATAATGCGCTTTTTTCACACGCCAAGTATTGCGCGAAATATTGGCAAAGTGGGTAGGCAAGAAGTCTTGCCTGCCCATATTATGTAGCAAATTGATAACACGCCCACCGCGCTTCAAGACACCCCATGTAAAGGTAGGCAAGGCGATGTCCAGCTTCAGCGGATACGAAGCGAGTGCAGGCGCGTATGCCTTTAAAATATCTATATCTAAAATAGAGTTTTGGGTGTCTGAACCATCTACCTTGCCTACGTTGTAACACATCAATACGCCTTTATCTATAGGTGGCACGCCTGTTTTCTGTGCATATTTTACTTGGTGCAAGCGAATGGTAGCAGAAAGTAATGCGGGGGCTATCTTTTTCTTCAACACTTTACAAAGCTTAAAGAACTTTTCTTTGGTTTCGCCACTCCAATCGCAGTCTAATTGCAAGGCGGTAAGTGTAGCATGTTGTGGGAACAATGCCTGCAATTGCGTCTGTATTTTCTGGTATATTTTTTCAGCTGTAGCCTCCACTTCTTCATCAGGCAAGTTATACATTGCTCTATTGGTAATAAAAACAGTAGGCGTAATCGCTACATCAGTAGGCAAGGCAAGCGCCTGTTTATCTGTGCTTTTTCGCAAAGGTGCGACAGGCAAAACCCGTTTTATATGCTCGTTCCAATCAATATCAAAAAAACGGACGTATAATTCTTTTGCTTGCAAAGAATTGAGGTATTGTTGTGTTTTTGTAGTCCACTTCCATGTAGTCTGCCAATAATAAAACCCTACGCCTGTAGGTTTTGTTTGCTCGCGGTTAGTTTCACAACCAAAAACAAACCAAAAACAACATAGCCAAGCAAACACGTTTGTTATTTTAAGTATAAATCGTTTATTGTTCATATAGTTTTTACTTTAAAAATCACAGCAAGCTCATATGCTTTCTATAAGGTCTATTTCGTTTTGTGTAAGATTGTAAAAAGCGTAAATGCCTGTATTCATTTCAGTTTGGGTATATTTTATACGTCTATTCAAATGGTCTTTATCTGTTGGCGCTGTTACGATTTGTAAACGTACACAAAGGTCTATCGATTGTTTTGTATGGAGTAATATTTTATCATGAAATTTTTTATCATTTTGCTTTTGAAAATCAAACAAAGGGATAGGCACTTCTTGCAACTGTGTTATACGTATTTTTGGAAACGTTTTAGTTTCAGGTATAATAAAAGCCTTAAAATAAAATTCATATAACTTACTATTTAGTAGTGTATTGAGTTGTGCTTCATCAAGCTTTAAGTTGTTTTTGAGCAAATTGGTAGCCAAAAATTCTGCGTCTATACTTTCTTTATCGTTTATTTCTTTGTATTGTTTGGTGTAAGTTTGTAGGCTTCCTGCGAAGACATTATCGCGTGCAAAAGTTTCAAAAAAAAGTCGAATGAAGGTAAGTAATCTTTGTAAGTAAAGTATTGCAAACGCCCCAATTTAGCCTCGTCATCATCACGCACTTTGCGCGTACTGTTGTAAATAGCAAACTCTGCAAAGTTGGTAAGTACGGAAATGCGCATTTTGCCCACGCGTCCATAATTCCGTACTTGTTGTGCCGCATCGCCATCTATATACAAATAAACAGACGGCTTTTTAGTTTCCAAATAGGGAAAATGCTTGCCTTCTTCAATTCTAAACAAATACTCAGGTCGTTTCCCTGTTTTTTGGTGTACAGCTTCATGGGCGACTTCAGTATAGCTGGGGCTTTTTCCTTTTAGGTTGCTTACGTCCCAATGCCTCAAAAAACAGATTAACAAACTCGACGCGTGTCTGAGTTTCATTGTAGGCAAGGGCTTGATAGGCGGTTATGTTTTGGTCACACTTCTCGACCAACATTTTCACAATATTATAGGCGGTTTGCTTATCCATGCCCAAATATAGCGCAAAAAAATGTTATAAAAAATTTTTTTTAGCACACAATACACACCACCGTTATTTATATTCCTTAGTTTTGTGCAATACCTTCAGGGTTCGTGTACATTTTAAAGAAATTATAAAAAAAACTTGTCTAAGCCTTGTAAAAATGCAACACTTTTGCCCATAATCTCGTTTATACCTTTGTATGAAAATAATGATTCCATACTTCTTATTTAATTCCTGTACCACCCATTAAAAATTGAAAAAAATAAACATGAAAGCACTTGGTAATCACATTTTAGTTGAGTTTTATGACTGCAACAAACAAGTAATGAACGACGCGCCTTTTATAGAAAAGGTGATGAATGAAGCCTCTCTTATGTCAGGCGCAACCGTGGTGGGTAGCCACTTTCATACGTTCAGCCCCCACGGCGTAAGTGGTGTGGTGGTGATTGCTGAGTCGCACTTATCTATCCATACTTGGCCTGAATACGGTTATGCCGCAGTAGATATTTTCACTTGTGGAGATACTATAGAACCCGAAATCGCCTTTGAACATTTGAAAGAGCATTTTCAAGCAGGCAATACTGCTACTATCGAAATGAGACGTGGACAACTACACGACATCAAGGACTTGCGCCACAAAGTAGTGGAAGCGGAACTCGCCATCGCATAATCTACAAAATACGCCTGTACAATAATTTTTGTATAGGCTTTTTTTTATTTAACAAAAGCGTAACAAGGGGTTTGGCAAAGTCCACAATAACTTTTTAAAAACCGTTTTTATTTAAAACTATGGAAGAAATAATCAATCGCGTTTCCCAAAGCCCACTCATTTCCTTAGACCTCGAAACGCTGTATCCACAAGGTAAACGTGTCCTTTACGATTTGAAAGATAATCTTTTTCAAGGACTTATTTTAAAAGAAAAAGATTTCAGAACTTTCCTAAAAACACACGATTGGACAACATACCAAGACGCACATGTAGCTATCACCTGCAGTGCTGATGCTATAATACCTACTTGGGCATACATGTTGCTGGCTATTTGTTTGGAGCCACATGCAAAAACTATCATTTATGGAGATATGCAAATACTTGAAAATGAGCTTTTTAGGCAGGCTATAGCGCATATAGACTTGGCAATATACAAAGATAAAAAAGTTGTAGTAAAAGGTTGTAGCAAACTCGAAGTACCCATAAGTGCCTATACCGAAATAGCCCGTTTATTGCGTCCATTGGTAGCAAGTTTGATGTTTGGTGAGCCATGCAGTACTGTTCCTTTATACAAACAGCGATGAAAAATGACTTTCTACCCGACTTACATGCCCGTTTAGAAAATGCTGTAATGCGTTACGAAAACCCCGACTTTATAACAGAAGACCCTATTTGTGTGCCGCATAGTTTTACCAAACGCCAAGACAAAGAAATAAGCGCGTTTTTTGCGGCTATTCTTGCATGGGGAAACAGAACGGCAATCATCAAAAAAAGCAAAGAGTTAATGGCGCGTATGGGCAATGCACCCCATGACTTTGTACTAAATCACAGCGAAAACGACCTGAAAGGCTTACTCACTTTCAAACACCGCACTTTTCAAACTACTGACTTATTGTATTTTGTGGATTTTTTGAAAAGGCATTATATACAACACGAAACACTCGAAATCGCCTTTACAATGCACTTGCCTGCCAATGCGACAGACGTAAGAGAAAGTTTGATAGGTTTCGAAAGCTACTTTTCGGCTGCTTCTTACTTTCCCGAACGTACCCGCAAACACATTAGCTCGCCTGCCCGCAACTCCGCCTGCAAACGACTAAACATGTTTTTGCGTTGGATGGCGCGCTCTGCTGAAAAAGGTGTCGACTTTGGACTGTGGAAAGGCATTAGCCCTGCGTTATTGGTTTGCCCTTGTGATGTACACGTGGCGCGGGTAGCAAGGGCTTTTCAACTCATTGTACGCAAACCCACTGATTGGCGCACCGCAATAGCACTTACCGAAAAGCTACGGATATTTGATGCAGAAGATCCCGTAAAGTATGATTTCGCATTGTTTGGAATAGGACGTTATGAATTATAAGAAAATTCCCGAAAAGTCTTGCGCTTTTCGGGAATTTTATAAGTGTTCAGAATTTTCTTAATTTGCTCCTACAACCAATGTTTGACCAGGTTGCAACATAGAGCGGTCTGTAAGATTATTCCAGCGTTTCAGTTGGTCGACTGAAGCTATTTTATATTTTACTGTAATATCCCAAAGCGTATCGCCACTTCTGATAGTATGGTATTTGTAACCTTTCGCAGGAGTTTTATTGGTAGTTGCGACTTGCGGTGTTGGTGTTTTAGTTTGGGCAGTAGTATTCAATTGGATATTTTGTTTGGGTTGTGTATTGGGTAGCGTTTTCACCCAAACCGACATAACTTGATTGGGATAAATCCAATCGTTTGCCAACTGATTCCAAACGCGCAAATTGGTGATAGTAACGCCATATTTTAATGCTATCAATCCAAGCGACTCGCCTGCGGCTATAATGTGTGTGGTTTTGGTACGTCCTTCAGTGTTACTCGTTTCGTTTTCAACACCTGCATTGTAATATAGTTGGCGTTGGCTTGCAAAGCCTGAAGCGTTTAAGATAGCTTGGCGGTTGGCGTTTACGTAGGCGCGTTTATGAGCAGGGAAGCGTATAGGGTAGTTTTTTTGATAAGCAGGAATGGCATTTTTCTTCAGATGGGTATTCAACAACTCCATTTCTTCTTTGGATACTTCAATTTGCTTGGCAAATTCTTCTACATTCAAAAATTGATTGACTAAAATAGTGTCAGTGGGAATAGGTTTGTGCGGGTTCTTCGCAACCAGAAAGTGGTCTTTTGAAAAGTGCATCGAGTAACAAACGGCAATAAAAGCGGGTACGTAGCCGCGTGTTTCTTGCGGAAGATAGTTGTAAATAGTCCAAAAATCAGCTTTTGAACCACCTGCGCGTTTTACAGCCCAATCTACACGTCCAGGCCCACAATTATAGGCAGCTAGGGCGAGTTGCCAATCGCCATGATAGTTATAAAGGAATTTTAGGTAACGGCATGCCGCGTCTGTGGATTTGTAAATGTCCATGCGTTCATCAATATACCAATCTTGGTGCAAGCCAAACTCCTTGCCTGTGCCGGGTATAAACTGCCACAAACCTACTGCGGCAGCCCACGAAGCGGCTTTTGGAACGAGTGCCGACTCTACTATAGAGAGGTATTTAAGCTCATCGGGCATATTATGGCGGCGCAATGCTTCCTCAAAAATAGGGAAGTAAAAAGTGCTTCTTTCTAATATGGTTTGCGTATATTCGCGTTGGCGCACTGTATAATACTCGATTATTTTCAAAAGGCTCACATTGTAAGTCATTTTGACAGTCGTTTTCATACATTCCAGCCGTTCTTTTACAATTTGTGGGTGAACTGTGGGTATAAAATCCTGCAATTCTTTCGAAAGACTATCGATGAGCGCGGTTTGCGTGCTGTCAGTATCTCTGGGCGTTTTGCGGAAGGCATAACCTTCTGTGCTGAGGGCGAGGAGTGCAGTAAAAAGAACTCCCTTTGCCACATTTTTTACGCTTAACTTCATACCTTGATGGTTTTAGTAAAAAAAAATAGTAATATTAAGGTTATCAAAAACACAGCCAAGTTGTCAGCTAATTTTTGATTTATTGTATTTAAGTTGCAAAAATAGACTTATTTATTAGAAAAAAAATGCTTTTTTTGTAATAAAACGCTAATTTTGAAAAAATAAAATGAGAGCCTAAATGCTTCATGTGGACAAAATTTTGGAACGACAATTTTTTCTGGCTTTCGCCTAAGTGGTTTTCGCCTGCCGTATTGTTAGAATATGAGTGGTACAATTCACAAAACCTATACTTTTTGTTGCTTATACCTTTGCTTTTTCTTTTGCGGCGAATTGCTAATTTGCGCTTACGCCAACGCCTGCGCGTAGCATGGCTGCCAAGCCAATTAGCGAAAAGGCGTGTGCGTATAGTGCGTTTCTTGCCTGATTTGGTAGTGAGTTTTGCTTTGATTTGTTTGATAATGGCGATGGCTCGCCCCCAAAAAATAAATATAAAAATACAGCAAAAGTCAGACGGCATAGATATTATGCTCTGCCTTGATGTATCCGAATCCATGTTATTGGAGGATTTTCAACCCAATAGATTGGAGGTAGCCAAACAAGTAGCCCGAAATTTTGTAGCAGGGCGCGTGTATGATAGGATTGGACTGGTCGTCTTTTCAGGAGAGGCATACTCAGCCAAACCACTTACGACTGATTATGCCTTGTTGCAAGCAGGTATAGCCGAAATAACACCTGACTATATAGGTACAAGCGGAACAGCGATAGGGCTGGCTATAGGCATAGCAACCAACAGGCTACTCGAATCTAACGCAAAAAGTAAAGTTATTATATTGATAAGCGACGGCGATAATACTGCAGGCAGTATCAATCCTACAACAGCTGCAAAACTTGCCGCCTATTACAACTTAAAAATATACACCATTCTTATAGGCACAGAAGGCGAAATACCTTATACTGACCGCGAAACAGGGCAACGCAAAACTACCCGCAATACTATCCACGAACAAACATTGCAAGAAATAGCCCAAATAGGCGACGGCAAGTATTTTCGGTCTGCTGACCGCAATGCTTTAGAAGATGTTTTTAAACGCATCAACCTATACGAAAAATCTGAAATCAAAGAACAACGACAAATTACACGCCATGATTTTTATCGCATATACTTGAATTGGGCAATGCTCTGGCTGGTTTTTGGCATGTCTTTGCGTAGTACTTTCATCACCAATTTATTAGAAGATTAGGTACTCTGACAAATTTTGTGTTGAACCACATAGAAACATAGAGAACATAGCCCAAAACACTGTGTGCCATATCTTTCTATGTGGTTTATACCTCGCTCCACTAAAATTGTCGGAGCACCGAAGATTAAACAGACGACTCGATAAATAAAAGAAAAATCAACCATGAAAAAAGCCATCATCATAGGCGCAGGCATTGCAGGCATAGCCGCATCAATCCGCCTCGCTGTGCGCGGATATGCGGTAGAAGTATTTGAAGCGAATAGTTTTGCGGGAGGCAAGCTCGCTGAATTTACCTTGCCTGCGACCTTGCCTGCCACCGCCACAGCCTGTTATCGTTTTGATGCGGGACCTTCGTTGTTTACAATGCCCGAATATATAGAAGCGTTGTTTAACTTGGCAGGGCGCAACCCAAAAGATTATTTCCAATATAAGCAATTGGATACAGTATGCAAGTATTTTTATGAAGATAATACTGTTTTGCATGCGTACAAAGACACACAGAAATTTGCCGAAGAAGTCGCCCTCAAGACGACTGAAAAAGCAACAACGATTTTAAATTTCTTGCGCCAAAGCAAGGCTAAATACGACCTTACCAAAGAGGTTTTTTTACAAAACTCCTTACACAAATGGCGCAATTATTTTACTTGGGCTACTGTGAAAGGGATTTTGGGCATGTATCGTTTGCAGGTTTTTACAACCATGCACCGCGCCAATAGCCATACTTTTCAAGACAAACGCATAGTACAGTTTTTCAATCGATATGCGACTTACAATGGCTCAAACCCTTACCAAACCCCTGCGACATTGAATATTATTCCGCATTTGGAGTTTGGAATAGGTGCGTTTTTTCCAAAAGGTGGGATGTACCAAATTACCCAAAGCTTGGTGAATCTTGCAGAAGATTTGGGTGTTGTGTTTCATTACAATACCAAAGTACAAGAGATTATAGTGGAAAACAAAAAAGCTGTCGGAATTAAAATTGATGCTGAAGTTCCGCTCCGATTTGCTGATGTGATAGTGAGCAATATGGATATTGTGGGGACTTATACCAAACTATTGCCTGCCTTGCCTGCCCCGAAGCGTTTGCTTGAGCAACCCAAATCAAGTTCGGCTATCATTTTTTATTGGGGAATAAAAAACGTTTTCCCTGAATTAGAGCTACACAATATCTTTTTTAGCAAAGAATACGAAACGGAGTTTAAACATATCTTTGAAACCAAAGATTTGTATGAAGACCCTACAGTTTATATCAACATCAGTAGCAAAGAAAATGCTACAGACGCGCCTGAAGGGTGTGAAAATTGGTTTGTTATGGTGAATGCGCCCCACAATATAGGACAGGATTGGGACATGCTCGTAGGGCAGGCAAGGCAACACATACTGCTGAAGCTGTCGCGCTTACTAAAAACCGACATCAGTGCTTTGATAGATTGCGAATGGGTTTTAGACCCACGTACTATAGAGGCACGTACTTCGAGCAGTCAAGGCGCATTGTATGGCAATAGTTCAAACAACAAATGGGCGGCTTTCTTGCGCCACGCCAATTTCTCCTCGCGTATCAAGGGCTTGTATTTTTGTGGCGGCAGTGTTCACCCCGGCGGAGGCATACCGCTTAGCCTGCTTTCTGCCAAAATAGCATGCGATTGTGTGAAATAAAAAAAGACTTTTATCGTTTAACTGAAAAATACTACTAATCTTTGTAAAAAATTGTATGTTGCAATTACTAAAAAAGTGGAATTTGGGTGCTAAAAAAGAAAAAGAACCAAGCCCTCAAACACCCACACAAACCCTCACCACAGATATACATTCGCACCTCCTGGCAGGTATAGATGACGGAGCAAAAAACTTAGACGAATCAACAATATTGATTCAAAAACTCATGAAAGCAGGCTACGAACGTTTTGTTACTACGCCACACATCATGAGCGACTTTTACAAAAACACACCCGAAATTATTGGTGAAAAATTAGCCGAACTGCGCTTGCATTTGCAAGAAAAAGAAATCGAGGTTACTATAGAAGCCGCCGCTGAATATTACGCTGACGAGTGGTTCATGCGCCAAATAGAGCAAGGCAAACCGCTTTTGACTTTTGGCGAAAATTATATCTTGATGGAAACAGGCTTCCAAGACAAGCCCAAATACCTTAAACAGGCTATTTTTGACCTGCAAACTTCAGGGTACAAACCAATATTCGCACACCCTGAACGCTATCAATACCTTTACAATGACTTTAAGACATTGGAAGAATTGCATGAAAAAGGCGTACTTCTGCAAATCAATCTCAATTCTTTAGCTGGCTATTATGGCAAAGCCGCACAAGGATTAGCCGAAAAACTTATCTCGCGTGGTATGGTGCATTGGGTAGGCTCCGATTGCCATCACGACCGCCACGCAAATACCATCTCTTTGGCACAAAAATCAAAATACTATCCTGCCCTATTAGCCTTGCCCCTTCTTAATTTCGAACTAAACCTTAACGTACATGAAACTCTTTGTTAGTTGCTTTGTCTTTTTGCTTGCCATCTCATGTGTAAGCAAAAAGCAATTACTTACCTCCCAAGCCCGCGTAAAAGTACTGGAAAGTTCTATGGCGCAAGTCAATAATGACTGCGACAAAATACGCGCCCAATTAGCCGAAGCACAAACCACCACTAAAACCCGCGAAGTAGAACTCGGTGCAGAAAAAAACAAGTCGCAAGTGCTTGAAAAACAAGTAGATATGCTTAAAAATACAAACGATAATTTGTTAAATCGTATGGCTGACCTTTCCATTATTAGCAAAACAGGCGCCGAAAGCATCAAGAAGTCGCTTGAAACTATGAGTGAGCAAGGGAAATATATCAAAGACCTTAATTCTTCTATCCAACGAAAGGACTCACTGAATATGGCACTCGCCATGAATATAAAACGCTCTTTGGACAATGTGAACGATAAAGACATCAACGTAGAAGTCCGAAAAGGCGTAGTTTATATCTCTATTTCAGACAAACTCTTATTCAAATCGGGTAGCGATGATATCAACACTGCCGCAGAAAGCGTATTGGGCAAAATAGCCAAAGTAGTCAATGACCATAAAGATTTTGACATTCTGGTTGAAGGACATACGGATAATGTGCCTATTTCAAATAAATGCGTTACCGATAATTGGGACTTAAGTGCCATGCGTGCTACCGCTATAGTACGCTATTTGCAACAAAAACACAAAGTAGCGCCCGAACGCATGACTGCAGGCGGTAGAGGAGAACATATCCCCAAAATGCCTAATACAACAGCTGAAGGACGCAGTGCAAATCGTAGAACGGAAATCATCATTCTGCCCAAACTTGATGAATTCTTTAAACTCCTTGAGCAACAACCCAATAAGAAAAAATAGGCAGGCAAGCCGCACTCACTAAAACCTACCAGAAAAGCACTTTTTGTTGCCTTCCTGGTAGGTTTTAGCGCAGCATAGTTTTGCTTCGCAAAACGCAAGTGGACACTTGCCATTTGATAGGTCGTAGCGAGGACGCTACGACCAAATGGTAGGTTTTAGCGCAGCATAGTTTTGCTTCGCAAAACGCAAGTGGACACTTGCCATTTGATAGGTCGTAGCGAGGACGCTACGACCAAATGGGAGCTACGACCAAATGGTAGGTTTTAGCGCAGCATAGTTTTGCTTCGCAAAACGCAAGTGGACACTTGCCATTTGATAGGTCGTAGCGAGGACGCTACGACCAAATGGGTGACTGCAAAAACTGAATTGAACTACTTTGTTAAAAACAAACACAGAATGGCATACAATACTTTCAGGCAACTCAAGTTGTTATGTGGCAAAGGAATCAGTCCATGTGGATATGCCCTTTGCGCAGTTTGCAGGCAAGTAAGTACAAAATTGCTCTTTTCTCTCCCCTCCCCTCTCCAAACTCTATTTGGGTAGTATCTGTTAAAAACTTGAAAATAGAAGCCTGTAGTTGGACTTGGAAACTGTCTGCTTTTAGGTATTTTTGGGTAGGTTTGTTTTGGGCTATGCGTTTTGCTATCTCGGCACGTATGCGGATAGCCTCCTTGAATGCTTCATAGTTCAACTTGCCTCCCAAATAGGCATTCTCATGCAGGAATACAGCACGGGAAAAATCCTTTTCAACTGTCCAGCTCTCCAACACACTTCGCAGTTCTTGCTGGGCTTATTGGTAGGCAAGTTTCAAACTATCCTCTTTGCTTTGTGCAAAAGCGGCCTGCCCACAAAGTAACAGGCTAAAAATAAATGCAAAAGCGCATAAAATCCTCATAGAAAGTGAAGATAGGTATGGGGGGCAAAGATGGGCGTTTTTTTAAAAATAACAAGCATTTTTTTTTCAGTTGTCAATAAAAGAGTGTGGTGTCTAATCAACGAATGAATGAACGAGTCGTATTATGGCAATATAGTTTGTTACAAAGCTGATAATCAAACGACTTTCTCAAGAAGTCCATTGCTCCAACGCCAAAAAAATACCATGTGCTTACTTGGGACAGAGATGCACACGCCATTCTCTGAACCTTTGAAAAAAACCTCGCCAAAGAACCAATCACAAAACCTTTTTAATTTTGGCTTCTGCCTTAAAAAAAAGCATTAACGCTTTTTTTTTAAACAAGTCTGAAATAACAAGGTGTTTCTGCCTCCCAAACAGGCAAATGTAGAGGCGATTAAATTATATATTAAAAAAAATAAAATATTTTTTGGTGTTTTGTAAAAAATAGCCTAAATTTGCACTCCAATTCCGAAAAGAGGGAATTGGAACGTTTTTTTAAGCATTTTATATTAAAGACAAGAACGTATATGTCAGGTATTATTGGGAAGAAAGTAGGCATGACCAGCTTATTCGAAACCACCGAAGCCTCTGTCAAGCAAATAGCTTGCACGCTTATCCAAGTAGGTCCTTGTGTAGTAACACAAGTAAAAACCGTTGAAAATGACGGCTATAATGCACTTCAGCTTGCCTTTGACGACAAAAAAGAATCAAAAGCTATCAAACCTGAAAAAGGACATTTTGCTAAAGCAAAAACAACCCCTAAACGCAAACTTATAGAATTCAAGAAGTTTCCTGAAGGCAAGCACCAATTAGGTGATGTGCTTACGGTAGCTGATGTTTTTAAAGAAGGCGAGTCTGTATCTGTGATAGGCATTACCAAAGGTAAAGGCTTTCAAGGTGTTGTAAAACGCCACGGATTTAGTGGGGTAGGTGGACAAACGCATGGTCAACATGACCGCGCTCGTCACCCGGGTTCAATTGGTGCATCTTCTTTCCCTTCACGTGTATTCAAAGGAATGCGCATGGGCGGCCGTATGGGTAGTGACCGCGTAAAAATACAAAACTTACGTGTTATGCGTGTTATTCCCGAACATAATCTTTTAGTAGTAGCAGGCTCGGTAGCAGGTGCTAAGAACTCATACATTATCATAGAAAAATAAGAACATGGAAGTTGCAGTACTCACACAGAGCGGGCAGTCCACAGGGCGCACTGTTCAATTAAACGACGCTATCTTCGGTATCGAACCCAATGACCACGCTATATATCTTGACGTAAAGCAATACAATGCCAACCAACGCCAAGGAACGCACAAATCAAAAGAGCGTGCTGAAGTATCTTACTCAACAAGAAAAATCAAGAAGCAAAAAGGCACTGGTGGTGCGCGTGCAGGTAGCATCAAATCACCCGTATTTGTAGGCGGCGGTCGTGCATTCGGACCTCGCCCACGCGATTACCGTTTCAAGTTGAACAAGAAAGTAAAACAACTGGCTCGCAAATCAGCCCTTACCTACAAAGTAAAAGAACAATGCCTTGTAGTAATAGAGGACTTCAATTTCGAAAAGCCAAACACTAAACAGTACATCAGTTTTCTTAGCCAATTGCCTGTAGAAAACGTGAAAACGCTGCTTGTGTTACCTGAAAACAAGGACAACGTGTATCTTTCAAGCCGCAATGTGCCGAAAGCGAATGTTTTAACATTCAATCAATTGAATACTTACAATATCCTTAATGCGGATAAAATAGTATTCATGGAAAGCGCAGTTGCAAAGTTAGAATCTATGTTGATTAAATCTGAATAACCGCTCATAAGCCATGGAACAAACCGATATTCTAAAAAGACCACGCCTAACCGAAAAAATGGAATACCTTTCAGCAAAGGTTAAAGGAGGCAAAGAACGCTACGCATTTATCGTAGATTCACGCGCTAACAAAATCCAAATCGGAGACGCAGTAAAGAAAATGTATAACGTAGAAGTGGATTCTGTAAATACGATGAACCACAAAGGCAAAGCCAAAAATCGTAATACACGCACCCACTTCGTACAAGGTAGAACGTCAAGCTACAAAAAAGCTATCGTTACACTTTGTGAAGGAGAAATCATTGATTTCTTCGCAACTATTTAATTTGTAGGCACAGGCAGTCGCTTGTGCAGGTATGTATGTCGTTAGTCTTATTGCCAAAAAGGGCTAACGGCGCAAAACAAAATAAAAAATGGCTCTTAAAAAATTTAGACCAACTACCCCCTCGCTCCGTTTTCGTATAGCACCTGCTTTCACGGAAATTACCAAAGGTAAGCCAGAGAAAGCACTTGTTACTATCAAGAAGCGTAGCGGAGGAAGGAACAATACAGGCAAGATGACTATGCGCTATATAGGCGGTGGTCACAAGCAATATTTGCGCGATGTAGATTTTAAACGCGATAAATTTGATATTCCTGCTACTGTAAAAGCTATAGAGTATGACCCCTCTCGTACAGCACGCATAGCACTTCTGTTTTATGCCGATGGAGAGAAACGATACATTCTTGCCCCTGAAGGCTTGAAAGTTGGGCAAGTGATACTGTCAGGAAAGAGCATTGCACCTGAAATAGGCAATACGCTCCCTTTGTCTGAAATACCTCTGGGTACTATCGTTCACAACATAGAATTGCACCCCGGAAAGGGTGGGCAGCTTGCACGCAGTGCAGGTACTTATGCACAATTGCTTGCGCGTGAAGGTAAATACGCCAACATGAGAATGCCTTCAGGTGAAACACGTTATATACTGCTCACTTGTATGGCTACTATCGGTACAGTTTCTAATGGAGACCACATGAATACGGTCATAGGCAAGGCAGGACGCAAGCGTTGGCTTGGTCGTCGCCCTCGCAACCGTGGTGTATCTATGAACCCTGTGGATCACCCTATGGGTGGTGGCGAAGGTCGCGCATCTGGTGGACAACCTCGCTCACGCAACGGTCAGTTCTCAAAAGGGCTCAAAACCCGTACGCCTAAAAAGTATTCTAATCGCCTCATCATTAAGAAACGCACTAAGTAATGGCACGCTCACTCAAAAAAGGACCCTATATTGAACATCACCTTCAAAAGAAAGTAGATGTTATGAACGAAGCTGGCAAGAAGTCTATCATCAAGACTTGGTCACGCCGTTCTATGATTTCTCCTGATTTCGTAGGACATACCTTCGCGGTACACAACGGTAATAAGCACATCCCTGTATATGTTACAGAAAACATGGTGGGGCACCGCCTTGGCGAATTCTCGCCTACGCGCAACTTCCGTGGACACATTGCTAAAAAAGATAAAAAGAAAAAATAACGCGTGATGGAAACTAAAATCAGAAAACCCAAAAAGTCGGTACGTATTCGTGAACAAAAAGAGGCGGCAAAAGCGTTTCGCAAAGAAAACAAAGGGCATATGGGCGCAGCTCGCGCTTATGCCTATGGTCTTCCTAGCTCACCTCGCAAAATGCGCCTCGTAGCGGATATGATTCGTGGGCAGCTCGTCCTTCACGCGCTTCATATCTTAGCACATGATTCAAAAGCGGCTGCAAGAGACTTAAAGCCATTGCTTACTTCTGCACTTGCCAATTGGAAACAGCACAACGCTGACGTTGATATTGACAAAGCGAACCTCTATGTGAAGCAAATCTTTGTAGATGGCGGACGCATGCTAAAAAGAATGCGCCCTGCACCCCAAGGTCGTGGATACAGAGTTCGCAAACGTTCTAACCACGTAACTATAATAATCGATAGCTTAGACGAAGCATAAACAAAACAAAAAAAACGTATGGGACAAAAAACAAACCCAATAGGACTTCGTTTAGGTATTATTCGAGGCTGGGATTCAAACTGGTTCGGAGGAAAAGACTTCTCTGAAAAGCTGGTAGAAGACGAAAAAATTCGTAAGTATATCAAAGCACGTATCCCCAAAGGCGATATTGCTAAAGTAGTTATAGAGCGCACACTCAAAAGAGTTACACTCACTATCCACACTGCCCGCCCTGGTGTTGTTATAGGTCGTGGAGGCACAGAAGTAGATAGAATAAAAGAGGAACTAAAAAAACTCTATAAAAAAGACATACAAATCAACATCTATGAAGTAAAACGCCCTCAAATAGATGCCAAACTTGTAGGTGAAAAAATAGCACAACAGTTGGAAGGTCGCATCTCTTACCGCCGCGCTATGAAAAAAGCTATAGCCGACGCTATACATGCAGGCGCGCAGGGAATCAAAGTGAAACTTTCTGGTCGTTTGGCTGGTGCGGATATGGCACGTACCGAACAATACAAGGAAGGGCGCGTACCTTTGCACACACTGCGTGCTGATATTGATTATGCTATATCAGAAGCGCAAACGGTATATGGCAAAATCGGTATCAAAGTTTGGGTATTCAAACGTGAAATATACGGCAAGCCTGACCTCTCACCTCAAGCCATGAACAACGCATCTGGCTCTGAATATGCTGACCGCAACGACCGCAATGATCAAAATCGTGGTGGACGCAATGACCAAAACCGCGGACGTGGAGACCGTGATAAGCCTAAAGGAGACCGCGATCAACAAGGACGTGGCAATAACAATAACCGCAATAATAACAATGCTAACCGCAATAATAGCACCAATAACAATAATAAAAGCGGTGGTACTGGACAAGGTGGTAATAAAAACAAAAAACGCTAAACATCTGTAAATCATGTTACTCCCTAAGAGAACCAAGTATAGAAAACAACAGAAAGGGCGCATCAAAGGCATCGAAACAAGAGGACACACCCTTAGCTTTGGTACTTTTGGACTAAAAACCCTTGAGCCCGGACGCATTACAAGTCGTCAAATAGAAGCCTGCCGTATTACTATTTCACGTACAATGAAACGTGAAGGTAAGATCTGGATTCGTATTTTTCCTGATAAGCCTATCACCAAAAAGCCTGCAGAGGTTCGTATGGGTAAAGGTAAAGGCGCACCTGAGTATTGGGTAGCTCCTATCAGACCCGGTAAGATATTATTTGAACTTGACGGCGTAACCCGTGAAGTGGCTCAACAAGCACTCTACCTCGCTGCACAAAAACTTCCCGTACAAACTAAAATAGTCGTACACCGCGAATACGTGGACTAACCTTATGAAAAACGCAGAAATCAAAGCCCTCACTATTGAGGATCTAAAAAGCAGTATCCAATCGGAGAAAGAAGCTTTGCAGCGCACTAAGTTCGCTCATGCTATCTCTAACATCGAAAGTCCTATTAACATTCGGGCAATGCGCCGCTTGATAGCTCGTCTTAAGACTGAACTTCACGCTCGCCAAACCGCTCAAATTAAAAAATAACCTTACTGAGTATTATGGAGGAAGTGAAAATTGAAAGAAATGCCCGCAAAGAACGTGTGGGCGTAGTTACAAGCAATAAAATGGCAAAATCTATTACTGTAGTAGTAGAACGCCGTTTTAAGCACCCAATGTATGGTAAGTTTGTAACCAAAAGTAAAAAGTTCATGGCACACGATGAAAATCAAGAGTGCAATATCGGTGATACCGTTAAAATCATGGAATGCCGCCCTTTGAGCAAACTAAAACGCTGGCGTTTGGTAAGCATCATTGAGAAAGCAAAGTAATTTTACCAATAAATACCTTGATAGCATACCTAAGTAGGTGTGCTATAAGGATATTTATGCAAACTTTTGTTCATAAAAAACAATGATACAGCAGGAATCAAGGCTCAGTGTAGCCGATAACAGTGGCGCAAAGGAAGTGTTGTGTATTCGCGTATTAGGCGGCACACGCAAACACTATGCTAGCGTAGGAGATAAGATTGTGGTAACGGTAAAATCTGCGCTCTCTTCGAGCAGCATGAAAAAAGGAACCGTTTCAAAAGCCGTAGTAGTACGTACGCGCAAGGCGATACGTCGCAGCGACGGCTCGTACATACGATTCGAAGATAATGCAGCCGTATTGTTGAACAACAATGACGAGCCACGCGGAACACGTATCTTTGGACCCGTAGCGCGCGAATTGCGTGAAAAACAATTTATGAAAATTGTTTCCCTCGCGCCTGAAGTATTGTAACTCAACGTACCCCCAACAAACATGGAACGCAAAAAAAATAAACAGCCCAAATTGCACCTAAAAACAGGTGATTTGGTACTTGTGATAGCAGGTGATGAAAAAACTAAGTCAGGCAAAGTATTGTCTATTGATTTGGAAAAACGCCGTGCTATTGTAGAAGGTCTTAATTTCGCAAAACGCCACAAAAAACCAACAGCTGAAAATCCTGAAGGTGGTATTGTCAAAATAGAGGCTTCTATCCACATCAGTAGCCTTATGGTTATCAATCCTGAAACGGGTAAAGCCGCTCGCACTGGACGCAGAGCAAATGCAAAAGGCAAACTCGAACGTTTTTTCAAAAAATCTAAACGTAACTAAGCATCATGACTCCTCGTCTGAAAGAAAAATATTTAAACGAAATAGTAAGCGCACTTAAAACAAAGTTCGCGTACAAAACTGTTATGCAAGTGCCACGTCTTACCAAAATTGTTATCAATAAGGGTATCGGGACTGCTGTATCAGATAAGAAGCAAGTCGACGTAGGTGTAGATGAGCTTACTACCATTGCAGGACAGAAAGCTGTACCTACTAAAGCGAAAAAGTCTGTAGCGAATTTTAAACTACGTGAAGGTATGCCTATCGGCGCAAAAGTTACCTTACGTGGAAATAAAATGTACGAATTTCTTGACCGCCTTGTTACTGTAGCCCTTCCGCGTGTACGCGACTTCAAAGGCATAGGTGATAAAAGTTTTGATGGACGCGGCAACTATTCGCTTGGTGTAAAAGAGCAAATCATATTCCCTGAAATTAGCATTGATAAAATAGCTAAAATCACAGGTATGGATATTACTTTTGTAACAAGTGCGCCCACTGATGAGGAAGCATTTGAATTGCTCAAAGCACTTGGTATGCCATTCGTAAAACCTGAAGTAATAGAAAACTAACCCCACTCAACTCCTCACATGGCAAAGACCTCACTCAAAGCCCGCGAAAAGAAACGCGAATTGTTGGTGGCAAAATATGCTACCAGACGCCAAGCTCTTAAAGATGCTGGCGATTATGCGGCTCTTGACAAGCTCCCACGCAATGCCTCTCCAGTTCGTTTGCACAATCGTTGCAAATTGACGGGCAGACCCAAAGGCTATATGCGTAAGTTTGGCATCTGCCGCAACATGTTCCGCCTTATGGCTTCAGATGGTAAAATACCCGGCATAACTAAAGCAAGTTGGTAATTTCACTTCTCTAAAATAACAAATTATACGCATAATATTCATTAATTTTAATGAATGTTATGCGTATTTTGTTTTTTACAAGGCTAAAGACTTGCCTACCCAAAACAAAAACATACCACAATAGTGTTAGTAGTTGGGGAGTGTGCAAAAAATGAGTTACTCAAAAAAACGCTTCTTTTATTCATATACCCAAAACAGCCTAAAAGTTTATTCTACAAGTATGCAAAAGGAATTTTCGCAAGAAGTTTTTTGTCTGTAATAATTTATAAACGAAAATGCAAGATTTAATTACCAAAACATTTGGAGAACGATTGCGTGTCCGTGTGTGTGGCTTATTGATTGAAAATGATAGCATTTTGCTCATCAAGCATCATTATCTGGGCGATGTTGGGCATTTATGGATTCCGCCTGGAGGTGGTATGGTGTATGGCGAAACGGCTGAAGAGGCGTTGAAGCGGGAGTTTTTAGAAGAAACAGGCTTGGCTATTTGTGTAGAAGCACTTGCCTTTGTTTATGAATTTTATGAATCGCCTTTGCATGCTGTGGAGCTTTTCTTTTGGGTAAAGCGCGAAACACACACGCCCACTCTTTTGTTAAAAGGTACTGACCCCGAACTGCCTGCCGACAAACAGCTGATAGCGCAAGTCGCTTACCTTTCGCTTGGTGAATTGGAAGAAGAAAATCAAATGGGCTTGCATGGCTCGTTAAGATACATCAAATCTTGGGAAGAGTTCAAGCAACGCAGTTTTTATACACTTCAAAAAAAATAGCAGGCAAGGTTATGGTTTTTGAACATAAAGCATATACCAAAGTATCAACAGAGAAAGCAATAATCCGCCTATAATGCTTGTAGCCCAATGCAACCATTTTTTTTTTGCATTTTGAGTCTCAGAAGGGATTTCTTGTTTTTGAGTTTCAAAATATTGTTGCCATGAAAGTGTTGTTTCGCCTATTTTAATGATGGTATCAAGTGTGATTACTTGCCTACCTCCTCGAATAAGGTTGTCTTGTACCAAAGTGCCATTGGTAGAATTGAGGTCTTCTACAAAAAAAGCACCTGCTTCATTCATAGAGATAGCTATGTGTTTAGTGGAAACAAGGACATCTTGTATCACTATATCATTTTCAGGAGAACGTCCAAAAGAAATTGTTTTCATTTGTTCTTGCAATTGTGTTGTATTGCAGGCAAGGGTTTGGTGTGGCGAACTTGCCCTGCTGTAGTATTGCAGGCAAGGGTTTGGTGTGGCGAACTTGCCTGCCCTGCTGTAGTATTGCAGGCAAGGGTTTGGTGTGGCGAACTTGCCCTGCTGTAGTGTGCAGGCAAGGTTTGGTATGGCGAACTTGCCCTGCTGTAGTATGCAGGCAAGGGCTTAGTTTGCTACTTCTATAGTAAGGTTGTGATTTGTGTAAATACAAATGTCAGCGGCTATGTTGAGGCTTTCGCGTACCATTTCTTCGGCAGTTAGATGTGAGGCATGTTTCTTTAAAGCAAGTGCGGCAGATTGTGCAAACATACTTCCAGAACCTATAGCGGCTACATCACTATCAGGCTCAAGCACATCGCCTGTACCTGAAACGAGTAATATCTCATCTTTGTTGATAGTAATAAGCATAGCCTCAAGGCGACGCAGGTACCTATCTGTACGCCAATCTTTTGCTAATTCTATGGCGGCTCTTTTCATATTTTGCCCGTGTGCGCTTAGTTTCTCCTCAAAGCGTTCTAAGAGTGTGAAGGCATCAGCCGTTGAACCTGCAAAACCGACAACAATCTTGCCTGCGGATAATTTTCGAATTTTTTTAATGTTATTTTTAGCTACAGTATTGCCCATCGTGGCTTGTCCATCAGCTCCGATAGCGACTTGTCCGTTGTGTCGAACGGCTACTACCGTTGTACCATGCATAGCAAGATTTGACATATTTTTTTCAATTTTTGGAGAATGTAAGAATAATGTGCAAATTTGCAAAAAAAATACCATTATTTATTACTTTAGGTATATTTATTCGTTAGCATTTAATAAACACGTACGCACCAGCATTAACAAATTAATCTTTTTTTATAAAAACGTGTATGCCATGTACTCCTTACCTATTTTTTTCCTCAGTTTATTTTCTCTATCCGCTTTGTTATTAGCAGGAGAAGAAAAAGAATTCTTAGACAAGTATCACAGCCCAACCACAGAGGAGAAAGCTGTTTATTATCGTCTTTGCAAACGTGATAACATGAAACGTATGCAGGGAAAAGTAAAAATCTATCGCATAGAGGGCGCGCTCCACAGCGAATTGGCTTATCTTGATGGGTTGCGTGATGGCTATTGCACTTCTTACCACCCTAATTCGAATCTTGCTTCTAAAGGATTGTATGATGCAGACAGGCGTATGGGCAATTGGGAATATTGGTATGACAATCATCAAAAACAAAAAGAGGAAGTTTATACCGAGGACGGAAAACTCAAAATAGAGAGTTATTGGAATAAGAATGGCAAACAACTTCTTAAACAAGGTACAGGCTTTTACGAATTCTTTGATGATTTTGAAATGGCTACTGAAAAAGGCAAGTTTAACCGATATGAAAAAGAGGGAACGTGGGTAGGTTATTTTGATGACGGCAAAATGTACTTTCAAGAGGAGTGGATGGCAGGCAAGCTTATAAGCGGATTGAGCCATGACAAGTCAGACAATACATACGCCTATACTCAAGCTCAATACCATACAATTCCTACTTTTGAAGGAGGCATAGGCGAGATTACAAAATTCTTAAATAAAACCATCAGATACCCTCGTGAAGCACAAAAAGCAGGCGTAGAAGGGAAAATATCCGTAAAATTTATTGTAGATATAGACGGTTCTGTCAAAGATGCGCAAGTAATCAACAGCAACTCTTACTTGAATGAGGAAGCGTTGAGGATTATCAATATGATGCCAGCTTGGAAACCTGCATTGCTGCGCGGGCAGAAAGTGGCAGGTGCGTCTGTATTGCCCATTACTTTCAAATTACGTTAAAAAAACTTAAAATGGCCCAACTAACATGTTCTTTTTGTGGAAAAGCAAAGAAGGAGGTAGATTTACTCGTTTCTGGTGCGGAAGCGCATATTTGCGATGCTTGTATCGAACAAGCACACCATATATTGCAAGAAGATCTCAACTCAAAAAAAGCAAAAGTAACCGAGCCTCCTTCATTCAATGCTATTAAACCAATAGACATGAAAGCCTTTCTTGACCAATATGTGGTGGGGCAGGAGGAGGCTAAACGTGTATTGTCAGTAGCAGTTTACAATCATTACAAACGCCTCACACAACAAAATGACAAAGATGAGGTTGTGATTGAAAAATCAAATATCTTGTTGGTGGGTGAAACAGGAACAGGCAAGACCTATTTAGCCAAAACTGTAGCTAAAATACTGCAAGTACCTTTCGCTATAGCTGACGCCACAGTTTTGACAGAGGCAGGTTATGTGGGTGAAGATGTGGAGAACGTCCTTACTGCCTTGCTCCAAGCCGCTGATTATGATGTGGCTTTAGCAGAAAGAGGTATTATTTATATTGATGAGATAGACAAGATATCAAGGCGCGCCGATAACCCCTCTATCACACGTGATGTGGGCGGAGAAGGCGTGCAACAAGCATTGCTCAAGATGTTGGAAGGCACTGTAGCCAATATTTCTCCACAAGGCGGTCGCAAACACCCTGAACAGAAGCTGGTGCCTATCCGCACTGACAATATTTTGTTTATCTGTGGCGGTTCGTTTGATGGCATACAGCGTAAAATTGCCACGCGGCTTGAACAAAAAACGGTTGGTTTCCAAACAGCCCGAACAGAGCATAGCCATGATGCGCAAGACTTGTTGCAATACATCACGCCCCAAGACTTGAAAGAGTTTGGATTGATTCCAGAACTTATTGGACGGCTACCGCTTATCACGCCTTTGCAACCATTAGACCGCCAAACCATATACCGCATACTCACCGAACCTAAAAATGCACTTACCAAGCAATACCAGAAATTGATAGCCATGGAAGGTACAAAGTTGTATTTTACTGAAGATGCCCTGCAATATATTGTAGATAAAACACTCCAAACCAAACTCGGTGCGCGTGGGTTACGTACTATTTGCGAGGCATTGATGACCGATATTATGTTTGACCTGCCCTCCAATCCACAGCCAGAAGTCTATATTGACCTTCTCTATATCAGCGATAAATATGAAAAGTCAAAGTTTGGAAAGTTGAAAGTGGCTTAGTTTACCTCTCTCCAAATTAGAGAGGATACATGGAACGGTTTCGAAATGCACCCTTTTCAGAAACACTTTCGCAAGAAGTTTATTTTTGACAACAAATGGGCATTAACAAGTTATTAATATCAATACAAAAACACACTGCAAATTTCGTGAACATGGAGAAATAATTTCGACTTCTAATTTTTAAGTAGTTAATAATAAGCCACTTACGTTTATTGAAAACAAGTTTGATTTGAACGAATATTGTATAAAAATTTATTTTTATACAACATTCGTTTACCATTTGCGTGCAAGATGTATATAAGAATAGTACCAAGTATTAAACATTTGTTTGTAAATACCGTACATATCGACAAACACAAATAAACCTCGAAAATAAACTTCTAAACCAATGTTTTCTACATTCATTCTATCTCTACTAATCGGACTGGCAACGCCCACTACACAACCTGTAGTAACCGAAGAACTGTATCATGTGTTGTTCGTACAAGGTCAAATATTGAACAAAACCAGCGGAGCCATGCTGTTGCGTGGCGACAAGCTGAAAGCTACTGATAAAGTAGTATTCAGAAGCAAAGATGGCAAAGCGGTAGTATTGAGCAATACACGCGGCCGCTTCGTGATGAGCGCAAACCCCAGCCAAGTAGGTAGCGAGTTAGCAGACGTGGTAGGCAATATCGTATCGCCTCTCAAAACAAATTCTAAACTCAGCACACGCGGCGGAGAAGTAGAAGGCGAAGACAAAGTAAAGGATTTCAAAGCCCATTTTGGCAAAACTGAAAACAACGTAGTGCCTACATATCTTATCATAGGCGACAAATATGAATTCAAAGTTGATAAAGGCGCTTTAAAATTCGAAACTGACGAGTCAGTAGCTATTAGTTACAAATCTACTGATAACAAAAAAGGACTTAAAGGCTTGGGGGCAAAAGAAGATGGAAAAATAGCTCTCGGCAAAGAAACCTTTGCGGGCAAAGTAGATGTGTCTAAACTTTCCGTGGTGGAGTTTCGCAAATGGAACAAAACGACTAGCAAGATAGACGAAACACCCTTGGCTTCTTTCCGCCCCGTATTCATAGATGCCAAAGAACTTGCGGCTTCTTTCAAAGAATATCTTGGTATGACCAACGTGAACGAAACGCTTGCCGTTTATATGGCAAACAACAAAGACGCACTTGCTAAATTACCAAAAATGACAAGTACTGAGAAAAAACGTGAATTGTTATTCTATTTCTTGAGCGAATGTTACGGCACTCCTTCTGAAAATGGCGAGGTAGACGTAAACACAGTGAAAGTTGATGAACACTTGCTGACAAAATGGCTTACTGATAACAAACTATAAAATTTTAAATAATATTAAAAAAGGCTTGCTAAGTTAAAACTTAGTAAGCCTTTTTTTAATATAAGGAACAAGCATTAAATAAGATAATAATGATCACGCTAAAAACAATGGGTACTCTGACAAATTTTGTGTTGAACCACATAGAAACATAGAGGACATAGCCCGAAACACTGTGTGCCGTATCTTTCTATGTGGTTTATACCTCGCTCCACCAAAATTGTCGGAGCACCATTCTTATTCCTAATAGACTTTTTGCGAAAGTTCTTTTTCCCTCTCTCCAAATTGAAGAGAGGGCAGAGCGCAGAGTGTGAGGTCTTAAGAAAGACTTTCGCAAGAAGTCTAATAAAAACTCATAATGGTTTGCTAAATAGTTGTATTTTCATTAACTTTGCAGGATTATGAATATAGAGATTGTTCTTAAAGAAAAAATAACAGTGGCACTGCTCGCCCTTTATGGATTGGAAGCACAACCCATAACCATTCAAAGCACCCTCAAAGATTTTGAAGGCTCGCACACCTTATTGGTTTTTCCTTATACCAAAACCTTGCAACTCAAGCCAGAGGAGATTGGACAAGCTATAGGAGCGTATATGGTACAAAACAGCCAATTAGTGCGCACTTTCAATGTAGTGAAAGGTTTTTTGAACCTTGTGTTGACTGATGAAGTTTGGCTTACCGCTTTTGGTGTTATGCGTAAAAAGGCGGATTTTGGCAACTTGCCTGACAAGAAAAAAAAGGTGATGGTAGAATATTCTTCGCCCAATACCAATAAGCCATTGCATTTAGGACATTTAAGAAACAATTTTCTGGGTTGGTCAGTGGCCCAAATATTGCAGGCAAGTGGCTACCAAGTAACCAAAGCCAACCTCATCAATGACAGGGGAATTCATATATGCAAATCTATGCTTGCCTACCAAAAAAAAGGCAAGGGCGAAACACCCGCCACCAATAACTTGAAAGGCGACCACTTGGTAGGCAAGTACTATGTCCAGTTCAACGAAATGTATAAAGCCCAAATCAAAGAACTTGAAGCGCAAGGCGCGGCCAAAGATGAAGCAGAGAAAAATGCGCCCATCATGCAAGAAGCACAGAAAATGTTGCAACAATGGGAGGCGGGAAACACAGAAGTAATTGCCCTTTGGAAAAAAATGAATGATTGGGTATATGCAGGCTTTGCCGAAACATACCAAAAAATAGGCGTGAGTTTCGATAAAATTTATTATGAATCCAATACCTACAAATTAGGCAAGGATATTGTGCAAGAAGGATTAAAAAAAGGCGTTTTTTATCAAAAACCTGACGGCTCTGTATGGATAGACCTTAGTGCAGAAGGATTGGACCATAAAGTAGTGCAAAGGGGCGACGGCACATCGGTTTATATCACACAAGATATGGGAACTGCCGACTTGAAATTTCAAGAATTTCATATTGATAAGTCGGTTTATGTGGTAGGCAATGAGCAAGACTATCATTTTAAAGTATTGTTCAATATCATGAAAAACTTAGGGCGACCATATTCCGACGGCATGTGTCACTTAAGCTACGGCATGGTCGAACTGCCAGATGGCAAAATGAAATCAAGGGAAGGGACTGTGGTAGATGCTGACGAGATGGTGAGCGAAATGTTCGCTATAGCTGAAGAAAAGACGAGAGATTTGGGCAAAATGGATAATTTGAAAGGCGATGAGCTGCCCCATTTATATCAAATGATTGCGCTTGGTGCATTAAAATACTTTTTGCTAAAAGTAGATCCTAAGAAAAAAATGCTTTTCAACCCACAAGAGTCAGTTAATTTTCAAGGTGATGCGGCACCATTTATTCAATACAATCATGCACGCATTGGTTCTATTTTGCGAAAAGCACAGCAAGAGGGTGTGCCTTATGCACCTGTGAGTTATGTAAACTATATACAGTTGCATACAGTAGAGATTGAACTTATACACTTGCTCCTGTCCTTGCCTACGCGGGTACAAGAGGCGGGAGAAACTTACGCGCCCTCCATTATAGCACAATACAGCTATGAAGTGGCAAAGGCTTACAGCAAATTTTTTTCGGTTTGTTCTATCTTGCAAGCAGATACTTCTGAAGCACGTAGCTTCCGCGTGGCACTTTCTGCCCAAACAGCTTACGTACTAAAGTTTGCGCTAAAATTATTGGGCATAGACGCGCCCGAAAAAATGTAAAATACTTATCAAAAAGCACAAACAATCATGATACAAATAGACCTCAAGCTCATAGAGCAGAAAAAACAAACTATAGAAGCCGCACGATTACATCTGAAAGGTGAATTTATTGGCATTGACCAAATCATTGATGATTTGCTGGATTATATACAAGTATGGTATTTGATGCCCGAAATTCTGAACCGCCCTATCATTGTAAACCTTTGGGGTATGACAGGGGTAGGCAAGACAGATTTGGTGCGCAAACTTGTAAAATGTCTGGACTACCAAGACCGATTCGCAGAAGTCGAGTTGAGCAGTGTGGACAATACTTCGTGGGAAAACTCAGTTACGAAAGTACTGGAAAGCAACGGCTTGGCAGATGAAGCACCATCTATTGTACTTTTTGATGAAATACAACGTTTCAACACTCTAGATATAGACGGCGTACCTGTTCCACAAACTAAATTCATGGATTTTTGGGAGCTTTTGAGCGATGGCAGGTTGTCTAAAAAATCAAAAGATGATTTGGATAGTTATTTATATAATTTCCTATCACGCAAAAAAGAAAATAATCGTCGAAAAACAAAAGGCGAAGATATGTCAACTACAGAGGAAAATCCTTTTATCAGCCTTTGGGAAGCCCGCGAGCTACAAAAAATGTTAGGCTCATCATCGTCTATTGATGAACTGACTGACCTCACAGAGGGTGAAATGATAGACCTTATCATACAAGCCAAAACAAAAAAACGAATTTATGAACCTGTGAATTATGCCAAAATGCTTGTTATCATCAGTGGCAACCTTGATGAGGCATTCAGCATGGCAGGGGAAACAAGCGAGGCAGATGTTGATGCGGATATATTCCACGCTTTTACAAAAAAAATAACGCTTGTCGATATAAAAAACTCGCTCAGCCGTAAATTTCGCCCTGAACAAGTGGCGCGTTTTGGAAACATTCATTTGATATACAATAGCTTACGGAAAGATGATTTTGAAAAACTTATCCAAAAAGAAATAACACGCATCACAAAACATACACAGGCGCGTTTGGGCATAACACTCGTGGTGGATAAATCTATTGACGCGCTTATTTATCGCAATGGTGTGTTTCCTGTGCAGGGGGTTCGCCCTGTTTTTAGCAGTATCATTGATATTTTGGAGGCGAATCTTTCAAAATTCTTTTACATAGCTTTGATGAATGGGCATACAAGCATCAAGGTTCGTTATGACGACAAAAAAGCGAAGGTTTTTGCTGAAGTAGGCTCGGAAAAAATAGAGATAAATTATGTGGGGCGTATTGACAAAATACGCGAGGGCAACGTGCAGGATACTGTAGCCAGCATAAGTGTACATGAGTGTGGACATGCGATAGCATATATGGTTTTGATGGGGCTTGCGCCTTTGCAGTTGAAAAGCAAGGTAGCGAGTAGTTATGCAGGCGGGTTTACGTTCCCACACCAAATACATGAAACGAAGGAGAATCTTATCAATAAAATTAAAATTTACCTTGCGGGTGGCATAGCCGAAGAGGTTATTTTTGGTAAGCACAATGCAAGTATTGGCAGAAGCCATGACCGCGAAACGGCTACTCAATTTGCGCTTGATTTTGTGCGTAGGTATGGGTTTGATGATGAGTTTCAAGCTACTTACACTATGGACGCATATCCGTATATTATGGATAAAAGCGTAACAGATATTGATGTAGAGAAAATGATGACGCGCCTTGTAAGCGAAACTAAAGAACTGTTAAGCAACAATTTGATACTTCTCAAGAACCTTTCTATCGAGTTGAATCTCAAAGGCAGTATGTCGCCTAAAGAAATAGCGGCAACAGCTAAAAAATACAACTTGAACGTGTTGATAAAAGAGGAGGGCTTCTTGGTCATTGCCGACTTTGATAAAAAATTGAGGCAGGGCGGTGCTTAAAAAGCAGTTTTCTTGCCTACTTTCTGAAAAACTATTTACTGTTTATTGCCTTTACAAATGCGTATTTTTATATTGAGTAGCTTTCTTTGGTTGTTTGTGCTATCTTCTGTGATAGCACAAGAGGCTACGCCATATACCGATAGTTTGCTGCGCCTCGTGCCCCAATCACATGACACTATAAAGATAAAACTATATAAGGAAATAGCTTCAGAATATGCAGGAAACAACTTTGCAGAGGCAGTCAAGTACGGAGAAAAAGCCTTGCAAATTGCTGAAAAGCGCGGAATGCCCCTCAATGTAGGGAATTTGTTGGACTTGCTTGGCTCGATATATTCTCATCAAGGAGGTTATACCAAAGGGTTGGAATATAAACTTAAAGCACTCGACATATATAAACGAATAGGAAACAAGAGAGGACTAGCCCAACTCAACAACAATGTGGGTGTATTGCATTTTCGAAACCAAAGCTATCAACAAGCCCTTTATCACTATCAACTTGCGCTCCAAGTAGCTGTAGAAATAGAAGACGAGCCAAGCGAATCTACTTACCTGCTCAACATAGGAGAGGTTTATCAAAAAATACACCTTTGGGATAAAGGCATAGAATACGAGCTAAAATCGCTTAAAATAAGCGAAAAGTTAGGCATTGGAGATAACAAAGCGTATGGGTATGGTATTTTGGGGCAAATATTCAAGGCACAAGGCAAATTTGAACAAGCCATCGAATACCAAAACAAAGCTATTTTCATCTTCAACCACCTGCAGGATAAAGTAGCTGAAGCGGAATATTTAATCCGTATTGCAGAAACCTACCAAGCCCAAAGGGATACAAAAAATGCGTTGCATTTTGCAGAAAAAGGATTGAAGGTAGCAGAAGAGGTAAAAGTAATAGAATGGGTAAAAGAAGCTTTGCATGTAATGTCGGATATTTATGCTGTGCAAGGCGATACGATTGCAGCATATCGCTATCATAAACGATACGCGAGCCTGAAGGATTCTATCTTTAATGAATCCATGATAAAACAACTTGCTCAGTTACAAAGCCTCTATAAAACTTCTGAACAACAAGCGCGCATAGATTTGCTGACAAAAGACAAGGTTATCCAAGATGAGGAAGCCCAAATCCGCAACATTTTTCTGATTGTTTTTATTATTGGGTTTGTACTTATAACGTTGCTGCTTTGGGTGGTCTTCCGAAGCAATAAGCGTAAAAAACGCGATAACGCCTTGCTACAGCTACAAAAAAATGAAATAGAAGATATCAATAAAGATATAAATGCAAGCATCTTGTATGCAAAACGCATACAAGATGCCATACTTCCCACTGAAGCGCAGTTGCAATATCACTTGCCTGCCCATTTTATATTGTTTCAACCACGCGACATAGTATCGGGTGATTTTTATTGGTTTCAAGAAAAAGATGGCTTGTTGTTTTTTGCGGCTATAGATTGCACAGGGCATGGCGTGCCGGGTGCGTTCATGAGTATGATGGGAGACGCGCTTTTGAACCAAATCGTATTGGATAAAAATCTTACGCACCCCGACCTTATCTTGAACGAAATGCACCGCGAAATACGCAAAACACTCCGACAAGACGACAACGAGAATAAAGATGGTATGGATTTAGCCCTTGTGGTGATAGATTCGCCACAACGTGTGCTTGAATTTGCGGGGGCGCACTGTCCATTGATACTTATTCAAAATAACACTTTGGAATATATAAAAGGCGACAGACTGTCGGTAGGTGGATTTCAACCTGAAAAAGAACGGATTTTCCAACGCAAATTGTTCCCGCTTGATGTGCCTACTACTTTTTATATTTTTTCCGATGGTTATCAAGACCAGTTCGGGGGAGAGAATAGGCGCAAATTCTCTATTGCTCGCTTCCGCGACCTGCTTTTAAAGATACATCTTGAAGAACCCGCCGCACAAAAAGCGCATCTCTTGAAAGAATTTACATCTTGGAGCGAGCAGGGTAACGAAAAACAAATTGATGATGTTTTGGTGATTGGCGTAAAAATAGCCTAAATTGCCACCAATTTCAGGTTTATAAAATGCCTGCCACAAGAATTTTATAGGTGTCATGAAAGCGTAATCATTTACTTTTTTGTATATTTGCGCTTACATTTTCCGTGTGAAAACCATACTTAAACTACTATGAAAAAAACCGCTCTCATTTTTGCTTTTCTCCTCCTTACCTGCCTACATACAACGGCGCAAAGTATAGCAAACAATGTCGCAGAACTTACAAGTTATGTTACAGCAGTGAATGATAATTTGCTTGTGAATCCTACCATACACCTCAAACCAAGTGTAAACTATGTGCTTACAACCACACTCGTTATTAATAACAGTTGTACTATAGATGGGCACGGGGCTACCTTGAGTACTTCTACTGGAAGCACGAGGCTGATGAGTATGAATAGCGCAAATACATCTACAGTCGCTATACGAAACTTACACCTCACGGGTAGCAACCTCACAGGAGGCGAGGGAAGTGCTATTTTGGCACAAGGTACAAACTTAGAATTGCAAGGTTGTGAAATAAACGGTTGCGCTACAGGCAATACAGACGGCACTGTTACTTTCTTATCTACACTCCCGCGTTCATTGACTGTTACAGATTGTTATATACACAATAATACAGGCTGTGGCATATCCACAAATGGTTCAGAGAATGCTTCAATCAGCATCAACAACAGTACTTTTGCAAACAATACAGGCAATGGTGTAAAAATAACAAACGGCAATACAGCCACCAAATCAATTTCTAATTGTACGTTTTTTAATAACTCACCACTTGTAAGTTCAGGGAATATTTATTTTCAACATGTTACGCCTTCCATGACTCTCAATGTAAATCATTGTACCATATATGGAGGTGTATTCAGTATAGAAGCCAACAACAGCACCATAAGTTGCACCAATACCATTTTAGCACAACCAACAGGTGTTAGTATTGCTTCGTTGGTATCGGGAGGAGTATTTATGAATACATCGAGCAACGTTGTCAATCCAAATCCAAGCACTGCTTTGACAGGTTTATCAATCATTTTAGCCAATAACGGAGGCTTTGCCCCTACTTTATCCATCGACCCTACTTGTACAGCCGCGCTTAATCAAGGCAATACAAGTACAGGCTCAGACCAGCGCGGCGGGCAGGCAAGTGGCATACGCGATATAGGCGCGTATGAGTTCAATGGCACTTTACCTTTTGTCGTAACCAATACCAACGCTTTCGGGGCAGGCTCGTTGCATGCAGCTATAAATAACGCGAATAAAAGTACGACTTCACCCACTATAACCTTCAACATTCCTATTACAGATATTGGTTATCAAGCCGCCACAAGCCATTGGCAAATACGCCCCATAAACGGGACAGCTGGGAACTGGAGTAACTTTATCAAAGATATAACGCCCTTGCCTACCCTGACAAAAGCGAGTACAACCATTAACGGTGGTGCTACAACCAATAGCGCCGCGATAATGAACGCCAATACTGCCCTCCTCAAAATTGAATTGAATGGTGAACCATCAGGCACAAGCAATGGGCTAACTATCAATGCCGCTAACTGTACCATCGCAGACTTAAATATCAATAAATTTTCAGGAATTGGTATCCGCATAGAAGCAATAGGCAATAATGCTGTTGTGCGTGGTTGTTTTATTGGTACAGATATAAGAGGCCTAGCTACACTATACGGCAATACTGCAGACGGCATATTTGTAAATAATGCTTCTGATATAACAATCGGAGGCAACCAACCAGCTTCTCAAAATATTATTTCAGGAAATGGTGGCGTAGGTATCGCTATCACGGGAGGTATTAGACATATCGTGCAGGGCAATACTGTCGGCTTAAACGCATCAAAAACAGGGCCGATTGGCAACGGTCTTTATGGAGTAACTGTAGTGAATTCGAATGCTACCATAGTTGGCGATGCTACTAACATAGGCGGCACTGCGGCAGGTACAGCAGATGCGAATCTCATAAGTGGCAATACAAGTAACGGCATTTTTATAGAATCTTGTAAATACATCAATGTTTACAAAAACTATATAGGCATCAAAGGCGACGGCTCGCTCCAAATCAACACGTCAGAAGGTATCAGAATCTTAGGCAATAGTAGCAAAATCAATATAGGCAATGGCGCAGTAGAAGGGCGCAATGTAATAGGCGGACAACTTTCAAACATTGTACTTTTTCATAACGGCTCTGTCGGACCCAATAATATCAACATCACAGGCAATTATATCGGCTTAGGTATAGATGGTGTTGCTTCTTTAGGTGGTGGACGAGGCATCGAAATGATTGGTAGCTTTACCAAAAACATTTATATCTCCCAAAACTCTATAGCTTGCAATGTAATAAAAGGCATTAGTTTAAGTACCAGTGCCAACGAAAACGTACTTCCACCAACGATTACTCAAGCCACAACCGCTTCCGTAACAGGTACTGCCAACGCATTGGCTGACGTGGAAGTTTATGCAGACGTTACCGCCTGCACACCCAAACAAGGAAGCGTGTATTTGGGTCCTGCTACAGCTAATGCTTTAGGGGTTTGGACACTTTCTATGGATTTGAGTAGCAGGCAAGGGCAATACATAACCGCTATTCAGCATGCAGGCACGCTCAACAAAAACACTTCAGAATTTAGTACGGCGGTTCTAATAACGAATAGCTTGCCTACCAGCGCAAATATTGAGCTTGGTATCGCGCCTGCTCCGCTTGTTTTAGAAGATGTGGTGTATGATTTGAACAGCAGCTTTGTCTTCAATGACCTTGATATAGCAGACACTTTCTGGGGCGTAAGGATAGAAGTCTTGCCTGCCAACAACAGCGGCAACCTTCGTTATGTAAATGCTTCAGGCAATACAGTGGATGTGAGTGCAGGAACTAATTACAAACTTTCAGCAACGGGTTCAACAGAACGCCTCGTTTATACGACTAATGCCAATGGCAATTCTGCTCCTCCTGTAACTTTTGTGTTTTATGTCATAGACTCGAAAACACCCAGCGGTGTGAGCGCACTTGCCTACACTGCGACTGTGCAGGTTACAGCCGTAAATGATGCACCTACTATAGATGCTGTGCTTACTCCAAACCCTATCAGCTTTAACAGTGCGCCTGCTGTAGTTACACTTTCGGGCATAGGCAAGGGCGGTGGTGCGGACGAGGCAAGTCAAACTTTTGTTACTTTCACAGCTACATCAAACAATCTTCAGTTAATAGCCAATCCCGTTGTCAATTATACACAAGGCGCAGCTACAGCTACCCTCACCTACAGCGTATTGCAAGCCGTAAGCGTCAGTGCGAATATAACCATTACTGTAACATTGAAAGATGACGGAGGCATTGCAAATGGAGGTATTGACCAGACCACAACGACTTTTGTTGTAACAGTAGTACCCAATACAAACGCGCCTTATGACTTGCAAGCCAATGTAGTTTCTGCTACAAGTATTCGCTTGGATTGGCTAAACGACACGCCCAATACGACCGCGTTTCAGGTATATCGCGCCATAGGTAGCACCACAACAAATTATACGCTATTGGCTACTACTGCCAACGGCAATACGTTTACTTATACGGATACAGGACTTGCTCAAAACGAATTCTATGCTTATAAAGTGCGTAGCGTCAGCAGTGTCGGCTTTTCCGAATACAGCAACATAAGCGGGAAAAGTACCGTAAACGTATCCAATGCCCCTACTAATTTAGTAGCTTTTGCGCACCCGAACCCCACTATCAGAGTGGATAGCTTAAACAAAGTTTTCCTTTCTTGGACAGACAATAGCAGTGATGAAGCAGGCTTCAAGTTGGAGCGATACAGCATCTTCACAGGCGTTTTCTTACAAATAGCAGACTTGCCTGCCAACACCACCGCTTATATAGACTCCGACCTTCTGCCCAATGTAAGCTACCAATACAAAATCCGTAGCTACAACTTCAATAGCCAAAACTCTATCTACAGCAACATCGCCATCAGTACCACCCCTATCAATAAAAGTTTGGCATTGCCCAATCCACCTACAAACCTCGACGCCACATCAGTATCTACTCAACAAATCAACCTTCGTTGGGAATACAACACGAACCCCAATGTAATATACCTCATAGAACGCTCTCCTATCAACGCCACTTCCTACCAACAAATTGCTGAATATGTAAGCACAGACCTAACATCTATAAAAAATTACATAGACATCAATGGGCTAATCGCCGGGACGTTGTACTATTATAGAGTGCGCGCAAGAACAGGCGGCGGAACGTCTGCAGCAAGTCTGCAAGACACTGCAAGCGCGAGATGCAATTTGAAAGATTTGGCTATAGTACGTATCGACAACGGCAAAGAGGTAATATGCCAAAACAAAAGTGCCGCTATGAGTGTGGTAAGCAAGGTTTTTGGTGCATCGTACCAATGGAAACGAAACGGTGTCAATGTCCAAGGTGCCATTTTTGAAACTTTTCACGCTTCTGAAACAGGTGTTTATACTTGTAATATCGCGGCACTCGCAGGCGGATGCAATGCAATATCTGTGAACGGATTGTTTGTCGCTGTTTTGAATGCACCTGACGCGCTTACTATCTTTGAACAAAACAATAAGTTGAGCGCATCAGTCAATGATGCCGACTCCTATCAATGGTTTTATGATTATCAGCCCATATCAGGTGCTACACTCCGCAACTATACTCCTACCAAGACGGGGGCTTACCATGTCGTAGCTACTGTAGAGAGTTGCACTTCTACCTCGCCTATTTACTTTTGGGGAATACTCGCCAATGAGCGCGAAAGCATCAGCCAATACATTGAACTTGCCCCAAATCCTACCCGCGAAACAGCACACATAAAAGTTTCCTTGCCTACAATGGGCAATTATACACTTCGCCTGTTGGATACTAAAGGCAAGACTATACAAAGCCAACAAGGCAACAAAAATATGATCGAGCTGAAGACCACCTTGCCTGTAAATGCCTTGCCTGCTGGTCTGTATGTAGTAGAGATTATGATTGGCAATCGAAAAGGTTATAAAAAACTAATCATACAATAAACTACTTGCCAAAGCGTTGCTTAAAGCACTACGATCTGCCCTCTCTCCAAAACGGAAAGAGGGCAAATTGCTTTAGCAAGAAGTATCATAAATACCACAAACACAGGTATAAGCATTGAAAACAGACATATCAGTACTGAAAACACAAATGTCAGCGTTGAAAACACAGATGCCAGCGTTGGTATATATAATATTACTACTTACACCCTAACATTTTAGACAATATACTTCTTATGCGAACATTTTTCAAGACTTTGCAGTCCAGAAATGTCAAGTTTTTGGTTTGGGCAGGCAAGTTTCCAAACATTTAGCATCTCCCCTACCCCGCAAAGTCAAATTCTTGGTTTGGGCAGGCAAGTTTCCAAACATTTAGCATCTCCCCTACCCCGCAAAGTCAAATTCTTGGTTTACCCACCCTAAAAAGGGAGAGGTAAACCAAGAACTTAACACTACTGCCCTGCCCTTTAGAATGAGCATGCTTATACTGTATCCATAAAGCTTTTTTCTACTTTGTGGAACATGCCTAAGCCAATGAAAAAGATAACAATGGTAGTGGCTATACAAATCCATAATTGATACAATTCAAAAGTGCCTGTTCCAAAAAAGGCATATCGGAAGCCTTCTATCAACGGGCAAACGGGATTTAATCCCAATGCGAATCGCCAATACTCTGATTTGATAGCAGAAAGTGGGTAAATAACAGGCGTGGCATACATCAACAACTGCACACCGAAGCCTACCAAGAGTGCCAAGTCGCGGTATTTGGTAGTCATCGAGGAGATGATGATGCCCAATCCCAATCCCAAAACGCCCATAACAATTAAAAACAACGGAATAGCCAATACCCAAAGATTGGGCGCAAAGGTATAACCCACGCCAAAAAAATAGTAGTACGCATAAAAGCACAAAAACACCCCCAACTGTATCGCAAAAGCTATCAAGCCCGATATAACTGTAGAAACAGGGACTGTCAGGCGTGGGAAATAAACCTTTCCAAAAATAGCCGCATTATTGATGAACGTACCCGAAGTATTCGTTAGGCAGCGCGAAAAGTAACCCCAAATGGTTATACCTGCCATATAAAACAACAGTGGCGGTTGCCCATCAGTCGATATTTGCGCGATATTCGTAAACACTACCCAAAACATCATCGTAGTAAGTAAGGGTTGAATAATATGCCAAAGCGGACCCAAAACGGTCTGCTTGTATTGTGCCACGAAGTCGCGCCATACAAAAAGCATTACCAAGTCGCGGTATCGCCATAGTTCATCTAAACGTAAATCAAACCAAGAGCTTTTGGAAGATATTATTTCTGTCCACTGTTCGTGGTTCGTTTCGGGGGTATTTTCTTTCATTGTGAATGGTTTATTTAGTTGTATCAGCAGGTGCGCCGCCCGTCACGCTCGCATATACCACTTTGGTATTCGGCAAAAGGCTTGTCAAAGCGGTTTGGATATCAGGGTTGAGCGGGTTGCCGTGTAAGTAAAGGTTTTTGAGGTTTGTGAGGCGCGTAATAGAATCAGGCACGCTCATCAATTTATTATTTTCCAACCACAGGACTTCGAGTGTTTTGATTTTGCCTACTTCGTTGGGTACTTCTCCTATGTCATTGCCGCCTATCATCAATACTTGGAGGTTTTTGAGTTGGCTAAGTTGGAGGAAAGCATTTTTCCAAACCATTGTTTTGTTTTCTACCAGAGCTATCATGGTAAGGTTGGAAAGCTCGCCTATAGACGTAGGCAAGGCGGTAAGGTTGTTCCTATCCAAATACAAAGACTCTACATTTGTGAGTTGGTTTATATTTTTGGGGAGCGTTTTGAGTTGATTATCTTGCAAAAACAATTCTTTCAGGTTAGCAAGTTTTTTTATTTTGTCAAAAGCGTCTTCCAAATCAAGTTTGGGATTGCCGGATAGCCAAAGGGCTTTTAATCCTTTGAGTTGCACGATATTGGCAGGCAATTTTGTGAATGTCGCGCCTGTGATTTCGAGTTCTTCGAGTTTGGGGAGTTGTGCAAAATACCCTATGGCTTCTTCCCAATTCAGGTCGGCTTTCGCCCCTAAATAAATGGCTTTGAGGTTCTTGAGTTTTGTTATTTCGGCGGGTATTTTAGTGATAGCTTCGTCTTTGAGGCTCAACTTTTCTACCACGTCTCCAGCTTCGAGTGCCGCCTTGAGCGATACTTGGTAAGGCTCTTTATTTTGAGCAGTTCTGTTGTCGTTTTTATTGCCTTTTTGAGCTACAGGACTGCAGTAGGCAAGGGCGATACCGAGAAGTCCTGTGAAGATTGCACGAGTTTTCATAGATTTTTTGCAAAAATAGGGTTTTTAAAATGAAAAAGCTATCTTTATCTAAAGCTTTTTCTATATATACCATTCAAAGCCATCTATTCAGAACAAAAAAACGTTGTTTTTTTATGTCAAAGTAAAAACGGTGATTTCGGGTAAAATGCCTAAGCGAAGTGGAAAAGCGTCAGAATAACCGAATCCACGATTGACATACAAGTATTGTTCGCCTTTTTGATACAAGCCTGCCCATTGGTCAAAAACGAGTTGTGCAGGGCTAAATCGGAAGTTTCCCCACTCTATGCCCATTTGCATGCCGTGCGTATGCCCTGCAAGCATGAGGCTTGTTTTGGGCGTTTGTGTGCGGACTTGTGCGTCCCAGTGCGTGGGGTCATGTGAAAGCAAAATATGCGTACTCACCTGCTCGTCTATGCCTGCTTGAGCTGTGGCGAGTTTGCCATAGCGCGGAAATTTTCCGATATTGCTCCAATTTCCAACACCTATGAGGGCTATTTTTTCGCCTTGAGCTTCTATGTAGGTATGTTTATCTATCAAGAGTTGCCAGCCAAATTTCCGTTGTGCTTCGATAAGCATGTCCAAATTTTTTCGTTTGGCTTGCAGGCTACTCCAGCCTTTATAGTCCCCATAATCGTGGTTGCCTAAGCAAGAGAAAACGCCTAATGGAGCTTTCAAACTTGTGAAAAGGGGTCCGAAGCCTTGTATCTCTGTAGTGTCATAATTTACCAAGTCGCCTGTAAAACAAATAAGATCAGGTTTTTCGCGCATCAGCATTTCAAAACCGCCTTTCACCGCCAAACGGTTGGTAAGGCTACCTGCATGAATGTCGCTTATTTGCGCTATCTTTAGCCCTCGTAGGGCTTTGGGCAGGCAAGGCAATTTGACCACGATATGGTGTATTTGATAGTCGTATAAGTTGTATTGCGTACCCAATAAACCCAAACCCAAACTCACACCGCCTGTAGCAAGCGTAATCCGTTCTAAGAATTGGGCGCGGCTGATGGTTTTTTCAGGCGTTTTGGCATTTGTGATAGGCTTTGGCTTTGGCTTCCGAAGCCTGCTTTTGCTGATGGCAAAAGCTATCCAAAAGAGAATACCTATCCATAATTTTGTAAAATACAACCACATAAAGCACAACGCCATCGCTTGCCTAACAGTGAGGCTTATCTCGGAGCGGTCTATCGCATATCGATATACAAAAAGGAGGACAATAAAAAAAACACTTAACACCAAGTGAATTTGTAGGAGTCGTTTCCTTTTGGGTGCGTTATTTTGGTAAGCCACCCAAAGCGTACTTGCTACAAATGTATCAAGCAAAAGAATAGTAAATACAAAAAGCGTCGTAAACATAAGCGTTGAAAAACATAAGCACTTGCCTGTACTTTCGCAAGAAGCTAAACAATTACTTTAAGAACAGCTATTAAATAAGGTGCCCATTTACAGCAACCACTTTAGTCGCTACACAATAGCGCATAGATGACGGCTAAAGTCGCCACTACACTAACACAATGACACCTTATTTAACTTTCATTCCTTAGGTTAAAAACCACCACCAAAAATAGCTCCTCTTATTAATAATCACTTAGGATAAAAAAACATCTCAAGAATTTTTCGAGGCAAGCATCGAGGAACTGCGTTTGATATTGAGAAGGGATTTTTTTTAGCTCAAATGAAGTACAAAGCTTACAAACAGCCAAACTACAGGGAAAGGCGGAAGCCGATGTCGGAGTTGTGGTAGCCAGGCGTGCAGTAGTTGCGATAAGCGACACGACAGTTGGAGGCGAAGTTGTTCCACGAGCCACCGCGCAATACGCGGTTCGTACTATTTTTGTATAGGCTGGCTGTCCATTCCCATACGTTTCCGTGCATATCGTATAAGCCATATGCATTCGCCGAGAGACTGCCCACAGGCAAGGTCTTCCCGTGATACACGCCTTTCTTGTTGCCATTATAGGGCTGTTCTCCGTTATAGTTTGCTTGGTCTGTAGTCAGGTTATCGCCTGTAGTGAAGGGTGTAGGACTCCCTGCCCTGCACGCATACTCCCATTCGGCTTCGGTAGGCAAGCGGTAGGTATTGCCTGTAGTTTTGCTCATCCAAGCGCAGTACGCTGTCGCATCGTCCCAACTTACATACACCATAGGGTGTTTCTTATCCTGCCAATTTGCATTGAAACTTGGTGCGTCAGGCATAGCCTTGCCTGTAGACTTGCAAAATTCCTCATATTCTTCTACCGTAACTTCATACCTGCTCATCATAAAACTACTCACTGTTACGGAGTGTCGTTTTTCATTAGTTTCCCTGCCCACTTCGCTTTTAGGGCTACCCATCATGAAAGTGCCACCTTGTATGCGCACCATGTTTGGGAGCGGATTGCCTTGTTGCGCGAAGGCAGGCAAGGCAGAGAGTATGAGGCTAAAGACGAATAGCCATTGTGATATTTGTTTCATAAAGTATAAAATCCAGTAAATCTCGTATGCGTGCAGAACGACGAAATACAAAAGAAAGTATAAAATTTGCATAATAAACTTGCCTGCCATGCGTTGATTGTGTTGTAACCAAGCCACAGAAAAACATTAGGAAGCTTAGACAATGAAGTAATTTTTCAAAATGGCATTCACAGATAAAATTGTGCTGACACATTTTATCAAAGGAACAGCAATTAAATAAGGTGCCCATTTACAGTAACCACTTTAGTCGCTACATAATAGCGCGTAGATGACGGCTAAAGTCGCCACTACACTAACACAATGACACCTTATTTAACTTTCATTCCTTAGGTTTTGATAATAATTTTGTTAATCTATTTGGTACTCTGACAAATTTTGTGTTGAACCACATAGAAACATAGAGAACATAGCCCAAAACACTATGTTCCACATCTTTCTAGGTGGTTTATACCTTACTCCACTAAAATTGTCGGAGCACCATCTATTTGAAGATTGTTGGTGTCTGTGAACCTGATGCCTTTTGCGCGCGCTTCTTGATAAATAGGCGTACCAAGATGTCCCAAATTTGGCACATCAGACATACAGTCTTCGACTACTATTATCTTGCTGGCAAGATTGGGTGCGTATTGCATGGCTTGTCGCAAACTTGTGGCAACACAGTGCGACTTTGCCTCCCCTACCAAATACACGTTTTGATAATTCTCCAACGTTTTGATAAGCGACTGGTTCAATTGTGTTTCTGGGCGGTCAGCTACGGGAATTTGCGCCATGAATATACCAAAATGCTCTGTAAGCGGATAGGTGCCTTTGGTTACGGCTTGGTAGTATTTGCCTTTGTGCGTCCAAGCTTTCAGGGCTTCCATGAGTTGCTCGTCAAGTGATGCGCCTTTTGAACCAATTAGGCAGTGTTCAGGCCAAATAAAGTGCGGGAATTCGCCTTGTGCTTCGAGGTCAGCAAGGTATTTCAAGGCTTCTTTTGGATAAAAGCGGGGTGTCCATTTGCCTTCATTTACTTCCTTGAGCGTAATTTGGGTAAACGGTGCGGGAAACTTCGCGTCTTTGTCTTGCCAAAAAGAAGGGTGCGAAATATCGTTTACAGGGTGCGAGTCAAGCGTAACACATATGTGGTCAATCTTGTCCAAGTTGTTCATAATCACGTTTTTTAGGCGTTCCATGTCCTTATCTGCACCTGGCACAAAGAGCGCGCCGTTAGGATTGCAGAAGTCATATTGGGCATCAATAATAAGAAAAGCATTTTGATTGCGCATGAGTTTATAACGTTTTTATTTTGGTTGCTCAAATATAGTTTTTCTATTTTACAAATGCACATATTAGCTAAAAAAAAAATATCCTTGTATCTTTGCAGCTATGAATTTTCAACCTGCTCATTGCCTTGAAGTGCCTGTAGGCAAGGAGGTTTTTTTCGCCTCCGATTTTCATTTAGGCGCGCCTGATGCTATGACCTCCAAAGTGCGTGAACAAAAAATAGTGCGGTGGTTGGATGGCATCAAAGCAAATGCGGCGGCTGTGTTTTTGGTAGGCGACATATTTGATTTTTGGTTCGAATATGCCTCCGTTGTGCCACGCGGCTACGTGCGTATCTTGGGCAAAATAGCCGAGCTAACGGATTCGGGCATACCCGTTTATTTTTTTACAGGCAATCATGACATGTGGATGTATGATTATTTCCCTCAAGAATTGGGCGTAACGGTATTTCGTGAACCACAAGTTTGGCAAATCAACGAAACGCGCCTTCTGATTGGTCATGGCGATGGTTTGGGTCCTGGCGATTATTTTTACAAGTTTTTGAAGCGCGTTTTTCAAAATCCACTTTGCCAATGGCTATTTGCACGCTTGCACCCGAACTTTGGGGTTGGGCTGGCAAGTTTCTTGTCGAGGCGAAGCAGAGCGCGTAACTTAAAAAAAGGGGCAGGCGAGCATTTTTTGGGTGAGGGCAAAGAATGGCTTATCCAATTTTGTAAAGACGTGGAAGCTACCCAACATTTTGATTATTATGTTTTTGGACACAGGCATCTGCCACTGGAGTATCCACTCAATGCACACAGCCAATATATCAATTTGGGTGAATGGTTCAAAAGTTATACCTATGCCGTTTGGCAGGCAGGCAAGATGCACTTGCTACCCTATACACTATAGAAATAATACAATTATGCCCTTGCCTGCCCTACCCGCACAAAGCATAAACTAAACTTGCCTGCTGACCAAAATACCCAAAAAGGAACGTTTACGAATTCGTTTGCAATAAAAAAAGATAAAAAATGAAAATTTTATACCCGAAATATTGCTTTTTCCTTAGATAAGTGCTATCTTATCTTTAAATTTGAAAACAAATTATTTTATCCTATTTCATTTCTTAGAAAAACACAATTTAAAGACTTATGAAGCAATACCTCAAGCAAGATAATTGGTGCATCGTCGAAGAAGGTTTTCACCAAGAACACAACCGCATTTCGGAAAGTGTGTTCAGTATAGGCAATGGACACATGGGGCAACGCGCCAACTTTGAAGAACACTACTCAGGCGATACTTTGCAAGGAAGCTACCTCGCAGGTGTATATTATCCTGACAAAACACGTGTCGGCTGGTGGAAAAACGGCTACCCCGAATATTTTGCCAAAGTCCTCAATGCAGCAAACTGGATAGGGCTTCATATAGAAATAGATGGCGAAGCACTCGACCTTGCCCAATGTGACGTGAAAGAATTTACACGCACTTTGAACATGCGCGAAGGCTATCTTGAGCGCGAATTTATCGCCCAAATGAAAAACGGAAAAGCGATCAAAGTCCTTGCCACACGCTTCTTAAGCATTGCTGACAAGGAAACAGGCGCGTTGCGTTATGCCATCACGCCCCTGAATTTTACAGGCACTATCATCGTTACCACGTATTTAGATTTTGACGTAAAAAATCAAGATGCCAACTACAATGAGAAATTTTGGGACGAAGTGAAAAAATACCAACCCAACGGACAAGACGCATACATTGTAGCCAAAACAAAAAAAACGGACTTCTATGCCGCCACAGGTACGCGCTTCCAAATTTGGCAGGCAGGCAAGGAACTGACACTGCAGCCTTTCTTGTCTGACCGCGAAAAATACCTCGCCTCCACATATACCATCGATTTAAAAAAGAACGGAGAAACTGTCTTTTATAAATATGTAGCCAACGTTACATCAAGAGACCACAGCAGCAAACAAGTCCTCGAAATCTGCACACAAAAACTAAACAATGCAGTTGCAAAAGGCTTCGAAGCTATGAAAGAAGCACAAGCACGCGCTTGGGCTGACAAATGGACAAAAAGCGACATCAGCATCGAAGGCGATGTAGCCGCACAACAAGGCATAAGGTTCAACATCTTCCAACTCGACCAAACCTACACAGGCGAAGATGCCCGCCTAAACATAGGTCCCAAAGGCTTTACAGGAGAAAAATACGGCGGAAGCACTTATTGGGATACCGAAGCCTATTGCCTCGCCTTTTACCTCGCTACCGCCTCGCCTGAAGTAGCCAAAAACTTACTGCTTTACCGATACAAACACCTTGAACGCGCCATAGAAAACGCAAGCAAGTTAGGCTTTACAAACGGCGCAGCTCTCTTCCCAATGGTTACTATGAACGGCGAAGAATCACACAACGAATGGGAAATCACTTTCGAGGAAGTTCACCGAAACGGCGCGATAGCAAGAGCCGTCTTTGATTATGTGCGTTATACAGGTGATGATAGCTATTTAGCAGACTATGGCCTGGAACTCTTGATCGCCATCAGTCGCTTCTGGAGCCAACGTGTGCATTTCTCCGAAGACAAACAACAATACGTGATGCTGGGCATAACCGGCCCAAACGAATACGAAAATAATATCAATAACAACTGGTATACCAACACTTTTGCGGCTTGGTGTATGGACTACACACGCGAAATCATCAATTTTGTAAAACAAAACAGTCCCGAAAAATACCACGCATTGGTAGCTAAAATTAACTTCGAGGAAACTACCGAAACCAACACTTGGAAGACTATATCAGATAACATGTACTATCCCGTATCTGAGAAACTCGGTGTGTTTTTGCAACAAGAAGGCTATTTGGATAAAGAGCAAATCTTAGTTAAAGACTTGCCTGCCAAAGACCTACCATTGAACCAAAAATGGTCGTGGGATAGGATTTTACGCTCCTGCTTCATCAAACAAGCCGACACTTTGCAAGGTATTTATTTGTTTGAAGATAGATACGACATAGACACTATTCGCAGAAACTTTGAGTTTTATGAGGCACGTACCGTACACGAATCCAGCCTTTCGCCTTGTGTGCATGCCATTCTCGCTGCCAAGCTCGGCAAGCAAGAAAAAGCGTATGAAATGTATTTGCGTACTTCACGCTTAGACCTCGACGACTACAACAACGACACTGAAGACGGCTGCCACATAACAAGCATGGCAGGCACATGGATGGCTATTGTACAAGGTTTTGGCGGCATGCGCGTGCGCAACAACCAATTATATTTTACACCATTCATACCCAAACAATGGGAAGCCTACACGTTCAAAGTAAACTTTAGAGGCGCATTATTGCGCATCAGGGTACACAAAGAAGGTGTAACGATTGAAAATGAAAGCGAACAGGCTATTCACTTGTACGTTTATGACGAAGCGTATCAAGTAGCTGGCAATAGTAGCATAGAGGCTTCGCCTGAATTGTCTATCGCTTAACATACAGCAGTAAAAATTTAATAAGATTTTTTGGCAGGCAAGAAACAAGTAATGTACTTGCCTGCCAAAAACTACTTAAAAAGCACGCTTTTTGAAAAGCGTTTTCTGTGGTTTTAACTCAACATAGTTTTAATTATCAAGTTGAAAACTTGCAAAAAATAAGGCACAAGCGCACTTTACAAACTTTAAATAACTTTTTAGTTATTAGCTAAATTTGGAGTAGCGTGGACTTCTCAATATATTTGGTACTCTGACAAATTTTGTGTTGAAACATAGAGAACATAGCCCGAAACACTGTGTGCCATATCTTTCTATGTGGTTTATACCTCGCTCCACTAAAATTGTCGAAGCACCAAAGTAATTAGCTTTACACACACATTTCTCCGCTCCATATTTGAATTGCAAAAAGCGCGCATAGCATAACAAAAAGAAAAATAATAACTACTTTTGCATGCGCATCGCTGTGGCTGTGCAGGCAAGGTATTTTGGTGTGTTTTTTGTACTAACTTTTTGAGTTCTTAAAAAAAACAGGGCTACGACACCCCCTTCACATACGTTAATAGTCTTTTAGTACAATTTTGGCAAAATTTTAAGCTTTGCTAAAGCATCAACAAGTGTTTTTAATTTGCAAGTTCGAAATTCATTACAAACTTTTATTTATATCAAATGTGTACTAAAATCTTTACATTGTTTTTTATTTTTACAGGGTGTTTTCAGTCCATTTATGCTCAAAACGATACAATGCCTGACCTTTTGCGCTTTAAGGTAGAAGACATGTACAAATTGCTGACGCAAGATGTGATGAATATAGAAGTGAGCATTGCCTCTAAAAAAGCCGAAAAACTTTTTGATGCGCCATTCTCTACTTCAGTAGTTACCAAAGCGGATATGCTTCATGCAGGTTGTACCTCTATCATGGAAGCCCTGCGGTTGATACCCGGTTTGATAGTACTGGAGCAAAGCAACGGCAATTATGATATTCACTTGCGTGGCGGCTCAAACGTACAACGAAATTCTTTGTTTTCGGTAGCAGGCAATACTACTACGCTTGTTATGATAGACAATCGCCCAACTTATAATTATTATCTTGGGGGAACTTTTTGGGAAACCTTGCCTATAGATTTGAATGATATTGACCGTATAGAGTTGGTGCGCGGTCCATCTTCTGCTATGTATGGACCCAATGCCGTTTCAGGCGTTATAAATATCATCACGCGCCGCCCCGAACAGCGAGGCTGGTATGCAGTCGCGAATGCACAACAAGGCTCGAACCAAACAAATATCAACAACGGTTCCTTAGGCTACAAATTCAATGAAAAACTCAGCTTTATCCTTTCTGGAAATGCCCAAAGACGCAATCGCACCCAACAAACCTATTATAATTATACCAAAAATGATTATATAGCACTGAACGATATGCCAACGCTGGCAGGCTTGGGCGATGCCTATCCTTCCCCCGAACAAGCCATGCAGAAATACGGCTTTAATGCCTTTTTACATTATCGACCAAGTGATAGTATCGACATCAAAATATCGGCAGGCGCGCAAGATTCAAGAGTGCAAAAAGCTTATTCTGAAAATTTTGCAACGCCGCTTACTACCGCCACTTCGAATAGCCGATATGTTGATTTATTGGGTAGTTACAAAAAACTAAATGCGCAATTTTCATATCAACGAGGCACTCAAGAAGAAGGATTGGGGACTTTGGGGCAAAAATGGGACTTTGAAACCATTGATGGATTGATAGAATATGAATTGAATAAGCGAAACAAAGCAGGCAAGAAAGTACTTACAGTTGAGCCTGGTCTTAACTTTAGGCAAGGTATTTATGATGACACGCCGTATGTAGATGTGGCACAAAAAGGTGGGCAATTTAATGGTAGGCGAGGCATCAGAACTATCGCCCCTTTTCTGAGAATGGACTACACTGGGCTTATGAAAGGGAAATTACGGCTTTTAGGAGCAGTGCGTATGGATATTTTCAACTTTCCTAAAAAAGCCTACTTCTCTTACCAATTCTCTGCCAATTACAAAATAGATGAGGATAATTTGGTTAGGGTAGTTTATGGACGCGCCAATAGGTCTGCCAATATCATTTTTACTTATGCGGATAGGTTTTTGGTAGTCAATCCTGCTCCTTTGACAGCCATAGAAGTCGCAGGAAATAAAGACTTGAAATTGCATACTATGAATACGATAGAAGTAGGCTACCGCGCTATGTTCAAAGATAATTTGCAAGCAGATGTGGAGGTGTTCTACAACCATACTAAAAACTATGCTAACTTTTTATATGGCGATGCAACAACCAAAACTATCAACAACCTTGCCTACGTCGTACAGCCTTTCCAAACACTGAATATACCTTTGACTACCAAACAGTTCGGGGCTACAGTTTCTGTCAATTGGATTATTGATGGTGTCTTGAATATTCGCCCTTACCTTACCTACCAACGCATGCAACTGCGGAACTCTTCTCCTTACAACAACACCGAGAAAGCAATATTTGCCAATAATCCAAGCGAAAACAATATCAATTCTTTTATAGGAAAGAAAGAGAATGACAACGGTATGCCTGCATGGTTTGGCGGTTTTATAGCCAATTATGAGGTTATTCCGCGTAAGCTACATATCAACATAAACCCTTATTTTTTTACAAGTTATACTTACTTTTCTTATCAAAACCCCTCCTTTCCTGATGGGCGTGGGAAAGGCGATATTTCAGGCAAGTTGCTCATCAATGCCAAAGTAATTTTTAACATTGTACCAAACACAAGCCTTTTCATCAATGTCCGCAACGCATTTAATCAACGTACAGCTGAATTTTACAATACTGACCTAATCGGCATATCACTCTTTGGAGGCCTACATTTTGAATTATGAGATTTTTATACGTTGTTTGGAGTTGGATAACAACTTTCATTTTTGCTATAGTATTTTTGGCTGTTTTATTTTTAGGCGACATAGCCTTGCGGATAGCTTTTTTATTTGGTTATCAGGCAAGCCAACATACCATTCACAGCCTCATGTGGATGATATTGCAAACACTTAAAATTACGGGAGGAACCGTAAAATTTAGTCCGCCGCGTTGTGCTATTCCACACGACCGCCCTATTATCATCGTCAGCAATCACCAAAGCATGTTTGATATACCATGTGCATTTTGGTATTTTCGAAAGTTTCATGTAAAATTTGTAGCCAAAAAAGAACTCGCCAAAGGAAAGCCCAGCGCGTCTTTTCATTTGCGCAACGGATACCATGCCATTATTGACCGCAAAGACCGCGCTCAAGCCACACGAGCTATCATTGACATGGCTAAACGAGCAGAAGAGCGCAAATTTGCGGCACTTATTTATCCTGAAGGCTCGCGCTCGCGCACTGGAGTATTGCGTGAGTTTAAATTGCTCGGTTTTGCTACTTTACTTGCGAATATGCCTTCAGCACTCATAGTTCCAATAGCCGTTCGAGGCTCGGCAAAATTCGAGCCAAGCACATTCACCTATATTCCGTTTGGCAAGCGTTGCCACGTAACTATTTTGGATACTATAGATCCATACGGATTAACGCCTGAAGAAGTCTTAGCAAAATGTGAAGCAAGTATCCGAACAATAGTTTCTTAGAGGCGGATTTCTATATGAAACCCTCCTGTTTTTATAGCTTAAGCAGACCTAAATAGTTTAACCAAAATATGAAATAGTAAAGCTATATACGACATTTCCCAGCGTGTTTTTCAAAAGAAGCACTTATTAAAAATTGAGCTGAAAAACGAGGGTTTCAATGGACACAATCTAGTTTTGTCCCATTTTAGGAGCGTTGTAGAGGCATTTAAGCGGGTAAACGAGTCGGTTGTCTTATAAACTTGCAAATTTTCAATGCAGGCAAGGATTTTTACACATGTTGCCAATCTCAATACGCCTTATTTACGCATAAACCGCCTCTAAATGCCTTTTACCGTCATTTCCTACCCGCTTTTTAAAAAATCCTGTTTTTCAAGCGTAAGAAATATAAAAGAAACAACATAACTCCTTGACTTTCAAAATATAACATGCCCAACCTAATAAATTTCAATAAATACGAGTTTTCGAATCTGTGCTGGGAAATGACGGCTATATCTATCAGGCAGGCAAGGTTCTGCGTATAAGTTTACTTGCCTGCCCTCCCCAATAAAAAACAAAAATAAATGCACACGTTTGCAAAATACGAAAATAAAGAGTAACTTTACGCAAAAATCATATTCAATATCATGCGAAAACTTCTATTTACCTTGCTTGCATTCGTTTGTAGCCTCACTTTAGTATTGGCTCAAGGCAACGTTCAGGTACCAACTGTATCTTTACCCAAATATCCTTTGGTTGGAGCAGCTGTTCAAGTAAAGGGACAGCTTAAAAACGTAGGCACTGCCGCAGTTACGTCTTTGACGCTTCATTACGCTATCAATAATAGCGACCCTGTAAGTGGCAACATAACCATCGCTATCGCGGCGGGTGCTACTGTAAGTTTTACACACCCTGTGGTTTGGACACCAAACGCGGCAGTTGTAAACAGTGTTAAAGTTTGGGCGACCAACATCAATACTGTAGGTGGTGCAAATGCAGCAGCAACTAACGGAGAAGTAACCACAAGCGTTACATCTGCAAGCCAATTAGCTGAGAAAAAAGTACTTATCGAGTATTTTTCGGGCGAATGGTGCGGCTGGTGCCCTGATGGCGCAATAGCTATCAAACAAGTTAAAGATGCTTTTGGAGATAAAGTAATGGCAAGCACCATACACCAAGGCGACTTCATGCAAAACGCAGATGGCACAAGCCTTATAAGCGCTTTTGCTATCAGCGGTTATCCAAGTGGGATGGTGGACAGAAAAAGCGGAGGCGGTAGCGAAATAATGAACCGTGGGCAATTCTACGGAGCAGTATCTGCACAACTTACAGCCACTCCTCAGTTGCCTATTGGTATTGACATAGAGCAGACTTATAATTGCAATACGCGCCAAGTAACCGTAAAAGCAACCGCTAATTTTTACGCACCATTCAGCGAAAGCATGCGCATTATGTTCTTTGTACAAGAAGACGAGGTAACGGGTGTTGCTCAAAGAAATTTTTTGAATAATACAGTAGGACACCCCTATTATCAATTGGGCGATCCTATACCTGGCTATAAACACAAGGACGTATTTCGTGGCGCACCCGGTACTATATTCGGGCAACCTATCGTAGGCACTATCAAAGACGGCAGTAAGTTTAGCCAAACCTTTACTTACACTGTCCCAAGTGGTGGCGATTTAAGCAAGACGTATCTTATCGCAGCTGTAGTAAAAAATGGCACAGCGCAAGGACAACGCGAAATATACAATATTCGCAGAGCAGTAATAGAAACCACGCGCCCCATGTTGAGCTTTATGAACGACAATGGCTCAGGTGTTAGTGTAGTTACCAACGTGCCTTTTGGCTCTGTAGCTTGCCCAAACACGCCCACCATTACAGTTACTTCTTCCAACCAAGCCGTAATTCCTAATGCGAGTATTGTTATGACAGGTTCAGGCGAAAATCGCAACTTAGCCATCAATGCAGGTACAGCAGTTGGCTCAACCAACATAACCATTACTTCTACTTCAGGAGCTTTTGTTACTACACGCACTTTTGCTTTTGTGGTGTCAGCCGCCCCTACTATCTCCGTTATTACCAACAAAATAACAGATGAAGATGTAGCCTTGCCTATCAATTTTACTATAGGCGATGACGTAACAAGTCTTGACAACCTTATTTTGACCGCCACTTCTTCTAATACAAATGTTGTAACCGCTACAGGAATTGCTATCACAGGTACAGGCGCAAACAGAACTTTGACACTTACCCCTATCGCAAACCAATTCGGTACAACCAACATCACGCTCACAGTAAAAGACGGAAGTAACCTTACTTCTCAAGCAATGTTTGCATTACAAGTAAACTCAATAAATGACTTGCCTACCATTACGGCTATCGCCGACAGATTGATTGGCAAATCGCATACCATTACGCTTACGTTTGGTATAGGTGATGCAGAAACTTCAGTTACAGGACTTGTTGTAGCAGTTGCTTCAAACAATCAAACTGCAGTACCCAACGCAAATCTTGTTTTGAGTGGCTCCGCCAATGCACGTGTGCTTACCATTACTTCTGCCAATGTTTCTACAGGAACAGCCAAAATCACTATCTCTGTTACAGATGCTAACGGAGGCGTAGGAACAAGAGATTTTATATTAACGGTTGATGAAATAAACGCGGCTGAAAATGCTTTTGTAGATCGCAATGTGAAAGTTTATCCTAATCCTTCAACACGCTTTTTGCAAATAGAAACAGGCGCACTCGCCACTAAAAATTTGCAATTCACAATATCGAACCTCAATGGCAAACAAATACAAGTATTAACGCCTACACTTGAGTCGGATAAGGTACAATTAGACCTCCAGACGCTCAAAGCAGGTATTTATTTGTTAGAAATATCGAATGAAAAAGGCAAAGCTATTCGTAAAATTGTAAAGGAGTAATACACATCTTACAGCCAATAATTTTGTAAAAAAGCCCTGAGTTCTAAACTCAGGGCTTTAATTTTTAAGATTTTATATCCATTACTTGAAATACCCAATGTTTTCCCCAATCTTCTATTTCTTCAGTTGACCAAAGTTCAGGGTAAAAGATTGTTTTTTGGAAGCGAGGAGGCAAGTATTGTTGCCAATTTGTGCCGCCTGTGGCAGGCGTTGCGTCTTTCCCTTGTTTCAAATAGCGTACGGCTGAACGGAAATGCGACAGTCGCCAATCAATGTTCATCAGCTGGTCAAATGTTCGCAAGGCTTCGCGCAGGGCGGGTGTTTGTTCATCGGTAGGCAAGTTACAATAACATTCCCAAATATTATTATGTCGGTATTGCTCACCTAAGGCTATGAATTCGTCTTTGTACTGTTCTTGAAAATGAATAGAGGTAATCGTTTCTTTGTTTACATTTTCGTCTGTTGCGCCTTCTTTCCAGTAAATATAATGGAAAATTTCGTTTATACCGCCCTTTTCTGTAAGGTTGTTTTGGTATTCTGTTTTTAGCAAGCGCACAAAATTCGTTGCACAGATTTCAATAAACCGGAATTGTGCGGACTGAAAGCCACTCGCAGGCAGCAATGCCATGCGGAATTGCTTAAACTGCTCAAACTCCATGCCGTCCACCATAATATCAAACGAGAAAGTAAGATTTTTAAAGTAGCGGTTGACGCGCGTCATTCTATCCGTAAAAAACGCGCCTGTAAGTGCTTTGTGATGCGCTATTTGTTCTATTTCGCGCAATATAAGTTTGAAATACAACTCTGTAATTTGATGATAGGCTATAAAAATGAACTCATCAGGAAAGTCGGTGCGCGTGTTTTGGAGGCTCAAGAGTGTATCCAAATGGATATAGTCCCAATATTTGAGGTAGTTTGAATGAAGCAACCCCTCAAGATTTGATATCAAATCTTGCCCTGTGAGGCTGTATTTTTCTTGTAATTCCTTGAGGCGGCGGATAACATTTGGAGTCAGTTCTGTACCTTCCATACATGATGTCTTTTTTGTAGCTTGAATAGGCTTCTTGCGAAACTCCTTGTTCCTCTCTCCAAATTGGAGAGAAGGCAGGTGTGAAGTCTTAAAAAATACTTTCGCAAGAAGTCTAATGATGCAAAGTTATACAAAAAATTGTTTTTTTTGACGCCTCGTTAAAAAGTAGGGGACATTTTTATAAACTGCGCTAAAACTACAGGTAGTCTTAGCGCAGATAAAAGGCTGGTTTTTACAAAATATAGTCTGTATGTAAGAAAGTAGAATGTCCGTTTTTTAGAATTTCGCGGATAATATTCTTATTACCTTCTTCGTATTTGGTGGCAACCATAGCACGAATAGAGAACACACGAAGTGCGTCATACACAGAAATTGTGCCTTCTGCAGAGTCTTTTCTACCATTGAAAGGGAAAATGTCGGGACCACGCTGGCATTGTGCATTGATATTGATACGGCTTACTTGATTGCAAAGGGCATCTATGAAATAGCCTATCTCTTCAGGATTCTTACCAAAAATACTTGCCTGCTGTCCGAAACTTGAATTGACCACATAGTCTATAGCTTCTTGGTTCTCTTTGAAAGAAATTATGGGTACGATGGGTCCGAACTGCTCTTCGCGATAAAGCCTCATTTTGTCATTCACAGGGTACATGACTGTGGCTGGAAAAAAAGTTTCGGTAACGCTTCCGCTTTGTTCATTGATTATTTTTGCGCCATGCGTTATAGCATCATCGATTAAGGCTTGCATCTCACCGCATTTTCCGCGTTCAGGCAAGGGCGTAAGATTCACGCCATCGTCCCACGGCATACCGGCTTTGAGCTTGCCTACTGCTTCGGAGAACTGTTTGGTGAATTCAGCCGCGATACTTTCATGCACGAATAAGATTTTTAAGGCAGTGCAACGCTGTCCATTGAATGACAGGCTACCCAATACACACTCTTTCACGGTTGCGGCTATGTCGGCATCAGGCAAGATGATGGCGGGGTTTTTGGCATCTAAGCCCAATATTGATTGGAGTGTATGCGGTTTCGGGTGCATTTTCTTGAGGTCATTTGCGCCTTTATTGGTGCCTATGAATGCAAAAACGTTGAGCTTGCCTGTTTCCATGATAGCACCGCAGAGCGTGCGCCCTAAGCCGTAAATCACATTCACTACGCCTTTTGGAAAGCAGTCGCGGAAGGCTTCCAACAAAGGGCGCACCAACAAGACGCCGTATTTCGCGGGTTTGAATACGATGGTATTTCCCATGAGGAGGGCAGGCAAGAGCGTGCTAAAGGTTTCGTTCAAAGGATAATTATAAGGTCCCATACAAAGTGCAATACCCAATGGCACGCGCCTCACTTGTGCAATGATACCCTGCGCCATTTCAAAATTGGACGAGTTCCTGTCCATGTTTTTCAATGCTTCGATGGTATCATACATGTATTCTACAGTGCGGTCAAATTCTTTTTCGGCATCTTTGAGAGGCTTTCCTATTTCCCACATAAGCATATTCACTACTTCGGCGCGTTTGGTTTTCATTTGTGTAAGGAATTTATCCATACAAACGATACGGTCGTTTACATTCATGGTAGCCCATTCGCCTCGTCCTCTTGCGTAGGCGACTGTGGCAGCATCTAAGGCTTCGAGGGCTTCTTTGGCAGTAAGGAGCGGGGTTTTGCCCAAGGCTACTCTTTGCAAATTTCCATTTGCATCGGGGAGGCAGATAGGCGATAGCACTTCTTGAAACTCGCCTTCCCATTGGCGTATCTCGCCGTTTATCAGGTACTCGCGTTGTTCAGCGTAAGCCGCAGGTTGAAATTGTATAGGAATGTCGCCTATAGAGGCTGGGAAAATCTTATTCATAAAGGTAAAATTAGATTTCAAACGTTTGCAAAGGTAAGTTATTAATTTGGTACTCTGACAAATTTTGTGTTGAACCACATAAAAACATAGAGAACATAGCCCGAAACACTGTGTGCCATATCTTTCTGTGTGGTTTATACCTTGCGCCACTAAAATTGCCGGAGCACCATTAATTTTAATTTGACTGTACAGAATTAAATTTTCGATAGCCGATGAGTTTATCTGTTCTTGCACCTAAAGGACGGTGGTAAATGAGTACGTCATATTCATTTTCTGTATTTTGGAATGAGCCTTCAAAAGGAGCTTCTTGCAATACATTGTCTTTTTTGATAGCATAACTGTATGTGTATTCGCCTTGTTTTAGTTGTATGGTTGCTTTGTAAAGTTTTTGTTTGGCATCGTATTTCATCAAATTTTCGGGACTTGCCTGCCAATCATTGAATGCGCCCAATACATATACATCCTCTGCGAGCAGTGGCGATTTGAGTTGGAATTGCATATAAATATAATCCGATTCGGTTATGGGTATTTCGGCATCTTGCCTGCCTACCACAAAGTTTCCGTTATAGTCAGGCGTACGAAAATAGGGTAAATTAGCACGTGTTTGGTCTATTTCTACTTCGAGGCGCAGGCTGTCTTTGAGGTTCAGCCCTGCGATTCTGTAGCCTAAGAAGCGGGTGCTTTTGCAATCAAAACGGCGGTATTCGTTCAATCCTTCAAAGTAATTTTCGCCATTCAAGGGGTGGTATTCAGCCGCATGGTCAAAATCTCTGACCATAGTAGGTTTTAAATCATAAACAGCTTTGTTCCACCGAAAGTTTTGGCGAATGATCATTTTAAAATCTTCACGTGGATTGAGGACTTTATATTCGCCGTAATACATTTTGAAGTCTATTTGTTGTTTAGTGTCGCGCGCGTCTGTTTGTAGCGGCATACGTATTTCAGGTGTGATGCTTACAGCGTTCTCGTATATCATAAAACGCCTTGTGAGTATTCTGTCATTTTTGTTGCTGTTTTTATACAATACCAGCACGTAATTTCCTGCTAATTTCACTTTTGGCACTGTAAAATTATAATGGAGGTAGCTTATTTTGGTGCGAAAAGAGAGCTGATAACGTGAAACTTGAAACTCGTTGATGTCGTTGATGTACTCCATTTCTAAGAGTTTGGAAGGAGTCCAATCCATATTGCAATGTATTATTTTTGCTTGGTAGTATTTTGGCGAGTCGCCCAATTGGTCAAACTCTAGCACTACAGCTTGGTTTTGCCCCAATGCTACTATAGGCGGTTGGAAGTATTGTTGGTTGTCATGGGAGGCGGCGGCAGCATACATGCGGACTGTTTTTATGAATGAGGGTTCATAAATACGGTTTTGTGTTGTCAAGGGTTTGCTGTCTATAGCCGTTTCTGTAGCAGTGTCAGGGGTTTGAGTTGGCAATTCTATGCAGGCGGAGAGCAAAAAGAGGGCGAGCCAAAGGCTACCTAAACCAAAAGGGGAATATTTCATTTAAAATGCTTTTTTTGAAGATGATAGAAAATATGAGGGCTATTCCGCCCAAGATGAGACCTATCCAAAAGAAAGTGAGCATGTTGGGCATTCCGCCAAACATGGCTATCAAGCCTCCCAAGATAAGCAATAAGCCTACGCCTGCAAAAATACCAAATTTTACGAAATATTCATACCATGCTATTTCATGTACGCTTTCACTCTTTGCCAATCCCCAGAAAAAGACCGCCAATGCAAAACCGATAGCCAGCAAAAGCATCAAGCCAAAACTAAGACTCGTGATGCCTTTCACCAAGAGCCACAACAGAAGCAAAAAGCCTATTCCCAAAACGAAAGCTAAAGCTATCATCAATGGATCCAGCTCAATAAAATTGCCTTTGCCTTTATATAAGCGTTGTTTTTTGCCATAAAAAGACTTGGATTTTTTTAATCGAAGCGTTTTCTTTAGTTTGTTTGCCTGCCCTTTAGGTGTGTAGGCAAGGTCGCTCGCCTGCCCCAAAACGTCAGAGTCGCGGCCCTGAGCTTGCTGGTCTTTGCGCGTGGTATCGCGTACTATAGAGGTCGCGCATACGCTTTGCGCCAAGAGGGCAAACAATAAACATAACAAATAAGGAACGTGCATAGGAGTATGGTTTCGAATTATTTTTACAAAAATACACAAACATAGTAGTTTTTGCAAAAAACTACTTGCCTACTCATGATAAAGTATTATATTTGCGCAAAAATCTAACGAAAAATGTTATTCAATGTATATAATCTCAAGGCGTGGGTAGCCGAAAATCGCGACCTACTCAAGCCACCCGTTTGCAACAAAGAAGTCTATCCTGGTGGTGATTTTATTGTCATGATTTTGGGAGGTCCAAATGAACGCAAAGACTATCACTACAACGAAACACCTGAGTTCTTTTATCAAATAGAAGGCGACATTGTGTTGAAAATTATTGAAAATGGCGAATTTAAAGACGTGCATATCAAAGAAGGCGACATGTATTTCTTGCCTGCGGGCATCCCACACTCGCCCCAACGCGACGCAAACACGATAGGGCTGGTATTGGAAGTGAAGCGCAAACCTGAAAACACGGATGGATTCCAATGGTATTGCGATAACTGCAACGCGATGTTGCATGAAGAATATTGCAAATTAGTCAATATAAGCCAACAACTCCCTGCTATTTTTAATAATTTTAACGGCAATACATCTTTGCACACTTGCAGCAAATGTGGAGATGTGTTGAAAGTACCTGTCAAACACGCTTAATTATTTACTTCAATGTATAGACAAATAAACGACTTTATCGCAGATTGGAAAGAGGAAACAAAACAAACCATTCGATTGTTTGAAACCTTAACTGACGAATCACTTGAACAAAAAGTATATAAACAAGGGCGCGAATTGGGTTTTATCGCTTGGCATATTGTAAAAACAATTACAGAAATGGGGCATACAGCTGGCATTTTCCCACAAGACATACTTGAAAAAGAAGCTATGCCCCCTTTCTTGCCTGCCCTCATAGCCTCGTATCGCGGGCAGGCAAGTCGCCTTGCCGAAGCAGTGCAAGCGCAATGGAAAGATGTTGGTTTGCCTGAAACTATTCCTATGTATGGTGAGCAATGGGCGCGTGGTACTGTATTGCAAATACTTATCAAACATCAAGCCCATCATCGTGGGCAAATGACCGTTCTCATGCGCCAAGCAGGACTGAAAATAGTAGGCATGTACGGACCCACCAAAGAAGAGTGGAAACAATATGGCATGACCACAATGCCCTAAGGTAATAAATTTAAGACTGATTAAAAAAACAGCTTGCAGAAGTGCAAGCTATTTTTAGTACCCATACTGCGCAAGGGACTCTTTCAATTCTTTGCGTGCTATGTGTATTCTGTTTTTGACAGTGCCGATGGGTATTTTCAATCTTTCGGCTATTTCATTGTATTTGAAGCCGCGATAGTGCATCATGAAAGGGGTTTTATAGACTTCTTCTAATTTATCAATAGCCTGCAGTATGTCGTGCATAGCAAACTCCGAGTAGGCGAGGTTGTTGGTTACGTTGTTATTAGAGTTTATGAAATACGACGTGTCTGTGCTGTCAATGAATGTATTGCGGCGCAACAAACGTTGGTAATTGGTGATGAAAGTGTTTTTCATGATGGTATAAAGCCATGCTTTGAGGTTTGTCCCTTCGCTAAATTTTTCGCGATTGGTAAACGCCTTCAACATTGTTTCTTGTAGCAAGTCATTGGCATCTTCGGTATCTTTTGTAAGCTTAAATGCAAAAGGACGAAGCGACTTAGACATTTTAGTGAGCGAAGTCAATTCAAGGATAGCCATGTGGGGTATGTGTTTTGTGTTTTGTTTAAGCAAAGATATAAAACATTGAACAAATATCCAAATATTTTCGAAAGTTTTTTCATTTATTTTATTTTGAGATGCCTATTCAGGCAATTACAAAGGTTTTTATACTTAAATGGCTGATATTTAGATATTTATGTTTTGTTTAACGTTTTTTACAAAACATTAAACAAATAATATTCTTTAAAATTGGTTTTTCTAAGTATTTCTAATTGAAATTTCAAAATAAAAAGCGTATATTTTATTTAATTTTGGCTATTTTTTCTATAAGTTTTGAATAAATTTTTTGAAAAAACTTGTTCATCTACTAAAAATCCTTGTGGGGCAGGCGCATTGATGCCTTCTTGAAAGAAGACTTCAGGGTTTTGAATGGTGCGTATTTCGTCGAATAAGCCAGTGTTTAAAAGGCTGTTTAGAAGTCCTGCGCCACCTTCTACCAATACAGAAACGATGTTGCGTTCATACAAGTCTTGCATAATTTCGGGCAATGCTTCAGTGTAAAGTATAGTAGGTGCTTGTCCGTCGAATAGATGATGGTCTTTGGGTATGCGTCCATGCTTGTCTATGATGATGCGGGTAGGATTTTCGCCTTTATAATCGCGGGCTGTAAGGCGCGGGTTGTCGTATATGGCAGTATTTGTACCTATCATGATGGCTTGTTCTTCGGTTCGCCATTGATGGGCAAGTTGGCGGGCTTGTGGGTTGCTAATCCATTTAGAAGAAAAGTCGTTGCGTGCTATGAAGTTATCGGCGGTCATAGCCCATTTGAGGGTGATATATGGTCGTTTTAGGGTGTGAAAAGTAAAGAATCGCTTGTTTAAAATCGCGCCTTCTTTTGCTAAAAGACCTACTTCAACTTCGATACCTGCTTCGCGCAATTTATTTATGCCCTTGCCTGCCACCAAGGGATTGGGGTCGAGGTTGCAAACAATTACTTTTTTTGGGCGTATTTGCAACAATAAATCTGTGCAAGGCGGTGTCTTTCCTGTATGATTGCACGGTTCGAGGCTTACATAGAGCGTGCTTTCGGATAGCAAGTGCGTGTCTGCTTGTGTTACTTGTGTGATGGCGTTTACTTCTGCGTGTGCTTCGCCGTATTGTGCATGCCAGCCTTCAGATAAGATGCGTTCTTGGGCTACTATCACACAGCCGACCATAGGATTTGGTGCGACCTTGCCTGCCCCCCAAGCTGCTATTTGAAGGGTGCGGTACATATATTGTTCGTTTGTTGTCATATTTTATGGGCAAAAAATCCCGAAAGTTTTAGCTCTTTCGGGAAGTTGTGTTAGCGCATGTTGTGGTAAATGTTTTGAACATCATCGTCTTCATCAAACTTATCAAACAATTTTTGGAGTTCCTCTTCTTGTTCGGGTGTGAGTTCTTTGGTTTCATTTGGGATACGCTCGAATTCAGCTTTTAGCAAGTTGAAGCCTTTGTCTTCGAGTGCTTTTTGGATAGCGCCAAATTCGTTTGGGTGTGCGTAGATGGCTATTTCATCTTCGTCTGCAAAGATTTCTTCTACGCCATAATCTATCATTTCCAATTCAAATTCGTCAATATTGACTCCCGTGTTGGGGATACGAAAGTGGCATTTGCGTTCAAAAAGGAAGTCTAATTCACCATTTGTACCCAACTTACCTCCCGAACGGGTAAAGTAGCTGCGTACATTGGCGACCGTGCGTGTAGGGTTATCGGTAGCGCATTCTACGACTATGGCTATTTTGTGAGGCCCGTAGCCTTCGTACACTACTTCTTTGTAGTCGGCTTCCTCTTTTGAGGTGGCGCGTTTGATAGCCTTTTCCACGTTTTCTTTAGGCATGTTGATAGCCTTTGCATTTTGGATAATGGCTCTTAATTTAGAGTTTGTGGCAGGGTCGGCACTGCCTGATTTTACGGCAATAACGATTTCGCGTCCTATTTTGGTAAACGACTTTGCCATTTGCCCCCAGCGTTTCATTTTGCGGGCTTTGCGGTATTCAAAAGCTCTTCCCATATTTTGAGTGAATGAATAATTGTGTAAAGGAGTGGGTGAATAGGTGAATGAGTAGGTGGGTGAGTGGGTAAAGGTGTGCGTGAGTGAGTGGGTGAATGAGTAAATGGGTAAAATAATTTCATCTTGCAAGCCTCATCTTTCAATCAATCAATAACTTAAGAACGCTTATAAACTTGTGGCTTGGACATCTTTGGCAATCTTGCCTACCAACCCTTGTAAGACTTTGCCTGGCCCTGATTCGTAGAAGTGTGTTGCGCCATCTTTTACCATGTTTTGTACGATTTGCGTCCATCTTACAGGACCCGTCAGCTGGTCTATCAAATTAGCTTTGATAACGTTCACGTCTGTAGAAGGTTCGGCGTTGATGTTTTGATAAATGGGTGCGATAGGCGTGCTAAACAACGTGTTTTGGATGGCAGTAGCCAATTCTTCGCGGGCTGGCTCCATCAGAGGCGAGTGAAATGCTCCACCTACTGCCAATCCGAGCACACGTTTTGCGCCTGCCGCTTTTAGTTTTTCGGTAGCGAGTTCAATGCCTTTGGTAGAACCTGAAATAACCAGCTGACCAGGGCAGTTGTAATTCGCAGCTACTACTATAGCTTCTGAAATCTCGATACATATACGCTCTACGACCGCATCCTCCAACCCCAGCACTGCTGCCATAGTGGAAGGCTCGGCTTCGCAAGCCTTTTGCATCGCGGTTGCCCGTTGTGATACAAGGCGGAGCGCGTCAGGAAAGCTCAAGGCTTTGTTTGCTACCAAAGCCGAAAACTCACCCAACGAATGACCTGCTACCATATCGGGAGCGAAGTCGGGGCAGGCAAGGGCAATGGCTACGGAATGAAGAAAGACCGCAGGCTGTGTTACTTTAGTTTCTTTCAGCGCATCGACGGTGCCATCAAACATAATATCTGTAATGCGAAACCCCAAAATTTCATTTGCTTGTTCGAACAACTCGCGCACAGTGCCTGCTTGTGCATAAAGTTCTTTGCCCATGCCGACAAACTGCGCCCCTTGTCCAGGGAAAATATATGCTTTCATATCAAAATGAATGATTTTTTAATGCAAGCGCAAAAATAAGGTATTTTTCTAAAATAGAAGAAAAGAGACTGCTTTTGATTGAAATATGTATCGATTTTGTTAATTTCACAAAAAGCTATATTTACTTAAAAAAAAATACTGCCTTTGTTTTCAAAAAAAACCGTCCTTATAACTTTACGAGAACAAGCCCACGAATTGATTGACAACCTGCACATAAATATTTTCTTTGATTTCATAGAAAAAATGGCAGGCAAGAAAGCAGCACTTAGCGACCTTCAACGCGAATTTGCTAACGGCAATCTTCCTCAAAACTTTTACCAACGCTTACATACTTTTGTCAATACACACATCAACGAACAAACGCAAGGCATAGAAGACTTCCATAAATACCTCTCTTCCCCAAATGACACCCCAAAATTTCTAACCCCTTTCTCGCCTACGCCTCACTTTGTAGGCAGGCAAGTTGAACTTAAAATGTTGCAGGCAAATTTGCAGGCAGGTAAGCACACTATTCTCGTCAATGGAACAAGGGGTATGGGCAAAACTGCCTTCGCACAACAATACGTGAACAATCATCAAACCGAATATGACCATATACCTTGGTTATGGCAAAGTGGTGATTTCTTTACTACCTTTGCTAATCCCGAACTTTTCAAAAATTTGAAATTGGATTTTAAAAAACAAATCAACCTGATGCCTATATAACTTCTAAATACACAGAAAAATCACACGCTTTTTTATTAGAAAATACAAGTATTAAACAAATAGATTTCTGCTCATATATAAAATTATTTGAGGCAGGTGTCCGCAATATTATTTTATTATACCAAAAAAATATAAACCCCGACAATGTTCCTAAAAAATTAAAACACGAAGGAAAATTTGAAAATACTATCTTATTGGATACCAAAAAACAAAGTGAATTGGGCGAATATACCTTCCGTTTATTGAGCGAAAGCCCTATTAAGGCAAACCTAAACAATACCATTACTTGGGGCGAAATATGTTATGTGAGCAAAGCAATGGTTTTACAAGCAGATGAAAAAAATACGCCAATAAATTTGTAAAAGACGAGCTTATTGTAGATACAAAAGATGCTACACACCCGAAAGCATACATAGAAGGAAAATGGATTAAGGACTATGAAATAGAAAAAATAAAATATTTAGAATGGGGAACGGACAGAGTGCCTAAAAAAATAAGTCGCCCCACTTTTCCTGAATTATATCCTATTCCAAAAATAATGCAAGGCGGTATGACAGGCGCGATATTGGATACTTCAGGCTTGTTGTGCAATCATGGCATTATTGTTTCTGTTCTTTGGGAAGACTTGCAAGGCGTGGAGAACTTGAGCATCAACAACAGTGTTTGAAGTAGGGGCAGGCAAGGAGGCGATGCGCACCTATCGCACAACTTTAGAATCGCAATCTGCTGGATTTGATTTGCGGTATTTATTGGCTATTCTGAACTCGGCGTTTGGCAAAAGCTACCTTATCTCAGTGCGCCGCAGCCAAGTAGGTTTTTATCCTGATGACCTAAAGCAACTGCCTATCAAACGTATTTCCTTGCCTGCCCAGCAAGCATTTATAGACAAAGTAACGGCGTTGAACGCGCCTCAAATAACAATAAATGCCAAAAACGAACTTATTGAGAAGTTAAACAATATGGTGGACGCATTGTATGCTGTAGATGAGTAGGTTCGCTTTTATAAAGTTTGTGGTATGCTGATAAGTATCGTGCTATTGAGCAACAAAGTCGTCCAATACGTGCCTCCACAAAATCTATCAGAGAATGAAGTTTGTCAATACACTTATGTTTTTTTGAATTTTATGAAAAATAAGCTACCTTTGTACAAATTATTATCGTATGAAAAAGTATAGCCTCAACTTATTTATCTTTTTACTTACTTTCCAATGTGTTTTTTCGCAAAAAGCCCCTATAAAATTGGGGGATATTGACGAGAAAGAAGTGAAAGCGACACAGCATGAGAAGTTCCCTGACGCGGAAGCAGTCGTATTATGTGATTATGGCAATATACGTTATGATTTGAGCGGGAACAGTCCAAAACTTGTGTTCGAACACATAAAAAGAATTAAAATTCTTAAGAAAATAGGCTACGAACATGCCAACCGAACCATCCCTTTCGAAACACACGGCTCAAATAGAGAAAAAGTATCGAACATTAAAGGCTACACCTATAACTTTGAAAATGGCAAAGTGGAAAAAATAAAACTAGAAAAGAATGCCATATTGGATAAAATGATAGATAAAAATAGTGGGGAAACAAAATTCTCTATGCCCAATGTAAAAGAAGGCTCTGTTATCGAATACAGTTATGAAATTCGCTCTGACTTTTGGTGGCATATTCCCGTTTGGTATTTCCAAAACCAAATACCTACAGTTTGGAGCGAGTACCGCGTTTCCTTGCCTGAGTATTTTAATTTCGTAAAGCTGAGTCAAGTATATAAAGAGTTTTCGATAGATGAAAAAAGCAGCAAGACGGAAAGCGTGAGCGCGCCTCAAGGGGGCGGAGCGCAAAATACTAAATACGAAAATGATGGCAATCGCTGGGTAATGCATGATGTTTTGCCTTTCAAAGATGAGCAATTTATCGCCTCGCCCAATGACCATATCATGAAAATGGAATTCCAACTGTCGGCTATCAATTCACCTGGCGGTAGCACCAAACGATTCATGGAAACGTGGGAAAAACTTATCAAGGATTTGACGGAGCATGACAAATACGGGGTATATCTTGCCAAAAACTTGCCTGATAAAGCCCTTGTTCAAGGCTTGATAGCCGATAAGCCCACCAAAAAAGACAAAGCAACGGCTATCTATGACTATGTAAAACATAACATTAAATATACCAAACAGACAGGTATTTATACCAAACGAAGCCTTAAAGATGTATTGGAGAAAAAAGTAGGCAATAATGCCGAAATCAACCTGCTCCTCGTGAATATGTTGCGTGAAGCAGGTCTGGAAGCCTATCCTGTGTTGCTCAGTACTCGACCGCATGGCAAAATATTCGAGCAATATCCTATTGAAAGCAAATTCAACTATACAATCGTGTATCTTAATACAGGTATCAACGAAGAGCTGTTATTGGACGCTACTGACCCGGTACTCCCCATGGGTATGATTAGTTACAACGCGCTCAATGGCAAGGGATTGTTGGTAGAGCCAAGCGGAAAAGCATCTTGGATAAACTTACAACTGTCTAAATTCACCAAAACAAGTAATATCGTATTGGCAAACCTCAATATGGATGCTAAAGGCGTTGTCAAAGGGGAAATATCTAGCCGTTTTGGTGGTTATGAAGCTATTAAAAAAAGACAGAAACTGCTTAAAGATACAGAAGTTGCTGTAGTGGACGAGGCAGAGGAAGGAGAAGAAGTAGACAAAGAAAGTCCTACAGACGAAGCAGAAGACAAAAAGACAAATAAGATGACCTTCAAAAATATCAAAGAATTTGACAAACCGCTTGACGGTGTAATGCAAATCGAAACCAGCGAATACAGTCAATTGAATGACGATTTTATTTATCTTACGCCTCTTTTGGAATATAGAATGAAAGAAAACCCGCTCAAAAGCGAAACAAGGCTTTTCCCTGTGGATTATGCCTGCGCTACCGAGCAGAGTTTTTACATGAATTTTATCATACCAGAAGGGTACGAAGTGGAAGAGTTGCCCAAACCTATACGCATCAAGTGGGAGGATGGAACAGTGAAATATGATTATACGATCACTGCCATAGAAAACAAAATCCAGCTTATGAGCAAGTTCGTTCTGACACGCCCTGTTTTTCAAGCAAATGAATATAAATTCTTGCGTGAATTGTATGCACAGATTGTAGCCAAACAAGAAGAGCAAATCGTACTCAAGAAAAAGTAAAAACAAACCCACTTACCAAAATACGACATGAAATACTATATATTATTGCTATCCGCTTTCCTTTTTTTGGGAAATGCTTCAGCGCAAAACCTTAAGTACAGCATCATAGGCATAGCTGATTCGCTGACCAAAAACGCCAATTCTGTTTTGCGCCTATACGAAGAAACCTTCGTTGTGGAAAATGCAGGCAAGGCTATTCATAAAGTCCATTTTATTTGTACTGTATTGAATAAAGTAGGCGACTCGGAAGGCGTGCTATCGATACACCATGATAAATTGACCAAAATAAACAACCTTGATGGCAATCTATACAATGCTACGGGTGAGTTGGTTACAAAGCTAAAGAAAACCCACATACGAGACTTTGTTAATGAAGCTGACTATGAATTTACAGACGATAAACAGCGTATAGCCAAGTTTGATTATGGCGAATATCCTTATACTGTCGAGTTTGAGTACGAACTTTCAAATACGAATATGATGTTTTACCCGATATTCCAGCCACAAGGAAGTTTTAACATGTCGGTACAAGATGCCAAACTAACCGTCACTTTTCCACCTGATTTAAAGCCGCGCTACAAGGAAGTAAATATGAAAAACAAAGTGGCTATAGGCACAAATGGCACCCAGACTACTTATACTTGGAAAATCAAAAACTTACCTGCCCATAAACTCGAGCCGTTTGCTACGCCCTGGTATGAGAAATGCCCTACAGTTTATATAGCTCCTGCCGAATTCGAGGTAAGCGGCTACAAAGGAAGCTTCAACACATGGGAAGATTTTGGTAAATTCCAAACTTTGTTGAACAAAGAACGTGATGTCTTGCCTGCCAATACAATAGCAAAAATCGAGAAATTAGTGGCAGACGCGCCTACACGTTATGAGAAAACAAAACGCATTTATGAATACATGCAATCCAAAACGCGCTATGTCAGTATTCAATTAGGTATAGGCGGATGGCAAACCTTGCCTGCCGAATTGGTAGATAACAAAGGCTATGGTGATTGTAAAGCACTTTCCAATTACATGAAGTCTATGTTAAAAACTGTAGGCATCGAATCACATTATACCATTATCAGTGCAGGCAAGAACGTGCATGCTGTGCAACGCGATTTCCCGTGTGCCATGTTTAATCATATTATCCTATGTGTGCCTATGGAACGCGATACTGTATGGTTGGAGTGTACAAGCCAAAACCAGCCGTTTGGTTTTTTAGGAAGCTTCACGGACAATAGAGATTGTTTGTTGATAACACCCAGTGGCGGAAAAATAGTAAAAACGCCCCAGTATCTTCAACAAATAAATACCCAAACACGCCAAGTAACTGTCAAAATGCTCCCTTCTGGCGAAGCAAGTGTAAAAGCTACCACGACTTACAAAGGCTTGCAAACCGAAAACGATCATATTGACCACTATGTACACGAATCAAAGGATAACCAAAAAAAATGGTTGGTAGAACAGCATTTGAATATGCCACAATTTGACATCGTCTCTTTGGATTTGAAAGAAACGAAAACACAAATACCCACCATAACCGAAAACTTAGAAGTCAAATTGAAATCGTTTGGTGTAAAAAACGGCAAACGCATTTTTATTGTACCCAATTTGATGAATAAAACAAATATAACACTTGCCGAAAATGAAACCCGTATGCAAGATATTTATTTGGACTTTCCTGATCATACAGATATAGATACTTTGCGTTATGAACTGCCTGAAGGCTATCATGTCGAGGGTACGCCAATAGAAACAAACATAAAGTCTGTCTTTGGAGAATACAAAACAACCATTAAAGTTGAACAAACAAATATTACTTATATACGCACTTGCTCTATGCGTGGCGGGCGTTATTCACGCGAAGAGTACAAAGCACTTTTAGAGTTTTACAAAAATATAACAAAGGCTGACAATACTAAACTTGTATTGGTAAAGGCCACTTAGGAACAAGCATTAAATAACACGCTATTCTGCTGCCCACGAATTCATTTGTAGGGGTATTGCCAATACCACATCTCATGACATGATGCCGAAAACAGAAAACACAACCCACCATTTTAATCGTGGGTAAAAGATAAAGTGCCACCTTATTTAACTTTCGTTCCTTAGGCAAGCTAAGGACTATGTAAAAAATAATATACCCAAAAACATTTCTTTTGGACACTACCCAAAACAGACTGAAAGTCTGTTCTACAGACATGTAATTTGTTTTTTGTAGTACGGACTTTTGGTCTGCAAATGGGTAGATTATTTTTTAGTGTGTCCCTTATAAAAACAGCTTGTATTTTATAAATTACCCATCTTATGTTCAAAAAAACCCTTCCTTGCCTGCTTGCCTGCTTTATGGCTTTTAATAGCTTGGCGCAAGACCGTATCACAGGCAAGTTATTTGCTACACGCGCTGAAGTTATCGCGCAAAATGGCATGGCGGCTACAAGCCAGCCTTTAGCTACTCAAGTAGCCTTGGATATATTGAAGAAAGGAGGTAGCGCGATTGATGCCGCCATTGCCGCGAATGCTGTTTTAGGCTTAGTAGAACCCACAGGCTCAGGCATCGGAGGCGATTTATTTGCTATAGTATGGGATACGAAAACCCAAAAACTGCATGGATTGAACGCAAGTGGGCATTCTCCTAAAAGTTTAACGCTGGCTTATTTCAAAGAAAACAACCTAAAAGCTATTCCTGCATTTGGTGTCTTGCCTATCAGCGTACCGGGCGCGGTTGATGGTTGGTTTGAACTGCATAAGAAGTTTGGAAAGTTGTCTATGAAAGAGATTTTGCAACCTGCTATAGATTATGCAGAGAAAGGCTTTCCTGTCAGCGAACTCGTAGCCTATTATTTGGAAAGCTCTTACAAACGTTTTAAAGATTATCCTAACTTTAAAGAAACCTATACGGTTGACGGGAAGCCCATTACAAAAGGCGTTATTTTCAAAAACCCTGCATTAGCCAAAACTTATCGCCTCATAGCCGAAAAAGGCAGAGATGAATTTTACAAAGGCTCGATAGCCAAAATTATAGACGCTTTTATGAAAAGCCAAAAAGGTTTTTTGAGTAAAGAAGATTTGGCAAATCACGCTTCTGAATGGATAGAGCCACTTTCTACTACCTACAAAGGCTATCAAGTCTGGGAACTACCACCCAACGGACAAGGTATCGCGGCGTTGCAAATGTTGAACATCTTAGAACCTTACAACTTGGGGCAATATGGTTTTGGCAGTCCCGAACATATCCATTATTTCGTAGAAGCTAAAAAATTGGTGTTCGAAGACCGCGCCCGCTTATATGGCGACCCCCAATTTAATAAAATACCTATCCAGACTTTGCTCTCTAAAGAATATGCCGAAACACGCCGAAAACTTATCGGCACGCGGGCAGGCAAGGACTATAACGCAGGCGTGGCTTTTGGCAAAGAAACGATTTATATGACTGTAGCCGATAAAGATGGCAACATGATTTCGCTTATCCAAAGCAATTATAGAGGCATGGGTTCGGGTATGATACCTGACGGCTTGGGCTTCATGTTACAAGATAGAGGCGAATGTTTTTCATTGGAGGAAGGGCACCCAAATTGTTACGCACCTCAAAAACGACCATTTCACACCATCATTCCCGCTTTTGTTACCAAAGATGGGCAGCCTTTCCTGTCTTTTGGCGTAATGGGAGGCGATTTCCAACCACTGGGACACACTCAAATTATTCTCAATATACTTGAATTTGGCATGAATTTTCAAGAGGCAGGTGATGCGCCTCGCATTGACCATACAGGTTCTTCTTCTCCTTTTGCTTCCGACCCTGCCAAAGATGCGCAAGGCGGTGAAATTTTATTGGAAACAGGCTTTTCTTATGAAACTATCCGCGAACTTCTCAAAAAAGGACATAAAGTAGGCTACAGCTTTGGAGGATATGGCGGTTATCAAGCTATTGGTTATGATGCCCTGCGCAAAGTGTATTATGGCGCATCTGAATCGCGTAAAGACGGACAAGCGGCAGGTTATTGATTTCAAGTTTTGGCTATACTTTCGGTTGGGCAGGCAAGTTATTTGCAAAACCCTCCTTCACGGAGTAAGTGTCCAAATAGTTACTAAAATTCTTAATTACGTACTCAACTTCTTCTTGGCTCATCTGCACATATAGAGGCAAAATAATGCTTCTATCACACGCATTTTCAGAAATAGGCAAGGCAATACCTTCGCAATACACTTTATAGGCAGTTTCGCGGTGTGTAGTCATTACGCCGCTTCGAGTGGAAATGCCCTCATCAAGCATTTTCTGCATCAAATCATCTCTACTAATCGGACAGTCGGGCTTGAGGTAAATGGAATAAGATTGATAATTTGAGAAATATCCTTCGCCCTCTATAGGCAAGCGAATGGTCGAAATATGGGCAAAGGCCTGATGATATCGCGCGGCTATTTTGCGCCTTTCCTGCACTATCCAATCCAATTTCTCTAATTGCTTGATGCCTACTGCCGCTTGAATATCTGTCAAGCGGTAATTGTAACCAAGCTCTAAATGGTCTGTTATCAATACTTTAGTTGATTCGTGTCGCACTTTATCATTGATAGACATTCCGTGTTGGCGCAAAAGTTTGAGGCGTTCCGCATAATCTTGCCTGCTGGTAGTAATCATACCGCCATCGCCTGTGGTGATGACTTTGCGAGGGTGAAATGAAAAACAAACTAAATCAGAATGCGAGCCAATCTTGCCTCCCTTGTAAGAAGAACCTGCGGCACAAGCGGCATCTTCTATCAAAGTAATATTTTTTTCTTTGCAAAGTTCTGCAAAAGCATCGATATCGGCAGGCAAGCCTATTTGATGCACAATCAAAATAGCTTTAGTCTTTGGGGTAATCCTTTTGATGACATCTTCTATGTCTAAGTTGTAGGTATCAGGATTTACTTCTGCCAAGACAACTTTTGCGCCTACATAACGAATACAGTTTGCGGTAGCAATGTAGGACATAGAAGGGCAAATAACTTCATCGCCCTCGCCTACTCCAGCCACAATCATAGCCAAATGCAGGGCAGTTGTGCAGTTTGAAACGGCTACGGCATATTTCGCGCCTGTATATTCAGCAAATTTCTCTTCAAATTCTTGGACTTTGGGACCTTGTGTTACCCAGCCTGATAGAATGGTGTCGTAGGCAAGTTGCGCATCTTGTGCGTCTAAGTATGGTTTTGCTACGGGGATTTTCATGGTGTATTATTTCTCCCAATTTTGGATTTTAATTTCAGATAATAGGTTTTTTTCTTTCATTTTTGCTTCGTAATACGCGACTGTTTCACCTAAACCTTCAGCAAAGGTATAACTTGCCTGAAAATTAGTGAGTTCTCGGAATTTTTTGGCATCAACCCAAAGGCGCGGTACATCTGCAGGTCGGTTGGGCAGGTAAGCTATGCCCAAATCTTCACGTTTCATTAGTTCCAATAAATTGATAAGTAAATGTTTCATAGTAAATTCTATGCCTGTGCCTACGTTGTAGGTTTGGGCGATGATGGATTCGAGGTTAGTTTTGGCAATATCTAAGAATTGACAAAGCATTTTTGCGGTGTCTTTAACAAAGAAAAAATCTCTTGTTACAATACCGTCACCAAAAATCACAGGCTGTTCATTGTATAAAATGCGTACAATACTGCGCGGAATAATCTCGCCTGCATCGCCTTCATAATGCGCTCTGGGTCCATAATTATTAAAAATGCGCAATACCGTAACAGGCATTTGATAGCATTCATAAAAGGCATTTGTATAATGCTCGCCTGCCAATTTGCTCGCGCCATAAACCGTAAGGGGAGCTGTAGGGGCATCTTCTGTGATAGGAAACTGCACAGTGCGCCCGTATATTTCAGAAGTAGAGATATAGAAAAAGTGCTTTATCTGTGCTTTTTTTGCACTTTCCAACACGTTAAGTGTACCTTCGGCATTTACGCGGTGATTTTCAAAAGGACTATGAATAGAATGCCTCACACCCAGACACGCTAAATGAAACACGTATTCAATTCCTTCGAGGGCTTGTTCGCAAGTAGCTTTGTCTAAAATATTACCTTCTATAAATTGAAAGTTTGGATTTTGGAAAGCGTCTTGCAAATTATCCTTCGAGCCGTTGACAAGATTGTCTAAGACACGCACTTTATGACCTTCTTGCAAAAGCTTATCCGTTAGGTGTGAGCCTATGAAGCCTGCGCCGCCTGTTACTAATATGGTATTGGTATTGGTATTTTTTGACATAATTTTTATTTGGCTTCTGCTACGCTTATGATAAAAATGCCTGCAAATATACAGAATAGCCCTATAAAATGTAAAAAAGTAAGTTTATCTTGAAAGAAAAAATAGCCGATAGCTATAGTTAGCGAAAAGTTAATGCCTGTGGCTATAGGGCTAATAAGGGAAAACTTGCCTAAAGACAATGCTTTGAACATCATCAGCGCAGAAAGTAAAATAATGCTAAACGCTAAGATAACTTTCAGCCGAAAAAGAAAAAAAAGAAAGTCTGATACTGTATTCAAACTTTGGTCTTTCAACTCATTTTTGATAATACCTGCACCTGCAGTATTCAACACTGCATATAGACCTGAAAAAACAAGTATTTGTAGAAATTTGTCCATTTTAATCTTGCTTTTCAAAAGATACAATTTCATCAATCATAAAAACAGGGCGTTTGCGTGAGGCATCAAGCGTTCTCCAAAGGTATTCGGCAATAATGCCTAAAGAAATGTTGGTAATACCAAACCCCAACATAAGAATGGCTATCAAAGAAGCCCAACCTTGTTGTAAATCATTGTAAATCAACTTTCTGCCTACTATGTAACTACCATACAAACCGCCAAAAAAAAACAAAAAAAAACCTATAAAAGTAACAAAGCGAATAGGCGCAAAAGAAAAAGCGATAAAAGAATCAATAAACAATTTTACTTTTTTACTAAAAGTCCACTTTGATTTACCTGCTTTGCGGGCTTGTTTGTTGTATTCTATAGTGGTTTGAGAAAAACCCATAGTAAGAATTTGCAAAAAAATAGAGGAGTTTGGCTCTATATTTTGATTAAGCTCACGCCTTACTTTTTGTCCAAACATGACAATATCAAATCCTTTTGTAGGAAAGTTTTTGATAGCATATTTTTTCATCAGATAAGCATAAGTAGTTGAAAATAGTTTTTCTGAAAATCCAGCTTGGGTAGTTTTGCGAACCGCCCATACGATTTCCTTGCCTGCCTGTGTAAGAACATACATACGCTCAATCAACTCAAGCGGGTCTTGCAAATCGGCATACATAAATGAAATTTGCGTACCTTCTGCGTGTAAAATACCTGCTCTCAAGGCCGCATGAGAGCCATAATTTTTTGAGAGCTTTATGATTTTGGGTGTGTAATGTTTATAGCTTGCCTGCTGTAACAAAGCTACAGAATTATCGGTGGAGCCATCATCTACAAAAACAATCTCTACTTTTAAATTAGGCTGTTTTTCAAAAAAAGCATCAAGTTCAGTAGTAAGGCGTTCTATGTTGCCTGATTCGTTCAGAAAGGGAACGATAACAGAAAGGTGGTATTTCATAGAAAAGGAATAAATCGCGCGACACAGGGGTTCAATATTTTGCGTACTAATACTTCTAATTTTTTTTTAGTTTTTTTGTATTTTTTGGAAGTTAAACAAAACAAACTTGCCTGCTGATGTTCTAAATTCCAATCTGATACACAATCCAAAAAATATAATGTGTCTTGTTGGGTAGGTAAGATGTTTTCATCAAAACAAATTTGCCCATAGCCTTCTATATGCAAATTTGCGTCCTTTGTTTGATAATACATATTATTTTGTTGAAAATAAGTTATCAAAGTTTCTTTTAAAAGTTGCTTTTGTTGCGCTTTTGGTATGGGCGTGTAAGCGGGTTTTAGCTTTTCTGTAATGTCTATAGCTGGATTTCCGCCAAAAGTATGTCCTTTAGGTATATTTTTCGTAATTACTGACGTTCCCATAACTACAGCTTTTTCACCAATGGTTACTCCTGGAAATATAGTATTATAGGAGCCGACTAACCAAGCATCATTTTCTATGGTAGTGGGTTTGATGCTACAATAATTACATCCGTCAATCAGTTGTCCAAAATATCCGTGTGTCCAAATACTTGAATATGTGCCTATGCCTACATTATTGCCGATGCACAATAATGCCTCTCCATTCAGTATGCAATTTTGCCCTATCCAACAATTATGCCCAATGTGTACTGCTTCTTTGCCATTGATAAGCGCGTGGTTATGGATTTTGGTATATTCTCCCACAGTTAAATAAGGTATATTGATGTTGGTATCTGCTCCTATCAAAGAAAAATCATCAATTATAATTTTCTTAGCTTTGATACGCACACGCTCTCCTATAAAAACGCCATCGCCCAATGTAAGTTCTTCACACTCGATTGTAGCGCTTTCGGCTATTGTACAATTAGCGCCAATACTTTGTTTTTTTGTTTTTATCATACTCCTATTTTTTGAATGCCTTGATAATTTTCTCGTGAGCAATACTTCTTATTTTATTTGCGTATATTGTCTTCAATGCTCGATGTAACGAATAATTTTTGCTGGATTGCCTGCTACGATAGCATTTTCGGGTACATCTTTTGTAACCACCGAACCTGCGCCTACCATAGCATTTTTACCTATACAAACTCCGCCCAAAATGGTTGCGCCTGTGCCTACAGAGGCTCTTTCCTCCACTATAGTACCTGCGATTTTCCAGTCTGCTTCGGTTTGAAGGCTTCCGTCCTCATTGATAGCACGCGGAAACATATCGTTTATGAATGAAACATTATGTCCCACGAATACGCCATCATGTATCTTAACACCTTCACAGATAAAAGTATGGGAAGATATTTTACAATGCTTGCCTATAATTACACCCTTTTGAATTTCTACAAACGAGCCAATTTTAGAACCTTCGCCTATCTCGCAACTGTATGCGTTCACGAATTTGAATATTTTTACGCCCGCGCCTACTTTTACATTATTAAGCGATTGGCGGTCATTTTCTATGTTTAAAATTTCCATGTTTACAAAATTACTTCCTTGCCTTTGTGTTTGATAGATTGCTGCGCTGCTTCAAGGACTTGCACTACGGTTAGTCCAAGTGCAGCATGAGAGCGCGGTGTTTGTTTGTGTATAATACAATGTATAAAATCTTTGGCGAGGGCAGAAAGTGCTTCTGTATTGTCTAATTTGGGTACATAAATATCGCCTACACGATAATCGACCATGATTTTTGTTTTCTCTTCCTCTGTTTTCAGGTCATAACCTGTGTCATAGACTTTTACCTTTTCCGTTGTTTTGAGGTCATTGTAAAGAATCATTTTCTTATCGCCGCCTATGAGCATACTGCGTATTTTTACAGGCGAAGTCCACGAACAGTTAAAATGCGCTATTTTGTTACTTTGGTAATTTACAGTGAGATAAGCAATATTTTCAATGCCATTGTTGGTATGTGAGATGCCTGTAGCTTGTACGCTGTACGGTTTCTCGCCTATAATGTAATCACAAATAGCCAAATCATGCGATGCTAAATCCCACAAAACATTGATGTCGGGTTGGAACAGTCCTAAGTTAATACGGGTAGAGTCAATATATTGGATATTGCCTATGGTGCCTCCTTGCACCAAATCTTTAATTTTTTGCACTGCACTCGTATATAAAAAAGTATGGTCGGGCATTATCAATTTGCCTTTTTGCAGAGCAAGGGCTATCAATTCCTTTGCTTCGATGCTGGAGGCAGTCATAGGTTTTTCTATCAGTACGTGTTTGCCGTTTTCTAAGGCTTGTTTTGCCAACGCATAATGCGTAAAAACGGGTGTGGCTATCACGACTGCGTCAATAGACGCGCTTTTGAAGGCATCATCAAGTGAAGTGCTAACGGCTACATTGGGGTAAAGTTGCTGCACACTTTTCAGGCGGTTTGCGTCCTGGTCTATCACCAACGCGAGGTTGCTATCAGGTACGTTGTAAAAATTGCGGACTAAGTTTTTGCCCCAATAGCCGTAGCCAATAACCGCGATTTGTAACATGTTTCTATAACTTTTAATGAGAAAGTGAAAAGTTAGTGCTTTTTAAGATAAGTACACTAAGAAAAAACGCTTGATATAAAAATAATAATCAAGCATGTTACCTGAGTGCATTTCAAAACCTTTTCTTACGACCTTGCCCTCTCCAATTTGGAGAGGCGTATATGGAACGATTTTGAAATGCACCCTGCTACCTTTATATCCAACGTTTTAACTTGAACCAAAGCAACAACCCTCCCGAAATGCCAAACATGCCGTATATGGTATAGTAATAGCCGAGTTTCATTTTTAGTTCGGGCATATTTTCAAAATTCATACCGTACACTCCTGCAATAAAGCTCAATGGGAGAAAGATAGCCGACATAATGGTCAGCACTTTCATGACTTGGTTCGTCTTATTTCCCAATAAATTGAGGTGCAAGTCTAATAAATTTTTACATGTATCAATGGCAATTTCTACATTTTCGCTTACTTGACTGATGCGTTCTCTCAAATCACGCATATAAAACCCCGTTGAATCTAAAAACTTGCCTTCCTCTTTCAACAACTGATTAGTGGCTTCTAAAAGCGGGCGTACTGCTTTTCGCACACTTGAAAGTTGTCTTTTCAGTGCATATAATTGTTTGGTAGGTTCTAAAATATACTCCTCGTTCATTATTTTTTCTTCCAGTGCATCTAAGCCATCATTGATGGTTTCCATTACTTCTACATAGCTGGTAACTATGGTATCCAAAAGCACATAAAACAAATATGATTCGCCCATGTTACGCAGTTTGCCCTTTGGTTTTGAGCGGAGTTGTTGCCTTACTACATCAAACACGTCCCCTTCTTTGTCTTCTTGAAAAGACAACAAATAACTTTCACCTAATACAAAACACACCTGTTCGCTTTCTACTTGTTTGGTTGTATTGTCATAGCTCAGCATACGTGTTACCAAAAAAATATTATTTTCATAAAAATCGACCTTAGGGCGATGGTTAGTGTTCATAATATCCTCTTGCAAAAGCGGGTGTAACCGAAAAAACATGCCTAAGTTTTTGACTAATTGCGCATCGTGTACGCCATCAACATTGATCCAAGTTACGGTTTCACGTTCTGCATAGCTGAAACATTCTTGCACCTGTTCGGCTATTTTTTCTTGAAAATGCGTTTGATCATAGTCGATGATGCTTATTTTGACAGGGCTTTGATTTACTTCTGCCAAGTAAGTAAGCATGTCTGTCTTCAGTCCGTCTTTTTTTTTGCGATTTTTCATTTTAGCCATAAATATGAGCGTAATAGTTTTTAAGTGTGTAAAGTAGTATTTGAGGGGTTGCATTTCAGGTGTAAATTTAGTAAAAAAACTTGTTTTTACAAAAAAAAAAATGAAGGGCATATTATTTGTGCAATATATTTAATATTTCTCTTTATTTTATGCGGTATTCTCTCATTCTTCTTCTTTGTATTGCTTTTGTAAGCTGTGGCGAAAAAAAAGCGAAATACAGCATCAATCCTGTCGACAAACTCATGCGTGATTTAACTGATAGCAAAAGCTATGCTATTGTTTTGTATGACATGGAAGTTGATGAAAGTAAAAAAATTTATAAACACAAGTATCGCGTTTCTAAAAATTTGCAAGACAGCACCGCAAAACCACACACTACAGAATGGATAAATGTGGACGAGCTTTTTTTTGCACAAAACTTAGACAACATGGGCTTAGAACTTGCCTCCAAATCACCCAAAGGCGAAGTTAGTAAAATACCTGCGCCTCCCGGTCTAAATGGATATGTAGGCAATACTGAGTATGGGCGTTGGAAACAAGACAACGGCGGCAGTTCTTTTTGGGAATATTATGGGCAATATGCCTTTATGAGCCACATGCTAAATGCCTCACAACCACGCATTTATCAAAATACTTACCAACACTACAATACATATCGCAGCAACCCTGTTACACGCAATCAGCCTTACTATGGTTCAAAAGACCACAGTTTTGGTACACGCAGCGAAGAAGCTAAAAAAGTAAATCCGAGCTTTTTTGAACGAAAACAACAACAAACACAATTTTCAAGTTTTAAGGAAAAAGTTGCCGCCAATCCGCGAAAATATACACGTGCCAGAGAGCCAAACCCTACCACAAGCTACAACAGAGCCAATACATCTTCAACTTACAAATCCCCTACAACAAGCAAACCAAGCACATCTTCAACTTACAAATCCTCTACAGCAAGCAAACCAAGTGCCCCAAGTTATAAACCAAGTACAAGCAGTAGGCCAAGCACAAGCAGTAGGCCAAGCACAAGCAGTAGACCAAGTACAAGCAGCAGGCCAAGTACAAGTAGTAGGCCAAGTACTTCGAGTTATAAACCAAGTACAAGTAGTAGGCCAAGTACAAGCAGTAGGCCGAGTACTTCGAGTTCAAGGCGTAAGTAAGGCAGCTGTTTCTATTGCAAAAGACCTCCAAAATGTAGATGGCATGGCATGGCAGGAGGTCTTAAAAAACACTCTTGCAAAAAGTCTATTATACAAATAACCTATCAACTACTAAAATTACTTGCTCTCCAGACACAGTGGTCGTAGCCAATAAATACTGCTCGCCGCCATCGATCACGTCTAATTTCTGTCGGATTTCGGCAACCGAATTTCTAAAATTGCGCGCTATTATGTTCGCTTTCATGGCAGGCAAGGCTTCCTTGACTGCCTTTTTTTGGTAAGCGCATGTTTTTTTCACTTCAAAAACACGTGCAGGAATATCTGTCAATAAAGTTTCGCTTGTATAAAAATGGCTATTCACATGCAACTTTGCAAGGTTGTAAGTTTTGGCAAAAGATTTGAACGCGCCAGCTTTTAGTATGGCAGGCAAGGGTTCATAGATATAGCGCAAAGGAAAGCTATATAATGGCATAGCTTCCGATTCTTCTATTTGTAGGAAAGTATAATGATGCTGTTTTACTTTTTCTAACGTGACGGCGTGTATTTTTATGTCGCCTTGCCTACCCTGTATAGATGGAGGCGTTAAATGAAATAGTAGTTCTTTCACTTCCTGCCCGTGCGCTACCACATATACTGCTGTTACGCAGGCAAGCACTTGGCAGGCTTGTGTAATATCCAACAAAGGAGAAGTTTTGAGCCATACGTGAGCCGTTTTTTCAAACATTTGGTGCAATATTGCCATCACATTAGGCGAATAATCAGCAAGTAACACCAATTTTCGCCCTTCTTTCCCGCGTCTTGCAGGGTCTATGTATATCGCATCAAATTGTCCATAATCTTCTTGCAAGAACTGCTCGGCGGTTTGGTTAGAAAAAACCACGTTGGTTTGCTTCAGTTGTTCAAAATTGTGCCTTGCTAATTTATGTAAATCGAGTTCAGGTTCTATGTGCCAAACTTCTTGCCTATTTTGGGCAAAAAAAAAGCTATCTATTCCCAACCCACCCGTTAGATCGGCTATGCGTTCTCCTTGCAATAAAGTGCTTTTGTATGCAGCCGTATGCGCTGAAGAGGCTTGCTGAAATGCAAGAGAAGGCAACAAAAGCAAATCCTTGCCTGCCCATGCAGGTATTTTATCAACTACTTTACGCAATGAGTCCAGTTGTTCTAATACTTCTGGAAAAGGAATGTTGGGTGTTTTTGATTTCAAAAAGGCGATTTTGTGCAGTGGAGTCTGGGCGTTTTGGGCTAAAAAAGCTTGTGCATCAGGGTGTAACAGCTGTTGCCAACGCGAAAAAACGGGAGGTTTCATATCAAAAAAATGGTAGTCTAACAAATTTTGTGTTGAACCACGTGGCAACACAGAAAACATAGTATTTCGGGCTATGTTCTCTACCTTCCTATCTGGTTTATGAAAATTAATTGTCAGAGGTGCCAAAAAAGCCTTGCCTATAATAGCAGCAAGGCATTTTGAAAGTCTTTGTGAATATTATGACGATTCTTTAGCTTATTTCTTGGCAAGAAACCAACTCAAAAGGTAAAGTAGTAAAAGAGTTAAAATCTTCACCTAATTCTTTCATGTCATCATCTTCGGCTTCATAGTACCACTCTATTTTTATATTGAGCGGTTTGGGCAAACCGGGTGGTTCAAGGATTTTTATAATCTTTCCCAATACTGCCGATGTACTTGTATTTACATAAATGAGCTTGAATGCCATGATTACTTGGGCAGGCAAGTCCGTCTTGAGATATGACTCTATCCATTCTGTAAGAGGTTTGTAGAACTCCTCTGTGTCTTCTGGAATGGACACACCCTTAATCTCGAGATTGCCTGTGGCAACTGAGAAACGTACTTCGGGAGTAGTAGGCGATTCCTTTACATAAATATCTTCCATAATTTTGAGTGGCGAGCGATAAGAGATTTAGATTTGATAGATAAGCACAAAAATACAAAGAAAAATTTAATATTCCAATTTTGCACCAATAATTAAAATATCATCCATTTGTCTATTTTCTCCCATCCACTCTACAAGGGTTTTATTAAGCAACTTTTTTTGTTCATGCAATGATTTTGGGTGAAGCTCAAAAAGCAGTTCTTCTAATCTGTTTTTAGCAAATTTCCGTCCTTTTATACCTCCGAACTGGTCTTGGAAACCGTCGGAATAAATATAAAACCATGTGGGTTGATTTAAATTGACTACGTGTTTTTCAAATACACGCTCTCGGTCTCTTTGAAAACCACCTACAGGGAGTTTACAAGATTCGATGGCTTCCATTTTATTGTCCTGAATGAGCAATAGCGTTCTGCCTGCACCAGCAAACGCCATCGTTTTTTGTGCGGGGTCTATTACACAGATAGCAATATCCATGCCGTCTTGATTTTGCGTTTCTTCTTGATTGAGTGCAACGCCAATATTAAGGTGTAGATTGTCTAATATAAGTTGTGGGTCTGTAATTCCTTGCAGTTTGATAATTTGGTTTAAGTACGAATCGCCCAACATAGACATGATAGCGCCTGGCACGCCATGCCCTGTGCAGTCCAGCGCGGCAATAATAATTTTGCCGTCACGGTGCAAGAACCAATAGAAGTCGCCACTCACGATATCGCGTGGGCGGAAGAATACAAAATGTTCGGGCAATGCCTCGCTTATTTTTGCATCGGTAGGCAAGATAGACTCTTGGATACGTTTAGCATAGTTGATGCTCGAAGTAATATCTTTATTTTTGCGTTCTATTTCTCGAAAAGTAGCCTCTTGTGTTTCGTTTTTGCGATTGATAGCTTCACTCTGTAACTCTATTTTTGATTTTTGCTCTTCTAATATCTTATTTTTATTGGCTATTTCGTTGTTTTGTTGTTCGAGTAAGCGGTTGATTTTACGGGTGCTTCGGTTGCTTCTGATAGCAAAAACGAGTGTGCCAAATAATATCAAACTGACTATACCGAGTGCGTATGCACGCAAATTATTTTGTGTTGCTTGCTCGTCAGCTTTTTTACGTTGCTCTACGCCATCCAGCAAATGCTTTTGAGTTTTTGAAATTTCATTGTCTTTTTCCTTTTCTTTTTTATAAAAATACGTTTCGATGATACGCACATAGTTACGAAAATACTCGTATGCTTTTTTGTATTCGCCTTTTATAGAGGCTATATTGGATAGGCCATCATAGGCTTTCAGCTCCTCCACATGCATGCCATTCAATAAACTAATTTGCAAAAGTTGTTTGAACATTTGTTCAGCATCTTCATATTTCTTTTGAACATAATGTATATCTGCCATTGCGAGCAGGTTACGCGCGATCAAGGACTTGTCTTTGAGCGAATCAGCCAAGACAAGAGCTTCTCTGTATTTTTCGATTGCTTTTTCGTATGCTTGTTCTTTATAAAGAGCTTGTGCTATGTTGGAGCGCGTTATGGCTATTCCTTGTGCGTTTTGTTTTTGTTCATAAATTTCTATCGCATTTTGAAAACACTCAAATGCTTGTCTGGTATTGGCTTGTTGTATGTGAATGCGCCCTATTTTGTTATAAATAGTGGCTGTTTGTTCAAGTTGATTGGCTTGTTTGCGTAGTTTGAGTGCTTGTTCATAAAAAGCGATGGCTTTTGAGTATGCACCTTGGGAATAATAGTTGTCGGCTATTTTCTCTGTACTTGCTACAAGTCCTTGTATATAATTGATGCGTTGGGCTATTTTTAAAGCATCTTCCGCATATATTTTTGCTCGTAGTGGGTTGGTGCGCACGACTTCATCGTATAGGCTGTTGAGCAAATCCACACGATTGGTATCAGAAGTAGTGTTTTTTATTTTCCGTTCTATATCTTCTATGCGCGTAGAGAATTGAGCATAGCCATTCATGGCTGTCGCAAACCCTAAAACGAACAAATAAATAAATAATAGAAAATTCTTCACAATGATTTTAAGCTAAAGACGTATCAGGTAACACTAAAAAAGATGGATAATAGATTTTCCAACAACTATAATGTTGGAAAATCCGTTTGCCTTTCAAAACAATGATTTTGCTGCAACCTTAGTCTTCAGGTTCAAAAGCAAACATGTTAATTTGTAAGCCGGTGTCTTTCATGTAATCTTCGGCTTCTTCTGCTATACTTTCATCATCTTCTGGATAATACCAGTTCACAGTAACGCTCCCTTTGTTATCTACATATTGTTTTAGCACACGCAATACATTCAATATACTACGCGAAGAGCTTGTGTTAAAGTAGGTGAGGCGAAAATTGAACAGCAATGGTTTCTTTACCTGCTTAACATAGTCATCAAGCCATTTGATGATGTTGTTATAAAACTCGTCGGTGTCTTCTAAGTAAGACTCGCCTGAAATTTCACAGTTCCCAGATGTAGCATCAAGTTTTACTTCGGGAATAAAGTAAACGCCGCTTTCGCCTTTTATTTCTAAATTTTCCATTTGTTTGAGAAGGGGGTTTTAGTTCGATTATTCAGGGTTAGCAATGAGGGTTTCTCCCTCATCTTCCTGTTGATTTAGCTTATCATTTGTTTCTGTTTTGGCAGGTTCTGTTATTGGTTCGCAATTATCTGTTTCTGTTTTGGCAGGAGCAGGTTTATCCTCGTCATCTTGTCCGTTTATTTTGATATTTACCACTATCACATAAAAGGCAAATTCATTAGAATACTCTTTTACTTTCATCTCTACGCGATTGCCTGATGTAAGAGCAACCTGCACGAGACCTATACCTGCACCTTTGCTTTCTTCGCTTTTGGGTCCGTTGCGGAGGGTTCGTTTATATTCGCGAAGCTCGTCGCGGTCAAAGGCGTTGATTTTATCGCATTTTTCTAATAATTCAGGCACTAGTTTTTTTAGTACGAGATTGCCTGTCATGAGTTGATAGTATTCACCTGTGTTTACGATAACTAGAGTGCCGACTCTATCTCTATTGCCAAACGTATTGACTTCTTTCGAGTAGTACAGCACATTTTGAGCGAGTTCCATAAAAATGGCAAATACTTTTTTTCCTACTTTGGGGTCTTCTTCTTGCAATTTTAGTCGTATGTCTTGGCTAAATTCTGAGAGTAAGACATCGGTCAGTGGACCCTTGTAGGATAACAAAACGTCATCTTGTGCGAGTTGAGTATGATACTCAAAAAAATCGAAGCCTTTGGATGGTTGCATGGCGAAACAAAAGAATGCGCTAAGTAAGTAAAAAAAAAGTAATATTACAAATATTCAATACAAACGTTGATAAATTCAATTTATATATTTTCACAAAAATATTGATTAAAAAGATTATTTACAAATTTTTGGCTTTTAATTATGTTTTTTTTCAAATTTTTGTGCGGGCAATATTTTCCCTCGTACTTCTCCGAAGCCTACTCTTATACCATTTTTTTCACAATACCCTTTCATTACCACTGTATCACCATCTTGTAGGAAAGTGCGTGTAGTACCATCGTTCATCAACACGGGCTTTGTACCTTTCCAAGCAAGCTCAAGCATTGAGCCGTAAGAGTCGGGTGTTTGTCCACTGATAGTGCCTGACGCGTACATGTCGCCTATTCGTATGTTGCAACCATTTATGGTGTGATGTGCCAATTGTTGTGCCATATTCCAATACATGTATTTAAAATTGCTTTTTGATACGATAGTTTCGCTTGCGTGTTCGGGTTGTATGGCTACTTCGAGTTGGACATCATAATTTTTTAATCCTTCAAACTCAAGGTAAGGCAATACAGGAGTATCTTGCGCGGGTGTTTCTACACGAAAAGTTTCCAATGCTTCCAAAGGAACTACCCATGCTGAAATAGACGAACCAAAATTCTTGCCAAGAAAGGGTCCGAGTGGTACATATTCCCATTTTTGAATATCTCTTGCCGACCAGTCATTGAAAAGTACCAATCCAAAAATATAATCTTCTGCTTTTTGTGTATCGATACGCTCTCCGAGTACAGTTTCCTTGCCTACAATAAAGCCTATTTCTAATTCGAAATCAAGTTGTTTGCTTGCCTGAAAGGTAGGCGAGGCATCTGCATCTGCTTTCGTCTGTCCACACGGGCGTGTAATGTTTGTACCTGAAACCACTATGGAGGAAGCGCGTCCATGGTATCCTATAGGCATGTGTTTCCAGTTGGGCAATAAGGCATTGGCAGGATCGCGAAACATGATGCCTACATTGGTGGCATGTTCAATGCTTGAGTAAAAATCTGTATAATCGCCTATCTGCACAGGCAAGTGCATAACAGCGTCTTGTTGCGGACACAATACGCCCACTTGCATGTTAAAAACTGGGTTGTCGGCTTTTAATAACTCCTGTAGTGTTTGGCGCACATCATTCGTAACGCCCTTGCCTAAAGCTATAAAGTCGTTCAGGAAAGAGCATTTGAAAATGCCTGTGGGCAAGTTCATATTATCGAGAAAGCCCAAACTTTGAACTTCATGCATGTCTATGATATACGCACCAATAGCTACACCTACGCGCTTGGCAGGCTTTTGAAGTGTAGAGAAGATACCATAAGGTAAATTGTGGATAGAAAAATCGGAATTTTCAGTAGTGGATAACCAAGTTTGCATATTTTTGGGTGAGAGAATCTAAGTATTTGCAAAATACGCTTTTTTTGTCGGGCTTTGCAATTTTTAGGTAAGATAAAATTTTATAATTTGATAAAAAACACCGCGTACTGTAGGCAATTCGTTCAAGTAGTACGTTTTATTGTCAATAAAGACCTGCTTGCCTACCAATTTTAGAAATTTCCAGTTATCGCCTGTAACAGCACAGCCGTAAATACAAACTTGCGGGTGTCCTTCTTGTTCATTGAATATACTTGCCGCATACATTTGAGCAAGGCACTGTCCATAATCAAAACCTTTATTTTGGTTCTACCAATGCGATGATAGGAGTTTGCATGACTTGCTTTATTGGGTGTTTGGCTATAACAAAAATCACATGCACACGCTAGGTCTTGTTTTTCATCAACATACAATTCTTCGCCTGAGTAAAATCCAAAACATTTGAAGTGATCCTTTCCGATTTGCTTTTCTCATTGGTGAGTGGGAGTTCTTCAGCTATTGCCAATGTTTTTATCAACCAGCTTGAAGGTTGTTTAAGTTCAACTTGAGGGAACAAGTGTATGTCTGTTTCTTCTGACGCTAATTTTTTCAGTGTTTGTTTCAGGTTTTTATAATTGTTATAACCCATAAGAAAATGTATTTTGTGTGATAAGACTTAAACTTTAATGCCCATAACAGTTATATCGTCGCGTTGTTCGCTTTCTATTTGGTGGTCTGCGATGGCTGTTAAAAGACTATTGCGGAGTGTTTCGCGTGGTAGATGAAGGTTTGTTATCAATACTTCATGAAATTTTTGGATTCCGAATTTCTTTCTATTTTTATCGGGATTATCTGCCAAACCGTCTGTAGTGAGAAATATATAATCATCTTTTTGCAAATAGATTTGTTGTTCTTCAAAGAAGCGATAGTCTTCATTTTGCCAACCACCTATAGACTTTCGGTCGCCTCTCAGCTCTTTCACATCTTCGAGTGTATAAGCATTGTCTGTTTTGTTGTACAAATAGTACAGAGGGCGTTTTGCACCTGCAAAAGTAACACTTACTTTTTTTGGTGTTGTGGCGTCATTTTCTAAACAACATATTGCTACATCCATACCGTCATTGTTGGTCGCTTCGGCTTGCCGCAAGCGTTTGCGTACACCTTGGTGCATGAGTTCTAAGATTTTGGACGGCTGATAAATGTGTTGAACATTCACGATTTCATTTAGGATAGTATTGCCAATGATAGACATAAACGCACCGGGTACGCCATGCCCTGTACAATCTACGGCTGCGAAAAAGCACTTGCCTGCTACTTGGCTAAACCAATAAAAATCGCCTGAAACAATGTCTTTGGGCAAAAACACTACAAAAAAGTCCTGCACTGCGTTTCGTACTACCTCTTCAGATGGTAAAATGGCGCGTTGTATATTTTTTGCGTATTGGATACTCGATGTGATGAGTTGGTTTTTGCTTTCCAATTCTTTGGCACGCAATTGAACAGCTATGTTTTTCTCATGCAATTCCGCTTGAGTTTCGGTTAGCTCAACCATGCTTTGTCGAAGTTCAATTTCTTGTTCTTGGAGTATTTGTGCTTGCGATTGAGTTTCCTCCAATAATTTTTTGGCTTCAGTGATATCGAAGGCAAGTTTGACTACTTTGTATGGCTTGCTGCTTTGGTTCAATACGGGCGAATATACCGCATTGAGCCAAACTTGCCTGCCATTCTTGTTTATTCTTTTGAACTCGCCTGCCTGCGACTTGCCTGCTTTTAGGTTTGTCCAAATCAGGTCTATTTCTTGCGTATCTGCGTTATCACTATTTGTGAATATTTTGTGATGCAATCCTTTTAATTCCTCTACTGTATAGCCCATCAGGTTACAATAGGCTTGATTGGCAGTTGATACGATACCATCAAGGTTGAATTCTATTTTGCAAATGCTACTTTTATTGATAGCGTTTAGTTGCCCATCGAGTTCTATTTGTGCAACCATCATTTTTTCTTGAGTGATTACAAGTTGCTCCATGTTGAGGCGCATTTCTTCTTCTTGGGCAGAGAGCATTTCGTTTTTTTCATTTTGTTCGGCAAGTGCCTTTTCTATTTCTTTTTTTTGGTCTTCAATAAGTGCGTTTTTCTTTTCTATCAATTCTTGTGTTGTTTTTAGTTCTTCAAAATTACGCTTTAGTTCTTCTTCGCGGGCTTGTATTTGTCGTGTAAGTTCACGTGCTTCGCGCAATAATTTTTTTGTATTGTCATTGGATTTTATGGTGAGGATAGCCGAAGTAATATTTTCTGCGAGTCGTTTTACGAAGGTTATTTCATAGTCTCGGAAAGGTTTAAAAGAAGCCAGCTCTATTACCCCTTCCGTTTTGTTGTTCAACTCCAAAGGGATAATCAGTATTTCTTTTGGAGGCGCTTGCCCTATTCCTGATATGAGATTACAATATCCTTCTGGTACTTTTGTAAGGTGTATGGTTTTTTTTTCAATAAAGGCTTGCCCTATCAATCCTTCACCGAACTTTTCTTGCAATATAATACTTTTTTCTATAAATTGTAGTTCGTTATATGCATAGCAGGCGACCAATTCGAGGCACAGGTTTTCTGGATTTTCGCTGTTTAAAATGAACAAACCGCCTTGCCCTGCATGCACATAATCTACCAAGCCTTTGATGATATTGCTACCAAGCTCTTTTAAATCGGTATCGTCAGAGCGCAAGACTTCTGCAAATTCTGCCGTGCCTTGTGCGAGCCAGTTGCGCCTTTTTTCTTCTTCAGATATTGTTTTGAGTTGCTCACGCATACCTATAAGGGCATTGAATAGGCTATCTTGCTTATCTGCCGTATTATTTTGATGCAATTCTACGTCATAAATACCTGTTCCGATACTTTTTGTAAATTGGCGCGCCTGCTTTATTTCGTTGGTTATTTGTAACAGTGCTGTGGCTATATGAGCCAAGTCGTCTTCATTATTGCCCAATATTAAATCTTCCTCCAGCTTGCCTGCCGCCAGCGAGAGGGCATATTGCGTAACTCTTTCCATAGGTTCTATGAAATAACGCAAAAAAACCAGCCATAACAGGATTAAAATACCTGCCACTACGAAAGGTATAGGCAGTAAGAGAAAGATAGTTTGAGAATTCGCAAAAAGATAAAACAAATAACCAATAATAGTAATGCTTGTAACAAACAATATGGTTAAAAGAACAAGAGCTTTATTGCGTATAGATAGTTTACGCCACATAAGTTGCAAAGGTAGTTGCTTTTGTGTTACATTGCAATTATTATGCTATTTCTGATACCAAAGAAAAGAGGAACTCGGAAAATGTTCATGATAGGCAGGCAAGTCTTGGAACGGTGCTATAAGTTCAGGCATAGCGATGTGCCGCAAATGTCTTGACTCTGTATTCAGGCAGTAGTCAGTCAATAAAAAGCGGTTGGCGATTGCGCGTTTTTGCGCATAAGGTGATGCTTTAGGCGACTTGTAGCTATTCCAAAGAATAGCTACATTGCCTAATAACAATACTATCCAAAAAATGATTACTATTTTAGTAAAATAGCGCATAGGTTTTGAATGTTATACAACATATTGCGGCTTAATTTCAGTAACACCTATTTTCTTTTGCGCTTGGCGTTTACGTAAAATGGCGTAACCGCGAATGATACTCAAATATTTATTGATAACGATTTGCTCATCAAATTCGGTTTCCATTTTTTTACGGCTGGCTATCCCCATAGCTTGCAAAGCCTCTGAAGGTAGTTGCAACATTTTTCGCATAGCTTCTGCCAAACTTTGCGCGCTTTTTACTTCGCAAAGGTAGCCGTTTACGCCTTCTTCTACTGTTTGCTTACAACCTGCAATATTGGTAGCTACCAAAGGTTTTGCCATACTTGCGGCTTCGAGCAAAGAGCGAGGGGTACCTTCGCGGTAGGAAGGCAAGACCACACAGTCTGCCTTGGTTATATATTGTGCGACGTTGTCTGTTGTTCCCAAATAGGTTATCAAACCTTCAGCTTGCCATGCTTCCACTTGTTCTTTGGGTACGCCAAGGTTTTGGTCAGTTTCAATCGCTCCCAAGAGCTGAAAGACTGCTTGTATGCCTGCTTGTTTGAGCAAACGTATAGCGTCTATGTATTCGCGTATGCCTTTGTCATAGAGCAAGCGGGCTACCATAAGAAAAGTGAATGTTTCATGGCAAACAAAAGGCGTGGGCATAAATTTGTCCAATGGCACACCCGAGCCTGGTACAAGGTCAGTAACTTTCTCTTTGATGAGTTTTTTATCTACAAACAGTTGTAAATCATCTTCATTCTGAAAAAAAACCCGATTGGGTAGCAGGAAAGATAGTTTGTAGAGGCTACGCGCTATGCGCGCTGTGAAGTTGTCGTGTAGGAAGACTGTTCCCAGCCCACACACGTTGTTGATGATTAATTTTCTAAGTGGAAATGCGGCAAGTGTACCATAAATATTGGGTTTTATAGTGAATTGCAATACCACATCAGGTTTTGCTTTCCTGTATATACGGTAGAGCTGCCACATATAACCCAAGTCTTTCAACGGATTTGAGCCTTTATTTTGCATCTTGACAGGGTAAAACTCACAGCCCAACTCAGTCAAGTATTCAGAATATTTATCTTCAGGTGCGATTGCGATAACCTGATGCCCTTCGGCGAGCAACGCCTTAGCGAGTCCAAGACGAAAATTGTAAATATTCCAAGAAGTGTTTAATACAATTGCGATACGCATATATGTTTTTTTTGATATAAGGAGGTTTTGAACTATAATTTTAGGTTTTAATTAGGCAGTTGCAAGAAGATATGGTATATTTGCGTGTAACATATAAAAATCTAACGCAAAAAAACGACATTTCGTTGTATTTCGCAAACTCTTTTCGACCTATAATTCGTTAATTACTTGATTATCAAATAATTGAATTTTAAAAAAAACTGTTTTTATTAGGCATTCCTAAAAAAATGAAAGCCATGTTTGCATTTTGAGAGAAAAAAAGCTACCTTTACACAGCCAATACAACTCGTATCAGAAAACAACAAGGCAAGAATAAAGTCAAAAACATTATTGCACTCAAAGAAAATTAAAAGTTTGAACAACCATCTTGATAAATAATTAAATGCACAATACCTCCGCAAAAGCAGAAACTGCAGTCCTTGTAGCCCTTATTACAGACGCACAAGATGAACCTACCACACAAGTATATCTCGATGAATTGGCTTTCCTTGCCAGCACATTGGACATAAAAGTACTGAAAACCTTTACCCAACGCCTCCCACGCCCACACGGCTCTACGTTCGTAGGCAAGGGCAAATTAGAGGAAATAGTAGCCTATGTACGAACTCACGAAGTAGATATGCTCATATTTGATGACGACCTCCAGCCCTCGCAAGTCCGAAATCTCGAAAAAGAACTCAATGGCGAAAAAGAGGAAAACGCCAAAGTGAAAATATTAGACCGAAGTCTCTTGATTTTGGACATATTCGCACACCGCGCCCAAACCACACAAGCTCGAACACAAGTCGAATTAGCCCAATATCAATATTTACTACCACGTTTAACGCGCATGTGGAGTCACCTTTCTAAGCAAAAAGGCGGTATTGGTATGCGTGGACCTGGCGAAAAAGAATTGGAAACTGACCGCCGTATAATCAAAGACAAAATAAACATCTTGCGTGACAAATTAGAGAAAATAGACCAGCAAGGCGTAACAAGGCGCAAAGCCCGCGAGCGCATGGTGCGCGTGGCATTGGTAGGCTATACCAATGTAGGCAAGTCGACCTTGATGCGCTTACTCTCAAAAGCTGACGTATTTGCGGAAAATAAACTTTTTGCTACTGTAGATTCTACAGTTCGCAAAGTAGTACTTAACCAAGTGCCTTTCCTGCTTACAGACACAGTTGGCTTTATACGCAAATTGCCCACTTTGCTCATAGAAAGCTTCAAATCTACCCTCGCTGAAATTGTAGAAGCCGATATTTTGTTGCATGTAGCTGACCTATCTAGCCCACATTGCTACGAACAAATAGATGTAGTAAATGAAACCTTGCAAGAAATAGGCGCAGGCGATAAAACAACCATCATTGTATTCAATAAGGCTGACCTTATCACCTCTGAATTAGAAGAAACATGGCAAACAAAAGCATACAATTATCAAGACACTATCCGCATCTCTGCCCTGCAAAAACAAAATATTGACCAACTAAGGCAGATGATTTATTCGCTCGCTTCCGAAAAGTTTTATGCCATTTTCCCTAATTTTTTAGCCCAACCCATAGTGGAAGAATAAACCCTCTTGTATCATTTTTCGTGAAAATCTATTTTGCTCAAAAAATTATACCTTATTTACTTAGTTTTTTGTTTCAAATATTTAGCATATCACGAAAAATGATTTCCCTTTCAGTATTTTTAGAACACATGAAAATTGACAATTTCATTTTCTAAATACCTGAAGAAACGAGTATAAACACCCATTTTTTACCGCTTGTGTACATTTCCTCTATGCTGACCTTGCGAATACAAAAGATGATTAAGTACTTCTTTGGTATTCATAATCTACAATACTATTTCATCATGAAAAACGGCTACCCAAATAAATACATCGCAATATTGAGGTTTTAGTTGTTAAAAATTCTTTGAACCTACATAGGCTGATAATATTCTATCCTTTAATTTGGTAAGTTCCATATTTTGTTTTTTCGAGGTTTAGGTAGGCAAGATAAGTAGTTTCATCAAAAGCAGTATGTATTTTAAAGTAGCCATCTATGAATAGGCAAGCTCTCTAAACCGCCTCTTAAAACTTTGTGTGTATTGAAAAGAGATTGAAATAACCAATTCATCAAAGAGCTATTGAATAAAGCGCAGAATTGTTCACTTGTTACTGGAATTTTTTTTAAGAATCAGCATGTTGGCACTATTCAAGATATACCGTTGTGCTGTATCACAAAAAAAGCCAAGATTGGAAGATATAAATTTACAGATAATTTTTACTTCTGCTTCGTATAAATGTTTAGGGGCAACTTGCTGGTAAAGGCTCAAATCATTGGGGATATAAGTAGATGGTTTTTTAAGTCCATTCGAAAGTATATCAGCACCTTTGTAAACAGTCATATAGCCTTCTGAAGGCATAGATTTCGCATATTTTATATTATTGCCTGTAACAATTCCTAAACCCCAAGTCGCATTTTTTCTAATGTTATGTGTGGCAGGTCATAAATATGTTGTATGACATGAGCGGCATCTTCATCAATCCAAAAATTCATCATTGTTTTGGGATTAGAAACAAAAGATTGGGCAGTGCGTGGGTGAGCATTTGTTTTTGTATTACATTCTATAGTGTGATTTTTTGTATCAGGTATTTCTTTTGATAATATAACAGCGTGCGCTTTAGTTAGCAATCCTTTAAAAGGTTTGTCATAATCCATCAGACGATTTATTTTATAAGAAAAGGCTTTGAGGCGTGCTTCTTAAAAAACCGTAATATTAAAAAATGATTCGGGCAAAAGAAATCCCTATACGCCACACCTATTTAATTTTTCTAAGCAGGCGAATAGAAATAGAGAACTTGTGTCTGCACTCTTGCCTGCCTTAAAAAAAGAAGTATATTTATCTTTCAATGATTTTGTTGTTTTTTTTCCAAGGCGGATTGGTAAATACATAATCAAATTACGTTTTAGAGGCTATAGCTTCTTCCAAAAAATATGCTTCCACAATATGCGGGGTGTCATATCCTGTTTTGTCAAAAATCCTTTTTTTGGTTTGCCTGCAATATCTTGCATAAATATATCAAAAGATTTTTTGCTTATCAAACCTTTCGATGGAGATTGTAAATAGCCTGTTTTAATCCAATTACGAATAGTGGCATTAGAAACTTGCGCCTCTGTCGATGCTATTTCTATGGTAATAGCAGGACTTTCTGTTTCTCCAAAAATATTGGTTTGCAAAAGTGGTATCATATCGTTCATATTGAGTAGATTTTATTATTGCACCATATCAAAAAGCCCTACTTTTTAGCAGGGTTAATTTTCTAATGTGTTCACATACATATCCTTAGCGATATCAGTAGGCAAGGTATTTTGAGCATCAAAAGCGCGAAGTTTTGTGCTGTAACAACGCTGAATTTTCATCTGAAACGCACCTTACCTACGAAAAGTAGGCAAGGGTTTAGTTTCTTAAGACTTCACAGCACACGAAAAAGGATTTTCGGAAGAGGTCTATTGTATAAATAAAGCATTATCGTTTGCTTATTTTATTGTGTGTAATAGTTCGTTGAAGTGTGCAATGAAAGCGGTCTATATCTTCATTGCGTGTATGTGCATGTTTCGTTTTTCTGCCCGAAACTCTACGCCTCCACATTTCAAAACTACTGCGTTTCATTTCTTGACGCATAATTTTGATAACACCTGCTTCTGCTACGCCGAATTGGGCTTTTATGGCATCAAAAGGAGTTCTATCTTCCCAAGCCATTTCGATGATTCTGTCTATATCTAATTCCATGTAATGTAATGTAATGTAAAAGTAATTTTGCAAAGAGCATGTTAGAAAGAGAAAAAGACTTTGCCAAGACTTTCACAAGAGGGCTAATATCAAACCCTTATTCCAATCAATGTAATGTCATCGCGTTGTGGCGAGCCATTTTGAAATTCAGTGAGCATTTTTTCAAGTGCTTTTTGTTGTTCTACAAGCGACCTATCAGAGAATTCTTCTAATACTTTTTTGAGGCGGGGTGTGCCAAAACGTTTATTTGCTTTGTTGGCTTGGTCTGCAAAACCGTCACTACACATATACAAGAGGCTTCCTTTTTCTAAAAACAGCTCTGTATTTTCATAATGCCGTACGCCTCCTACGGCAAAGCCAATAGGTTCGCGTCCGCCTTTTATTTCTTGAATTTCTGCCCTTTCATGTGTATTATTTTGTCTGTCGAGAATGAGCAGTGGTCTTTTCGCGCCTGAGAAAGTGACTTTCATTTGATTTTCATTTTCGCAAGGCTCCATAACACACAAGGAGATTTCCATACCAATAGCTATGTGTTGGGCGCGGTTTTCTATGAGGTTGCTTACACTTTCATTGAGAAGGTCTAAAATATCTGCAGGCGAGTGTATTTTTTCTTGGTTAATAATTTCGCTTAGAAGCGCATTGCCAATCATAGACATGAATCCACCAGAAACGCCATGTCCTGTGCAATCAACTAGAGCTACAAATACTTTGTCTTCTACTTGGCTTAACCAAAAGAAATCGCCTGAGACGGTTTCTTTGGCTTTATAAATTAAAAAATACTCGTTCAAAACGTCCTTCATGCGTGAAACACTTGGCAATATTGCGTCCTGAATTGTTTTAGCGTATTGGATACTGTCGCTGAGTTTGCGCAATGTGCGTTCTACAGTTTGGTGTTGTGCTTCTATTTCTGTATTTTGGCGGTTAATTTCTGTGTTTTGGCTTTGCAGTTGCACGTTTATATTGCGTATTTCATTGCGTCCTTTGAGTATATAATACAAAAAAGCGAGCGATACGATAAGGAATATAAAAGTACCCACGATAACAAAATCTCTGCTTCTGATGCCCAACATAAAGTCTTGCGCTTGTTGGTTTTTTTCTGCATTGATGATGCCGTTGAGAATTCGTTGGTTTTTAATCTCTTGTTCTTGTATGTCTGTTTTGTAACGGACTTGCATTTCGGCTATAAGCGAAAGGCGGGAGTCGTTGTAAATAGAATCGTGATATACTTTGTACGACTTATAGTTTTGGAACGCGAGTGTATTTTGTCCTGATTTCTCATACACTTGTGAAAGGCGGTGAAAATTATTGCGGATAGGCTCTTTTACGTTTAGTTTTAACGAAATCGTAAGGCTTTGTTGATAATAGTCGATCGCTTTGTCTGGTTGGTTCATTTTAGAAAAAATATCTCCGATGCCTGTTAGCGTATGCGAAAGACTTTCTTTGTCATTGACGCTTAGTTGTATGTCGCGGGCTTCCAAATATTTTTTGAGTGCTTCATCTAAACTTCCTTTTTTGCCATAGACATCGCCTATACCTGTGAGTGTGTTGGCATAATTTTCTCTGGCATTTATCTCTTTGAAAATAGCCAGAGCTTTGTCATAATATTCTAGAGAGATTATAAATTTTTCTTGTTTTTCGTATGCAGTGCCTATGTTGTTGTAGGAGATGCCGATACTGCGTTGCTCGTTTATTTCTGATGCTATTTTGATGGCTTTGTTGTAATAAGATAAGGCACTTTCTGTATCTCCCAAAGCTGCTTGGACGATGCCTATGTTGCTATAACAAGCCGCCATACCTTTTCTGTCTTTGGCTTTTTCGTAATTTTGGTATGCTTCTATGTGGTATTGCAGCGCGTCTTTATAGTCTCCGAGTGAATAGTAAATATTGCCTATGGAGCGATAGCAGTAGGCTAATTGGCTGATATTGGCAGGCAAGAGCAGGTATTGTTTGGCACTTCGTTGGTAGTATTCCAACGCTTTTGGTTTGGTGTCCATAGCTTCATAGCACAGCCCCATCGTGAACAGTCCGTCTGCCGTCCCCTTTCTATAGCTCAATCCTTCTGCTATCAATGTTGCCACGTTTGCGTATTGTATGGCTTGTAAAGCATCACGTTGAACTAATTCTTTTGAGATTCTAAGAAGTATATCTACTTTTTGTGGTGTATTTTTTTGGTTAGTTTGCAATGCTTTGCTCAAACTATCCAAATTGACTGATTGGGCGACTGCTATGTTCATAGTCCCCAGTAGCCCCAAAAGCGAATATATTGCTATGTAGTAAAGTCTAAGATGGTACATTTTTACAATTATTATTTTATTTAAGTAACAAATTTGAAACCTAAAAGTCGCAAACTGAAATTTTCTTTGATATTTGGGTTCAAATATTTGTTTAGGCTTCTACAGTTTGGGTGATTTTCCAGGCCTGATAGCGTTCATTAAGTCTTTCTGACATGGTGTCATAATTCGCCCAACTGTCGGCTACGTGATAGAAAGAGGGCAGGTTTTCTGCTAGTACTTCTTGGTAGTCTTTTCGATACATACCACTTTGGTAGTAATATACAGAGAAGGCGTTGCCTTCTTCGTTGAAGAGGTCTTCTCCCAAATGACCGTCCCACATGGCACTCAATAAGGAGCAGCTTACCTCGCGACGGTGAAAGCGGATGACTTGATGGGCTTCGTCATCTACAAAGATGTCGCTATATAGTTCTTGTTCGAGCATCCAACCCATGAATATGCCGATATGCACGTATGCTTGCTCAATGGGTAACACTGCAGGAAATTGCCCTAAGAAATGATGTTTGGCTTGGTCGTAGATAAGCATAGTAGAGGCTTTTAATGCACAAATATACAAAAAAAAACTGTAGTTTTATCTTTTTGATACTTTTTTAATAAAACTACCAATAAATTTAATCTTTAATCCATAAATTGTTGCAAGATTTTCCAATCCAGTGTGCCTTCATAGAGTGCCTTGCCTACGATGGCTCCGCTTACGCCCATAGCTTGCAGCTGTTGTAAATCTTCCAGATAAGTAACGCCTCCACTCGCTATGAGGTGCAGGTCAGGAAATTTTTGGCGAATTTTTTGGTATAAGGCTATCGAAGTTCCTTCTTGCCTGCCGTCTTTTTGAATGTCTGTACAAACGACATACTTCATGCCGTATTGTTGGTATTTTTCTAAAAAGGGATACAAGTCGATGGTGCTATTGTCTGCCCAGCCATTGATACAAATTTGTTCCTCGCGGACATCTGCCCCCAATATCAGTTTTTCTGAACCGTATTGCGTTATCCAAGTGATGCATTTTTCAGGTTGTTGAACCGCAATGCTACCCAATGTTACTTGCGAAGCGCCACTGTCGAAGGCGAGAGCTATGGAATCATCTGATTTTACACCGCCTCCGAAATCGATGATTAATTTTGTATGCAAGGCGATTTGTGCTAGGACTGCATGGTTTACAATCTTGCCTGCCCTTGCGCCATCAAGGTCAACGAGATGCAAACGTTTTGCGCCTTGTGCTTCAAAATATTGGGCTACTTGCAAGGGGTGTTCGCTGTATATTTTTTGTGTGTTGTAGTCGCCTTCAGTTAGGCGAACGCATTTGCCATTTATGAGGTCTATAGCAGGAATAATGTCCATAAAGTTTTTGGTGGTTTGTGATGTAAGCGGCTTGCCTACCTGCATGAAGTTTCAAAACTCTCACAAAGGTAGGCAAGTAGTTTGCATCTCCAAAAAAAAAGGCTTATATACCCAGAATCTCTCTTCTCAAAAGGTCAAATACCAATACTGTGGTAAAATAAATGTGCCTTAGTCTATCAGTAGGCAAGTTTAAAAGCTGTGTGGTTACGCCTTTTTCGCTTGCGCAGGCTATCCAAACTGTACCGACTGGTTGTTCGACTGTACCGCCATCGGGTCCTGCGTAGCCTGTGGTAGCAAGGGCGAAATCCGTTTTAAATTTTTCGAGGGCGTGCATAGCCATTTCGCGTACTGTTTCCTCGCTTACGGCTGTATGTTGTGCCAAAGTGTCGGCATTTACACCCAAAACGTTTTCTTTTATTTCATTGGTATAAGCTACCATGCCCCCTTTAAAATAGCGCGAGCTTCCTGCCACTTTGGTAAAACTATGGGCTATATAGCCTCCTGTGCAACTTTCGGCAGAGGAGACTGTTTTGCCTTTCGCCATCAATAAATTGCCAATAGCTTCCTCAAGTGTTATTTTATCAAAACCAAAAACGTGTTTTTCAATCAGTGGCATCACTTTAGCTACCTGTTCGGCTATGTCGACTTCTACTTGTGTATGGTCGATGCCTATTCCTGTGAGGCGCAGGCGCACTTGATAGTGATGCGGCAGGTAGGCAAGGCGTATATGAGCAGGCAAGGCTTCCTCCCAATCGTTTATCTTTTCGGCTAGGAAAGACTCGCCTATAGCTACAGTGTGTATGACTTTGTGTATGATATGGGGCAGGGTAAACTGCTCTCGCAATCGCGTAAGCACGTGGTCTTGCATCAGCCCTTCCATTTCATGAGGCACACCTGGCATCGAAACATATATCCTGCCTTCGTAGTTTTGCCATATACCGGGCGCAGTACCAAGCCTGTTGTACAACAAAGTAGCGCTTCGTGGCATAGCGGCTTGTTGTCGGTTCGTTTCCAACATAGGTCGCCCCCGTTTTGAAAAGAAGTCTTCGAGGCGTTTTAGCCAATCTTCATTTATAATTAAATCAGTGTTGAAAAATTGGCAGAGTACTTTTTTGGTAATGTCGTCTTTGGTCGGGCCGAGTCCGCCTGTCATTACAACGATATCAGCCCGTTGATGCGCTTGTTGGAGCGCAGTAAGAATAGCCAGCTCATCATCGCCTACGGTAGTATGGTGGCGCACTTTCACGCCTATCTCGCTCAAAGTTTGGCTTATGTAATGTGTATTAGAGTTCAGAATTTGCCCATAGAGAATTTCATCACCTATAGTCAATATTTCGGCATATATTTGCATACTTTTCACTACGTAAAAAGGATTTACTTTGTTTCACATTCCTTTTTTTTTATTTTTGTGTAATATTTTGTACGATTTTTGAGTATATAAGTGCATTAACCTCTAAATTTTGTAACATCATGAAAAACAAACATCTTATACTTGCCATCATGTTTGGTATAGGTATTTCCACCACAAATGCGCAAGAATTGCGAAATGAAAAACGTGGTAGTAACGAATACACGCTTTACAAAGTGCAAAAAGGCGAAACCGTTTATGCCATATCAAAAAAATATGGTATTACAACTGCGCTTTTCATAGAAACTAACCCCACCACTGCATCAGTCATCAAACAAGGCGACATCGTCAGTATTCCTGTGAAAGAAGCCGGAAGCCCTACACTGAGAACCCCACAAGGAGCAGAAGAAAACACTATCCAATATACTAAGCACAAAGTAAGCAAGGGACAAGGATTGATGCAAATAGCGCGTATGTACAATATCACTTTCGATGAACTCAAAAAATGGAACGATTTGGAAGACCCTAACGCTAAAATAGTACCCGACCAAGAACTTATCGTAGGCATCAGCACTTCAAAAACTAAAACCAAAAGAAACAACGAAACGCCTAACAATACAGCAAGCAATACAAAGAACGTAGATAGGGCAAATGGCAATAAACCCGCCATAAAACCCACAGCAAACGCATCAGATGGCAAAAAACGTGGCCCAGAGGACGAAATCAAAATCGTCATGCATGAGGTAGTCACCAATGAAACGCTTTTCAAAATAGCCAAAATGTACGGCTTAGAAGAAGCCGACATCATGAACGCCAACAACATGACAGATGCAACAGTAAAAATAAAACAAGAACTGCTCATATTAAATCCAAAAAAACTGCCTACAACACCCACCGAAACACCCACCGAAACACCCACCGAAACACCCACCGAAACACCCACCGAAACATCTATGCCCGAAATACCCCAATTCGAAATCTATACCATCGAAGAAGGCGATAACCTAGGCAAAATCCAAACTAAATTTAACGTCCGCCGTACAGAAATCCGTTATTGGAACGGCATGATTTATGAAAAAGGCACAGAATCACTCAAAAACGCCATCACCGCAGGGCAATATTTGCGCATCTATCGCCCAAAAAGAATAGAACACATTATCAAAAAAGGTGAAACTATAGACATCATCAAGCAAAAATACCGACTCACAGCTATCAATTTAACATTCGAAAAATGGAATAACATGCCATACGGAAAACTTGCCGAAAATATGAAAGAAGGCAAAACCCTGATAATATACCAACGAACAGGCCCAGCCGCGCCAAAAGGATATGAGAACGGAACTTCACCTGCTATGGTCGCGCTGAATGCAACACAAGTAACTATTTTGCCTCTAACTGAAGTAGTATTGCCTGACCTCGCCAAATTTGACAAACAAATTTATACGGTAAAAGATGGACAAACACTCACAGCCATCGCAAGTATATTCAAGGTGAAGTATTTCGACATCAAAAAATGGAATAAATTAACTTCAGATAACCTCGTATTGGGGCAAATACTCGAAATATATACGCCCAAAACAGGTACTGTTATTACCAGTCCAAACACAAATAACACACCTAATAATAATACAACACCTATAGTAGTACCTCAAAAAAAAGAAATCAAAGCTACAGATAACAATTTGGACTTATCAGACTTCATGAGTCAGCCCTTGCCCGAAAATACGCCCAAGAAAGAACAACCTAAAATAGAACAACCTAAAATAGAACAACCTAAAATAGAACAACCTAAAATAGAAGAACCCAAAATAGAAGAACCCAAAGCAACAGATAATAAAGGCGTGGAAAATACAGAAATGGGGCGTGTTTTAGGCGAAAGCCCTTATGCAAACCCAAACGCAAATGCAAATTTAGGAAATAATACCGCCACAACTAAAAATGATAATGACGAAATTACTCAAAAAGGAGAAGCCACCTTGTTGGAAACTATTCAGAGCGATAACTTATTTGCTGCAACACACCGCACACTCATCGCAGGCACCACAGTTTTAATCAAAAACCCTATCAATAAAAAAACTGCAACTGTTCAAATAGTAGCACCTTTGAATGATTCAACCTTGCCCAAAGGAGTGATATTACAAGTTACACGTACAACCCTCGATAAATTAGGAGCAGGCGATTCAAAAACCGTAGAGGTAGAAATATCCTACTACAAAAAATAAACGCCAGCTTATCAAAAGCAAGATATTCAATGCCCTTGCCTACGCGGACAGCAGGCAAGGGCATTTGTTATATACCAACACTAAAGCTAAACTTATAAGCTACATTTTGGCTAAAATCGGCATTTCTATAATGCCCATACCGCAAAAATATACCGCCACCCAAGCCTATTTTTAACGCGCCCATATACTTGAATTTTAGCAAGTTGTTAATCATAAAACCCGACTCCCAATAACCGCGCTGAAGTGTCCGTACTTCAACACCTTGATGCGCTGCTGGGTTTCTCAAATTGCCCCAAGCAAAATTGTGGTGCAAAACGGGTTCAGGCTGTAGCCATTTGTATGGTGATTTGTAAAGCAATTTACGAAAATTATGTTGTAAGAATAGAAATACAAATCTATCATTCAAAAACTCATAGAATTGCATAGTTTGAAAATAGCTGGGTATCATAGACGGCACACTTTTGCCCGTCCCTTGCCCATTCCAAAGGCTACGATAAGGCAAGTGCCCTTTTGTAAAACCTACCCAAAGCTCGCCATGCAAAATTCCAATGTGCCTGAATGTCTGTGTATGTGTGAGCCTCGCGTCCCATTTTCCATAACGAAAATCGCTGCCTAAAGCACGCATGCCTTGTGTATAACTTAGTTGAAAACTGGGCGTTTGTATTGCCGCTAAATTGCGTAGATTACCCATGCGAATGTATTGCGCACCCCAAAAATATTGAAGCTGAAAATTCAATTCTGTTAGTTGGTATTGGCGTGTATAGGTTTTATTTTCTCCATTCGCTTGCGGCACAGTAAAATAATAATCGTAGGTAGGCAAGATGCGTTGCGTACGAAAAAAAGCACCCAGCCGCATGTTTTGTAGCGGTCTGCCCTGTGCTTTCAATTCAAAGTTTCGTACTTTATCCACACGACTAATGAAAAAATTGCGGTTCGGTGCTATTACAATGCCCGTATTCTCTTCCATAAAGCGTACTCTTGCCGGCTCTTGCACATCACTCGTATAACGGGCAGTAAAGCTGGCATCTATGTGTGCAAAAGGTCTATATTGTGCCAAAAAACCATACTTAAAATTGCCATCACGTGTGCCGTAGGCAAGGTTCGCACCTATTGTATAGCGTTTTGAGAACAAGTCATTTGTAATAAATCCCGCACCTATGCGTATAAATTCATAGCGATTAAAATTGAGTGTTTGCATCAAATCCAAATCCATTTTCCAACGATTGATAGGCACACGCGCAAAGGTTAGGTATTGAGAAAGTAATAAATTTTTATCAAATTTTTCCTTTGCGCCTATACTATCCAAAGCCACGTATGTTTTCAATTCTTTTTCGTTCAATGGTTCTTTCCTATAACTTGCCCAAAACTCTTTGTTTTGCAAATGCGCATCAGGGCTTATTTCCAAAGAGGCATCTGTAAAAGTACGCAATTTGGGTTTGGTCTTGCAATCAATATCAGCCAAATAGCTCTGCCATTGTACTATCACGCGCCTCCCTCCTATCTTTACACGCCTCAAAATCAGCTCTGTACGTACTTGTTTGGGAAACCAATATTGTTGATTAACCCACTCATTTTGTTGTTCGAGTCGAAATCCAAGTCCTACTTCTTTTTCAGGCAAGGCAGACTCAATATCCATACTTTGGATAGCAAAAGTACGCGAATGTATTGCCAGTCGCCCTTTCAAACCATCAAAAAATTTGTTTGGCAAAGGTTCAAAAGCAATCCAAAAAAGTGTGTCAGGTTTTATTAGAGTAGTATCTTCTAAAGTAAACGCATAACGCTTCCACGCTTGTTCACTGATAGGATTGAGGTATTGGCGATTCAATAAATTAAAATAATCTTCATAAAAATTTAACAACTGCCCTTGTGTGCTAAGGGCGATAAATTGCGGATTTTGCAACCCTGAAATACGATTTGCTACTACTCTTTCGTATTGAAAAGCAGGCGCAAGGAACTGATAAGACGTAATTGTTTCTGCTAAAAAAAGATGGTGTTTTTCTAAAAAAAGAGCGGCATTATACGCGGCTGTGTCTTTGGGTTCAGGGAGTTTTTTAGTTTGCAAAGGATCTACATCTACAAAACATTTGTTGTAACTATTATAGCTATAAAAAGGCAGTTTTTTTGGGTTATGCAAATTACGGTTGGCAAGCACTTTTTTGATGAGGCTATGTGCAGGATTCGCATTAGTGAGGACAGTTTCAGGCAGCTGTTGGTTTTTAGGTATCAGTGATATGCGCAAAGCGCGTTGCAGAGGCTTCAAGTCGTCTGGGTTGTTTACCTCATATACAAAATCTTCATAGCCGACATGCGTAAACGTAATGCGTTTAAGCAACTCGCTTACCTCAAAATTAAATTTGCCATCGAGGTCTGTATTTCCTCCTGCAAGGTTTTCATCAACAATAATATAAACAAAAGGCATACGCCTTTCATTCGAAGCATCAAGAACAACGCCTTGCAAACGAATGGTATTTTGGGCTTCTGCTGCTATATTTTGAAAAAAACAAAACAAGAAAATAAATAAATATTGTATCAATAACTTCATAAAAATAGGCTTCACACTGCAAAGATATAGCATCTTTTACAAAAAATATAGAATATACCCCCATGTATAAGGATAGCAATACGAAATCCCATAAAAACTGTTACCTTTGCATACACATTTTTAAATATAAAATGCCTAATTTTCTTGACACACATATTCCTGACACAGGCAAACCTCGCGTAATCATTATAGGAGGCGGTTTTGCAGGCTTAGAACTTGTAAAGTCATTGCGTAGTGCTGATGTTCAGGTCGTTTTATTTGATAAACATAACCATCATACTTTCCAACCGCTGCTTTATCAAGTCGCTACTTCAGGGTTAGAAACTACCTCTATAGTATATCCGTTCCGTAAAAAATTTGGCAAACAGCGCAATTTTTACTTCCGCTTAGGGGAAGTTATACGCATAGATGCTACAGAAAATATATTAGAAACTACTGTAGGCGCACTGCATTTTGACTATTTGGTAGTAGCTACAGGCACCGTTACAAATTTTTACGGCATGCAAGACATTGCCAAGTACGCTTTTAGCTTAAAAACAATACAAGACGCGGTCGCACTTCGAAACCGCATCATTAAAAACTTTGAGCTTGCGCTTCTTGCACCCGATGATACAACACGCAATGCGTACATGGATTATATTATTGTAGGTGGTGGACCCACAGGCGTAGAAATAGCAGGCGCGTTGGCAGAACTAAAAAATAGAATATTCCCTAAAGATTATCCAGAACTCAATTTAACAGAAATGGATATCCATGTAGTTGAAAACGGAGATAGGCTCTTGGGCGTAATGTCCGAGCCTGCCAGCATAAAATCAAAGGCTTTTTTAGAGAAAATGGGCGTAACCATTCACTTGAAAAACAAAATAATAGCTTATGACGGCAACATTGCTACTTTTCAAGATGGTACAAAGATGCATACAAAAACCCTTATTTGGGCGGCAGGAGTAACAGGAAAACCTATAGATGGCTTCCCAAAAGAAGTTATAGTCAGAGGCAATCGTTTGAAAGTCAATCAATTCAACCAAGTAGAAGGCTTTGAAAATGTATTCGCTATCGGAGATATTGGTGCTATGATTACAGAAGAAACACCAAACGGGCATCCGCAAGTCGCACCCCCCGCTATGCAACAAGCACATACTCTTGCCCAAAACCTCAAAAACAAATTGAAAGGAAAACCTATGAAAGCCTTTCATTATGCTGATAAAGGAAGCATGGCTACAGTTGGACGCAACAGAGCAGTCGTAGATTTGAAAAACTTTAAATTTCAAGGCTTCTTTGCTTGGTTTGTCTGGATGTTTATACATTTAATTATGATTGTAGGGTTTCGCAATCGCTTCCTAGTATTGTTCAGTTGGATGTGGAGTTATTTTAGCTACGACCGAAGCAACCGCCTTATCATTGGAAATTTGGGGCAGGAAGATTATTTGCAACTCGACAAAGAGGCAAAAGAGAAAATAACGTAAAGTACGGTCATCAAAGTACGAAAAGATGCACTTTGGAAAAGCCTATTACACAATAACTTGCCCATTCAATATAAACTACTTTTGGGAATTTCAACCCGTCTAAATATAAACGCTTCATGTTCATAGAAAGCAAAATTATTCAAAATACTAAGACTTCAGGTTGGATAGAAGTAATTTGTGGCTGTATGTTTTCGGGCAAGACCGAAGAACTCATCCGCCGAATCACACGCGCCAAAATAGCGCGTCAGAAAATCGCTATCTTCAAACCTGCTATGGAAAATAGGTATCATTCAAAACATGTGATATCGCATAATGCCAATGCTATTTATTCCAATCCTGTAGATGTCGCCTCAGAAATTTTCCAACTTGCCCAAGAAGCCACAGTCGTAGGGATAGATGAAGCGCAGTTTTTTGGTGAAGATTTGATAGCAGTCGTTGTAAAATTGGCGCAAGAAGGCAAGCGTGTTATTATCGCAGGTTTGGATATGGATTATCGTGGACAGCCTTTCGGCTATATGCCCCAACTCATGGCAGTAGCTGAATATGTTACCAAAACGCAAGCCGTTTGCCTAAATTGTGGCAATCCAGCGAGTTTTTCCCACCGACTTAATCCTTCAGACGAGCAAATCTTATTAGGCGAAACAGATTTGTATGAAGCACTTTGTAGAAAGTGCTTCAATGATGTGGTACATGCTTGAAAAGTGTAGGCAAGTGCCTACCTTTTCACCGCTTTAGTAACCGACACTTCGTACAAATCTTGAAAAGATTGCATAAAATCTTGCTCAAGTTCAGCAGAAGACGGGATGATTTCGCGGGTAGAAGTAATAGCTATAGATAGCTTGTCATGATAACTAAAAACGACCATTAACAAACCCAGCCCATCTAACACAGGCGCAGTCCCAAAATGTGTTATCAACTGTGAACCCTGCAAATACAAAGACGAAGGCGGACCAGGCACATTGGTTATCACCAAATTGTAAAAAGGACTGTGTATTTCAGAAAGGCGCATACTCACATACAAACGCGAACCTAAAGAGGCAAGCGTAGAAGGAATAAAGTTCATCAATTCATTGGCACGAATAGCTTTGCTATACACTTTTGAGCCTTGCGAACTCTCAGCTATCAGCAATAAACGCCTGTACGCATCTTCCTCCTGTGTTGCAAGTGAAACCAACATAGCCGACACTTGATTGCCCAGTCCTTGTTTTTGTTCATCAGTGCGCACCGATATAGGACACATAGCCACCAATGATTTGGCAGGCAAGTCGCCCCTTCGTTTCCAATAGTTACGCAATGCACCTGCACAAATAGAAAGCACAACATCATTCACCGTAACGCCACCTACAGCATTTTTTATTTTTTTGATAGCAGGCAAGGGCAATTCAATGCCTGCAAAAGTTCTGCTTGATGTAATGGTTACATTCATAGCTGAAGCAGGGGCAGTGAAAGGCATTGGAGGGGTTTGAACGACTTTTGAAAACGCTTCTACCAGTGTACTCGCGCTGTTTTTTAGTGTATCAATAGCGAACTTGCCTATCTCCACAGGCGTTCCGAGTATTTGCCAAGCATTGTTGCTCAGTAGTTCCATCGAGGTCGGCAACGTTTCGGGTTGCCAAGGATAGGGAGAAGGAATTTCTTCGGGCTGAGGCGTAAAACTTAATATCGCACTCATCATTTCTGCACCTGACGCGCCATCTATAGCCGCATGATGCACCTTGCTAATCATTGCCCAAGCATTTTCGGGTACGCCTTCCATACTGTTTAAGCCCTCGACAAAAGTAATTTCCCAAAGCGGTTTCGCTCTATCCAAAAGGCGCGAAAATATTTGTGCGGCGGCTTCCATGAGTGCCTCCTTGCCTGCAGGTTTGGGCAATGCTACATGAAACAAATGATTCGTAAGGTTAAATTCTGCGTCATCAACCCAATACGGATGCCCCAAATTTAAAGGCGAAAACATTACTTTCTGCCTGAAAGTATTGAAAAGATGCAAACGCGATTCTATATAGCGTTTGAAGATAGCAAATGTCATGTTGCCTTGTGCTTGCGGTGCAAACACATATACTCCCCCTATATGCATGGGCGAATGTGGCGTTTCTAAATATAAAAACGAGGCGTCAATGCCGTTCAGTTGTTGCATTTTATAAACAATAAATAATGAATAAGCTGTTTTCTACCATCCAAGTGCATAATATGCCTTGCCTGCCCCCCAATAATACCCTTCGATCGTAACAGTCTTGCTGTTTTTTTTACTTGCTTCGAGGGTGTTTTTTACGTCTTCTATTTTAATTATTTGCTTTCCATCAATATTAGTAATGATAAATCCAGCCTTAACGCCCGCATTCATTAACTTGCCTGCCCGTAAAGTCTGTACTTTTATACCATATCGCAACCCTAATTTATCTTTTTCGGTTTTGGTAGGCAAGGTAAATTCCGCCCCCATGTAAGTTAAAGATTCTACTATCTTTATCTTGTTTTTATCTTTCCCTTGCGTTTGCCCATGTGTATCGCGCAAAATGACCGCGATTGTTTGTTTCTTTCCGCTTCGCATATACGTTATTTTTACACTTTGCCCAGGCGTATAAAGTGCCATGTGTGCATTAAAGTCGGGTACGCTGTTCACTTCATGTTGGTCAAGCGTAAGAATAACATCACCATTTTTGAGTCCGCCTACGCTCGCGCTACTATTATCTGCCACGTATGCGATATACACACCTTTTAGTTCTTTTAGCCTCTCTTGTTGTGCCAATTTACCATTGATTTCTATAAGTTTTGCCCCTAACAAGGCGCGGCGAGTTTCTCCATATTCTTTCAAATCATTCACTACTTTGCGCACAAGTGCGATGGGAATGGCAAACGAAAAACCTGTATAATAGCCTGTGTGTGTGGCTATGGCAGTATTAATGCCTACTACTTCTCCTTTCATGTTGATAAGTGCGCCCCCGCTATTGCCTGGGTTTATGGCTGCATCTGTTTGGATAAATGCTTCTACTGCGTTTTTTTGATTGGCTATATCATGCTTAAGTAAGTTGATATTTCGCCCTTTTCCACTCACAATACCAGCCGTAACGCTGGCAGTAAGGTCGAATGGATTGCCGATAGCCAACACCCAGTCCCCAATCTCAAGTACGTCGGTTGTCGCGAGTTTCGCAACAGGCAAGTCAGTACCCTCTATTTTAAGCACTGCAAGGTCGGTAGCCATATCAGTCCCTATTACCCTCGCTTTAAAACTACGTTTATCAGGCAAAATGACCAACAATGTTTGTGCATTTTCTACTACATGGTTATTGGTTACAATATAGCCATCTTTGCTGATGATAACCCCCGAACCCGAACCATAATGCCCCGACGAAGATTCGTCATACTCGTCTATATTTTCTGCGTCTTTTGTTTTTTGAAAGCGGTTGCGTGGTTGTGTAAGTTTGATATGCACCACTGCTGGACGCACTTGTTGTGTAGCTTGTTTAAATATAGCAGATTGTGATATTTTGTCGTTCAGCGGGTGCGCCTTTATATCCTTATATTTAATTGGTTGAACATATAAAAAATAAGCAGATAGGGACATAAAGCCTCCTAAAAAAGCCGAAACAAGCAGGCTGAAAAATAATTGTATTTTAGTCATTTATTTAGTTTTTTAGGGGTACAGAATAGATTTGAATTGCACCCGACACATCTAAGAAAAGCAACTATATTGTAAATTTACATAGTCTTTGCACGATTTTCTTTCACAAAGATAACTCTTTTTTTGAAAAAAAAGTGCCTAAACGCTATTCTATTAAGTTTTTAGGTTATTTAATAGGCTAATAATCCTTTGTAAAGCAAAAATACGGGGTGCTCCAACAATTTTAGTGGAGCAAGGTATAAACCACATAGAAAGATGTGGCACACAGTGTTTTGGGCTATGTTCTCTATGTTTCTATGTGGTTCAACACAAAATTTGTCAGAGTACCAACATAGTGTTTCGGGCCATGTTCTCTATGTTTCTATGTGGTTCAACACAAAATTTGTCAGAGTGCAAAAATATGTAAGTGAAGTATTGCAAAATCACAAATAAAAACTACCTTTACAGTTCTTAAACAAACTTTACCTAAAAACGTATGCGTAAAATATTCTTTGTTGTGCTTGTTATGTGCGCAATTCCATTTACTCTCTCTGCCCAAAAAAAAAACAATGAGAAAGTACAAACAGCACGTAAACTATACACCAATTTACGGCTAAACCTCCTCAATCTATTTGTTGGGCGCTTATCAGGGCAATACGAAGCACAACTACGCAAAAGCGCGC
>Ga0163154_10000108_pt1 | contig 113436 bp, 92 predicted proteins | sample OliLakLV19MP9P1_FD_148649 | JGI IMG/M metagenome (GOLD analysis project Ga0163154, IMG submission 148649) | Freshwater microbial mat bacterial communities from Lake Vanda, McMurdo Dry Valleys, Antarctica - Oligotrophic Lake LV.19.MP9.P1 | ecosystem: Environmental > Aquatic > Freshwater > Lake... | reverse complement strand
CGGCTCGGCAAGCGGTTCCGGCAAGCGCGGTCTGCCAAGCGGCGCCGGGTTGGCGCGATTGATGTGGATCAGCACGTCCGTCGGCGGCGTCTGCTCCCAAACCAGCATGTCTGTGCCCGGCGCGGCGAAAAGTGCGGTGACGGGGCGGCTCACGGCGAAAGTCGCGGACTCACCAGCAGGCGCTTGCGTGTCGAACAGCCGTGCGCATTTTGCTCGTCCGATGTCGATGCCGCGCCGGAACAGCCCAAACCGGCAGCGCTCGGCGTCTTCCGTCCCTCTGCCGAGAACAGCGTGAACCCCTTTCGCTTCATGCCGCGCAACGAGGCCGAGCGCGCCGAGGTCAGGCTTGCCGGACGGCGAAAACGCCATTGCCTCAACCGGCTGTCCGCCTTCCAGCAGCGCCAGTTCAACCGTATCGCCTTCATCGAGCGAAAAGATCATCGACCCGCCGCCTTTGAGCACATAGCGTTCGACGCCCGGGTCTAATGTAGGGCCGCCGGGCAAAAGCATTTTCGGGCGAAGCGGCGATATCAGCGTTGAAACGGTCATGGCGTATACTCAGCTTGAATTGCCGGGCCAAACGCGGCTATTTTTATGTTAACAACATGAATTGTTCGCAAGAGTAAGATCGGAAAGTCCATGTCGATAGATCATCGCGATTTTAGAAACGCTCTTGGGTTTTTCACAACCGGAGTTACGATCATTACCGCCGTCGGCATAAAAGGACAATTTCTCGGAATTACTGCAAACTCGTTTAGTTCTGTATCATTGTCGCCTCCACTTATTTTGTTTTCACTTGATCGCCGTGCACTTTCCCTGGCGGATTTCCTATCCACCGGCCATTTCGCGGTTAACGTGCTCTCAGCCGATCAGAAAGACCTCTCCAGCCGCTTCGCCAAGCCGATGGCGGATAAATGGACTGGCGTTGAGTATGAGATCTGGGATCACGGCTGCCCGATTATTAAGGGCAGCCACGCGGTGTTCGAATGCTCCATCGCCAACACTTACGCTGGCGGTGACCATGTCATTCTCGTCGGCGAGGTGCAACGCTACGAGGTCAACCAAAGGCTCGATCCTCTTGTGTACTATCGCGGCCAGTACCGCGACCTTGCTCCGGCGGACGCGAAAACGCCGGAGGCCCATCTTGATGCCCTTGACGCGGTTTTCGCCTCGCCGTTCGGGTAAAGCGTTACTCTGCGGCGACCTTCTGAGGCTCGGACTCCGCCATCAGCCGCTCGGCCAGCGCGCGCTTCTGCTCAGCCGACATTTTCTTCGTCTCGTTCTGGATGGCGCGCTCGTTGATGCTGGTATTCCAGTAATCGAGGCTCGGGAAACCGAGCAGTGAAGCCTTGCCGACAAACTGCCGCAGAATTTCATTCGATGGCCCCATCACCCAACCGGCCTTGCCGTCGCGTAAATAGCGCTCGATGCCGAGCTGCGGCTTGTATGCCGTGCCGCCGCATGCGTGCAGCATCTTGTCCGACACGTGCGCGACGTTCTTGGCGGCGGTGAACTTCACTTGCCACATCCAGTGCAGCACCTGCGCGCGAGGCAGCGCGGTGAGGTCTTGGTGGATCGACCAGTCGTTGTTGTTCGTCACGCCGTCGAGCGCCTGCGCCATGAGAAAAACCAGCGAGCGCGAAGCGTTCGTGTCGATGATCGCCTCGCCGACATAATCCTGGATGGTCGGATAATCCGCGACGCGCAGGCCCACGTCCTTGTGGGTTTTGCGGGTAGTATGCGCCTTGGCGATGTCAATCAGGCCGAGCGAGATGCCATTCCAGCAGCTTGACGAGCACAGCAAAAAGTACGGATCGACCGTTTCATCGTTGGATGGCGCTCCATCGCCGACCGGGCCGACGATGCGGTCGAGCGGGATGACGCGGTCGCGCACTTCAAGGGCGCCGGACTGGTTGCCGCGCAGGCCGAGGCCATCCCATTGCGATGGGTCGTAATGCACCTCGTCGTTGAGGATGAGGAAGCAAGAGAGGTTGGAGAAATTCCCATTAAAGTCCGGGCTGGTGGTTTGAACAATGTACCAGTCCGCGAAACCGCCGGAGGTCGTCCACGACGCCTTCTTGCGGACTTTCCAGCCCTCGGGCACGCGCTCCGCGCCGGAAGACATCGGATACCAGAAATGCCCGCCCGTTTCAGGATCGGAGTAGGATAGCGTGCCGATGAGGCAATCGCGGTCGAGGCGGGAGAGAATGTCTTTCAGTGGCGCGCTGTCATGGTGCCGGAAAAGCGCGGCGGCGACGGCGCCGATATGCATGGTGTAGCACATCGCGGTCGAAGCGCAGCCGTAACGCGCGATTGTCTCTACCACCATGGCCGTGCAGACGTGGTTCTCGCCGAGGCCGCCGAGTTCTTTGGGGACGATAAGGCCCAAAAGGCCGAGGCTGGTTAGCGCCTTAAAATTCTTGCGCGGGAACAAAAGCTTGCGGTCGCTTTCCACCGCGTTCTCGCGAAGCGTGGTTTGGCAAAGCTCGATAAGTTTGCCCTGAAGCTCCTTTTGCGCGGGCGTGAGCACCCATTGCGGATCCCACTCGAAGCCCAGCCCCCAGAAAGGTTCGCCAGCCCAGACTTTATCCCCAAACATTTTAGGCTCCTCCAATTTAATAACTTCCGGCAGTGGCTGCGGTGCTTCCACAACAATTGGGGTCGCAGCCACATCCGGCTGCATCGATTTCGACTTCTTGAAAATATCCCACATCCGAACACCCGGATTTTAAAAGCGTTTTAACCAAGCCGTTGCGCCCGGCTTGGCGGGTAACCGTCACAAGCCATGCATGGAAGTTTGGCTGAAATTGACCAGCTTGACAAGTGGTTGACCAAAAACACTATATTGGTATGTGTTAAACATACCAAATTTATAATTTGGTTGCTTGAAACTATGCCAGTTCGGGGTAGAATGCGACATTATGCCTACACAAATGCGGCGTTCTGGTACAATATTTGCTGAATTTCCGGTGATCTGCACTAAGGCGCCGACACATCAAACCTGAGTTCCTACAAAATTGGGCGAGGGTGGTCTATTTTTCTAAACCTAATGCAAACGGCTAGGAGGCAAGCGCACCGCGTCTAGGGACAGGCATCAATATCGATAACAATGAAGTTCCGAGTTCATAATTGTAAGCGAGGACATCGATGACTATTGCAGCGTCTGACACGATGATCGCGGGTGGGGAGCGAACGCTTCGCCGGGACATAAACTGGACTGGCGCCTTCTGGGTCGCGAGCGGCGTTCCAGCTCTAGTGCTTTTTTCAATCGGCGGTATTGCCGGAACGACAGGCAATCTTGCCTTCCTGATCTGGACGGTGTCCATGATCATGGGCTTCATTCAATCTTTCACCTATGCGGAAATCGCGGGGTTGTTCCCCAACAAATCAGGCGGCGCCTCGGTTTACGGCGCTGCCGCCTGGGTGCGGTACAGCAAAATCATCGCCCCGCTTTCCGTTTGGTGCAACTGGTTCGCCTGGACGCCGGTACTGTCGCTTGGGTGCTCCATCGCCGCCGCTTACATGCTAAACGCGGTGGCTCCTCTGCCAGCGCTCGACTCCGAAGTGGTGCAAGCCTGGCTTTCAGCGAACGGCGCCAACCTGACCGTTCCAGACGCAGAAAAGGCCGCAGCGGCGATCAGCGCTCTTACCCCCTCGATCCGAACATGGACGCTTTACACGACGACATTAGGGCCAGTCACCCTGTCGCTGAACGCCACGTTCTTCATTGGCGCCTTGCTGATGCTGGCTATTTTCTCCGTCCAGCATCGCGGCATTCTCGCCACCGCCAACGCGCAGAAATGGATCGGTCTTACAGTCATAATCCCCATGCTGATCGTTGGCATCGTGCCGCTGGTGACTGGCAAGGTCGATTGGGGCAACTTTTCTCCTCTCGTACCGCTCGCCGCTGCCTATGCGCCGGAACCTGGAGCCTGGAATATATCCGGCTGGACATTAGTCCTCGGCGGACTTTTCATCGCTGCGTGGTCAACCTACGGTTTTGAAACGGCAATTTGTTACACATCGGAGTTTCGGGATCCCAAACGCGATACGTTTAAAGCCATCTTCTACTCTGGTCTTCTTTGCCTCCTCCTCTTTATCCTCGTGCCATTCACCTTCCAGGGCGTTCTTGGATTGAACGGCATGCTGGCGACGCCAATCGTTGACGGCTCCGGCGTGGCGGAAGCGATGGCGGGCATGGTTGGCGGTGGCGCAATCATCAAGAACGCGCTGGTGATGCTGATGATCCTGGCGCTCATTCTGTGCATCATGACTGCGATGGCAGGTTCGTCACGCACGCTCTATCAGGGGTCGGTGGACGGATGGCTGCCGAAATATCTCAGCCACATTAACGAAAACGGCGCGCCCACTCGCGCCATGTGGACAGACTTAGTCTTCAACCTCGGTCTGCTCGCCATCGCCGCCGCCGACGCGACGAGCTACTTCTTTATCCTCGCCGTATCGAACTGCGGTTACATCATCTTCAACTTCCTTAACCTGAACGCGGGCTGGATCCACCGGATTGATGCCGCGCATGTCTCACGTCCATTCAAGGCGCCGACATGGCTATTGGGGCTTGGAGTCATCTTCGCATTCGTGAACGCGATCTTCATGGGCGCGGGAGCGAAGGTGTGGAACTCTAACGCTTTATGGGCGGGCCTGATTACGGCGGGTCTTATTATCCCTGTGTTCCTGTTCAGGCATTATATCCAGGATAGGGGCAAATTCCCGCCGAAAATGCTGGAGGATTTACAACTTGGCAACACGGGGGAAATGGCAAAACCAAAAGCGGGAATGCTGCCTTACATTACCCTCGCGGCGGGCATCGCCGTGGTGCTGATCTCCAACTGGATTTTCCAGATTTAAAAGCGCACCGCCAAACATTAAAAGCCCGCGCAACTCGCGGGCTTTTTTATCCGCTATGAGCGCCGATAAGGTCGCCGCGCGCTTTGTCCATGTGTGCGACCATAGCATCGGCGGCGGCGGCGGCGTCGCGGGCTTTAATGGCGACAAGCACCGCCGCATGCTGGTCGTTATACAGCATCATGTTGGCCCGGCTTAGGATTTGCCCGCGCATCTGTCCCCACTGAGCATGGGTTTTGATGATATTAATCTGCTTGTAAAGCCACACCATCAGCGGGTTCGACGTGGCCGATGCGAGCGCGAGATGGAACTGCTCGTCTGCAACCGCATATTGCTCGCGATTATCCTCATCCGCCGCCGCCTGAAGCGCTTTCAGCCAGATTTGCAGCTTATCAATATCGCGCGCGGTGGCGTGCAGCACGGCGAGGCGGGCAAGTTGCGGCTCGATAGTGGCGCGAACCTCGATCAACTCAAGCGGGCTAGTGATATCGGCGATGTCCATTTCTGTTTCAGCCGGATCGTAAATCACGTAAGTGCCGCTCCCCGCCCGGCGCTCGACCACCTTTTGCGCTTCAAGCCAGAGCAGAGCCTTGCGGATCGTTGTGCGCGAGGCTGCGTAGTCCATGGCAAGCTGGCGCTCCGGCGGAAGCTGCTGGCGATGTCCATAGACACCGGCCAGAATCGCCTCCTGCAGGGCATGTGCAATCGACAAAGCACCGCGGGACGTGACCGCGCCATGTGTTAAATATGATACGTTTTCGTGTTTCATGCTCGCTCTTATAGCAATCCTACTTGCATCTGCACTATGGCAGGTTGTCTCATTAATACCAATTATAGACCAATTATATTATTTGGCACAGATTTTGGTTTGTGTTAATATCAGAAAACTGGATTTCTGGATTTGGTTATACGTGGCTCCGGTTTCAGGCGGTTGAAAATGGCTATACCAGACGGTGTAAAATATTTGGTTATCGGCGCGGGTGTGCATGGCCTCAGCAGCGCATACCATCTCGCAAAGACCTTGAAAGCCACCGGGCGTGGCGGTGGAAGCGATATCCTGATTGTGGACAAAAAAGCGGTAGGCGCTGGCGCCTCCGGCATCGCCTGCGGTGTGGTGCGGAACAATTATTACCAGCCCGCGATGCGCGAACTCATGGCGCATAGCGTTTCCGTTTGGGAGCGCCATCAGGAAGCCCTGAGTTATCACTCTGTCGGCTACATGCAGATTTCGCCGGAATTTATGCATGAGCAGATCGGCTCGATTTACGAGCAGGAGAAAGCCATCGGCTATCCGTCTGATTTCATCGAAGGCAAGCACGACTGCGATCTTTATATGCGCGAAATGTTCGATGACTGGCGCGCGGAAAACATCACCTCGATCCTGCATGAGAAAAAGGGCGGCTACGCCAATAACATGGAGAGCATGCGCGGTCTCGCACGGATGGCGGAAGCCGAGGGCGTGCGTATCGAAACCGGCGTGAAGGTTGTCGGTTTTGAGCGCGCGAATGGCTCCTCTAGTGCGGTGCACGCCGTCATCACCGACAAGGGCAAAATCAAGTGCGATCAGGTCATCATCGGCGCTGGGCCGTGGGTGAAGCAAATTTGGGACATGCTGCAACTCCCTGACAGTATCTCGATAAAAGGCCGCGACGGCAAAATGCATGACGGCCGCCAGATGTGGACTTTCTGGTCGCTGCAAGAAGGTACGCTCGGCGTCGATCCCGGCCTGCAGAAAACCAACGACGGAAGGATGCCCCCCGTCATTCACGTCGACACCGACGCGCCGCTGATCTCGGACGTGGACGGCTCCGTCATCACCGACAAACTCTGGGGCATCTATTACAAGCCGGACTTCCACTTCGGCGGCGTGCAGGGCGGCGCAATGCCCTACCCGATCCAGACTGCACCGGATGAAGTCGCGGTCGATCCTTACGGCCCCGAAAGTCCGGACTTCATCGTCGGCCAGGAATTCGCGCACATGTGGTGTTCGGCTCTCTCTCATTGTCAGTCCCGCTTTGAGGGGCAATACCCAAAATTCAAGACCGAGCCGTCTGGCGGCATTGGCTGCTTTACGCCGGACAACTTCCCCATCTTCGACCATTTCTGCGAAAACGTAACGATTATCGCGGACTCGAACCACGGCTACAAAATGGTGGGCGTCGGCGAACTGATCGCGCAGGAGCTGACCGGCGAGCGCAGCGCGCTGTTGGAGCCATTCCGATTCTCGCGCTACGCTGAAGGCAAACTGCATCCCGCCTCCAACAGCCCATTCCCATGGAGCTAAAGCCGTAGACACCGGCACACGTCTGTACATCCACATAGCCAGCAAATGTATGAGGATCTTATGCAACCAGTCAGCGACTTAGACGGATATGTGAATTCGGCGGGACGCGCCGACGCGGTTCGGAAAGTTCGCGAGCAAATCAACGCGCTTGGCATTACCTACATTTATTATCAGTTTATTTCCGTCACCGGCCGCATTGTCGGCAAGGGCATCCCCGCCGAGCATTGGGAGCGCACCGCCGAGAAAGGCTTCCAGCTTGTGTATGGTGCGACCGCGAACCTGTTCACTGACCGGCACGGGCAATATATCGGCTATGGCCCGGAGGCATCCGAACTCGTCGGCATCCCCGACCCTGATACGTTTGTGCAACTGCCGTGGGATAAGCGCGTGGCGCGGGTGTTCTGCACCTGCTTCCGCAACCGCGAGGAGGACGAGCGCGGCGGCGGGTTTCTAAGCTCCGACTGCCGGGGCAACCTGCGCCGTCATCACATTGAGTTCCAGCAGAAGCACAAGATGCAGATGCGCATCGGCTGCGAGCCGGAAATGATGTGGCTCAAGAAGGACGAGATGGGCAAGCCAAATGGCGGCTACTCGAAGCCCTATTGCTATCACATCGACCAGTTCGAGAGCCTGCGGCCCGTGTTCATGAAGGTAATCGAATACGCCAATCACATGGGCCTCGACATGATCCAGGGCGACCACGAGGACGCGCCCGGCCAGCTTGAGCTGAACTTCCAGTTCGACGACGCGCTCCGCACCGCCGACCGGCTGGTTACGTACCGGCAAATCTGCTCGCAGGTCGCGCGCGAATTCGGCCTCATCGCCTGCTTTATGACCAAGCCGTTCATGGGGGTGTCGGCCAACGGCTGCCATACCAACATTTCGCTATGGAGCGCCGGCGAGGACAAGGTCAGCATGCTTGGCCTGAAAGAGCTGCCCGGGATGGCCGACGCCTTCACCTATGTCCATGGCGGCACGAACTACTTCATGCCCGACAGCTCGATGCACCCGAAAAAGCCAGGGCCGGTGGGGCTAAACTGCATCGGCGGCGTCATTGAGCATCTGCCCGCGCTAACCGCCATCGGTTGCTCCACGGTGAATTCCTATCGCCGCCTGTGGGATCAGGGCTTCTGGGCGCCGGTATATGCGGACTGGGGGTATCAGAACCGCACCTGCGGACTGCGCGTTTCGGCGCCGGGCCGTTTCGAGTATCGCGCGGTGGACAGCATGGTGAATCCGTACATCCTTGCCTCGGCGCTGCTCATGGCGTTCGACGACGGTCTGGAGCGCAAGCTCGACCCGGGCGAACCCGAAAGCCGCAACATCTACTCGGCCATGAAAGAAGGAAAAAACGTTAAAAAGCTGCCGATGACGCTGGGCCAGGCTTTGGAGCGCCTTGACGATGATGAGGTCATCAAACGCGCCATGCCGGACGAGATGTATCGCGTCTTTACCCACTACAAAGGCGACGAGTGGGCTCGCTTCAACGCCACCGTCACCGAGTGGGATGTTGAGCGGTATCTGGATTGTTTGCCTTAGGCACACGCCTTAACCCCTCACCCTGTCCCTCTCCCGCCGGAGAGGGGACGCCCATAACTTCCTCTCCCACGGGAGAGGGTTGGGGTGAGGGGTTCGATGTTAGAGATTTATGGAGACTTAATACATGTGTGGAATTGCGGGGCTTATACATCGCGGGCGCTCCGGCGACATCGGTACTCAGATGACGGCGATGCTGCAATCGCTCAAGCATCGCGGGCCGGATTCGACGGGCTACGCGCTTTACGGTCAGGGCATTGGTGGCGACCGGTTCGTCATGCGCTTCAAGGTCGCCGAGCAGGAGGATATGAAGCACGGCTTTAAAATCCGCGAGCTGGTGAAGGAGCGGCGCTCCGAGGTTGATGCGCGCCTCGCTGAGATGGAAGCCAGGGTGGTGGATCAGGCTGTCGCCACGACTTACGCCTTCAAATACACCTTCGATTATACGGGCGAGTTGAAGAAGCTCGTGGATTATATGGAGGACATCGAGGGCGTCGAACTCATGTCTATCGGGCGCGGGCTTGAGCTGGTGAAAGACCTTGGCGACGCCAAGATGGTCTCAGATCAGTACAAGCTGAAGGGTTTCCAGGGCACGCATGCTCTTGGCCATACGCGCATGGCGACGGAGTCCGATGTGGATATTCGCTCCGCGCACCCATACTGGGCCTATCCGTTCAGCGACGTGGCGGTGGTGCACAATGGGCAGCTCACCAATTACTGGAATAACCGCCGCGACCTGGAGCGCAAAGGCCAGCGCTTCATCTCCAACTGCGATAGCGAACTCATCGCGGTGTACCTCGCCGATAGGATGACGCGCGGCGACGACCTCGAAGGCGCCATGACGCGCTCCATCGACGAACTCGACGGCGTGTTCACCTATCTCGTCACCACCGCCGACAGCCTCGGCATGGCCAAGGACACCATGGCCGCCAAGCCGATGGTGCTCTACGAAAGCGACGATTTCATCGCGCTCGCCAGCGAGGAAGTGGCGATCCGCTCCGTCTTTCCGCACGAAATCGATACGTCCGACCCCTATGAAGGAGAGGTGCGCGTATGGCGCAGCTAGTGGAAGCCGTCCGCGACGGCATGCATGCGGAACAACTGCTGGGGCGCACGCAACAGCGGTTTTTCGAACCGGGGCAAAAGGGCCGCCGCTTTACCTATCCGTGGGCGCATGAGGTTGACTTCAACAAGCGCGCGGAGTTCGACGCAGGCGGCATGGAAACGCGCGCCATCAACGTGGAAATCCGCCGCCTGATGAGCGAGGGCAACGGCACCATCGTGGTGCATAACCCCGGCGCAAAGCATTCGCTGGGCGTCGGCATCCTCAACCGGCTGCAACTCTATTTTGAAGGCTCGCTCGGCTATTTCGGATGCGGCCTCAACGACGGTCCAAACATCCGCATCAAAGGCCGCGTTGGCTGGTCATGCGCAGAGAACATGCTCAGCGGCACGGTGGTGATCGAGAAAAACGCCGGCTCGTGCTTCGGCGCGGCCATTCGCGGCGGCGACCTTGTGTGCAAGGGCGACGTGGGCGCGCGCACCGGCATCGACCAAAAAGGCGGCACCATCATCGTGGGCGGGCGCACCGGCGCGTTTTCCGGCTTCATGATGCAGCGCGGCCGCATGGTCGTGCTCGGCGACGCAGGCGCGAACCTTGGCGACAGCATGTATGACGGCACGATTTATGTGGGCGGCAAGATTGCAAGCCTCGGCGTCGATGCGGTGGAGGCGGAGATGACCGACATTGATGTCGCCTGGCTTGCTAACAAGCTGAAAACCTACGAGATCGCCGTGCCGGGCAACCTGAAATCGATGACCAAGATCGTGGCGGGCAAGCAGCTCTGGAACTACGACAACCTGGAGCCTGCCGAGAAGAAGCTGGTGCTTTAGCGCCTCGCCTTCGCGAGGCTAACGCCACCTCGGTCATCACCGGGTTTGACCCGGCGATCCAGGAATGTGGCGAGTCGTTTGCAAGACTTGAATGGCCGGGTCAAGTCCGGCCATTACGGGGCAAGAAACTGTCATTCCCGCGAAAAGGGGGAGCCAGTAAATGCAGGCGCCGGGTTACTGCAGCCAGCTTTCGCTGGAATGACAAGAACGTTAAAGGCTTTTAGAAGAGGAACGTGAAATGGGTCCGAAAATGAAACCGGCTGAGGGCTTCGAGGCCGATGCCTATCAACCGCCGCAGCGCAACCGCGATCTACTTGGCCGCAGCCGCATCTTTACGCCGGAGGTCATCGACGACATCCATATCAAGTCCGAACTCGGCCGCTACCGGATGCGCGGCTTCTCGCTGTTCAAGAAAATTCCGCACTGGGACGAGCTGACTTTCTTGCCCGGCACGCTGACGCGCTTCGTTATCGAGGGCTATCGCGAGAAGTGCATCACCAAAACCGTGCTCGGCCCGAATGCCAAGCGCCCGCTGGTGCTTGACATCCCGGTTTACATCACCGGCATGAGCTTCGGCGCGCTGTCTTACGAAGCGAAAATTGCCCTGGCGCGTGGCGCGACGATGGCGGGTTCGGCCACCTGCTCGGGCGAGGGCGGCATGATCCCCGACGAGCGTCGCTATTCGATGAAGTGGTATTACCAATGCATTCAAAGCCGCTACGGCTTCAATCCGCATCACCTCCGCCTGGCCGATGCGGTGGAGTTCTTCATCGGCCAAGGCTGTAAAGTGGGCCTCGGCGGGCATTTGATGGGCCAGAAGGTGACGGATCAGGTGGCGGAGATGCGCTCTCTGCCCGCTGGCATCGACCAGCGCTCCCCCGCCCGTCACCCGGACTGGCTCGGGCCGGACGACCTCGCGCTCAAGATCGAGGAGGTGCGCGAGGCAACCAACCATGAAATCCCCATCCAACTCAAGCTCGGCGCGGCGCGCGTTTATGACGATGTGCGCATGGCGGCGAAATGCGGCCCGGACATGATTTACATCGACGGCATGGAAGGCGGCACCGGCGCTGGCCCGCATATCGCGACTGAGGAAACCGGCGTGCCGGGCATGGCGGCGATACGCCAGGCGCGCAAGGCACTCGACGATGTGGGTATGACCGGGCAGATTTCGCTTATTTATGCGGGCGGCATCCGCAATGGCGGCGATCTGGCCAAGGCGCTGGCGCTGGGCGCGGATGCGGTGGCGATCGGCCATGCATCGCTGATGGCGCTGAACTGCAACAAGGCCATTCCCGAAGCGGATTTTGAGGCCGAAGTGGGCGTACCAGCGGGCTATTGCTATCATTGCCATACCGGCCGCTGCCCGGTCGGCGTGGCGACGCAGGACCCGATTTTGCGCAAACGGCTCGACCCGGACAAGGCCGCCGAGCGCGTCTACAACTTCCTGCACACGCTGACAATGGAATGCCAGATGATGGCGCGCGCCTGCGGCAAAACAAACATCCACAGCCTGGAGCCGGAGGATTTGGCGGCGTTGACCATGGAGGCGTCTGCGCTTGCGCAGGTGCCGCTCGCGGGCACGCAGTTCACCGTCGGCCGCCCGGACATGACACGATACTAGGAGGATAGCATGGCGGAAATCAAACCCGGACGGCCCGCAGTAGTAACAAGCCAGCCGCAGGACATCGACCATTTCATCAAGTGCGACGGCATAGACACCGAGCGCGAGAAGGTCATCGGCCAGCACATCGGCTATCGCTATGACGTGAACCTGCTCCCAGATTACGAGCGCATGACGCCATTTTTGATAGACTACATCGAGCACATGGGGTGGGCCGACCTTAACTGGCTGGAAGACGTGCATATGGGCTATGAGGAGGGTCGCCCCGCCGTGTTCGACCGTAACGTGAACGGCTGGGTGCAAGTGCCGTCCGGCGTCAAGCTCCCTGACAACCAGCAGGACCGCGACATGCTCGCGCGTGAGTTGCTTATCAAGTTTCAAATGGGCGAGAACCATCCAATGGTGGATTTGCGCGCCGCCTACGCCAAGTTTTGACTTCCATGCTGCCTGTCAAACCACGAACAATTGGCATCATTGAGGCCGGCCTGACGCCGCCCATCATTGCTGCGGCCCATGGCGACTTCCCAGCCATGATCGAGCGCTGGCTGAGCCCGGCTTTGCCGGAGGCGCATTTCAAGACAATCGCGGTGATAAAAGGCGAAGATTTGCCGGACGCCCGGGATTATGATGCATATGTCATCACGGGATCCGAAGCGGGCGTTTACGATCGGCTGATCTGGATGGCGCCTTTGAAAGAGTTTATTCTTTTCGCCGCCGCTGCTCGCGTGCCGCAATTTGGCATTTGCTTTGGACATCAGATCATGACTGAAGCATTTGGCGGACGTGTGATAAAGTCCCCACAGGGCTGGCAATGCGGACTTTACGACTACAAGATCGACGCCAACGAGCTTCTCCCTGAAATCACCATGTTACCGATGCTGGCTTTACATCAGGATCAGGTCGTGGAGCCGCCACCGGGCGCACAGTTGATAGGCGCCCATGAAGCCTCGCCTTACGCGATGCTTCAATACCGGCCGGAAGCTTTTTCTACTCAGTGCCACCCTGAATTCGATGTCGAAACGGTTAAAGCTTATTTGCGCCTTGGCAAGCTCAGCGTGCCGCAAACTCTGGTTGAATCGAGCGCGCTCGCGATGCAACGTTCACCGGCAAACGACAAGATTGCCGCGCTCACCGCCGCAGTGTTCCGCAGAAGCTGGCTAACGCTGTAACAAAAGCAAAAGCAGCGTCGTAGTTGCCAGCTATTTTCGCCAGTAGATTCCCCAGTTGACAAGCAGCGCAAGATGTCGAATCATAAAATATGATTTTTATCATTCGACAGGCATGCAATGATCGCTGATGTCGCCGCCGCCGATACCAAAATTCGCATCCTTCTCGAAGCGGAGCGGCTGTTTCGCGTCTACGGCTATTCGAAAACGACGGTCGCCGACATTGCCGACGCCTGCGGTATGTCTCCATCGAATGTGTACCGTTTCTTCGCCTCCAAAGGCGAGATTAATGAGGCCATCTGCGAACGCATTCTCGCCGAAAAAGAACGTCGCTTACGCGTCATTGCTGTGAGCAACGCATCGGCGGCGGATCGCATTGCAGCGATGATCGAGGATGCTCACCGATACACTTTGGAGACGATGCTCGACGATCGCAAAGTGCATGAGATGGTTGTCGTCGCGCTTGCCGAGCAATGGAGCGTCATTCAGGAGCATTTAGAGCGCATGACCGGGATCATGGAAGAGATCATTCGCCACGGCGTCGCGAATGGTGAGTTCCGAAAAGTTGAACCAGCGGTGATGGCGAGGTGTTTGCTCGCCTCTATCGCCGCGCTCACGCATCCCACCATGGTCGCGCAGTGCGCTACCATGGAAAATCGCGCCAGTTCTGGGGAAATGGCGGCCTTTATTCTATCGGCCCTGAAAGCTTAAGTTTTACAGCAACACATGAGGCGCGTGATGAACATCGCATTTTTTTGGACTGCGAATGATAATAAACGAATAACATCAGTTATCAGCGCTTTGCGCACATTTATCCTTATCGGCTTTACTCTGGCGGTCGCCGCCTGCCAGGAGGAAAAACAGATCGAGGTTCAGCCACGCCCGGTGAAAACCGTGGTCGCGCAATTATCCAAACCGGAACGCATTCTCACCTATTCCGGCGTTGTGCGGCCACGCATCGAAAGCGCCGTCGGCTTCCGCGTCTCGGGCAAGCTAGTCGAACGGCTCGTCGACACAGGCGACCATGTGGCGCCGGACCAGGTTTTGGCGCGGCTCGATGTCGCTGACTTGCAGCTTTCGGCCGCCGCGCAACTTGCCAATGTTGATGCGGCAAAAACTCGACTGGCTGTGGCCAATGCGGCGCTGGCGCGCTCGGATAGACTTTTACGCAACGGCTATGTGTCAAAAGCCGCGTATGACACCGCCAAGCTTGAGGTGGACAGCGCCCAAGGGGCGCTGGATGCGGCTGAAGCGCAACTCCGCCAAAACCGCAACCAGGTCGGCTATGCGGAACTCAGGGCGAATGCGGCGGGCGTCGTTACGCAAGTGAACGCCGAGCCGGGACAGGTCGTAACTTCCGGCCAGACCATCCTGACCATCGCAGAGTCGAACGAGATCGAGATTGCCGTCGCGGTTCCCGAAAACGAGCTTGCCGCGCTGGAAGCCGGAATGCCGGCGCGCATCGCGCTCTGGGCGGACGCTAACATCGCCGCCACCGGTAAAATTCGCGAAATCGCGGGCGCGGCGGATAGCGCAACCCGCACTTACGGCGTCCGCATCGCTGTCGAAAATCCCCCGAAAGCGATGCGGCTAGGCATGACCGCCAATACAGAGTTGCGAATTTCAATACAGCCAGAAATTCATGTGCCTCTGGCTGCGATTACGCAGCAGTGGGAGGGAAATCTTGTCAGCAAAGCCAACGTTTGGGTGGTGAACTCTAACGCGCAGACGGTATCGCTGCGCGAGGTCAGCTTGGGCGTCTTGAGCGATAACGGCGTCCGAATAGTCGACGGGCTTTCCGAAGGCGAAATCGTCGTCGCGGCTGGCGTTCAATTTCTCAAAGAGGGCCAGAAAGTGCGGCTCGACGAGAAAACCTCCGAGATCGCTAACAAAAGCTAAACCGCCTGCGGGCTATGCGACTCATCTCAGTTCTCAGGAGTGTTCTATGTCGTCATTCAATCTGTCTCGCTGGGCCATCGAGCATCGGTCTTTTACGGGCTTTCTGCTGATTTTGCTACTGGCCTCTGGCGCGTTCTCGCTGTTCAATCTCGGCCAGAAGGAAGACCCGGATTTCACTTTCCGAGTCATGGTCGTGCGCGTGCTTTGGCCCGGGGCAACGGTGCAGGAAATGCAGGATCAGGTTGTCGACAAGATCGAAACCAAGCTTCAGGAAACCCCCAAACTCGACTACGTCCGCAGTTATTCGCGCCCCGGTGAGGCAACGATTTTCGTGAATATTCTAGGCGAGGCCAAGCCCGCCGAAATAGAGAACGCTTTCTACCAGGTTCGTAAAAAGGTCGGCGATATCCGAAACGACCTGCCCGCCGGTGTCGTTGGCCCGTTCTTTAACGACGAGTTCGGCGACACCTATATCGCACTTTACGCGCTGACTGGCAAAGGCTTCGATTACCCGGAGTTGAAGGATGCCGCGCGGAAAGCGCGGGACGTTCTGCTTCGCACGCCCGGCGTGGAAAAAGTCGATATTCTTGGCGATCAACCGGAAAAGATTTACGTCGAAATATTGTCGCGCGTTCTCGCGGAGCGGCAAATCGCCGTTTCCGATATCCAGAACACGCTTTCCGGCCAGAACGCCATGGCTCCGGCGGGCAGGGTGGAGACGACCGACCGCAGCGTGCAGCTTTTTATTGAGGGCATGCTGCTCAGTCTATCCGACATCGCCGAACTGCGCGTGCGCGCCGGGGGCCAGACGATCCGGCTGGGCGACATCGCGAAAATTACGCGCGGCACCGAAGACCCGCCAACGAGCAAAATCCGTTTCGGCGGCGAGGAGGCCGTGGTGCTCGGCGTCGTGATGGCGCCAGGCTTTAATGTGACGGAGGTCGGGAAAGGGCTACAGGCAGGGCTGAAGCGCATCAGCGCCGACTTGCCGATTGGCCTGAATTTCGGCGTGATCGCGGACCAGCCGGAGGTGGTGCAGCGCTATGTAGGCGAATTCCTGATTAGCCTTGGCGAAGCGCTGGGCATCGTACTGGCGGTGAGTTTCCTATCGCTCGGCTGGCGCTCTGGCCTTGTGGTGGCGCTCACCATTCCGCTCGTACTCGCCGTCACCTTCACCCTCATGATGTTGCTCGGCATCGATCTCCAGAAGATCTCGCTTGGCGCTCTGATTATCGCGCTGGGCTTGCTGGTCGATGACGCGATGATCGCCGTCGAGATGATGCAGCGGAAGCTTGAGGAGGGGTATGACAAGCTGAAAGCTGCGAGTTTCGCCTATACCTCCACGGCATTTCCTATGCTGACGGGCACGCTAATCACCGTCGCCGGGTTTCTGCCCGTTGGTCTCGCGCAATCTACAGCGGGGGAATATGTGCGCTCGCTGTTTATCGTGGTGGGCGTTGCGCTGGTCGTGTCCTGGTTCGCCGCCGTCTATTTTACGCCCTGGATCGGTTATTTGCTGCTGCGGGAGCAAAAAAACGGACAACATCATGAGGTTTTCAACGGGCCGTTCTATCGCCGTTTGCGCGGGGTCATTCAGTGGTGCGTGCGCCGCCGCCGCCTCACTATCGCGTTTACGCTCGCAGCCTTTATGGCGGGCGTCACCGGCTTCGCTTTCATACCGCAACAGTTTTTCCCGTCCTCCAACCGGCCCGAGGTCATGGTGGACATGTGGCTGCCCGAAGGCACCGCTTTTGCCGAGACCGAGCGGGAGGCGATCAGGCTAGAAAGCGCCTTTAAGCAAGACCCCGATCTGGCGTCCGTCACGAGCTACATCGGCGAGGGATCGCCCCGTTTTTATCTCCCTCTGGATCAGCAACTCCAAAATCGGAACTTTGCGCAGATCGTCCTGCTCGCGAAAGACCTGGAAGCGCGCGAGAGGTTGATAGCGCGGGCGCGAGAAACGCTCTCAACCGACTTCCCCGCAGTGCGCTTTAAGGTCGAGCGGCTTAACTCCGGGCCGCCGGTTGGATGGCCTGTTCAACTACGGGTTATGGGGCCGGAGCGCCAAGAGGTTCGCCGCATCGCCACCGAGGTGGATGCTATGATGCGCGCACATCCGCAGGTGTCGTCGGTTCACGATGACTGGCTGGAGTTGACGCCTGTCCTAAAACTTAGCGTCGATCAGGATAAAGCCCGCGCGCTGGGTATTACCTCGCAGGCCATTCGGCAAACGCTGCAAGCCGTGCTGACGGGCGCTGCCATCGGCGAATTTCGTGAAGGCGACGAAACTATTGGTGTGGTGGTAAGGGAACCCAGTGAGACCCGCAATCTGGTGAGCACGGTCGAGAGCGCTTACGTAAAAACATCCAGCGGTCAATCGGTGCCCATACCGCAGATAGCCCGCGCAACCCTGTCTCTGGAGCCAGGGGTCGAATGGCGGCGCAACCGGCTGCCCACCATCACCGTCCGCGGCGTCGTGCCTGACGATGTCCAATCCCCCGATGTCGCCAAGGCGCTGTATGCGCAACTGGCGCCGCTGCGCGAGAAGCTTCCCCTCGGCTACGCCATAGAAATGCAAGGGGCGGTGGAGGAGTCGGCGATCAGCCAGGCGTCGATCTTTAAACACATGCCGCTCGTCGTGCTCGCCATCGCGTTCCTGCTGATGGTGCAATTGCAGCATTTCGGCAAATCCGTGCTTGTGTTCGTCACCGCGCCGCTTGGCCTTATCGGCGCTTCCGCCGCGCTGATCGCGTTTTCCGCGCCATTCGGCTTTAACGCCATTCTCGGCGTGATAGCGCTACTCGGCATGATTATGCGCAACAGCGTGATACTGGTCGATCAGATCGATCAGGACATCAAAGCCGGACATTCGCCCGCAGACGCGGTGGTGGACTCGGCTGTGCGCCGTTTCCGGCCTATCGTACTGACCGCCGCCGCCGCCGTTCTCGCCATGATTCCGCTGACGAAAAGCATCTTCTGGGGCGCCATGGCAATCTCAATGATGGGCGGTTTGATCGCGGCGACTGTTCTTACGCTTACGTTCCTGCCCGCGCTCTACGCGTTGACGTTTCGCATCAAAACGGCGCCATTGCCTATTGAAGGCGTTTCTGTCTCGGTAAATCCGGGTCAGGCCCTGATTGACGCGGGTGCAAGATAAAGTAGACCGGCTGCAATAAATTACATCGGCCGCGTTGTCGCTGCCACTAGTCCGACTCAATTCCGCTATCGCCTGCGCCATGCCTGGAAGCGAGCGAAAACAAAACGGTCTAGCAGCAGATGTAAAAGCTTCACGCCAAGCGCGGTGCAGAACAGCATTGTCGCCACGGCTGCGGCGGCAGCAGTTGCGCCCGCCTCGTCCATGTGCACGATGGCGATGGACGCAAGTTTGGTGTTCGATCCATACAGAAAAATCACAGCCGACACCGTCGTCAGCGCGTTGACGAACAGATAAACCGCGATATCGAGGATCGTGGGCAGGCAGATCGGGACGGTGACCCGCTGGAAGGTGCGCGCTACCGGCACCTTCAGCGAGGCTGAAACGCTTTCAAACTCCGGATCGACCTGCTTGAGAGCGGTCACTGCAGTCAGATGCGCGACCGTATAAAAGTGCGCGATAGAGTTTATGGCAAGCACCAAAATCGTGCCGTAGAGGAAGCCAAGCGGATTCCAGGGCGCGTTGATGAAAAATACGTAGGCGAGGCCTAACACCAGCCCCGGCACAGCCATCGGGATCATGGCCATGAGCTGGATCAGCCCCCGGCCGAATTTCAAACCCCGGCCCTTCTCGACAAGATAAGCGCCGACGAACACAAACGCCGTGCCGATCACAGCGACGAGCAGCGACATGACGATGGAGTTCCAATAGGACATCCAACCGGAAGCGTCATATTCGACAAAGTTGTAGTTTTTCAGAGTCGGCGTCAGATTATACGGCCAGTAGGTTATGAACGACGCCCACACAGCTACACCAATCACGCTGGCGATCAAACCGCCAATCACCGCGCAATAAACCGCCGCCCAGCCATCCAGCAGCAGGGCGCGTTGCGGAACAAGTGGGACCGCCCGCGCCGACAGCAGCGACACCTGGCGGCTTTGAATGATCCGGTCTATGGCGAAGGCGAACACGGCCGGAATGAGCAGGATGAAGCCGACAACGGCGCCCATCTCGAAATTCTGCTGGCCGACCACCTGCTTGTAAGCGTCTGTCGCCAGCACGTTAAACTGCCCGCCGATCACCTTCGGAATGCCAAACTCCGTCACCGCCAGCGTGAACACCACGAACGCCGCGCTAATGAGGCCATACTTCGCGCCGGGCAATGTCACCGTCCAGAATACGCGGCGCGAGGGCGTGCCAAGCACTTTCGCCGCCTCGTAATGCCGCTGGTCGGCTAGCGCCAGCGCCGTCGTCAGGATCAGCATTGCGTGCGGGAAGCAATAGAACACCTGGCTCATCACAATGCCGATGGGGCCGTATATCGTTTCGCCCATCAGCCAGGGTGTTAAAAAGCCCTGATTGCCAAAGATGTAAATAAAAGAGAGCGCGGAGAGCAGCGACGGCGCGAACAGCGGCAACAGCGCCAGTGCGAGAAAGAGCGGCTTTAGCGGCATCGAGGTGCGCTTCAGCGCATAGGCGTAGCCGAACGCCAAAGGTATCACGATGGCCGTGGTCAGCGCCGACACCCATACGCTGTTCCATAGCGACGTGACAAGCGACGGCGTTTCAAAATAACGCGCGAAGTTGGCCAGACCGATGAACTGCCCGTCCGCATTCTGGACACTTTTGATGAGCAGCACGCCAAGCGGCATGGCTAGCGTCACGATCAGCCAAAGCGCGATAACCGCGACCCCGATTAGCAGTACCCAGTCATCGCCCGCCATCTTCAGACTCGCGCGGCGGGGCGCAATCGTTGTCGTCGCCATCATGGTCTCCTAAAGCGGATAAACGCGCAGAGCTTCGGGTGGCAGGCTCAGATGCAGGCGGCGATCCACGGCAATTCCAAGATCGCGCAGATCGTTGGCGGCGATGTCGGCGGCGAACTCGACACCCGGCGCGCGGTCCGGCGTGATGAGCGCTCGGCAGAACCCGCCGTGGAAATTCAGCTTGGAGATTTGCCCGGCGAAACCGTTGGCGGCGTCTTCGCTCACATTGCGCACGCGCAGATCCTCGGGGCGCACGGCAAGCCGCACCTTGGCGCCGGAGGCGAGGCCATGCGGCACGGCGGATGCGAACTCAAGATCGCCGACGCGAACGCTCATCGTCCCGGTTGCCAACGCTTCGATGAAATTCATGGCGCCAACGAAATCGGCGACGAATGCGGTTTGGGGGTGCGCGTAAATTTCGGCGGGCGTGCCAACCTGCTCGATTGTGCCCTGGTTCATTACTACCATCCGGTCAGCGAGGCCCATCGCTTCCTCCTGGTCGTGGGTGACCATTATCGTGGTGATGCCAAGCCGCCGCTGGAGGGATTTAAGTTCGTCGCGCAGGCGTAGCCGTACGCGGGCGTCGAGCGCGGAGAGCGGCTCGTCCAGCAGAAGCAGCGACGGCGAGGTGGCGAGCGCGCGGGCAAGCGCAACGCGCTGCTGCTGGCCGCCGGAAAGCTGCACGGGATATTTGTCGCCTTGGTCGGCCAGGCTGACAAGGGCCAGCAACTCATCGACACGGGCTTTGATAGCTGTGCGGCTCATGCGCTGATTAACGAGGCCGTAGCCCACGTTTGCCGCAACCGTGAGATTAGGGAACAGTGCGTATGACTGGAAAACAATGCCAAAATCGCGGGCCGATGGCGGCAGCAGCGACACATCGCGCCCGGCTATTTCAATAGTTCCCGAGGATTGAGGGTCAAGCCCAGCGATGACGCGCAGAAGAGTGGTCTTGCCACAGCCGGACGGCCCAAGGAAGCATACAAACTCGCCCTTGTAGACCTCTAGCGAAACAGATTTTAGCGCCACGAATGCGCCGTAGGATTTATCAATTTCTCTGGCGCGCATATGCACGGTCGGCCCGGCCCCGTTGATTGACATCTCACACTCCGCTCTCGCTTGACGGACCTACATTAAAAAGCGGCCCGCTAGACCCGATCCCGATTGTTTGACTTAATCAAATCGGGTGAACCGGCTAGACTTATAAATAGAGCCGTTCTTATCCGAAAACCGCGTAATACTTTTCGGGAACGGCTCTACAGCGGGCCGCTGTCGTTGCATTATTTCGCGACTGGTTTCGGCGCAGCCTTGCTCTCATAGCGCTTCGACCACTCGGCCAATGTCTCTTCGCGCGCGGCGGCCATGGCGGTAAAATCGATTTTCGCCATTTTGGCTTCAGCGTTGGCTGGGTAGTTAGTTGGCGTGTTTTTCACGTCCGGGTGAGCGACGACCGCGTAATATTTCGAGTAAACTTCGTTTGCAGGTTTGCTGGCGGCCCAATCCATCACCTTTTTAGCAGCGGCGGCGTTTTTGGAGCCTTTCACGATAGCGATGGCTTCCATGTCCCAGCCAATGCCTTCGGTCGGCACGACGATCTCAAGCGGGGCGCCGTTGGTTTTTTCTTTCGCGGCGCGCATGTCGAGCGAGATGCCAGCGACGCGCTCGCCTTTTGCGGCCTGCACGCACGGCGCGGAGCCTGAGTGCGTGTAAACGCCGATGTTTTCATGCAGCGCGTCCATGTATTTCCAGGCCGCGTCCTTACCCATAATCTGGATCCAGGCGGCAACGGTAAGGTAGCCGGTGCCTGACGACGCAGGGTGCGGCATCACAAGCTTGTCTTTGTATTTCGCGTCAAGCAGGTCTTGCCACGAAACAGGGGCTTTCAAACCGGCCTTCTCACCTTCGATCGTGTTGTAGCAAACGACGCCTAGGAATGCGTCCATGCCGACCCAGGTTTTTGGCTCTACGGCGTCGGTGAAAGAAGGCTTCAGCGATGCGGCGGCGGCTGGAGCGTAGGTTTCCAGAAGGCCAGCTTTTTCGAACAGCAGCAGCGAGGATGCCGCGAGGCCCATGACAATGTCGGCTTTGGGCGAATCTTTTTCGGCGAGGAAGCGTGCTGTGATAACGCCCGTGGAATCGCGCACCCACTCAACCGAAACTTCAGGAACGGCGGCTTCGATAGCGGCTTTCATCGGGGCGAGCTGATCATTCTCCAGCGCGGTGTAGATGGTTAGCTTGGTTTGCTGTGCGAAGGCTGAGGCCGTGAACAGGGCGGATAGCGCGAGCGCGCCGCCTGCTTTCAGTATGGACTTCATTCTCTCTTCTCCCAGGGTTGCATCCTCGCCGCGCCAGCGCGGCGGCGTTAGGATTACGTTAATGAAGTAACGGAGATGTGACGGGCGTCTCGCCAGAGGCAATGCGGCGCTCGATCTCGTCGATAACGGAAATGAGGTCGGCTACACTGTCGATAACGTAGTGCGCGCCGCACACCTTGAGTTTGGCGCGAGCGGGCGCGGCGGCGGCTTCTCGGCCCGCGGCGTCAAGCGCCTGCCATTCGGTCAGCGAAAGCCCGGTCTCATTGCCTGAAGCAGCGACGGCGACCGTCCACGTTCCCGCCGCCAGCCCTTCGAGAATGCCGGGCGCGGTGTCGTCAACTTTCACCACGGCGGCGGGCGGATAGACGCCGAGGTCGGCGAAGGTGCGATACATCATCAGCGGCGACGGGCGCCCCTCGGCTAGATCGCCCGCGCAGACAAGATTATCCGGCGTATACCCTTGCGCGGCGGCGAAAGGCAGAATGCGCGCCATGATGCCTCGCGTATATCCCGTTGTGGAGCCGATTTTCACCCCGCGCGCGCGGCACGCGGCCACGGCCTCAAGCGCGCCGGGAATAAGGTCGGCAAAATCGGCGGCGACTGCCTCATTCATCGGCACGAACACATCGTAAACCGCATCGATGTCGGCGCTTGTCACCGCAAGGCCGTGGCGTGCAGCCCAAGCTTCGGAAATGCGCGGCGCCGCGAGCAAATCCGCGATATGGTCGCGCTTCGGCTTGCCCATCGGCCCGCGCGCCTCGGCGATGGAGATGTCCACGCCGAACTTGGCGAACGCCTGGACGAACACGCCCATCGGGCCGCGTGAGCCGAAGTCGATCATGGTGCCGGCCCAATCGAACACCACGGCTTTGAGCTTACCCATAGATGTCTCCTATGACTTCCTCGGCGATGGCGAAGGCGGTGGAGGCGCCCGTGCCGCTCGTCACCATGACGATGCGCACGCCCGGCTCCGGCGCATCGAGGAACATCAGCCTGTCCGAACAGGAAGAATAAACCCCAGTCCAGCGCTCGGTGACGCGGGCCTCGGGCAAATCAAGGACGGCGCGAAACTCATCGAGGATGGTCTGGTCGACGGCTTGCGGCGCGAACGGCGGCGGCGTGTCGGCGTAATGGTGGCTGTCGCCCACAACGAGCGAGCCATCAGCGGATTGTACGACAATCAGATGAACGCCGTTGGCCAGCGCCCCCGGCTGTTCTTCCTGCAAAACGCGCTTAAGCGCCGCCGCCTCCGGCAACTCCGCATAGCCGAGATACCGGATAAGGCCGAGATCGGACATCGCCGCAGCGCCAAGCCGCACACCCGCGCCGGGATCGACCCGCAACATGTGCAGCAGGCATTTCGTGGGCTGGTAAGCGGCGATGCGTTCGGGGTAAAGCGAAAGGAAATCGTCGCCAGGGCATACGATCACGGCTTCCGCTTGGTAAGCGCCGCTCGTCGTCATTACTTTCGGATAGGCAATTTCCCTGACGAGCGCGCCTCGAACGATGCTGACGCCATGCGCCGCCTCTAGCCATGCCGCCAGTTTAGGGATCGCCGTGCGGGACTCAACCCGCAGCTCATGCGGGCTCCATAGCGCGGCTTTCAGCGATGAGTTCAAGTGCGGCACGCGCGCTTTTGCGGCTTGCGGCGTAAGCATTTCACACGCCGCTCCCATCTCCGTTCGCACAAAGGCTTCCAGAATCGCTACGGCTTCATCCCGTCGCACCGGGACCATCAAACCGTTGTGAATGATATCAATGCCCGCTTGCGGCGCGACCTCAGCCCACACGTCGCGGCTGAGCCTAGCCCGCCGCCAGCACTCGCCCGCCTGCTGTCCCGTGACGGTGATAAAACCGAAATTGCGGATGGAAGCGCCGTTCGCCTGCGCGTCGCGGTCGATGACCAGAACGCGCTTGCCACGGCGAACCGCCGCAAATGCATGTGCAAGCCCGACAATGCCAGCGCCGACAATCGCAACATCGAACGCGGTTTGCATTTCAACTTCCTCGTTGCTGAGGCGAGATGTAAACGCTGCCATCGCGTTAAATCCAATTCGTTGTTGCGAACATGCATATAGATTAAACCTATATAAACGCACTACGATGGATATCACCCGCGATGAATTTTCAGCATGTCCGCGCCTTCCACGCGGTGGCCAAGCACCGCAGCGTCGTGCGGGCGGCGCGCGCGCTTGGGGTCTCGCAGCCGACGCTTTCGCAACAAATCAAATCGCTAGAGAGCCGTCATCAAGCACGGCTGTTCGAGCGAACAGGGCGAAGCCTAGCCCTTACCGCGCTTGGGGCGGAATTGTTCGCGGCAACAGGCCGGCTCATGACGTGCGTAGATGAGGTTGAAACCGTTCTGAATGAAGCTGGCGGCATGGCGTTAGGTGGACGGTTGCAAGTTGGAACGGATGGCCCGCAGCACGCAGCGGCCATCCTGGCTGAGTTCCGCAAGAAACATCCCGCGCCCAAAATCACGCTGGTCGTCGCAAATGCCTTGCAAACCATGCATAATCTGATCGAGGGCAAGGTCGATGTCGCCATTGTGGCGAATCCACCGGGAGAACCGGGCATTGTTTTTCAGCCGATTGGCTTCGACCCTCTCCACGTCGTGGCGCCAGTGCACCATCGTTTCGCCAAGCTTGCGGAAGTGCCGCTCAACGAGCTTGCGTCCGAAATTTTGCTCCTGCGCGAGCCGCAATCTCGCACCCGCGCCCTCGTTGAGCAGATTTTGGCCGAGGCGGGGATTGAGCCGCGCGAGACGATGGAACTCGGCCCGCGCGAGGCGATCCGCGAGGCGATCGCGCGTGATATGGGCGTTGGCGTGTTTGTGTCGATGGAATGCGGATCCGACTCTCGCCTGACAAGCCGCCCCTTGGCGACCTCCAGAAAACAAGCCGGTCTGACGGAATACGTCGTCTGCAAGCAGGATCGCCGGCACCAGGGCGTGATACGCGCATTTCTCAATATCGCCCGCACCTATAGTGAAACCTGGCGCGGCGGGACGAGCGGCGGTGACCCCGGTCAAACTTCGCAATAAGAAGCGGAGGACGACATCTCCGACATGACATCCCCAAATAAATAGGGGTGTAATGGAACCGTTCTCCGGCTCCCGGACTTTTCAAGCCATGCGCGGAATGCTTCCCATTCATCTATTCCCATGCTCAGCGCTCATCTGAAAGTGTATGTTCATGACAAACCCGGAGGACAAATTAGAAAATGCAAAACCCAAAGTAAGTGGTGGAAGCGGTATAAGCCGTCGTTCGTTTTTATCGGTCACCGCCGCAGCGGCACTGCCACTCGCTTTGGACGGGGCTAACCGCCAGACTTCAGCGCAACCCCAAACCGCACAGAATCCAAGAGACGCTGTTCCCATGCGACTTCGGGTTAATCAGCGCGACTACAATCTCAATTTGGATGTGCGCACGACGCTTCTCGACGCGCTACGCGAACATATCGATCTGACGGGAAGCAAAAAAGGTTGCGACCAGGGACAATGCGGTGCCTGCACTGTTCATGTGAATGGCCAGCGCGTTCTGGCGTGCCTGACGCTTGCCGTCGCCGCTCAGAGTGCGGACATTACGACAATCGAGGGACTGGCTCAGGATGGCAAACTGCATCCGATGCAGCAGGCCTTTATCGATCACGACGCTTTCCAGTGCGGCTACTGCACGCCCGGACAAATCATGTCAGCGGTTGCTTGCGTGCAGGAAGGCCATGCAAAAAGCCCCGAACTTATCCGCGAATATATGAGCGGCAACCTCTGCCGCTGCGCCGCATATCCCAACATTGTGGCCGCGGTGACGCAGGCCCGCGATTTTATGGAGGCTTGAGATGCGGCCATTTCTTTATGAGTCCGCGACGGACATGCCAGGCGCTTTGAAATCCGGCTTGTCAAACGCCGATGCCGCGAACCGCGCCCCTACACAGTTTCTGGCTGGCGGCACAACCATGATCGACCTTATGAAACTCGATGTCATGCAGCCATCCAAACTCGTTGACATCAGAAAGCTGAATGATCCCGCACTACGCGGTGTTCAGGCCACGTCTCAGGGTTTGCGGATCGGCGCTTTGGTGACGATGGCAGAGGCGGCCGAACACGAAGCCATCAAGCGCGACTATCCTGTTTTGTCGGAGTCGTTGTGGATGGCCGCCAGCCAGCAGCTTCGCATTATGGCGACGGTTGGAGGCAACGTGCTCCAACGCACGCGCTGCAATTACTTCCGCGATGTTTCCTACGCAAACTGCAACAAACGCAACCCCGGCTCCGGATGTGCGGCAATCGACGGCGTTAACCGCCTCCATGCGGTGCTTGGCGGGTCAGATCAGTGCATTGCTGTTTATCCGGGAGATTGGGCGCAGGGCATGATTGCTCTTGATGCGCAGGTGGAGATCGCCAGCGAACGCGGACGCCGTTCCATACCTTTCGCCGAGTTGCATCGCGAGCCGGGAACAACGCCCCATATCGAAACCGTGCTTCGTCCTGGTGAGCTTATAACAGCGTTTACCGTGCCTGCTGGCCCACATACGCGTCGCTCGCTTTATCTGAAAATCCGCGATCGTGAGTCGTATGCTTTCGCCCTTACGTCCGCCGCAATCGCCCTGGCGCTTGACGGCGATAAAGTAACGGATGTTCGCATTGCAGTTGGCGGTGTGGCGACGAAGCCATGGCGCGTTAAGGTGGCCGAAGATAGCCTTCGCGGCCAGCCTCTCAACGAGGCGACGGCGCTGCGCGCTGCTCAAGCAGCGTTTGCGGGCGCGAAGCCACAAAAATACAGCGAATTTAAAGTGCGGTTAGGCCAGCAGACCGTGGTTCGGGCCTTGTTGAAGGCACGCGCCCTGGAGGTCTGAAATGATACAAGCTGCGCCGCCGCCAAAAGCAAACATGGGCGATCCTGTGGTTCGCGTCGATAGCGAACCGAAGGTGACCGGAGCAACGAGGTTTGCCGCTGATATGGCCATGCCGCGTCTTGCCTACGGTTATCTGCTAACCTCCGCAGTAGCCTGCGGCAGCATCAAGGATATCGACGACTCTGAGGTGCGCGCAATGCCAGGCGTAATTGCTATGATGACCCATGAGAATACAAAAACTCCAGGTGAATTCGTCGCCCGCATTAAGGGCGGCACGGACGATACCAGTGCGAAAGTGCTGGAAGGCAATCGCGTCCATCATGACGGCGACGTCATCGGCCTTATTGTCGCCGAGAGTTATGAGCTTGCGCGCGAAGCATCTTACCGCATTAAAATCACCTACGACATGGAGGAGCCGACAGCCTCGTTCGACTCAAAAGGCGCTGATGTTCAGCTTGCGGCGGATGCGACCGAGAACTTTAAAGAACAGATAACCGGAGACGCTGCAAAGGCTTTTGAAGAAACTGCTGACAAAGTGGATGCGTGGCGCCAAACTCCTATCCAGCACCATAATCCGATAGAGCTTTTTTCGACCACCTGTGTGTGGGAAGGCGAAAAGCTGACGGTTTATGAGCCAAGCCGGTGGGTAGTAGGTCTCAAATTCGGTCTTGCGCGGCATCTTAAGATGGATGCGGGTAATATCCGCGTCTTGAGCCGTTTCATCGGCGGCGCATTTGGCTCAAAGGGCGGCGTAACGCACCGTTCGGCGCTTGTCGCCATGGCGGCAAAACAATTGAAACGACCTGTCAGGCTTGTCGTAACCCGCGACCAGGGCTTCACAACATCAAGCTATCGCGGCGAAACCAGACAGCGCATCAGGATGGCCGCGTCCAAGGACGGAAAACTAACATCGTACTTGGATGAATCCTGGGAGATGACCTCGCGCGCGGACAGCTTTGATACCGGCGGACCTAAAATCACCACTCCGATGTACGCCTGCCCGAACATTTTGACGAAGGCGCGTATCGTTAAGGGCGACCGTAACGCGCCCGGCTATATGCGCGGCCCGCCAGAGGCGCCGTACTTTTTTACTCTGGAAACCGCCATGGACGAACTGGCGGAAAAACTTAAAATAGACCCTGTTGAGTTTCTCAAACTAAACGAGACGAGGGTAAGTCCGGCGAGCGGCGCGCCATACACTTCCCGCTCGCTCATCCAATGTTTTGATGAGGCCTCAGAAGCGTTCGAGTGGAGCGCGCGCAAACCAGAGCCGAAGTCGATGCGTGACGGCGAATGGCTAATCGGTTGGGGCTGCGCAACCTCATGCTATCCAACCCAATATAGCCCTGCATTCGTGCGCGTTTCTCTGAACGATGACGGTTATGTAAAAGTCCAGTGCGCAGGGCATGAACTCGGCACTGGCGCATATACCGTCTACGGGCAGATGGCGGCCGAATGTCTGGGCTTGCCGCTTAAAAATGTCACCGTGGAGCTAGGCGACAGCGATCTTCCGCCGGGGCCGGTCGCTGGTGGATCGAACAGTACGGCAAGCATCTGTTCAACGATTAAAATCGCCTGCGACCGCTTGCTGCAGCGCTTGGGCGGCAAGCCAGATACGGCTAATCTCAAGGCCGCATTTGAACGTCTGGGCACATCCGTGATCGAAGAGTATGCCTCGTGGACGCCTCAGGAGGCGAAAAAAGACGCACTTGAAGCCTTCAAGCAGGGCAAGACCGACATATCCGGAGGCGCTAGTGAAAAGCGCACCATGTTTGGGTTTGGCGCCGAGTTCGTGGAAGTGCGCGTTAACGAACACACGCGCGAAATCATTGTGCCAAGAATGGTTGGCGCATTTTCCGCAGGCGGAATCATGAACACCCGCACCGCGCGCAGTCAGCTTATGAGCGGCATGATCTGGGGCGTGTCTTCCGCTCTTTACGAGGTCACGGAAATCGACGAGCGGACAGCGCGCTATGTAAACGATAATATCGCGGATTATGTCGTGCCGACCTCGGCTGATGTGCATGATGTACAGGTGATACTTGTGTCCGAGGTGGATAACGACGTTAACCTAGCGGGCGTCAAAGGCCTTGGCGAGATGGGGGTTATCGGCGCCAACGCGGCCGTGGCGAACGCCGTCTATCACGCCACCGGCCAGCGCATCCGCGAGTTGCCGATTCGCATCGAAAATCTGTTTGCCGTCTGATTAACGTTAACCGCTCCGCTTGGCGCGATGGAGGTTTGCAATGGCCGATCCCGCAGTACCACAACAAAAAGAAAATATGGGCCAGCCAGTGCCCCGCATCGATGGCCGCGCCAAGGTGACGGGTGACGCCAAATATGCATCAGACTTCGCAACGCCACGACCTGCCTACGCTTACCTGGTGACAAGCTCAATCTCCCGAGGCGCTATCACAAGCTTCGATGATGCGGCGGTTCGCGATATGCCGGGCATTCTGCATGTGATGACCCATCTCAACACGAAAATTCCTGGAGCGTTCAAGTTTTTTGGCAAAGGCGGTTCGGAGTCTACAGCGCAAAAGCCGCTCGCAGACAACCGCGTTCGTCATGATGGTGATATTGTGGCTTTGATCGTGGCTGAAAACTACGAACTGGCACGTGAGGCTTCATACAAATTCAAACCGGTTTACGCGGCTGAAACTCCAACCGCGACCCTCGAGTCGAGCGGATCGGACTTTCACGAAGCAGCCAAGGTAAATCCGGAGCACGAAGATCCCAAGCTCGGTGACGCGGCCGGCGCTTATCTTCTTTCCGAGATCAAAATCAACGCCGAGTACCGCACGCCCGCTCAACATCACAACCCCATAGAGCTTTTTTCAACCACATGCGTGTGGAACGGCGATGAACTGGTTTTGTATGAACCCAGTCAATGGGTTATAGGCATGAAGTTCGGTTTGGCCAGACAGCTCGATATCGAACCTGAACAGATTAAAGTCGTATCGCCGTTTATCGGCGGAGCTTTCGGCTCCAAGGGCGGCATCACGCAACGCACGGCGCTGGTTGCCCTGGCCGCGCGCAAGCTCGGCCGGCCGGTGAAGCTCGTCGTCACGCGCGATCAGGGTTTTACCACCGCGACCTACCGCGCGGAAACCAAACATCAGGTTCGCATGTCAGCCACCGCCGAGGGCAAGCTATCATCTTATTCCCACGAAGCCTGGGAAATGACCTCGCGAACTGACGACTACGTGGTTGGCGGCACGAAAAGCAATGTGGCGATTTACGCCTGCCCAAACATTTGGACGAAAGTTCACTTGGTGAAAGGCGACCGCAACACCCCCGGTTTCATGCGCTCGCCCGCCGAGGTGCCGTACATGTTTGCGCTTGAATGCGCCATGGACGAACTGGCCGAGTGTGCTGGGATCGATCCGGTACAGTTCCGGCGCATAAACGAGACAAAAGTCAATCCAGTTACGGGCGCCGCGTATACATCCCGCTCGCTGCTGGAATGCTACGCCGAGGGCGCCCGCGCATTTGGCTGGGAAAAGCGCTCCCCGCTGCCCGGCTCTATGACGGATGGCGAATGGCTTATCGGCTGGGGCTGCGCCACCGCGATGTATCCAACTCAACACAATCCGACCGCTGTGAGAGTGCGTTTCAACGCCGACGGCTCAATTCGCGTCCAATGCGCCGCCCACGATGTAGGAACCGGTGCCTATACTGTTATTGGTCAGGTCGCTGGAGAGTGGCTTGGGCAACCTATTGAAAAAGTCAAAGTGGAGCTTGGTCACTCAGATTTGCCCCCGGGTCCGGTTGCGGGCGGCTCCGTGACGACAGCCAGCGTCGCCTCCGCCGTGCAACTTGCCTGCGGCGTCATTCAAACCAAACTTTTCCAGACCAGCGGGCGCGACTCGATGACAGCGCTGACGCCTGACGACATCCAGGAAGCATTTCAGCGTCTTGGCGTGTCGACGATCGAGGAACTCGTGGAGTGGAAACAGGCGGATGCGCCAAGCGGCGCTATAGACGATCTTAACAAGGGCAGCGTCGGGATAACTGGAGGGCCGCTAAAAGATCGCACCATGTTCGCGTTCGGCGCGGAGTTTGTTGAGGTGCGCATCAATCAGCGCACGCGCGAGATTAAAGCTCCCCGTATCGTCGGCGCATTCGCGGCCGGGCGTATCGTTAACCCCCGCACCGCGCGTAGCCAGTTGATGGGCGGGCTCATATGGGGCGTATCAGCGGCTTTGCATGAGGCGACCGAAATCGATCCCAAAACCGCTCGATATATCAACGATAACATCGCCGATTACGTCATGCCAGTGAACGCTGATATCACGGATATTCAGGTTATCATGGTGCCGGAAGTGGACGACAAGGTGAACCCTGCTGGCGTCAAGGGGCTGGGCGAGTTGGGCAATGTCGGCACCGACGCCGCCGTCGCCAACGCCGTTTACCATGCAACAGGCAAACGCATTCGGGAGCTGCCGATACATATCGATAAACTGATTTGATCGATCTCGCACTGTGTCAAATACAGCGAGCATAGTTAGTAGGTAGTGACATGGTTGAGCGTATTAGGACTTTCTGGAAAGGCCATCTGCGCCTATCCCTCGTTATTATACCGGTTAGGATGGTTACCGCAACACGCGCCGACCGCGCCATTAGTTTTCATCAGGTTCACCGGGAGACGAAAAAGCGCATTCGCTATCAGAAGGTTGCGCCCGGCGTGGGCGAGGTGCAACAGGACGACATCGTTAGCGGCTATGAAGTCGAGCCGGGGCATTACGTGCTGTTCGAGGGCGATGAACTTGACGAACTGAAGCTGAAAACGCGCCATACCATCGAGCTCACCCAGTTTGTCGATACATGCGAAATCGACCCGCTGTACTTCGAGCGGCCCTACTATCTCTTGCCCGATGGCGATGTAGCCGAGGAAGGGTATAGAGTTATCCGCGATGCCCTACGCGAGGAACGTAAGGTCGGCATTGGCCAACTGACGCTGCGCGGCAAGGAAAACCTGATTGCGCTGAAGCCTTGCGGCGCGGGCATGTTGCTGGAAACTCTGCGCTATGAGGAGGAAATTAAAGAATCCGATGATGTTTTCGAGGGCATCGGCGCGGGTAAGCTGCGCTCGGATCTGGTCGACATGGCCAAAGACCTTATTGCCCGCAAATCCGCGCCGTTCGATGCGTCAGCCTACAAAAACCACTACGCTGAAGCGCTTCGCGAACTGGTGCAATCAAAGCTAAAGGGTGGCAAAACAGTCGCGGTGGATGCACGCGATGGGGCGCCTGCAGGCGCGGTCATTGACTTCATGGAGGCGTTGCGGCGCTCGGTTGCGACCGACAAAAAAACCGCGCCAAAAGCCATCGCGAAAACTGCTAAATCTACGCCCACCAAGGCGGTAAAGCCTTCCCGTAAAAAAGCCAGCTGATGCCTCGCCGCGCGGACAATCCACTTGGTGCCTATACACAGAAGCGAGATTTCAAGCGCTCCCCAGAACCCGCCAGCGGCGGCAGGGCTGGCGGCAGCCTTTTCGTGGTTCAGCACCATTGGGCGCGACGCGATCATTATGATTTCAGGCTGGAACTGGGGGGTGTGCTGGTAAGTTGGGCGGTGACACGCGGCCCCAGCCTTAACCCCGCCGACAAGCGCCTTGCGGTGCGCACTGAGGATCACCCGCTCTCCTATGCGGAGTTTGAGGGGTTGATTCCTCGAGGCGAGTATGGCGGCGGCACGGTGATGTTGTGGGATAAAGGCGTCTGGGAGCCAATATCCGCCGATGCCGCGCAGGCCATTGCCGACGGTTCGCTGAAACTAAGGCTGTTCGGCAAACGGATGCGCGGGGCCTGGGCTTTGGTGCGCATGAAGCCCGAGGGCAAACGGGAAAACTGGTTGCTCATCAAGGAAAAGGACGAGCTTGCCGACAGGGAGGCTATTTTCGTTGAACAGTTTGAAACCAGCGTTTCGACAGGCCGCAATCGAGCCGAGATAGAGGCGGGCAAACCTGCTAAACGCGCGCGCAAAAAGCCTACCGCCGCTCGCTATCACGCCCTCCCAGAATTCGTGCCTCCCTGCCTGTGCAAAACCCGCGATGCTCCACCATCCGCCGACGGCTGGCTTCATGAAATGAAATATGATGGATATAGGCTCCAGGCGGCATGTTCGGGTCCCGAGGTGCATCTATACACACGCGAGGGGCATGACTGGACGGGACGTTTTCCCGCGATCGCACAGGCTTTAAGGCTGCTTAATCTTGATGGCGCGCTGATAGACGGTGAGGCTGTCGTTTTTGATTATAAAGGATTGACCGACTTTCCGGCACTTGTCGCGGCGCTTGAGAGGCGGGGTGCAATCGCCTTTGTCGCCTTCGATATTTTAAGCCATGCGGGGATTGATCTACGCGGTCAGCCTTTGACGGCGCGGAAAGTAACATTAGACCTCGCGTTGCATGAGGCCGACGGGCAGACAATCCGAACGGCGGCATGGCACGAGGGCAATGGCGACGAGTTGTTCGCCAATGCCCTCGGAGGCGGAGCGGAAGGCATTATTTGCAAAAAAGCAGCGTCTCCTTATCGGTCAGGCCGCAGCGACTCCTGGCTTAAAGTAAAGGGCCAAAAGCGGGAGGATGTGGTCATCGTGGGATACTCGCCCTCCGATAAGCGTCCCTTTGCATCGCTTGTTGCCGCTATCGATGCGGATGGAGCGCTGCGCTATGCGGGCCGCGTGGGAGGCGGCTTCACGGACAAGCAAATGTCGGAAATGAAGGCGAAGCTTGACGCGATCAAGCTAAAAACTCCGCCATCCCTTTTGAACGCCACCGCCGCGCCTCGCGGCATTGTCTGGATCAAGCCGCGTTTGCGCGCCGAAATCGCGTTAGCTGGTTGGACGGGTGATGGCCAAATACGGCAGGGCCGCTTTTTGGGCTGGCGGGAGGACTGGATGCCAATTCCTGCAAAAGAGCGTATTGTGAAGTCGGGCATTAAAGCGGCGCCGGGAAAATTGCCGTCGATACGCTTGACCCATCCCGAGCGGGTGATATTCCCGGAAACTGGCCTTACCAAAGGCGGGATGGCGGACTATTACGCGACCGTGGCGGATCGCATTCTCCCTCATTTGCGCGACCGTCCAGTGAGTTTTGTGCGCGCGCCGGATGGACTTGCAGGCGAAACCTTCTTTCAGCGACATGCCCTGTCTGGCATGAAGCGTGGCATCAGCCGCGTGCCTGATCCGGCGAAGGAGCACGCAGACTATCTGACCATTAATTCCGCCGAAGGGCTTATGAACGCGGCTCAGTTCAGCGTCATCGAATTTCACGGCTGGGGCGCGGTTACGCTAGACCTTGATGCGCCTGATCGCGCTGTGTTTGACCTCGACCCTGATGAGGCAATTTCGTTCAGCGCCGTGCGGGACGCCGCATTCCAGGTGCGCGACTTGCTGAACTCGATTGGCCTAGAAAGCTTCGCGATGGCCAGCGGTGGCAAGGGCGTTCACGTGATCGCCCCACTTGATGGGACACAGGATTGGGAGGCGGTCGGCGACTTTACGTCAGGCATTGCTCGGGGTCTGGCCATCGCCGAGCCGTCAAAATATGTCGCCATCGCGACAAAGGCGAGGCGCAAAGGAAGGATTTATATCGATTGGCTTCGCAACAAGCGAAGCGCCACAGCTATCGTGCCCTGGTCGCTTCGGGCGAGAGCACAGGCAACAGCAGCCGCGCCTGTGTCGTGGGATGAGCTTAAACATTTAAAAAGCCCCGCATTGTCTCACGCAGAAGTAGAGCGCCGCGACGATCCCTGGCAGGGGTTTTTTAGCGTAAAGCAACGTTTGCCCGATGGCGCTCTGAGCTTTCTGTCAAGCACGCAAAATGGAGGGAAGAATCAAAAATGAACGTCGCTGGCGGCCTTGCGGCGCACCTGCGCTAGCCGTTTTCGCTGTTGAGTTTTGAAATCGCGTGCAAAAAGGTTGCGGCAGCTTGGGCTAGATGGTCGCCGCAAGGGCAGACATGATAAGATGGTTGCCACCGTTTGCGCTAGCGAACAGCCACCGATTTGCTTTTCAGAATCTCGCGCAGCTCGGCGATGTCCTTTTCGAGACTAGGTACAACCTCTTCGCGCATTTTCTTCACATCCTCCATAATCCGTTTTGCGGCGCGGCCTGACTTCCAGCTTTTACCTTGAATATCATTTCCATTGGCCTCGATGTTATCGTAGAAGCGCCGAATGGCTGAAATCGATTCCGATGGGATTTCAAAGGTAGTGGATTGCTCCTTCATGGTTTCCCAGATGTAGGTTTTCATCCGGATCGCCTCTGGCTGCTGCGAACTGCTGCCAGAGTTGCAGCAACCGTTTTTATCGGCCCAATACGTCACCCAGCTATCGGTTGGCAGGAAGTAATCGGCGGATATGCGCGCCCGCAAGACTTTCTCAAACTCGGCGGACCAATCATCAACCGCTTGCAGATTATCTTTGACCTCATCGAGCAGCGAACGGCGCATGTAATAGCCAGCGCGCTCGTTTCGCGCCGCCTCGAACTCAATAGCGGTTTTGTAACCAGCCTGAGCGGCCAGGTAAACGCCGAGGATAGTGGACACCATGATGACTAGGTTCGATACCCAGAACTCAGCGTTTCCGCTGTCGCGAACCTTAAAAATACGCAATACCCGCAAAACGTCCTCCCTACGTAGGGAAAACTGTCGCCGTAACTTTTAACGCATAACCAGCTTAACCAAGGAAGACAAGCGGCCATGGTTTGCACAGACAACAGGGCTGCAAATTGAACTAATTATCGAAAACTTGCCTCTTCGCCATTTTATGGCCTACAACTTCGGCCATTCACAGGCATTTGAACTCTCGCCCGGCGCCATTCATGAAGCCCATCATCGCCGTTTCCAATCTCTCGAAAACCTATGCATCCGGCTTTAGCGCGCTGAAGGACATCAACCTTGAAATACGGCAGGGGGAGATATTCGCGCTGCTCGGGCCGAACGGGGCGGGCAAGACGACGCTGATTAGCGTTATTTGCGGCATTGTCAATCCGACCGGCGGTACGGTTACGGTCAACAGCCACGACATCGTCCGCGATTACCGCGCAGCGCGCTCCATGATCGGGCTCGTGCCGCAGGAACTTGCTACCGATATGTTCGAGACCGTCTGGGCCACGGTGAATTTCAGCCGCGGGCTTTTCGGCAAACCCTCCAGCCCGTCACACGTCGAAAGCGTGCTCAAGGGTCTGTCGCTTTGGGATAAAAAAGATAGCAAGATCATGACCCTGTCGGGCGGCATGAAGCGGAGGGTGCTAATCGCCAAAGCGCTCGCGCATGAGCCGCAGGTGCTGTTTCTTGACGAGCCAACCGCAGGGGTCGATGTAGAGTTGCGTAAGGACATGTGGGCGACCGTGCGCGCGCTTCGCGAGTCGGGCGTCACCATTATCCTGACCACGCATTATATCGAGGAGGCCGAGGAGATGGCCGACCGCATTGGCGTCATCAACAACGGCGAAATCATCATGGTGGAAGAGAAGGCCGAACTCATGTGCAAGCTCGGCAAGAAGCAGATGACGCTCGAGCTGCATGAGCCGCTGCTGGCGATTCCGCCGGAGCTTGGCCGTCACGCGCTCGCGTTAGGCAATGGCGGCGGCGAACTGATCTATACATACGATACGCAGGGCAAGCGCACTGGAATCACTGCGTTGCTAAAGGATTTGAGCGAGGCAGGCATTCGTTTCCGCGACCTCAATACGCGGCAAAGCTCGCTTGAGGACATTTTCATCGGTCTGGTGAGGCAAAAGCAATGAATTTAGGAGCCGTTCGCGCCATTTACGCTTTTGAGATGGCGCGCTGGGGGCGCACGCTGTTTCAAAGCGTGGCTGCGCCCGTTATAACGACGACGCTATATTTCGTCGTGTTCGGCGCGGCCATTGGCTCCCGCATTGCGCAGATCGACGGAGTCAGTTACGGCGCATTTATCGTTCCCGGCCTCATCATGCTGACGCTGCTGACCGAAAGCGTCGCCAATGCCTCGTTCGGTATCTATTTTCCGAAATTCACCGGCACCATGTACGAAATTCTGTCAGCCCCGATTTCGCCGCTGGAAATCGTGCTCGGCTATGTCGGCGCTGCCGCCACAAAATCCATCCTTATAGCATTGATTATTCTGGCGACGGCGAGCCTATTCGTGCCTTTGCGAATCGAACACCCGCTCTTCATGATCTGCTTCCTGGTGTTGACCGCCGTCACATTCAGCCTGTTCGGCTTCATTATCGGCGTGTGGGCGGACGGTTTCGAGAAGCTGCAATTCGTGCCGCTGCTAGTCATTACGCCGCTGACGTTCTTGGGTGGCGCATTCTACTCGATCAGCGTCCTGCCGTCCGAATGGCAAACGGTAACGCTGTTCAACCCGATCGTCTACCTCATCAGCGCCTTCCGCTGGAGCTTTTACGGCGTCGCCGATGTGAATGTGGCCCTAAGCCTCGCCATGACGCTTGGCTTTTTCACCCTCTGCCTCACCGCAATCTGGTGGATTTTTCGCACCGGCTACCGGCTGAAAACCTGACGCTTCTTCACCAAACCTGTGATACTGGCGTTTTCCCGAAGAGTTCGGCGAGGCGGCGGCGGGCGCCCGGCGATATGTCATCGGAAGGAGATGCTGGGTCGAAAAATCGCTGCTCGGTGATTTCGCGATTGGGCGGCGGCACGGCGGGCTGGCGCCAGTCGCGCACGATAAAAACCGCTATATGATCCGACGGCGCTGTCTGGAAGTTGGCGAAAAAACCGTGCAGCACGGGCGACCCTTCGACGATGACGCCAGTTTCTTCGAACACCTCGCGCCGCATGGCCGCCTCGACGGTTTCGCGCCAGTCAACGCCCCCGCCGGGGAAATGCCACCCCGGGCGATAGCCGTGGCGGATGAGGAGTACGCGGCCACCGCCGTCAATTACGACGCCTTGGGCGCCCAGCGTCATGCCCCGCGTCAGCCGCCAGTAAGGGAACAGGATTTTTGTCGCGATCCATTTGCCAGCCATCAGCGCCACCGAGTATTCCGTTTTCCGCCGAAAGTCATAACAATTTTGCATAATCGTAGTGCGCGGTTACTCCTAGACATTTGACACGCCTCAGCCATCCTACCCGCAAAATAATGAAAACTCGGCGCCGGGACTTGCGCGTTAGTATTTGTCATCCCCGCGAAAGCAGGAATCCGGTGCGGTAAGCGGAAGCTTACAAAAGAAGGCTGGAGTTCCGCCGTTGCGGGAATGACAGCTGAGCAATGATTGGTCATAGGGTTGAGGCGATGCAGCGTGCGCTGAACGGGTTTTGAATCGTCGTTGTCGCGGGCGCCGCAATCCTCGCCATTAACATGGGCATTCGGCAAACCTTCGGACTTTACGTCGCGCCTATTAGCCGCGATTTGGGAATCGGCCGTGAAAGTGTGGCGCTCGCCATCGCACTGCTCAATCTGGCATGGGGCGCGGCGGCGCCGTTTGCCGGGGCTTTCGCGGATAAGTTCGGCTCGATCCGCGTAATTGCGGCAGGCGCGGCTTTGTACATCACGGGCCTTGTCATCATGGCGAATGCGACGGACGAGAAGGGACTTGTCATCAGTGGCGTGATGATCGGCCTTGGCGTTGCTGGCACAGGCTTCTCGGCGGTGCTGGGCGTCGTTGGTCGCGCCGCGCCGGACAACAAACGTCAGCTTGCGCTCAGTCTGGCGACCATGGGCAGCGCGGTCGGGCAGTTTGTGGCGCTTCCCTTCGCACATGTGCTGATGGACGGCTATGGATGGGTGTTTAGCCTTTTAGTCCTTGCGGCGGTTGCAGCGGTGATGGCCCCGCTTGGGTGGGCGCTGGCGAGCGGGCCGCCACCCGCCGCAAGTCAAAGCACTCAGAAGTTGCGCGATGCGCTGTATGAGGCCTTAGCACATAAGGGCTTCTGGCTACTGACCGCCGGGTTTTTCGTCTGCGGCTTTCACATCGCATTCGTCGCGGTGCACTTGCCTGGCTATCTGGTGGAGAAGGGTTTTACCCCTCAACTAGGGGTCATCGCGCTCATGCTCGTTGGCCTTGCAAATATCGCAGGCACCTATCTTTGCGGGCGCGCGGGCGATTTCATGGAAAAGCGTATCGCCCTGACCATTCTCTACACGTTGCGCGCCGTAATCTTTCTAGGCTTTCTTTATGTGCCGCTCACACAGGCAAGCGTGCTAGTTTTCGCGGTGCTTCTCGGCCTGTTGTGGCTGGGTACGATCCCGCTGACGAGCGGAATGCTGGTGACATTCTTCGGCGCCAGGTGGCTTTCGATGCTGTACGGCGTGGTGTTCCTGTCGCATCAGGTTGGCAGCTTTCTCGGCGCCTGGCTCGGCGGGCGAATCTATGACGCGACAAAGTCTTACGACTCGATGTGGTGGGCCTGTGTCGCGCTTGGCGTTTAGCAGCTTTGCTGAACTGGCCGATCAAAGAGGCTCCGTCCGCGCGATTGTCGGCGGAAACGGTGTAAATCTGGTCTGAGGAAAGCGTCAGTGCTGTGTCGGTGCGTCTGCTTTCACCAATCCCGCCCCAACTTTGCGCTTTTGGTTGTATAGTTATGTCCTAAGCGCTATCGAATCATTCGACGTTCCTGAGATGGCGCACGGCGCGGTTCAGAGCGCCGATCAGTACCCTACTAAAACAAAGAGAGTCCCCCTCCATGGCGCAGTCCAGCCAAACCGTCATCCAGAAAGACACCACAGTCATAGGAGCGATCCGTAATTGCCGTCAGATCGAAGTGCACGGATATATCGAGGGCGAACTCATCGCCGATGAACTCATAGTGCATGAGGGTGGCCGCCTGCATGGCAAGGTCAGAACCGTGACCGCGGATGTGCGCGGCACACTACAGGGCAATGTTGTCATTAAGAACCTTATCACCATCCGCAGTTCCGGCGCTGTTAATGGCGAAGTCCAGTATGGCCAGCTCGCCATGGAGATGGGTGGCGAACTGAGCGCCGAGCTTCGCAACGCGCCGCCGCGTTTGGCTGGCGACCTGAAAGTATCCGTAACACGGGGGCGTTCCGTACTCATTACCACCGAGGACATCTCCGCCTTCGATCATGACGACAAGACGAAGGACATTATCCTGAATGTTTCGAATGTGAAGAACGGTTTTCTTGCGCTTGCGCCATCCAAAAACACCCAGGTTTCTAGCTTCAGCCAAGCCGATATTGAATCGAGCCGCGTGCTTTTCGTCCACGACGGCTCGAATGGAGCCTTGGCAAGCTTCGACATTGTGGCGTCTGACCCTAAAGGCGCCATCTCCGGTGACCCGCTTACTGTCGATATAACGGTGGTTTCCCGAGGCTAAAGCAGGCATTCCCGTGCTCATTTGTGCAAAAGGAACCTTTCATACATGCGTTTGTTGAAACAGCGTCCACTTCAACGAACAGGAAATTTATATGAAACGGCTAAACCTTTTGCTGTCCGTTGCGGCGGCGGTAGGCGCGTTGCTTGCGTCGCAGGCAATGGCGCAAGATTTCAAAAAGACCATTGATCGCGCTGACAGCGACATGGGCAACGTTATTGAAAGTCTGCAGAAACTTAACGGCAAGGCAATTGAGACGCTGACGCCTGAAGAGGCTCGCAAACAGCCGACGCCCGCCGATGCCGTGAAGGCGCTTTTAGCGGAAGAGCAGGAAACGCCGGAGCCGCTAAAAGTTAAAAAAATTGACGTTACTTACCCCGGCGCGGCAGGCCCCCAACCAGCCCGTGTTTATATCCCTGATGAAAAAGACAGCGATGACACAGCGTTTCCAGTGATCGTTTATTACCACGGTGGAGGTTTCGTGATTGCTGACATCAACACTTACGAAGCTTCAGCTATGAGCATTGCTGAAAAGACAAATGCAATCGTTGTGTCGATTGAGTATCGCCGCGCGCCGGAAGCCAAGTTCCCCGCATCACATGAGGATGCATTCGCTGGCTATAAGTGGGCGTTGTCGAAAGCGGCTGAGTGGGGCGGCGATCCGCGCAAAGTAGCCGTGCTTGGCGAGAGCGCTGGTGGCAACCTTGCTGCAAATGTCGCTATTATGGCCCGCGATCAGAACGTGACGATGCCGGTTCATATGGTTCTGGTTTACCCAATCGCCGATACTGACATGAATACCGAGTCCTACCAGGACAACGCCAACGCCGTGCCGCTTAACAAAGCGATGATGGAATGGTTCGGCAAACACGCGCTCGGCGAAGCTGGCATGAAGAGCCCGATGATAAATCTCGTGAAAGCAAACCTGAAAGGTCTGCCAGGCGCGACAATCATCACAGCCGAGATCGACCCATTGCTAAACGATGGCGAAAAACTGCGCGACGCTCTACGCAAAGCAGACGTTAGCGTTTCTTACGAGCAATATAGCGGCGCCACGCACGAGTTTTTCGGCATGGCGGCTGTGGTCGATGACGCTGACGACGCTCAAGACTTCGCCGCAAACAACATGCGCGAGGCTTTTGAAGATGTAGAGGACGCGCCTTCTCGTTAATGCTAATCAGAGGCGGCGGAATCATCTGCCGCTTTTTTCAACCAATAAAACTGATTTTATTCATTTCATGTCTTGCCGTTTGCGCACTTGTTGGCGCTGGCGCATATTTCTGGATCACGCGCGGGTCCGCAATTTTGCTTGATCTCTCGGCAATCGCGGGATGTCGAAGCGCCAGCCTGTGCAAGAACCACACTTCACACCGAGTTGAGCATTCTTCGGAAACACAATGGCGCTTAGTGCCGAAAGCCTAGAGGCGCTGAGTGCGGTTCTACCTTAAACCATCAGGCTCTAGCATCAGCAATGTGCGGTTACCGATTTTCTCAAACTCGATGGGTATTGTGATGAACTTGCTTCGAAGCAAAAGGGTATGGCTGGCTCTGGTAGCCGTAGCGGCGTTGGTCGCCATGCATTTTAGCGGCATCACCCAGTATCTGACGCTCGAAACCTTGCGCGCGAACCGCGCCGAACTGACCGCGTTCGTGGCATCTCACCTGCTTCTTTCGGCAGCTCTTTACACGCTGATCTATATCGCAGCAGTCGCCTTTTCGCTGCCTGGCGCGGTGTTGCTTACTCTCACAGGCGGCTTCCTATTCGGCACAGTGGCAGGATCGACGCTTACAGTTTTGGGCGCGACCATTGGCGCCACTCTGATTTTTCTGCTGGCGAAAGCAATTCTCGGCGAACAGGCGCTAGACCGCTTAGGGCCGCAAGGGGCGACATTAACGCAAAATATTAAAAAGAACGCCTGGTCTTACCTGCTCGTGCTGCGCCTGGTGCCGCTGTTTCCATTTTTTCTGGTCAACCTGGCGCCCGCCTTTGCAGGCGTTGGACTCAAAACCTTCGTGCTGACAACGTTCATCGGCATTATCCCCGGTACGGTTGTGTTTTCGCTTGCGGGGGCGGGGATAGACGACGCGCTTGCACGGGAGGGAGCCATCTCCATCAGCTCGATACTCACGCCAGAAATTATCGCGGGCTTGGTGGGGCTGGCGGTTTTATCTCTCGCCGCAATTCCATTGCGCCGCAAATTCGAGCGTGCGGACGATGGCGTCATCGCCGCTTCCGAATTGAAACCATCCTTGAGATCCAGCACCATACCGCCTGCCTGACAAGGGCGTTAATCTTGCGTCTGAAACATTCCCGCAGGATCGTTGAAAACCAGCGCGCTGTCGGGTCTTGCAAGGGATATGAGCGTTAGCTCACCCTGCCGCGCACGATCAACCGCCAGAGAGGTTGGCGCCGACACCGTGACCAGTAAACCGATGCGCGCCAGCACCGCCTTTTCCACAAGCTCGTACGAGCAGCGGCTTGTTAGCACCGCAAACCCTTTGCTCGGATCGCGGCCACCACGCAAAAGCGCTCCTATCAATTTGTCGAAAGCGTTATGTCGGCCAACATCCTCGCGCACCTCAAGGCATGCGCCATTTGTGTCAAAAAATGCGGCCGCATGCATGGCCCCCGTAGCCTCGTGAAGCGGCTGGCGCGCGCGCATCGACGCCAGAGCCTTAAATATTATATCGGTTTCAAGTTTTGGCGGCTGATCGAGCGGGTTAAGCGGCAGAAGCGCATTTTCCAGCTCGATGATGCCACATATCCCGCAGCCCGTTTGCCCCACAACATTGCGCCGCCTGGCGGCAAGGGCTGCAAACCGCTCGTGCGGCACCTGTATGCGCAGCACGATGCCTTTCGGCGTTGCGTGAACGCTAATCTCTGCAATGTCCGTTATCGAATCGATTGCGCCTTGGGTGAGCGAAAAACCGGCGGCGAAATCCTCTAGATCGATGGGCGTCGCCATCATCACGGCGTAGGCCATGCCGTTATAGGTGATGGAAACCGGCGTCTCTCCCGCCACGTCGCGAGCCATTGCGACGCCGTTTTCGCCGCTGTCAAGAATGCGAACGGCGCATTCCGTTCTTAGCGGCTCGGCGAGCATTGGGGCCAGTTCGTCACTATCGGGTTCCAGAAAGTCCGCTTTAGCTTTCATGAGGAGCCTTCAAGTCGTTCGAGAAATGCATTTGCGGCGGCAAGTTCCTCGGGGGTGTTGGCATTGAAAAATGGATCGATAGCCTGCCCACCCGCTTCGATGTTATCGAAGCAAACTTCGACAGCGCCGTGCCGTTGCGCCCAATCCAGCACTTTTCGAGCGCCCGACGCCAAAGCGTCCTCAAGATCGTCAGCCAAAGCGACTGGCCATAGCCCGAATGCCTGATGAGTGCAGCCTCTTGAGGCTGCGATAGCAACGCCACGGTCATTCTCACCAATTTGCGCTATGAAACGTTCGACAAGATCACCGGGAAAAAACGGAGTGTCGCAGGCCGAGGTGGCAATAAACGTAATTCCATCGCGATTGGCTGCAGCCCACCTCATTCCGGCAAGTATGCCCGCAAGCGGGCCTGCGCCAACGCCGATTGTGTCCGCAACCACTGGCATGCCAAATTGAGCAAAGCGCGCCGCATCGCCATTGGCGTTTATGACGACTTCCGAAACCTGCGGTTTGAGTTTTTGAATGGCGTTTCCCATGAGAGCGCCATGCCCAAAAGCGAGCAGAGCCTTGTCGCCGCCGCGCATTCTGCGGGATTGCCCGCCTGCGAGCACGACACCAACCGTTTTAGAGATAGCGTTCATCGCATCAAATTTCACCCATGGGCAGCGATGGTCAAGCTGCATTCCTGGAGTTTATTATCGAATTGCGAGGACTGATAGCAAACCGTAGAGATCAGGACGTGCGGCCGTGACCCCGCTCGCCGCGACCTTGTCTGGCGGCTAAGCATCGACAATGACGTGCTTGATCCCGACATGCGGTTATCCGAGATCGCGAACTGGATTAAACACCAGGTGCGCCCGGCCAAAAGCGCACGTGGACGCGCATAGTATTTCCGTCATAAATGTAATCAAAGAGTGTTCGCCATTTTATGGCCGCAGTCGCAGAGACACCATCGGAGATTAGACCATGCAGGCGTTGGGACACTATATTGGCGGCCAACACGTTGCCGCAAATGGCGCTGTGACGCCTGTATTTAATCCCTCGCTGGGCGCGCAGGTCCGCGGCGTGGCGGCGGCGGGCCGAGATGACACGCAAGCCGCTATCGCTGCCGCGAAAGCCGCGTTTCCCGCTTGGGCCGACACGACGCCCATCCGCCGCGCCCGCGTAATGTTCAAGTTCCGCGAGCTTGTAGAGCGCCATACGGATGAACTGGCAAAACTCATCAGCGAGGAGCACGGCAAGGTGCTGTCCGACGCGCGTGGCGAAGTGATGCGCGGGCTGGAGGTGGTGGAGTTCGCCTGCGGCATCCCGAGCGCTCTTACGGGTCTTGCGCATGAGAACGTGGGCGCGGGCGTCGATTGCCACGCCGTCCGCCAGCCATTGGGCGTGTGCGCGGGGATCAGCCCGTTCAATTTCCCTGTAATGGTGCCGATGTGGATGTTCCCAGTCGCCATCGCCTGCGGCAATACGTTCGTCATGAAGCCGAGCGAGAAAGACCCTAGCCCATGTCTGCTGCTCGCCGAGTTGATGACCGAGGCCGGGCTTCCCGGCGGCGTCTTCAACGTGGTGAACGGCGGGCGCGAGGCGGTGGAGACGCTGCTCGACAGCCCCGATGTGGCGGCGATCAGTTTCGTCGGCTCCACGCCCATCGCGCAGATGATTTATACGCGGGGGAGCGCGGCGGGCAAGCGCGTGCAAGCGCTCGGCGGCGCGAAAAACCACATGGTCGTCATGCCGGACGCGGACATGGACGCCACGCTGGACGCGCTGATGAGCGCGGCTTACGGCTCGGCGGGCGAGCGCTGCATGGCGATCTCGGTCGCCGTCGCGGTAGGCGACGGCACGGGCGACGCGCTGGTGCGAGCGCTGAAACCGCGTGTCGAGGCGCTGCGTGTCGCGCCCTCGCTCGATCCGGAAGCAGAAATGGGGCCACTTATCACCGCCGAGCATCGCGACAGGGTTGCGGGCTATATCGCAACAGGCGTCGAGGAGGGCGCGGAGCTTGTGGTGGATGGGCGCGGCCTCAAGCTGCAAGGCTATGAGAACGGTTTCTTCATTGGCGGCAGCCTGTTCGACCGCGTGACGCCTGCCATGCGGATCTACCGCGATGAGATTTTCGGCCCCGTGTTGGGTGTGGTGCGCACGCCGTCGCTCGACGAGGCAATCAATCTCACCAACGCCCACGAATTCGGCAACGGCGCCGCGATCTTCACGCAGAACGGCGTGGCGGCGCGGGCGTTTTCCAACCGCGTGCAGGCGGGCATGGTCGGCGTGAACGTCTCGATCCCAGTGCCGGTCGCGTATCACAGCTTCGGTGGCTGGAAACGCTCGCTGTTCGGCGATCATCACATGCACGGGCCGGAGGGCGTGCGATTTTACACGCGGCTCAAAACCATCACGACACGTTGGCCAAAGCCGAAGGACGGCGCGGGCTTTTCCATGCCGACGCTATCTTGATAACGCGGCGCGATTTTTTACAATCCTAGCCGGAAAATTCTGCGCGCCACGCGCGATATTCGGTAGCCGGGGCTTCTATACCTGTAAGCTCAGGCCCGGCGCGTGCGATAAGCTGGCCGTTTATAAGTCTGCTTAAGCCATTTTCCATTCGGTGCGTTGGCCGTTACAGCGTCGCTTTCCTGTAGCGGCTCACTTTTTGCCAATGGTTTGTAGGACGTTCTGACCATTGGCGCGGGTTGTAGTTCACGCAAACGGTAGGCCGAAATTTGAATAATATCCGCGTCCTGAGCACCGCTGTTTGAACCTCTTGCAGCCGTAGACTCCGTTTGGGAGCGCTGCTCAATCAGTTCGTTCAGTTCGGACTCGATGTCGCGTAGGGCTTTTTCCGCATCGAGCGCTGTCGTTGTATCGATCCCCAAGACCTGAAGCTGAACTTCGTGAACCTGCGCCTCAACTCTGGCAATTTAAGAGACAAGGGCGCCGTCCTCGCCTTTAAACCTGGCGAGGTCGCGCTGCATGCTGATGAAGCGCACTTCGTTCGTGAGGTTTTTCTTGTAGAGATTATCGACAAGCTTTAGCTCGCGGCGGATGAGTTCGAGTTCGTTCAGCTTCGCTTTCCGCTGAGAGCGCAAGCCTTCAATCTCTTTTTGAAACTGTTCAATGCGTTCAGGTGCTGGGCCTTCTGGTTTCATCGGCGGCGCGTTTGGCCAGAAACACCCGGCGCTCGGCCTCGGCCACAGTTTGCGCGCGGTTGCTGGCCATTTCAAAACCTACGGGGAAAATGACCTCGGCTGACCCAAGTCTTTCCGCGTCGAGGCGCGCTTTCTGCGCAAAGAGTTTTATGAAACGCTTGATCTGGGCATCGGTCTGTTCGGCTTCGTCCGTGTTTTGCACGTGCACAATGATGGTGCGTATGTTTGCATCGCCGCTCCCGGAGAGTGCGATTTTCGCCGCGAAGGCGCTTTTAGGCGCTTTTATCCTTGGCGCGCGCCTATCGTCAGCCGTTACGCCCGCTCCAAACACGGTGACTGATGCAACGACTAATGCGAATAAAGGAATGCGCCCATGCAGCCTACAGCTCAGGATCGCCGATAACTTCATGATGCTATCCTCGTTTTCACTTATTTGATGCGCGCAATGCATCCTCAACTTGTCGAGTGGACAACGGCTGCGTCTTGGCCTTACTCCCTTAAACGCACGCAAACTTCAGGCGCATATCCAAATATTTTGATTTTTCGGAATACTGACCGCTTTCCAGCGTTAATAATGCGATTGAAACCGTTTGAATTTACTGGTGTGACATGATCCTCTTTCCCCGTTTCAAGCGCCGCATCGAGTTTGTCTGCGATCCTGCCGACCTTGGCGTAATCGCCGAACCGATCCCTGCGAAAAATGTGCTGCCGGACTGGTTTCGCCGCCTGCCGACCGTTGATAAAAATCACGTCACGGCGAGCGATAACGGCCTGACCATCAAGCGTTGCATGCCATTTCTCCACGCATGACCACCGGCTATATTCTACCGCTGGCCGCGACGGTACGGCTCGAAGTCCGCGACGGCGGCCGCACGCTCGACGCCGGATGGGAGATCGACAAAACCATGATCTCCAATCACAATCCGCACCAGGTGACAGGCAACCCGCGTGAGCCGCGTCCGCCGTGCAAAATTCACAACTACTGGACGATCAAGACGCCTCCGGGGTGGAGCTGCCTGTTCGTGCCGCCGCTCAACCGGCCCAACCCGGTCGTCGAGATCGTGGCGGGCGTGGTGGACACCGACACATACCAGTCGCTCATCCATTTCCCGTTTTTCGCGACCGCCGACGATGGGGTCTACACGCTGGAGCGGGGGCACGCCTGTCGTGCAGATCATTGCCTTCCAGCGCGACACGACGCATCTGACGGCGGACATCCGCGCCGAAACGGCGGCGGAGGGCGAAACACGCGAGAAAATCATGCGTAATACCCAAGCCGTCGAGGGCTGGTACAGGCAGGTCGCCCGCGCCAAGCGTTAACAATATTGCCGGTCAGAAAAAGGGACCTTTAAAGGTCCCTTTTTCTGACCGGCAATTAAAATTAGCGGCGATTTTTCCTCTTGGACTTGCTCGAATTTGACGAGTTGTTCGAGCTTGAGTTTGATGAGCTGTTTGAACTGGAGTTCGAGGAGCTGTTGCTGCAGGAAACCATTTCGAAAATTGTCGCAAGCGGCGGCGTTATCGTTGCGGCGGCCGGCCGGCGAGCCGGTGCTGGGAGGAAACACAGGGTATCCGGGCCGATACGAAGGCGTAATCGCGGTTTCCGCTGTGGATATCCGCTTACGGCCATCTCGCCTTGCCACGCGAGGCGCGCACATAAAGTTCGCCGCGCCGGGCGTCGGCGTGGTGGTTGCCGCTCCCGGCGGTGGATATAGGCTTGTTGACGGCACATCGTTCGCGACGCCCTTCATCACCACCGCTTACGCAATTGGGCGCAAGGACGCCCCAAAACGCGATGATTTGACCACTATTCTTTCCCGTGCGGCGCGTGACCTTGGCGCTCCGGGTCATGACCCCGTTTTCGGCTGGGGCCTCGTTCAATATAGCGCCTTGCCAAAGTGCTGAAATTCAGCGGCCGCAATGAACAGTTACGGGAAGTGGGTGGATAGGCTGTTGCCTGCCCCGCCACTAACGCATCCGACTGAAGTCTAAAATGTTTTTGGGTCATCCCCACTACTTCCTGCGAAAGCGCGGCCTCCACACGCCAAGTGCGACGTTTGCGACCGACACCGCCATCATCACCCAAAGTGTGATCCACTCGCTGCCTATCGATGCGCCGAGTTTCGCGTTAGCGACGCCCGTGCTTAGCGCTTCAGCGCTTAATGCCGCTTCGCGCCCCATCGGGCCATGGATGCCGATCAAGCCCCCTTCGAACACCAGAACTCCAGTCGCGAGCTTTATCAAGACCCACCCCGCGTCCTGATATACCCTCGTCACCGCCATGGACAGCAAGCCGGCGACCAGCGTGGCCACAAGCGAGGGGAAAAATATCCAGTTTGAGATGGCGGCCATCGCCAGCCGCATGCGCGCGTAGTCTGCAACAGCCATTGGCTCGGGTAGGATATAGATAAGCACGAGGAGAGACGCCATCGCGCCCATCATTCCGATAGAGCCAATGGTGTGCAGAAATTTTAATAAGCGTCGCATCCAGCTCCGACTGTCTTGTCTGTCAAAAACATTATGCAAAACCTTAATTTATCGGTCAACCGACAATAAAGGGCAGCGTTACGTGCGGCTGCTGGTTCATCCAGCCGACCCTCGGCCGGATACTCGTTATTTTAGTTCTCCAATTAAACGAGGATTTGTCCTTGTGAGCCGAGTCGCCAATGCCTAAACTATGCGCAGCACACTCAGGCATAAAGCTCTCTGCAAAGGATCAGGACATGACAGCCGAAGCATCAGCGTCTGAGATACGTAAAACAGCCGGTCGAGGCCGCTTGTTCGAGAGCGTGCTTGACACTGTCGGGGATACGCCGTGCATCCGGGTTAACAATCTCGCGCCCGATCATGTCAGGCTTTACGTCAAGGCCGAGTTTTTCAATCCAGCCGCATCGGTCAAGGATCGCCTGGCCGTTAACATCATCGAAGCCGCCGAGCGGGCGGGTAAGCTAAAGCCGGGCCAGACCGTCATCGAGGCGACCAGCGGCAACACCGGTATCGGCCTCGCCATGGTTTGCGCGGCCAAGGGATATCCGCTGGTGGTGACGATGGCGGAGAGCTTTTCGATCGAGCGCAGGAAACTCATGCGGTTTCTCGGCGCAAAGGTCGTCCTTACGCCACGCGCCGCGAAGGGCTTTGGCATGGTTCAGAAGGCCATCGAACTGGCGAAGGCCAACGACTGGTTCCTCGCCCATCAGTTCGAGACGGATGCGAACGCCGACATCCATGAGACGACCACGGCCCGTGAGATCATGGCGGACTTCGCCGGAGACAGGCTGGACTACTGGGTGACTGGCTACGGCACGGGCGGGACGATTTCAGGCGTGGGCCGGGTGCTTCGACGGGAGCGTCCCGAGACAAAGATAATACTGTGTGAGCCCGCCAATGCGCAACTGGTCAGCAGCGGCACGGCGCAAGAACGTGACGCGGATCATCAACCCGCAGTGAGTCATACCGCGTTCGAGCCGCACCCAATTCAGGGCTGGACGCCGGATTTCATCCCTTACGTGCTTCAGGAAAGTATCGATAAACGCTATTTTGACGAGTTGATCCCGATTGCAGGCGCCGAGGGGATTGTATGGTCGAAAAAGCTTGCTCAACAAGAGGGCATTTTGACCGGCATCTCCGGCGGTTCGACATTCGCCGTGGCGATGGAGATTGCCAGGCGAGCGGAACCCGGCGCGGTGATCCTCTGCATGCTGGCGGATACGGGCGAGCGTTATCTCTCCTCACCGCTGTTTGAAGGCATTGCCGAAGCTATGACGGAGGAGGAAACGACCTTGTCCAAATCAACGCCGGGCTATCACATGGCATGATGTCTGGCTCAGCTTTTTCTATGCTGGGGCAGACTGCGTGCGACGTTTGTGCATACTGTTCGATAATCGTTCGAGAGCCGCGCCGTGCTTTCTTGGCTTGACTACGCACATCCTTAGGCGAGGTGCGCCCGATGGCTGTTAACGATCTGCGTCAAATGCCGGGCGTTGGGCGTTTTCTGGCCCTCTGTGGCGAGAATCGATCTGTTCGCCGGACGTGCACGCGCTGATTACCCTGCTTCGCCCTCCAGCCACAATTTATCAATCCAAAGGCTTTCGCCAGCCGTTTTAAACAATGATTTGGAACAGGAACCATAAGAAATATCTACTCTCTGCAACCTACGATAATTAAAATTGTCATTGTCTGACCATTATGAGCGGTTAATCCTCGTCAACATGGCAGGGACAGAATCAAGTGTAAATCCGTTGTAGCTAAGAAACGTGGCGGAGAAGACTAGACATTTTACAGTGTGTCCATGTTTCTTATCGGCATTTTGCATGGGGTAAAAATTGGTGGACAAAGCGCAGAGACGAATATCCTATGATCGGCCTTCAGGCCATTGGACATCTCCTATTTATCAATTGCATTGCTGACGACCCTAAACTGCGGATATGGCCGGCTTGTAAGGCCAACGCCGATAACGGGGAACTCAGACAACCTTCCGGGATACGACAATGGTAAGAAGTCACCAGATTACGATAAATGGGGAAAGTTTCTCCGGTCGACGCGGTGAGTTGCTGCTCGATGCGGCCCTAAACAACGGCATCGAACTGCCCTTTAATTGCCGCGCAGGCCACTGCGGCGCGTGCTGCGTCAGGCTGGTGTCGGGCGATGTGCATGGCGGCGAAGGCGCAGAGCCGGGCGTCGTTCATGCCTGTCAGGGCCGGATTGCCGGCGATGCGGTGATCGAACGGAACCAGTCGTCTGGCGTTCGCACCGTCGAGGGCGTTGTGACTTCAATGCGTCCGTTGTCGCACGAGGTGATGGAGGTCGGCATCAGAACCGACCGCGCGCTCATTTATCATGCGGGCCAATACGCGCAACTGCGCTTCAACGGCTATCCAAGCCGCCCATTCAGCATTACCCATCCGGTGCGCGGCACGCCGAACAGCCGCACAGTGTGGTTCCATATTCGCCGCATGGAGAACGGGCATGTCTCCAAATGGCTCGGCAAGCGCATCAAGCTGGGCCACACAGTGAAGCTGACCGGGCCTTACGGCTCGGCGCATTTCCGACCCAATTTAAACAGTCGCTTGATCCTCGTTGGTACAAACACGGGCTTTGCGCCGATCTGGTCGATCGCTATCGCTGCGCTGCGCGAGAACCCAGACCGCAGGATGCTCATCATCGCTGGCGGACGAACCATTGAATCGCTTTACATGGGCCCGGCTCTCGGGCGGCTGGCGCGTTTTCCAAATGTTCGGGTGGTGCCCTGCTGCAGCACCGTGCAGACGCTTAACAAATCTGTAAAGCCGGGTCGCCCGACCGACTATTTGCCGCGTCTGCACCCTACAGACGTGCTCTATGTATGCGGCGCGCCGGAGATGGTTGCTTCAGTCAAAGCTATCGCAGCGCGTAGCGGCGCTGTCTGCCATGCCGATCCATTCCTGCCAACCACGGACAATTCGGTCGAGGAAAGCATTATGACCCGTGCGATCGGGTGGCTCGCCGCGCCCAGCACCGCGATCCAGCGTATGGCGATCGGCAGCCAGCATAAGCGGCAGCTTGCTATCGAACCCCCGCGTAAGCGGCTCGCTCTTGAAGCTCCGCGTCAGCGGCCTCCTCACGAAACCCCGCGTCAGCGGCAAGAACAGCCAAGGCAGGCTTATCGTATGGCCGCAGCCGGAGTACGGGCGAGAAGTCACTATGGGGCTTAAATTGCGTCTTCCTCGATCGATCGGGTTCTGTCTCAACGGCACAATCCAGTCTGTAATGCTGTGTGTCTGCGGTGCGCTGATGATTTTAGGTTTTGCATCGGACGGCGTAATTGCGTCCGATGCGGCGAAGACCGTCGGTCCAAACGCCTGCGCCGAATGTCACAAGGAAGAGGCCGAGGCGTGGAAGGGCACCCATCACTTCAATACCTTCCGTGAGATGCCGCGCAATGCCGAGGCGAACGAGATCGCCAAAAAAATGGGTTTGCGGCGCATCAAGTCTGAAGGATTGTGCATGAATTGCCATTTCACGGTGCAGGAGAAAAACGGCAAGCCGGAGCCAATTACAGGCATATCCTGCGAGTCCTGCCATGGCGCCGGGAAAGACTTCATCAAAACCCACAGCGAGTTCAGCGGCAAGACCGAGAAAACCGAGACTAAGGCCGAGGAGGAGGTGCGCTGGAAACTCGCCGACGCCAAGGGCATGATCCGGCCAAGCTCGCTCTATGAGCTAGCGAAGAACTGCTACAGCTGCCACGTCGTCCCGCAGGAGGACCTGGTAAATGTCGGCGGCCATAAGGCTGGTAGCGCTTTCGAGCTTCTGTCGTGGTCGCAGGGGGAGGTGCGGCACAACACCTGGCACTCCAAGGGCAAGTCGAATGACGCCGCCGACGCTTCCCGGAAGCGCATGCTCTATGTGGTGGGGCTTGGCGTCGAGCTGGAAACCGGCATTCGGGCTGTCAGCAATGCAACAGCGAGAAAGCCATACGCCTTCGCCATGGCGAAGCGGGTCGATGCGGCGCGCAAACTCCTCGCCGCGGCCGCCGCAGCCGCGCCGGATGTTCCCGAGTTGAAGCGGCTGGTTGACTATGCTTATTCCGCAGGGCTGAAATTGAATAACAAGCCCGCCCTGAGCGCCGCCGCCGACGGGGTGTCGAAAGAAATCGCCAGCATCACGGCTAAATATGACGACGCCAAAATGGCCGGCCTCGACCCGCTGCTCCCGACGCCGGATAAGTTTAAAGGCACGGCAAGGAAGCCCGCCGGGGCTAATTGATCCTGGCCTATTGGCGACAACAACAATCTGAACGGGCTTGATGGATAAACAACCACAGCGACGGATGCTTTTGGGGTATTTCGTAAAAACTTGGGTGGCCCCGTGAGATCGGGTGCGCGGCGCGCATCTGACGCCTCAATCCGCAGACGCGGTGCGGGCTTCGCGGAACAGGTCAATACTCAGATACTCCTAAGCCTGCTCATCGCCACCCTTTCCAGCCGTCCGTTCTGGCTAGTCTGCATCTCAGGCATGCTACTGTGGCTTGTCTGGATTTATGAAAGCGGGCTTCGCGACCCGCGCTATCTTGACGGCTGGTTACTGGCCGCAGGAATGAGCGTGCAACTCTATTTCCACATCGCGATTAAAACGGCCAGCTTATCTCCAAAATCTGCAAAGCGTTGGCGGAACATCCATATCTTTCTGGGCTATTTACTAATCGCCGCCTTTGTTTCACATTCGGATTTCTCCTTACCGGACACCGCCTTCGAGTGGGCGCTATGGACAGGATTTGTGCTAGTGACCTTGAGCGGGATTTTCGGCGCATATCTTGCGTGGTCGCTGAAAACGAAGCGAGGTATCGATGAGCGCATTAGCTATGAACGCATCCCTACGCTCCGCGCCGAGTTGGCGCGCGACGTCCATGCCGTCGTCTCAAAAACCGATCCGACAGCCGCCGCGATTGCCTTGCCGGGGCTACCTTATGACGCTTGGATTATGGAGCTTTACAGCAATCACCTGCGGGACTTTTTTCAGCGGCAAAGCAATTTCGGCCCGCATCTCATCGCTTCGCGGCGCCCGCTCAAGCGGCTGACCGACGAGATCGATAACATGTCACCTTATGTCGATCAGCAGAGCCAGGAGAAGCTTGCCGTCATCAAGAAGCTGGTTGTAGAAAAGGACCGGCTGGATTTTGCGCGCGTCTATCTCGGAATGAACAAAGCGTGGCTTTTCGTGCACGTGCCCGTTACCTATTCGCTAATCGTGATGACGGTGCTGCACGTACTTGTCGTGTATGCTTTTTCATCGGGGGCGTGGTGATGCGGCGACCGGGACGAAACGGATCGGTTCGGCCGCCAAAGGACGATAAGTGGGCGCTTCCGCGCTCTCTGCGTGATCGTGTAGCGCTTTTGCTAACGGCAGTCACCGTAGTATGTTTGGTGTTCGGCCTCGTCCTTACCACGGGCGCGAAATTCCTGATGCCGGGGCCTTTGGCGAGCGCTCACGGCGCCATTGATAATTGCGGCTCCTGCCACACCAAGAATGGCAACGGTAAGTTAGGCTGGATACATGGCCTTGTCGCGGGCGATCCCGTCGCTGACAGCAAGGCCTGCATCACCTGCCACAAAATGCCGGATAATCTGGCTTTCAATGCGCACGGAGCCTCTGCTGGGGTGCTTAGGCAGAGCACCGAACGGCTGACCAAAGTCGCGGCGGTGACGCCAGCACCGCAATCGGCGCGCGCGCAGCATATCGCCTTCCCGACTGACAAGGTGGTTGAGAGCGGGCTTTATTGCGCAACCTGCCACCAGGACCATCAGGGCGTCAATTTCGACCTGAACAAGATATCCAATGAGCAATGCCGCTCCTGCCACGTGGTAAAGTTCGACAGCTTCGACGGCGATCACCCGACATTTGAAAACTATCCGTTCGAGCGGCGAACGCGGATCATTTATGACCACGCCAGCCATTTCGGGAAGCATTTCCCTGAGATAGCGCAGAAAGACAAGACAAAGCGCATCCCCGAGACCTGCTCGACCTGCCACAATAGCAACGAGGACAAGCGGGTAATGGGCGTTGCGTCGTTCGACCAGACCTGCGCCACCTGCCATCTCGATCAGATCATGGGCAAGGAGCGGGTAAGCGGCCCGAAAGGCATCGCTTTCCTATCGCTGCCCGGTCTTGACATCGAGACGCTGAAGTCCAAGAACGCCGCTATTGGCGAGTGGCCTGACACATCGGAGGCCGAGGTGACGCCATTTATGAAGGTGCTGCTGTCTCAGGACGAACCCGGGCGGACGCTGGTCAGAAAGATCGAAAAGCTCAACCTTCAGGATTTGACCGATGCGAGCAATGAGGACATCACGGCTGTTACCAAATTCGTTTGGCGGGTAAAGAAGCTGTTCCATTCGCTGGTTGTCGCGAAATCCTCGACCGTGGTTGCCAAGCTCGATCTAGGCGGGGGCGTGAAGGTTGGCAAAGACCTGATTGTCAACCTCACAGCTAGCATCCCGCGCGACTCGATTGTCGGCGCGCAGCGCGAATGGCTGCCTAACCTCGGCAAGGAGATGGCAAATCGTAAGGATGCGGCGAATGACGCGCCGGTTAAAAAGAAAACCAATTTCTCGGAGAGAAAACTGGCGGCGCAGGTAACCCCGGAGGAATTACGCGCCTCGGCTAAACCTGCATCGCCAGACGCCGACATGCGTTTAGCTCAAGCGGGGAACCCGCAACGCGCATCCGATCAGACCGACGATCTTCTGTACCCAGACGGTGGGGCCCCGCCGCCTGCCGCCTCGGGACCCAGCTCGAAGCCGACCGCCGCCACCGCACCGGCGGCGGCCGAGGCCAATGACGCCGCCGATGATAGCGCCGCCCGCGCCGATGCCGACAACCCGGTGGACGCAGATAGACCCAAAGCAGCGTCCGCACCGCCTACAGCCGCCGCCATCGAAAGCGACGTAGACGCAGAAAGTTGGGCAGATTTTGGCGGCTGGTATCGGCAGGATTTTGCCATCTTCTACCGGCCGGTCGGGCATAAAGACAAGTTTATATATACTTGGCTAAGTCTGACTGGAATGCAGTCGCCCAAAGGCCTTGTGAGACCTGCGGCCGCCGTGTTCGATGCGTTGACCAACAAAGATGCGCAAGGCTCATGCGCCAAATGCCACAGCGTCGATGACGAGTACGGTAAGGGGCGGCGGGTGAATTTCTCACCTGTTACCGCGAAAATGAAAGAAGGGCGTTTCACCAAGTTCATCCATGAACCGCATTATGGCGTCATGGAAAATCGTGGATGCCTCACATGCCATAGTCTGGAAAAGGGCAAGCCTTACCTGAAGAGCTACGAGGAAGGCAATCCGCTGCGCTTTTCCTCAAGCTTCAGCAATGTAAAGAAAGACCTCTGCCAAACCTGTCACGCGACGAATGCGACCCGGCAGGACTGCCTGACCTGCCACAAATACCACGTGAACGAAGTTATTACCCCGATTATGACCACGAAAATTCCGGCGCAATAGCGCTCTTGCTGTGGTAGGTATGAAATATCATGGTGGGGCGTTCGATTGGAAACTGCGTTACGAGCTTACTGAGAACGCATGGGTGTGTTTGATTTCATTCTCGGCGATTAGAACAAGTCACACGTATTGCAGGTGGCGCGCTAGCGTGCGTCGAGTGCGGTGCGTAGCCAAATGAAAGCCAAGGCGTATAAATATATTAGTTCTCAGTGTGTGGGCCCATACCCGGGGAACGAGTAATTTCGCTTTCTATGAAGAGATCAAAATTTAGGAGTATAGCCGGTTTAATTGCCTCAATCAAACCAGCTAAGAGCTGTTGTAGTCGGCATGGACGCCTGAGTGTGTTCAGGAAATGGTCTTATCCAACCGCTGTTTCGGCAAAACTATGACGGTTAGCACCCATAGTGTTTCAGGCAGGCCCGGTAATCTAAGTTTTTGTAGCCCCAATTAGCCGAACATTTCTGGCGCAAGGTTGCACACGAATTAGTACGAACAGGCGAGTTTGCGCGTTTAGGTTTGTACGGACGATCAGACTTATAGGAATAATCTAATCTGTAATGATAACCAAGATAGACATATCCCCGGCCTATATGCGTTGGGTAAAATCCACGGCTGTAATAGTAGGGATAGTCGTAGGCCTGATAACTCGGCGCGATGGGAAACACGGTTCGTGGGACGTGCCGACGTCGTTTTATCTTAATTACGTTACTCTCAGCGTTTAAGACGGACGCCTTAGCTGGTGCAGCGCTAGCCATGGGGGAAAAAGCCCATGAACTCACCGTCAACAGGCAAGCAATCAGAAGAGATGCAAACACATTTTGCCTATTCATGAGATCCCCTCGCCGTATGGTTATAGTCAATTTAAATGCAATCTTTTCCAAGATTGCGTGGAAATAAAAACTTATCAGTCCTTCTTTACTCAAACGACAGTTACTGCGTATGCGTCTGTAAAGTACGACATCAGTCTCAGGCTAGAAGTCTCGGTTTGTCAATTTGCCACTACGCCCATCGCTTCGGCGGCCTGTATGATTCGCTTTTGGGTTTCCGGCTCGTCGGCAAAGATCGTCTTGGCTTTTTCAAGGGCGGCAAGCGCTTTTCCGGCGTCTTTCATAACCACGCGCGACCTCATCAGCATGATCCAGCCATCTGCGTCTTTCGGCGAGGACTCTAGCCGACCGGCCAGGCGATCAACCATGCTGGCCACCATAGCCTGCTGATCCTCCGGCTTGAGCTGCTTGGCGTTCTCGACATCCGTGGCGGTCGGGCCAGTCGTCGCCGCGCCTCCTGAATAAGCGGAAGCCAAGTCCATCGCTTTTGCCGTGCCACTAGACGGTCTTGCTTCAGCGAGCTGGGCGCTGATATTGATTCCCGCCTGCTGTGCTGTCTCCTCGATGCGGCTCCGCAAATCGCTCGTCCATTCAGCGTCCGCCGGGGCGGCTTTGTAAAGCGCAAGCCATTCATCGATGGCGCCCTTCGTGTCTCCCTTCTGCACTTTGGCCACGCCTTTAAAGAACCGGGCGCGCTCGTCATTAGGGCTGATCGCCAGTACTTCCTCGAACATCGCCAGCGCCGCGTCGGTGACGGTGTTGTTCGCTTCCACGACCATGGCTTCGCCAAGGAGCGCTTTCAGAGCGGGATTATCCTTTTGTAGATCGACGGCGCGGCGATAGGCTGCGACCGCGTCCTTATAGCGGCTCATATTATAATATGACCAGCCAAGCACGCGCCAGCTTTCGGGATCGTTTGGATTGTCCGCCAGACGCTTCTCCAACCGCTTGACCAGCCCGTCAACGTCGCCCTGTGAAGCGTCTGCAGCCTGCGCGACTTGAGGGGCTTGGACACTCGGGGGGGCAGACGCCACTTGCGCGCGGCTTTGCGCTGATGGCAAATCAGGACGGCCTAACGCCGCATAGAGGCCCACCGATCCGAGCACAACGATAGACGCGACGCCCGTCGCCATGCGGTACTGCCAATTCGCGGAGACGGTCTGGGCCGGAGCGGCGTCCGAACGGCTTGCAGCGAGAATGCGCCGTTCGATTTCGAGACGCGCGGAGGCAGCCTCGGTCTCGTCGATCTGGCCTTGAGCTTTGTCGCGTTCGACCTCGGCAAGTTGATCCTTGTAAACGTCCAAACTCGTTGGAGTCGCGTTTACGCCACGGCCGAAGAAAAACGGCGCTAGAACGATCAGGGCGGCGACGCCCAAAAGAAGTGTAAGAATGAGCCAAAGCGTCATGATGTCCCTTTTGTCATAATGGCTTGCAGTTCTTCGCGTTCGGCTGCGCTCAACGTCTCGGGGCGCCGGGCGGTAGTTCCGAACGGTCTGCGGATCAACATCCAATAGCAGGCAAGCGCCAGAAGCAGCACAAGGCCGGGCCCGAACCATAATAGCAGCGTCCCGATCTGAAACGGCGGTTTCAGCAGTACGAAATTGCCATAGCGCGCCACAATGAAATCGACCGCAGCCCGGTCAGTGTCGCCCGCCTTTATCCTCTCTCGCAGGAGCCTGCGAAAGTCGCGCGCCAGTGGTGCGTTGGAATCGTCAATGGACTGGTTCTGACAGACCAAGCAACGCAGATGCTGGCTAAGATCGCGCGCCCGCGCTTCCTGCGCCGCATCGGGAAGAACCTCGTTAGGCTCGACCGCTACGGATGGCGTGGAAAATACGATTAGCGCGATAATAGCAAAGGTGGCGAATAGTTGGTAAGGCCCCATCGTTCGGTCTCCTATTCTGCTGGAGCAAGCGCAAAAGCAGGCTGAGCGCGGCGTGGCGCGCCAACGCGGAAACGGCGATCCGATAGCGAAACAAAGCCGCCTAGCGCCATAATCATAGGCCCGAACCAGATCCAGGTCGCCAACGGATGATAATAAGCTCGCACCGTCCACTCATTGTTATTGTTCTTCTCGCCCATAGCGACATAGACGTTAGAGATCAGATTTGTGTGTATCCCCGCCTCCGTCGTTTGAAAACGGCGAACCTGATAAAAGCGCCGCTCGGAAAATAGTGTCGTGACGAGCTGTCCATCGCTTTTGATGTCAAACACCGCGCGCTCGGCCACATAGTTCGGGCCGTTTTCGGGGCCAACCGATTTTAGCATCACTTGATAGCCGCCAACTTCGATCTGGCCGCCAACCGGCAGAGCTCGTATCTCCTCCTGCTGCCAAGCTGACATGGCGGTCATGCCCGCAACGGCGATACCGATGCCCGCATGCGCTATGACAAGGCCATAAACCGAACGCGGCGTGATCTGCGCAAGATGTACGCTTGTAGCGAAAGGAACCTGCCCAAGGCGCACGCGGTGGACGAGGATCGCGAGCGATGCAGCAATCACCCAGATCGCCAGACCCAAGCAAATAGCGGCAATCGCATGTACGCCAAAGGTGGCGATAACAATGGCGGCCGCGGCCAGCCCCGCAATGATTGCCGGGCGCATAAGCTTTGTCAGGGCGTTGCGGATCGCATCGCGTTTCCATTTCAGCATTGGCCCGACCGCCATGACGACAAGCAGCGGGATCATCATCGGCACGAAGGTAAGATTGTAGAATGGCGGGCCGACGGAGATTTTGTCGCTGCTGATAGCCTCGATCAGCAACGGGTAGAATGTGCCGATGAACACGGTCGCCGCCGCCGAGACCAGCAGGACGTTATTGAGAACTAAACTCGATTCGCGGCTCACGGGCCCGAAAGGCGTGCCCTGCTTGAAGGAGGGCGCGCGGTAGGCGTAAAGCGCCAACGCTCCGCCGGTGGTCAGCACGATCAGGCCGAGGATAAACACGCCGCGCGCTGGATCGACTGCAAATGAATGCACGCTAGTGAGCACTCCCGAGCGGACAAGGAAAGTGCCGATCAGGCTCAGCGAAAAGGTGAGAATGCCGAGTAAAATCGTCCAGTTGACTAGCGCCTGCCTGCGCTCAACGACCAAGGCTGAATGCAGGAGCGCGGTGCCTGTGAGCCATGGCATGAAAGAGGCGTTCTCAACCGGGTCCCAGAACCACCAGCCGCCCCAGCCGAGTTCATAATAAGCCCAGAAACTTCCCAAGGTGATCCCTATGGTGAGAAAACACCAGGCGGCGAGAACCCATGGCCGCACCCAGCGCGCCCACGATGCATCCACTTTGCCTTCCATGAGCGCGGCGACAGAGAATGAGAAGGCCATCGAGAAGCCGACATAGCCGAGATACAGGAACGGTGGGTGTATGGCCAGCCCGATGTCCTGAAGCAGCGGATTGAGATCCTGGCCGTCCAGCGCCGCCGGATCGAGGCGGGTGAAGGGGTTCGAGGTGAACAAAATGAAAGCAAGGAAACCGAGGCCAACCATGCCCTGCACGGCAAGAGCGCGAGCCTTCAGCGACACTGGCAAATTGTCGCCGAAAATAGCGACGGCGCCACCAAACAGCGCCAATATTAACACCCAGAGAAGCATCGACCCTTCGTGATTACCCCAGGTGGCCGTCACTTTATAAATCATCGGCATCGCCGAATTGGAATTCTCGGCAACATTCAGCACCGAAAAATCAGACATTACATACGAAGCGACAAGCGCCGCGAAAGCAACGATCAGAAAGAGCATTTGCCCAATCGCCGCTGACGAGCCAAAATTCATTAATTTCAAATCGCCCAAATGGGTTCCGATCAACGGCACGATCGATTGCGCTAGAGCAAGGCTCAGCGCGAGGATAAGGGCGAATTGACCAATTTCAGCGACCACACAACGTCTCCCCTGCCGACTTAATCAAAGCGCGCGCGCGACAACATATTAGAGTTCCCACGCTCGCAACGAAGTTATCTAATCTCTCTATAAGGCTATGAGTGGGCGGCTTACGGGCCTAACTATGGCAATTCTTATATAAGACAACTGACAGTAGTTCCTTTGAATTATGAGGTATTTTGCAATCTATAATTGCACTAAAAGATTTTTTCAACCTTGTGGTTTTGTATCCGGCTGTGTCATAAATATCCGCAATTAAATCGAGGTAGATAAGCTAAGCTATTACTGCAAAACAACTTTTTTCGAAAAGAAAAATTGATACAACCCTTCACTTGAATTCGCCATTGTTTGCCACGGTTTGGCTATAGTCACGGCCTGTTGACGCCCATTTCAATCTTTAATGATACGTTCGACGATCGAGATCGGCTTTGCTGCGGCCTTGAAAGCAGGTGAAGAAGGTCGGACGGGGATTGGGTGGGGTGCTATGAAACTGTTTTCTAAAACTTCGATTTTTGTCTTCTTCATTGCAAGCGCAATGCTGATTTTTTTCGCATCGCTTGGTGGAAAGACGCTCGCTGAGGAGAGGCAGACAACCGAGACGGAAAGCAAAGGCGATCGCCTTGCGTTGCCGAATGAACCCGGGGCCGCCGCCACGAAGAACATCGGCGAAGCGGGCCCAACCAAAGGCAAGCCGAAAGTGGCTGCGCCCAACAAGACTGGCGCAACCGCCGGGGTGAAGGAAACGTCCAGCGACGACAAGCCTTCAGACCCAACAGACCAAACCGACGATCTTCTTATTAACACCCCTGAAGAGTTTAAGATTCCTAAGGCTCGGATTGAACAGGCCAATAAGGTCGAAGATTCATCCAAGCCTTCCGAGCCTTCAGCGAAAGAGGACGCCGCCCCGGCCGCGACGGCCAAATCGGGCAGTAACGAGGGTGAGCAGGTTGCAGCGGCTCCAAGCGGTGCTTTAAAGGCGCGTGTTGCGACAATCGGTGGTGAGCAGAAATTGTCTGCGGATGCGGAAGCGGATGGCAACGCCGAGGTGTCCGTACTTGCCGCAGCGGCTAAAGCCGAGATCGGCAAACCATCTCCAATCGTTCCGCTTAGCGAAGAAACTCTCTCTCTTTATCCAACTGCTGCGCAATGCGGCGAATGCCACAAGCAAATTTACGACGAGTGGTCTTCTTCAAATCATGCCTATGCGTCGATCTCGCCGATGTTCCACAAGTTCGAGCAGAAGTTTACGGAGTTGACCCAGGGTACGGTCGGCACCTTCTGCGTGCGCTGCCACCAGCAGGTCGGCACACAGCTTGGTGAGAATCGCGAAACGCCGCTCTGGGCTCGCAGCCAGATTTCGCGCGAGGGCGTGACCTGCATCACCTGTCACCGCGTCAAGGAACAGTTCGGCAAGGTCAATGGCGAGCGCCGGGTCGAGCCGGGCAAGATTTTCGAGCCGGTTTATGGCAGCGGCGACAAGAGCGTGCTCAAGGACGTGCTCGACAACAAGGAAACATACTCCGTCAAAGTCAGCAGCGACGGGCGTGGCAACGACATCCACAATGGCATGATCAAGAACGACCAGATCACCAAATCTGAATTTTGCGTTAGCTGCCATCAGGTCGCGGTGAACCTTGGCATCAAGCTTGAAATTGTCTGGGAGCAGTATCGCGACAGCCCAGCCAAAAAAGCCGGCGTCACCTGTCAGGATTGCCACATGGGCAAAGTTCCTGGGAAGAACGAAGGCTATGAGACCGCGCCTTCAGCCGTGGTGGGCGGTAAGGAGATCAATCCCGGACGCAAGCACGCCAATCACCGCTTCGTCGGCCCAGGCTATTCGATTGCGCACCCTGGAATCTTCCCGCACAACCCGAAGGCGCAGGTAAATACTATCAAGGATTGGCTACAGTTTGACTGGCGCGCCGGGTGGGGCACCACAGATTTCGAGGACAAGCTTGCGGACGGCAAGATCAAGGCCAAATTTCCTCAACGCTGGTCTAATGCTCTCGACCGTGAGGACGCCCGCAGGATTATCGATGAAAATCTCGTCAAGCTTGACGAGCGCGACGAACTTCGGCGGCAAGTTATGGAGAATAGCAGTAAAGTCGAGGGCCCCTTCCTAGCGAGCGAGCCGAAAGTCGGCAAGGACCTCGCGTTCTCTTACAAGATCAAGAACGTCAATACGGGGCATAACCTGCCATCCGGTTCGCTTGGCGCCCAGCCGCAACTATGGGTGAACGTCGCCCTCGTCGATCCTGACGGCAAAAACGTCTGGGAGTCGGGCTACGTCGACAGCAATGGCGATATGGCCGATCTACATAGTCTGGATGTCGCGGCCGGCAAGATTAGAACCGACCAACAGCTTGTGCACTTCCAGACCAAGTTCCTGACGACCAACGTCAAGGGCACGGATCGCGAGATGTACTTGCCGGTGAACTTTGACGTCGATCCTTTGCCGCATCTGCGTCCGCCCGGCGTCCCCGCCACGGTTCTTAACCATCCGCCACTGGTGCGCATGGAGAATCACTCTCTGACGCCGCTGGGTGAGAAGATGGCAAAGTACGAAGTGCCAGGGAACCTGATAACGAAGCGCGGAAAATACCGTCTTGCCTTCCGGATGAGAAGCCGCGCCGAACCGATCTATTTTATGCGCTTCGTTGGCTCCACCAAGGAAATGGAGCAGCGCATGAACGAGCGTATGGCGAATATCCATCCTTACGCTGTGGAAATTGAAGTGAAATAAATGCTACCGACAGCCGGGTAGTTTCGACTAAGGAACCGCAAGGGGTTAAGAAGCGGATCCTTAGTTCTCACCGAAGCCTCTCTCAGTAACCAGTTGCGCAGGTTAAAGTAACGAAGATGATGGCAACGGTTGGCTAGCAGAAGCCCGGGTGGCGCGTGCACTTATTGGCGAGCCGAAAGGACGGTTTCGCCTAAAGCCGAGATGGGGGAGTAATGAAGAAGTATCGGGTCACTAAAACAAACGGGGGCTTCTACATGGCGTGCAACGTAAAAGGCAATGTTCGGCGCCGAGCCAGAACAACCGCAACTATAGCGCTGGTAGCTGGTGGCTATCTTTTGATGTCTGGCACAACAGCAAAACTTGCTGCAGTTGAAGGCGCCGAGGCAGGCACGAAGGGAGGCATGTTGATCGGGGCGGCGAAAAGCAGTAATACAGCTTCTAAACAAGGTAAGTTGTTGCAAGCGTCGCCCAGCGCTTCCGTGTCCGATCAACAGTATGTAGAAAAGTACTCCGAAGAAAAAAATAGTACTAAAACACAGGCTGACGCTGTCAACGGCGCTGATGAACAAGGAACTTCGACAGAGGGCAGCAGCAATAAGGCTGACAAGGGAGACAAGCTGCTCGCAGGCGTTTTCCGCTCCGATCCTCAATACAAAAGCAACTATCAGGCTCAGGATCAGATCGACATCTACGGCGCCAAAACCGCCGTCGAGCCTCCGCGCCCGCTTGAGTTTGGCCGCCAGCAATACACCTCCGGAGCCTATGAGGAAAGCAGCACCATTCTCGGCGAACTCAACCCGCTACTGCCCGGTCTTGCCGTCTATGGCGACTGGCGCTCGGCCGTCGCCTACAACCAGAACAATGGCAAGGACGTAGCCCAGATCGCGACCCGGCTGAACATTGACGTCGATCTCAAGATCACGGGCACCGAACGAATCCACGCCTTCTTCACACCGCTTCAGGCCGATAACAAATTTACCCGATATGAGTTCGGCGGCGGGGACGGCGACGATAAGTTCAACGATGAGTTCGACCTCAACCCGCAGACTTTGTTCTTCGAAGGCGATGTCGGCGCCATATTAGCTGGTTTCTCCGGCAAGGAGGCCAGTTTCGACCTGCCCTTCGCCGCCGGTCTGTTCCCGCTGTTCCTTCAGAACGGGATTTGGGCAAACGATGCGATCCTCGGCGGCGCGGTGAGCCTAACCGCGAAGAACTCGCGTGCGCTAGGTCTCGCCAACTACGACGTTACCTTTTTCGCCGCGTTCGACAATGTCGACAATTTCGGCATCCTGGGAGCAAACGAGGAAAACAATAGCAACGCCAACATCTATGGCGTGACAACCTTTATCGACGCCTTCGAAGGCTATATTGAAGCGGGCTACGGTTTGATTCAGGGAACCGACGACCAGGTGGACGGGCAACTAACGAATTTTGTGACCGCATCCTATACACGGCGTTACCGCAACACCTTGTCGAACTCGACCCGTGTGTTCGCGAACTTTGGGGACGGCGAGGACGATGACGGCTTCGCGATCATTTCGGAGAACAGCTTTATCACGCATTTGCCGAGCACACTGCTTCCTTACGCCAACTTCTTCGTCGGTTTCGAGAACCCTCAGCCACTCGTTGACGGCAATGGTGCGGGCATCCTGAAAAACGTCGGTATCAACTTCGAGACCGACGCCCTCACTGGCTACCCGAAACTCAACGACACTGGCTCTAATGCCTTCGGCGGCGCGATTGGCTTGCAGTATCTCTTCGGTCTCGATCAGCAGCTCGTCTTTGAGGTGGCTTCGGTGCAGCCCTTCGGCGATGTTGTGCCCGGCATCGGTATCGCGGATCCGCAATACGCTGCGGGCGTTCGCTATCAGATTCCGATCAACAAGGCTTGGCTGTTCCGCGCCGATGCCACCTATCAGATCACCGAGAACGCCGACGAAGATAGCTTTGGCATCCGCACCGAGGTGCGCCGGAAATTCTAACTGATTGATGATAAACTGGTAAAGGCAGGAGGCTTTAAAAGTCCCCTGCCTTTACCTCAAGTAGAGTTGGCTTTCATGCAAGCGAGATAACGTCCGCAGCACTTGCTGCGGTCAGAGCCGCGTAATGTTATGGCTTCGCGTGCTTCTAACATTGTTCAATAGCCGCCAGCTGTGATCGAGGCCGACCGCATCACCCTAAAGGTTTTATCTATATTTTGGCGTAAGCGTCGTGATCCGACTTTTTCGCAAATGGGACAAAGGCGAGAGCAATTATTGTCAAGATGGCGATGAGCGCCCAGGCTTCATTGATCGAGTGCACGAGCGCCGCCTTTTCGATCATCGGTTGTAAGAAAGCCATGACTTGTGGATCCAGCGGCCCCGGAACACGATTAGCCATCATCTCCAGCGGTATCCCGATGGATATTGCTGTATCGATGTCACCCTGCTTCAAGCGTTCAATAATCGCGGCCGCATGGACGGGCGAGCGGCTGTAGATCACCGTATCGATAAGTGCAAGACCGATGGCGCCACCGAGATTGCGCATCAGGTTAAACAGCCCACTCGCATCCGGAATACGGGCCTCAGCAAGTTGTCCCAACGCAAGGCGCGTTGGTGGAAGCAGGCAGAACATAATCGCAAAGCCGCGGATAACCTGGGGCCAGAACATTTCATCATAATCCGTCTGCTGCGTTTGCATCGCGCTCAATCCCAGCCCGACGGCAAAGAAGCTAAAGCCGATAGCTGTCAAAAAGCGAGCTTCCATCCGCCGTTCGAAGAACACAGCCACCGGTGCGATAGCGAGCTGCGCAACGCCGGTCACAAGCATTATCGCGCCGATTTCGAGCGCGTTGTGCCCGCGTACAAAGGCGAGGAAGACGGGCATAAGGTAGACTGAGCCGAAAAGCCCTATCCCGAGGACAAAGCTGAGGATGCAGCCGATCATGAAGTTTCGATCCGAGAAGTTGCTCAGATCGACGATCGGGGTGTCCGCGCGAAGCGTGCGCTTGATAAACGCGACGCCGCTGAAGATGCTAAGCGCGAACAGACCTACGATAAGACCTGAAACCCAGCCTTGTTGGGGAGCCTCCTTCAAACCGATTTCCAGCGCCGCCAAAGCAAGCGCCAGCATCACCAACGAAAGGCTGTCGAGGCGGCGAACCGCAGACAGTCGCACCTCATCCTTAGGCAGAAGAAATACCGCAAGAACGATCGACGCCACGCCGGGAACGACGTTGATTAGGAACAGCCAATGCCAGGAATACGTCTGCGTAATCCATCCGCCCACGATTGGGCCCACTGTCGGCGCAAGCACGGCCAAGACGCCCGCGAGGGTCGTAGCGACGCCCTGTTTATTAGGTGGAAACAGGATGAAAACGGCTGAAAAAACAGCGGGGATAAGCGCTCCGCCGGAAAAACCCTGAAGCACACGCCAAGCTATTAGCGCCGGAAAAGTTTCACTTCCCGCGCATCCTATGGACGCGATGGTAAATACCGAGAGCGCCATGACGAACAGCCACCGCATCGAAAGCACGCGGGTAAAAAAACCGGTAAGCGGAATGGCGATCACTTCGGCGATTAGATACGAAGTCTGTATCCAGCTCATCTGATCAGGCGAGATTTCCAACGCGCTTTGGATTGTCGGCAATGATGTGACCACGACCTGAACGTCGAGGATCGCCATGAACATGCCGACGCACATGGTGGCAAAGCCGATCCACGTTCCTAACGTGACCTGCTTTTCTAACGTCGCATCACCCGGGAGCAGCATCACGAACCTCTTTCAACGCGGCATTCTCCGCGCGAATCCTTATAAACAGGACGAGGCCATTTAAAATAGAAAATATAACGGCATACCAGGGTAGACCTAGACAAAGCGGCAGGACTGCGATCTCGCCGATGACCACAAGGTAGTTCGGATGCGACACGAACCGGTAGGGTCCCCGCGCGACGAGGCGCTCACCCGGATTGACTATGATCCGTGTCGTCCAGCGGCGACCCAGCGTGAGCAGCACCCACGCCCTCAAAGCCTGCAGGAGAATGAAAACGGCCAGCCAGCCAAGGTTTACTGGCTGCGACCAGCCTAACGCCCAAAGTCCTGCCAGCCAGAGGGCATGCAGAAGGACGATCAGCGGATAGTGCCCCGGGGCCATTTCGATAGCACCCTTGGCCATTAGTTCGGCCGTGTTACGGCGCGCAAGCCAAAGCTCGCCAAGCCGTTCGGCGGTAACCAGCGCTAGGAGAATGACGGCGGCCGTCATGCAGCCTGCTGAAGCGAAACGCAGCTAACCGTAAAACCAGGCCCCATGGCGCTTAGCAGCGTCCGCGAAGGCAAGCCTGCCGTGATTGAGCGTTCGAGAACGAACAGAACTGTCGGCGCGGACATATTGCCATAGTCCGCCAGAACCGAGCGTTCATGGTCGAGCGCGCCTTGCCCCAGCGATAGGGCGCTTTCCAAAGCTTCTATCACCTTCTTTCCGCCGGGATGGCAGGTGAACCGGTCTATATCCGATAGTTGCAAATTCGCCCGTTGAACGATCTGAGCCATAGCCGGCTCAATTCGCTCGGCGGCGAAAGGCGGTATGGCGCGGTCAAAAATGACGCCAAACCCCTGAGGATCGACATTCCAGCCCATAATATTAAGTGTATCGGGCCACATATGCTGCCCGCTCATCTCCACCGATGCGATCCCGCCAGGCCCGGCTTTAAGAACGCATGCGGCCGCACCGTCCCCGAAAAGCGCGGTGGCGACAATGTTGGCTTTCGTCAGCAAATCGAGACGAAAGGCGAGTGAGCACACTTCTACGGCCACCAACAGAACCGTAGAGCCAGGATGGGAAGCGGCCATCCGCGAAGCGATGCTAAAGCCCGATACGCCCCCCGCACAGCCTAGTCCGAATACAGGCACCCGCTCGATATCCGTTCGAAAACCAAGGCGCTCGGAAACGAGCGCGTCAAGGCTCGGTGTCGCGATGCCTGTGGATGAAATCGTGACGACGCAATCAACATCGGAAGCATGCAAACCCGCAGCGTCTAACGCTTTTGCGGCCGCATTGATAAACAGATCGCACGCGCCTTCAAGATATGCGGCGCTTCGCTCAGGCCAACCCAGGGGCTGGAAATACCACTCAATGGGCTTTACCGCGTATCTGCGGTTGATACCCGAACTTTCAAAAACGCGCGCTAAGCGCTCGAAATCAGGGTAACGGCTCGCGAAGCTCTCATGCGCCGCTGCGGCGACATCGCGTTGCTTCATTTCATGAGGCGGGACTGCGCTTGCGATAGAGACGAGCTTGACTTTATTTAACATTAACACCTTGGCGAGAACGGAGTTTATTTATTCGCGGAAACTTTCCGATTAATGTGTGCCGCGATGGAAGCGAGTTATTAAAGCCAAGCGCGCCCCTAACTCGATTAACCGCTTGGTTGAACAATAGCTTCACAACGCACGAATATGTGTTCTTTAACGTTTTTGAATTTGGCAGCTACGGACAGGCAACCCAGCCATCGTTATGTCCCCATCAACGTTTTTGTGCCTATGAGATATATTAATGTCAGTTTTAAGGAGAGGCGATGGAGTGGCTGAGAATGCTACCCGGAAGCACGACAGAGGAAGGCACCACATCCAACCGCTATCTCTCTTCCAGCTTTTTCGATACAAGCCCATGAGCGGCTGTTCTGACACAACAGCAAGGCAGTCAGGTCGCCTCGAACTTAACACAGTATCGTCTGGCGCCATTGCAGGATGAAGTGACCCCACAACTCGTTGCTTTTGACCCCGGGCCGTTGTCACCGCCGCCAGGGGTGCCGGGTACAACAAACCCAACCCCACCGCTGCCGCTAACCCCGCCTCAGTTTTTTCCCTTCAGTGTTCAGGTGGTCAGTCGTATTAGTGGAAGCTTGACCTGGGAAAGCTACTATTTGAAGGTGTCGGTCAACGATCAAGTGCGGCACTATTTCGTCGGTGTACAGAATGGACCGAATGCCTTTTGGCAGCTAGATTACCGCGATGGCGTGCTTTATCAAGGCTGGGCAGACAGCGGGGGGGGGCGCCCCAAAGTCTTGGAGGGTTGCCTTTCCACAAGGCTTGTCGGCAAACGTAGGGTACGCGAGCTATGATGAGGCGTATCAACAATTCAAAAAAGATGGCTATAGAGGCCGTGAAATTAGAAATTAGACTGTAGCTTTGCTGCCGCAGACTTAGTTTGAGTTAGGCCCCCTGTAACAATGTGTTGGTGGCTGACTCATCTCCCTATTATATTCGCATAGTTGATTGCGATTAGAGCGCAGTTACGCGGTTTGATTTGATCATTTAGTGCGTGATTACCTGCTTAAAAACAAACCCAATATAAAGATAAACCTCTCACCTGTTCCGCTATTGGCGCCGAGGCTGCGTTGAGCCGCTAGTCTCCACGCCGCTAATCGTTACGTCAAGCGCCGTTAACTTCCGCCCTGGCCGTCACGCTGGATCCATCATTGCTTTCTGGTTCTGATTGGGATCAGCCCCAATCGCGTGCAAACATCGGCGTTTAACGACAGGTTTTAGTCAGCAAATCCCGCTATCTTATACGAGCGCTTTCAAAAACTTTAGCGGCGCCTGCATGCATAAATGAGCTTTTTCCTACGGCCTCTGATCGAGTTACAGAAATTGTGGTGATTGGTGAAAGTTAGCTCAGCTATCCAACCCCCGGTGCTTAAGACCCTAGCGCTTAAATCTTGGAGAACAAATTCCTATGGCAAAGATAAGCGCACCTGACGGGTACAGGTCTAATCCAAATGTGGAAAATTCGCGTGTCAGAGATTCTGAAAGTTTCAATATAAATTTAATGGAAATCGCCTCAGCGACTCGGGAATCCGAAATAGTAACTCGGGGTCCCCGAGGCACGAGTTCGGCGCTCGTGTCGGCCCCGGATGGCAGCTTGTGGATTCAATTCAGTCTTTTCGACCGGACTTATAACAATGCAATCCCGGAGAATAATGCCTGGAACCGGTTCTGGGACGCAGCTAATCCGCTTCCCGAGCTGCTCGGCACTGGCAACGCGGATAATGACGCCAACCCGTTAGTCACCGATCCTGATTGGCAAGCCCCAGCTTTCTTCTTGAAGCAGGCGGGTCTGTCAATGCAGGCGGACGGCACCATTCTGATTCCCGCTACCCGGCAGGGCGCTGAGCTTCTGGCGGTGATGAACCATGGCACTACGGGATTTGGCATTGGGCACTATGGCCAGCTAAATGTCGAACAGCTATTCAAGGACCTGCCAATTATACCCGAGGTTCAGAATGCTTATCGCGACACCTCTCGTAACATTCTAGGCGCTCAAGCATACGCGGCGGTGCAAACCATTGTTTCCGGGCTTGTAGCGGCAAACCTGGCTCGTTCGACACCGACGGTTATCGTCAACCCGAGCACTGGACAACGGCTTAGTGTGACCTCGAACCCACGCACGGGCGGCATCACAGGCACATTGTCAGATCGCAATGGCATCCCACTGGCGACGCAGAGCACGTTAGGCCGGGACTTCAACAGGACTATTAATGTACCGCCTAATATAACGCCGAACCGGACTAATGTATCTCCGGGCGGTCTCACCACCAGGCCATCGCAGCCGGGGCAAGTATCGCAGCCTGTGGCAGTCACCACGAACCAGCAAATTGTCCTGGGGAACACACCGGTCACGATCCGCAGCGACGTAACCAATGGCGTTCCCACCTTTACGGCGGTTTACGGCGCTAACGGGCAATATGTGAAGCCTCTGCCGGGCGCCACCACGCCAAGCGAGGCGATTCAGAATTTTCGAGCCTCCTATAATGCTGGCTCATTGCCCGGATTGCAGCCCGCGCAGCCAAACCGCATCACGGACATCACCGCAAAGCCATATGCAGCAACTCAATCGAATTACAACACGCTGATAACACAAGCGATAAACTTCAATAACGCCTCAAACGGCAATGTCAGTTTGGCGATTCCCGTTGTGAGAACACCAGGCGGTCAGGTTTCCATCGATTATTTTGAGAATCTGTCGCCTGCGGCGGCACGGTCTCTGATCTGGAATCTGGAACGGAAAGACCTGCTAGCGCCCAACTTCAGCAGCGATGCCGTGTTTAAGCAGAATGGAATCGGAGGCGGCGGAAGGTTGGAAAACGGGCGTGTCAACGACCCGGAGAACAATCTGCAATTCCGTGAAGCCAATATCTATTTCCGAAGCCTTACGCAAAAGGACATCGACAAGGCTGTCGCCAATGCGGCTCTTACCGTCAACGGCAAGACCGGCGAGACTGTCGACCCGCGATACACCGGCCAGCTTGTTCAGCGCGCCGTTGGGGAAAACCGTCCGGAGCGCGGCAATGTCTCGCTCGTCATTCCGCGGGTTATTGAAATTCCCTATACCAATGGGCGCGGTGAGGTAGTCACAAGTCTTCCCGTCAGCTTTACGGAGTATTTCTCCAACCTGTCTCCGTCTGAGGCAAATTCAGCGCTGAGCGCTGCCGGGGGATGGCTTGATCCAAATCGTGATGGAAAACGGGAATATTACCCAGGCTCGGACACCATCCGTATCTCCGACCCCGCTGTTCCAAGAGATATTAACCCCAGCAATTACTGGGATAAGCTTCTAAACATCAGCGGTTTGTCGCAACAAGGGCTTGCTGAGCGAAATCAGCGTATAGCCAATCCACCCCAGCCGGCAAGCGCCACGCCCGTTTCGCAACCTCAGCAGACCAACCCCGAGACGGCGCCACAGACAAGGCCAAATCCGCCTGCCATCACGGCCCCGAACCCATCGCAGCCCCCAGCGCCAACCCAAACCGGTGGTTCAGTCGGCGCCATGTCGGCTAATGAACGGCCCAAGCCTTCGCTTACGCAGCAGGAAGCGGATAGCGCCATTGATCTAACCTCGCGGTTCAGGTCCTTGGAGGAGGCTCGCTCTTATGCCGAAACTCAGCCTGAAACACAAATTTTCTCTTACACGGACCTTACCGATCAAGCAGCGGGAGAAGTATTTTTCCTTCGTGGCGGCGGCGAAAATGCACCGACGCAGTTCATCGCTCAGTCGTCCATGTTCCATCCGGACGCCATCGCATTCAATCGCGCAATCAACAACTGGTCGGATATCGTCTCAACGGGCCTTGGTTCCACCAATCCCCAAGATCGTAGCCTAACCTCAATCTTAAAGCAGATTGAGCCACAAGCAAATGCGCTTGCTCGCGATCAGTTTCCAAATCTGCCAAGTATCAGAATGGATTACGGCCGTGAACGTCTGGAAGGCGCTCGCAACACCGTGCTCAACCACCAGATCTTCCAGGAATTCATTCCCCCAACCCTTGAACTTATGAGGCGCGACTGGGACAATGTTTCTTTGGTAGGAGGCGGTAAGCCCAGCTTCCCCCCTGAGGAGTTAATGTCTCGGCTTCAAGCCGGAGACCAAGAGGCTCTGCGTCTCGTCTATCCGTGGAAGATCAATACGGGGAACGGGGAAGTACTGACTGCTTTCGTCTCAATAGACCCGCCAAACCCATCGCTTCTGAATAACCCCTTCCCATTCACTATGACCACTTACTATCCGTCGAACGCGAATACAATTTCTGCAATAAAAACAGAGCTTTCCGAAAAGTGGACGCAGATGCAAGCGATCCCTGCTGGCGATCCCCGCGCGGTCGATGCCATCGCCGATTTTATGTTCGATTACAATAAGCTTTACTGGCACTCACATGGAGACGGCGAGATTGGTCTCTCACTAATGTCTGGGTATCTAGAAACTAAAGGATTTCGACTTGAGCGAATTAACCCGAGTATCGATGTTAATGGTGTGTCCTTCCAGACAACGCGCGAGGAGTACATCGAGAACTTTAGGAATGGCAGCTACTTTGATCTGACGCCGCGGCCCGGAGTTGTCCAAAGCTCAGCTAACACACCTGTGGAGCCGGCTCTTAGCAACGTAAATCCACCTTCCGTACCGCAGGATCCGATTGGCCTTGCGAATTACGTCAACACCCTAAACCCTGCCGATCTGGCCGGTGTCATCGCAAGTCCTCGCGCTGAAGAGTTTAGGATTGTTCTAAGGCATGCGACGGAGATCGCCGGCGTGCCCTATCGTAGCAATACAGGCATTACCCAAGAGCAGCATGCGGCTCTTAGTAATAATCTGACGAGCTTGAGAGATGCATGGTCAGCTTTAAGTCCAAGGGCAACCATGTCGGATATCGCAGGCGATAGAGACTTGCCCAGAACGGTCACCGCCTCTGAAGCGAGAGATATATTAATTGCCGACGGCATTGACGCGGATCTGGCGGACGACTTTATTCAACAAAGTAATGGCCTGATTAGTTATTGGCCAAACGATCAAATCAGAGGGCTTCCAGCGGACTTTTATAGTGCTGGCCGCGCTCCGGCAGGCAATCCGGCTGATCAAGATTTAACGGCTTTTGATAACGCGCTTACTGGGCCTCTATATCCGATACCGAGCGGGGGATGGTTGGTCGCTCCACGGCTTCCAGCAAACACACAGATGTTTGTGCACGGAGACATTCATGGGGCAAGCAACTTATATCTTGCGATGCAGTCTACCGCCGAACGGCTCGTATCAGAGGGACGTCAGCAAACGCAAGGCAATGGCGAAAACATAAGGACAGTTATCGCGAGCATTGGCGATCTTGGAAACAAAGGGCCCGATACGGCGGCGGTGGCTGAAGATCTGCTTGCAAAAATCTCCCGCTATTCAAACGATCCCAATACGGATTTCATGATCTTTAGCGGCAATCATGAAGACCCGCGAACTTACGGGACATTGCTCGACGTGAACGCCGATGTCAGCAATGCCGAGGTCAGAAACGCGATGGAAGATATCCTCAAAAAGGGAGGATATTTGACGCTTGAATCTTTTGAAAGACGAGTTGTCGGCCGAGGCGAGCCAGGTTTTAGTGTCGATCTTAGTAAACCGCCGACCCCAAGCGATCCAGAGTCGATTCCTTACTATCGTCAGTTACAGCAAGACATTGCACGTATCGTTCCGGAGGAATATCGGGAGATGGCGCTCAATCTGCCTTTGGCCACCACCATTGGAGATTACTTCTTATCGCATGGAGGCGGTGACCCGAAAAAGTCTCGTTTCACCATCGATCAAAGCGTTTCACTCACCCAGCTTTCTCCAGACCAGGATTTCCGCTGGACGCGCTTACCCAATGTTGTCGAGGGGCATGAGGGAGAGATTTTCTTAGACCTGCGTGAACCTGTGTATCCGATTTTCGGCCATACAATGAATGTCAGACCAGGGGAAACGCCATTTGGGTTTGATCTGGACGTTAGCGCTTTCCGGGCCTGGCAAATGGCGGGACTGTATATTCCCCCAAACGGTCAAGGGCAGGCGCAGCTCGTGCTTGTCCGTCAAACTGACGGGGCCGATCGTGACGTTGAAGTGAGGGTAATCCCCATTGAAACGGCTATACAGGAAGGACTTATTGACACCAGATTTGACCCAGTCAATCTAGTGCCGAACCGGGAAGAGAAATCCGACCGTGAAATGATCAAGCGTTATATGGATAGCATACAGCCATAATACTGCGGGGTTGCTTGGTTGCAAGCCGAAAGCGGGCGCTTCCTTGGAGCGCCGCAGGATGCGAGCATTGCGTGCGAATATCGGATCTGGCCGAATGATAGGCCATAAATGATTTCACAGCAGTTAGATTTCATGCCCTTCAGATATCATTTACCAGTCAACATAAGGCTTTAAACCGCGCCGCAAAGCCGGAATAGTGGGTCTCAACAGTTTGAATCACTACAGTCGCTGGGTGTTAAGCCGCGAACATAGAAAACTGCGGGAGCAATCTCTCATAAGCGCCGGAATATGATAGTATTTTACCAGCCTTGCCTATTTGAATAGAAAAAGATTCTAAGAAAAGATAAATTATGTGTTATTTTAGCACATTAAATGTAAGAATGATTGGCTCTAGCCGAAGCAGTGTTGGTTATCAGTCTCACTAAACGATTAGCTAAGGTAAGTTCAATCAAAGCTAGAATTTCTAGTATACGGAGATTTGAGTAATGAACTTCAGCTCTAAATCTAGTTTCTTGTTTGCAGTGCGCGAATATTGCGAGCAGAAGCTTGCCAAAGACGTGATCGAGCTTGACCGCTCGGACACTATTCCACAGCGGGTCTTCTCAGATCTTGCGGCGCTAAGGCTTTTCGCGTTTGCGTCGCTGGGCGACACAAACGCAGTGCTACCTCCGCAGGAAAGGACAGAACTCCTTTTTGAATGCCTCTCAATCATTGCGGAAACCTCCGCGGCGGTAGCAAAAGCTGTTATGGATCAAAATTTTGGTCAGATTGGCATTATGCGTGAATACGGCAATTCCACCATTCAGGGAAAGCTTGAACAGATACGAACCGGCGCTAAACAGGCAGCGTTTTTGATGACAGAACCGCAATCAGGCTCCGATCTATCCCAGTTCGCAACCACCTTTAAGTGGGTTGAAGGCGGCGTTGTCATTACCGGCGTCAAAGACTGGATTACAGGCGCGGCGCGGCGCGAATTTTTTGTAACACTCGCAAAAGAAGCTGAAACTGCAAGAAAGTTTGGTGTTTTCCTCATTGATCGCGACATCACTGCCCCCAATAGCATCCGCATTTTGGATCGTAAAAACAAGCTTGGACTTCGCGGTTTGGGAGAATATCGAGTCGAACTTGATAGTGTTTTCGTTCCATTAAAGCACATTATCATCCAGCCGGGGCCGGGTGTGACCCGCAAGGTTATGAGCCATTATAACTTGAAGCGTTGCGGACAAGCAGCCATTGCCGTAGGCACGACGCGGTCTGCGATGCGCGCCGCTTACAGCTATCTTCAAAACCGTTTTCAGCACGAGGGTGGCATCCCATTCCAAAACACACTTTTTGCTTTTGCAGACCTTTACAGCCGTCTGTACGCCGCAGAGACCTTGCCTTACTCTGCTGCTAAAGAAACAATGAATGGCGACAAGACTGGAGTACCTGCTTCAATCGCCAAATATGTTTGTACCGAACTTGCTGTAGAAACCACGGGTAGGCTTTCGCAACTCTGTGGCGGCAACGGATTGTCAGACAAGCTGCCGCTGGAACGCCAGATGCGCGACATGCGCATGCTTACTGTGGCGGGAGGGGCTTCGGAAGTTCTTAAAGCCACAATCGCGCGAAATCTCGATAGTCTTTTAACGTCTCCGGCTGTTGCGCGGCAATCGATGGCCCATCAAGAGGTGGCTAGCAGTAAAGCAAAGATACTTGTGACGGCTTAACCCGTTGCAACGTATCATCGAAGCGGGTGGCAAATAGTTGCCTGCTTCTAACCTCTCCGAGCATAAACCTAATCCGTGTTGCATCTACGCTACTCCCGTAAGCGCGCTTCATCAAAGCGTAGGGTCCGAAACTGTCTTCAACGAAGAATTTGTTATGGGGCGTCAGAGACGACAGGTTTAAGTCAGAAAAGCAAGTTAGAGTCGCAACATGTGCTGAAGCGTTCATTTCGAAAAAAAATTATAGTTTGTTTTGCCGCACATTAACCTACGCAGACAGTTATTACTAATAACCTTCTAAAACACGGCAGTTGGCTACAAAGGAAAAGCTATGGCAGGCCATAACTCCATTTGACACTAATTCAAATATTTTATTTAATTTGAAATATATCACCCCTGATTTAGGTGTATTTAAAACGTATTTACTAGAATCAATAAATTCGAATGCATTGTCGGCGAGCAGCCCGGCAGTTTTAGTCGCGCCAACAGATAACACTGTTCTTGCTCAAATGAGACCAAATGAGGGAGTCGGATTTGCGAACAATCTCAACGGCGCAATTGGTCAGGCAGCGACAGACGCTATAAACAATCTTCCCCCGCCCGCGCGCGCTCTTATACAGGCGCTCCGAAATACGCCACCGGATGCGATAGCTGCTGGTACGGTTGTAACTTTGCCAAACGGACTAAAAATAGGTTTGTTTCTTTTACAGCCATCAATGCAAAGCAATGCTCTTATCCCTGATCTCTCCAAATCTCCGACAATCTTTTTTTCCATCCCCAGCAAGGGCCTTGTAGGAACCTACAATCCAAACAACAACCAGGTAGAATGGGGAGGAGGTGCGGCAAAGCCGTTGTTAAGCACCGGGTTGCCGAGATCGCCCAATCTTCCTGGCATTAACGATAGTCTTTTCTTTTACAATGTGCGCGACGGGGGAAGCTTAACGGATGGTAAGCGTTCAACCTCAGGCAACTTCGGCGTCCTGAATTCCACCGTGTCCGACCCCATTGCAAAATGGGGCATCGATCAGTTGTCCAAAGGCGTAACCCAGATTGCCCGTGCACTTGAAGCTGCGGGCATCTTAGGGGATGTGGTTACAGTCCCGAGTGGCGAAGGTGTCGTCGCCGCCGTAACAGTCGAAGCTGCCCGGCTTGTGCTTGTAGAATACATCAAGAAAAGCACAACGTGGTTTGTCGGCCCTGCCTGGCGAGGTGTGGACTACGAAATGTACGGTAATGGCGAAACGACATTAAACGTGTCAGGAGGAAAGATCAGGCTGAGCGATGGCCAAGGTCTAGGCGGGTCGGGCTTGTCCACGGACAAATTCATTGTCGACCTCCCAAATGTCCTTGGAAGTTTAGGCGGCGTCGATCGCAACAAAATTCTTTCAACGAATGACCCGAAAGCTCAGCGCTTGGGCAATATTTTATACAGCGCTTATGTCGAAGGTGGCCAAAATGAGTCACGCGCTTTGATCTACACGATCAACGCGTTCAAGCAGGGCGGGAAAGCTCAACTTGCGCAACGGGCAGTCGAGGTTTTGAACGCAACGCCCCCAAACAGCGTTAACGATCGTGCATTTGCGAACCGCGGCATGGGCGAAGAAGCCTCTACTCTGGCCAAGGGTGTTTATGATCACCTCCGCCAAGTCGAGGGTTACAGCCCGCAGCAAGCCTGGGGAGCCGTTTGGAGCAACTATGTTGTTGGCAATAATAGCCAGATAAATTCTGGCATAGTCAATGGCGGCAATGCGGGCGGCATAAACGCGCTTAAGGCGCTGGCAAATAACATTGGTTTGGACCCAGCCCCATATCTTCCTCGTCGATAATTAGGGTAAACTACGAGAAGAATGCTTAGAAGTTCTGTGCTGCACTCTCAAATGCGCCTGCAGTACAATTATAATAGTGATATTTATTGCAATAATGAACTAAATCTGACAGCGCAAACCAACGTAATTACGAGTGAAGTGAATTAATTATTTCTCGTGGATCGCTATGGCGCAAAAGGCCGCTTCGCGACGGTTTGCGTTCGATTTTACGCATGGCGCTTTAAAAAAGCATTGACTTACCTGTCAAAGCAGAAATCCATCAACCTAGCCACTACCCACTTTTATCTACGCGATTCCTGCCAGGTTAAAAATTCTTCAAATAGCTTATTTTGCTGGTTAGGTGGACTATTTTCTGACGTCCACTGATCAAGATATTCTTCAAAAACGAGCTGAAGATTTCTGTGACTGACTGTTTGTTTCGAAGCGACAATCCATGCGTTAGCCGCTTCAAACTGCTTCCAGCCAGGGAGCAATGCAGAGGTTGAAACTGTTTTCCAGGCAATATGCCGCGGCGGCGCTTCCTGTAATTTGCTAAATCGGTCAAAAAACCGCTTAACAAAGCTAGCCACCCGCTCGTAGCGCGGATCGCCCTTGCGCCAATTGTAAGTGACCAAAACTATAGAAACCGCAATCGTACTCACCGTTTTGTTCTTAGCGATGAAAGCGGGGTAGTCCTGTTGAGTAAGTTTAGCTGGCGTATACTGAGGCGGTAAACGGTCTGTCCAGGGAATTGCCAGCAAATGCAGATCGTAGTTGAACATGACGCGCTGATAAAGCCCCGGCGATCCCAGACAAAAACATACTATTGCATCGATATCGCCTTTAATTAGCATCTCGACGGCGTCAGGTTGCGCCGTTTGAGAAATTTTGGCTGTAATGTCAAACGCTTCAAGTATCTTTTTTGCATGGATAGCTGCGCCGCTTCCGGCCAGTCCGACATTGACGCGCCGCCCTTCCAGTTGCTTAAGAGTTTTGATCCCGCGACGCGCAAGTATTTGTATTTTATCGTCAAACAAGGGTGCAATATAAGCAATCTCGTTGGCAATATCAAAGCCTGCCTCTCCTGTTTGCTTTAAGTGCTCCAAAGTCGCCAAATCTGTAAGGCCCATGTCGATATTTCGCAAGAATACCACATCACGCACATTACCTGCAGCTCCATCGCCCACGATCGGTACAACACGCATGCTATCCAGATCGCTTATGACAATTGCGAGATCATCAGCGATTTTCATGAGTGTGCTATCGGGATGATCGGCCACCATTGTAATCACGGTGCTATTGACCTTGATTTTTCGTTCCTCGCGAGCCGTTGAAAGTGGTGTGTAAGCCTCCACTAAATGCGGCCACCAGAGTAAAGCCAGCAAGGCGATACTCATCCCTTGCGCCAATCGAGGGCGCTGAAAATAGCTGCCTTTATCCATTAGCTCCTCCGAATTTGCTTGTTTTTGTATGTTGAAATTATTTTAATTAAAGCAAAATTCTTTGAATATTTAATGCAATTCATCCGAAACACAATACATACGAAAGAGCATGTCAATATGATGGCTTTTTTTATAACGGCATCTTGAGTTATGCACGATCCTTGCCCATTTGTGCGCAGGGTCGCAAATCCACCTCGGGGAGTTTAGTATGGATCGACGTTCGTTTATCAGGAACGCAACAGCGGTTGCGGGCGTCCTGTCTGCGACATCGGCGATGGCTGCTCCCGCAATCGCTCAGGGCTTAAAAGAAATTAGAATGGTTACAACCTGGCCACGTGGTTTCGCGGGCCTTGGTTCAGCCGCGCAACGCATCGCTGACCGGATCACTCTTATCTCGGGTGGCCGCATGAAGGTGCAGTTATTCGCCGCCGATGAAATGGCGCCTGCTTTTGGAGTGTTCGACGCTGTTTCCACTGGCAAAGCAGAGATGTATCACGGCGCTGAGTATTACTGGGACAAAAAGCATAAAGCTTATCCGTTTTTCACTACTGTTCCTCTTGGAATGACGGCCCACGAGATAGAAGCCTGGGTGCACTTTGGAGGCGGACAAGAGTTATGGGATGAGCTTGCGGCGCAGTTCGGATTAAAATGTTTTCTTGCGGCGAACACCGGCGTACAAATGGGCGGCTGGTATCAAACGCCAATCACTACCCTTGAAGAAATCAAAAATCTTAAAATACGCATGCCCGGACTTGGCGCGGAAGTTATTCGCAGGCTCGGTGGTGAGGCGATTGCGATCCCGGCGGGAGAGATACTCGAAGCATTAAAAAGCGGAAAAATCAACGCTGCGGAGTGGATCGGCCCTTGGAACGATCGCGAGTTCGGACTGCACCGGGTGCTGAAAAATTACATGTTTCCCGGCTTTCATGAACCGGGAACTGCGCTCTCACTCGGGATAAATAAGAAATTCTGGGACAGCCTCAAGAAAGACGAACAAGAGATTATTAAAGCGTCTTGCTCAGCCGAGAACAGCATCATGATAGCGGAGTTTAATGCGCGCAACGGCGAAGCGTTGGCTGATTTGCTGACCAATCACGGTGTGAAACTGCATATTTATCCAAAGCCTGTATGGGCCGAGATTGCGAGAGTTTCGCGTGATGTCGTAAACGAAATCGGCGCCACCGACGATATCAGCCGCCGCATCTTGCAGAGCTGGACGGATTTTCAGAAGAGCGTGTCGGAATGGCAGCAAATTTCCGATATCAGCTACATTGCGTATCGCTCGTTAACGTCAAGGCGATAAAACCCGGCTAACAGGGGAGTATTCATGCCACTGCGGTTTTGCCGCCGCAGCATGAATACTAGTTTCTACAAGATGTAGACAGTATAGGCAGCGGAAGACGACCTAAATCGCCTTATTACGATGCTGAGACATCATAAAACTGTCGAAAGTGTTCTCGGCGATCTGTTGCCAGAGATATCCCTCATTACGGATCACCTTCATTGCTTCATAGGCTTTTTTGAAGTCTGGGTTTTTGGCGCAGATTTCATCATAAGTATCGTTTGCCGCCTTAAAGCAAGCGGTGAAGATTGCCTCGTTGAAAGCCTTCAACACCGCGCCATTGCCGACGAGCTGTTTTATCGCCGTTGGATTTAAGCGGTCATAGCGCGCCATCATCACGGTGTTGGCCTCGTGAGCGGCAGCTTTGATCGCGGCCTTATATGCTTTTGGCAACCCCTCATACTTTTCCTTGTTGAAGAAAAGATGGAACATGGTCTGACCTTCCCACCAGCCAGGGTAGTAATAATATTTAGCGACCTTGTGAAAACCGAGCTTCTGGTCGTCATAAGGCCCGATCCATTCCGTGGCGTCGATGGTGCCCTTTTCCAGCGCCGGATAGATATCGCCCGCTGCGATCTGCTGCGGTACGGCCCCGAGGCGGGAAAGCACCGAACCAGCGAAACCGCCGACACGCATCTTCAAGCCTTTGAAGTCCTCTACGGTGTTCACTTCCTTACGGAACCAGCCACCCATCTGCGCGCCCGTGTTGCCTGCGGGCAGAGCATAGATGTTGTGCTTGGCGAAAAACTCGTTCATGAGGTCGATACCACCGCCCTCATACATCCAGGAATTCTGCATTCGCTGATTGAGGCCAAATGGCACGGAAGTAGCGATGGCAAAAGTCGGGTCTTTGCCCCAGTAGTAATACGAAGCGGTATGGCCTATCTCGACCGTTCCGGTTGTCACGGCGTCGGCGACCTGCAAGCCGGGCACGATCTCGCCCGCCGCGAAAAGCTGCACCTGAAATTTGTTGTCGGTGATATCCGCCAGCGCCCTGGAGAAGGTTTCAGCGCCGCCATAGACAGTATCGAGCGACTTGGGAAAGCTAGACGCCAGCCGCCATTTGATCTCCGGCGACGATTGTGCAATCGCCGGAGTGGCGACCGCCGCTGCGGCCACGACGCCAACTCCGCTCTGTTTTAGAAATTCACGTCTTTTCATGAAGTATACTCCTTGGGTTTAACGGAAGACTTCGCTTGTAAACATCGGTTGTTCATTGTGGCTTGACATCTGGTGCGGGGTATGCGGTTAACGGCGACGCGCCAGGTATCTGCGACGGGGGCGCGAGGCCAGGAATGTCCGGGGGCATCTGCGGCGATGAGAGGCCGGGGATTGTCTCTGGCGGCGCAAGGCCAGGAATTGGCCCATCTGGCGTCAGACCGGGAATCCCCAGGCCTTCATTCCCGCTTCCGAAAGTCGGCACGGAAATCTCGATTTTGCCGGGATCGCCCTTTGGCCCACCTTCGTCTTTGTAATGAGTGACCATGCTCGGAAACGTGATAACCAGGGCCACCATGATGCATTGAATAATAACGAACGGTACGGCACCCCAATAAATCTGCGCCGTAGTGATGGGGGCCATAGTTTTCCCGGTCAGTCTGTCTTTGTAGGGTGCGTTTGGCGCGACCGACCGCAAGTAGAACAGCGCAAAACCGAAAGGCGGGTGCATAAAGCTGGTTTGCATATTCACAGCGAGAATAACGCCGAACCAAATCAGGTCGATGCCTAACTTATCTGCGACTGGAGCGAGTAACGGTACAATAATAAATGCAAGCTCAAAGAAATCCAAGAAAAATGCAAGAAAAAATACAAGTATATTTACAAAAATTAAGAATCCAGTTTGCCCTCCGGGTAATGAAGTAAGCAGATGTTCTACCCAAATGTGACCGTTTACCCCATAGAATGTAAGCGAGAAGATGCGCGCTCCGACCAATATGAAAAGCACGAATGCGGATAGTTTTGCAGTTGATTCAATAGCGGAACGCAGCAGAGTAAGATTAAACCTGTTGGGATTGCGATCTAGAATCCGCTTAAAGATGGCTAACAGAAGCGCACCCATCGCTCCCATGGCCCCACCCTCAGTCGGCGTGGCGATACCGACAAAAATTGTGCCCAGAACTAGGAATATTAGGGCCAGCGGCGGCACCATGACGAAGGTGACTTGCTGTGCAATATGCGAAAGGAAGCGAAGTCCAGTTAGTTTGTGAATGATCCAGTTTATAAGAGCTGCGCCGAAGGCGAAAGTTATAGCGGCTGCCATCACCAAAATCACAAAGTCTGCGCCGTTATACGGCTGGTCTCGGATGACAAAGTAGCCAACCCAGCCAGACACAACGGTCAGGATAAGCAGCGAAGTCAGTCCGCGCTTGCCGCTCGTCTCACGAAAACGAACATCTTCGGGGGGCAAGCCTGGAGCTGCTTGCGGAAAGAAGGTCGACACCAAAAAGATGTAAAGCGCATAAACCGAAGAAAGTAGCAAACCCGGTATAAATGCGCCTTCATACATATCCCCGACGGAGCGTCCGAGTTGGTCAGCGAGTACGATAAGCACAAGCGAGGGTGGGATAATTTGCGCCAGGGTGCCTGACGCGGCGATGACGCCCGAAGCAACTCGCCTGTCATAGCCGTAGCGGAGCATGATAGGGAGCGAAATGAGGCCCATGGAGATGACCGACGCCGCTACTACCCCCGTCGTCGCTGCAAGAAGCGCCCCTACGAAAACGACAGCATAGGCAAGCCCCCCTCGAATAGAACCAAATAGCTGCCCAATTGTCTCAAGTAAATCCTCCGCCATACCGGATCGTTCGAGTATCAGCCCCATTAATGTAAAGAAGGGTATGGCCAGCAGAACATCATTGTTCATAATTCCCAAGATGCGCTCGGGTAACGATTGCAAAAGCGGCCATGATAACGTGATCGCACCGTCTGATAAGGGCGCAAGCTCCACGCCGATTATGAAAAAGAAGAGGCCACACGCTGCTAACGAAAAAGCGACCGGGTAGCCAAGCAGCAGAAATATAGCAAGCGCCGCAAACATAATCGGCGCCATGTTTTCTGCGATAAAAACAGCCATAAACAAGTCTCCGGGAAAGTTTTATTGAGGGGCTTTGGATATCCGCGCGGCGTTTGCCGCGTCTTCCAGTTTTTTCGCCGCTTCAGCCTCCAGCGCTTCTTTCAGCCGCTGTGCTTCAGCTTCCGCCATATCATGATGTCCGCCGCCCACACGTTCTTCGATCACTCCGCGCATCATGGCCACGCGTTTAATAATTTCCGAAACTGCCTGCAGAAACAGCAGGACAAATCCGAGCAGAATTAGAAATTTGGCTGGATAGAGCGGCAAGCCGCCCGCATTGCTCGATTGCTCGTTTTCCAGAAACGAGCGGACAAAAAACGGGTAGGTCGTCACGATCATGACGATCGTCATGGGCAAAAGGAAAAATAGATGGCCGAAAAGCTCAATGCGGCTCCGTGTTCGCCTTGAGTAGAGGTTAGAAACAATATCGATGCGGATATGCTCGTTGGCTATCAGCGTCCATGCCGCGCAGGTGAGGAACACGGCGCCGAACAAATACCACTGCATCTCCAGCCAAACGTTTGATGAGGAATCGAATGCTTTACGGACGATGGCGTTCACCGCGCTTATGATTACCGCTAGCAAAATCAGCCACGCAGCGGAACGCCCGAGCGCAGTATTTAAGCCGTCAATTGCCTTGGAAATCCGGAGAGCCGCCAGCATCAATTCCTCCGCGCCTACGGCTTACGGAGCCGTTACCGACCGCGCTGCCTAGCTTAATATATTGCTAATACCAGTTCAGTTATAGCGCGGAGCCGGGGATCGACTTCACCTACCTTCGCTCGCGCGACTTAATACTTTCGCTCGCTTATGTTGCGGGAAAATCTGGTTTGCCTTTTGAAAAGGCGAAACGTGACCTTAAGCTTAAATATTGAGCTATCGAGGGCTGATAAGACTCGTCACGTCTTTTAAGTGCAGTTACGAATAATGAATGTCGGCATGGATCGTGGTTGTTATCTCTACGGCATACGTGGGGGTCTTATTTCTGGTGGCGTGGTGGGGAGATCGCCAGGCGGCGAAAGGCTCTCTGCTGCGCCCTGGGTCATGGCAGGCCGTATGCGCCTACGCTTTGACGCTCGCCATCTACAACACGTCATGGAGCTTTTACGGATCGGTTGGGCGTGCGGCGGCAAGCGGTATAGATTTTCTGCCGATCTACATTGCGCCAACACTCATCCTGATATGTTGTCAGCCACTGCTTTTGCGCATCTACACCATTGCCAAAGCCCACCACGTAAACTCAATCGCCGACTTCATTGCGTCGCGTTATGGCAAAAGTCAAACAATCGCGGCCATCGTAACCATTGCGGCTCTTATCGCAGTGTTGCCTTACATTGCGTTGCAACTAAAAGCCGTTGGAACCAGCTTTGATGTTCTGGTCGGTGCAGCGAAAAGCCCGGATGCAGGCAACGCCGCAGACTGGCAGGACACGCCATTTGCAGTCGCTGTATCAATGGCCTTGTTTGCCATCATTTTTGGCGTCCGCCATGTTCACTCCAGCGAGCATCATCGCGGCCTGATGCTTGCGATTGCGTTTGAAAGCCTGGTGAAGATCGCCGCGTTTCTCACCGTGGCGGGGTTTATCGTGTTCGGCATGTTCGGTGGCATGCAAGACCTTCTGTCTCGCGCGAGCCAGGACCAGAGGCTTCAAAAACTGTTAGAGGTCGATTTAACCCATCCCGTCTGGATATCGGGCACTATCATTTCTTTCATAGCTTTTCTGTGTCTGCCACAGGCTTTTCACGTAGCGATGGTGGAGAACGAGTCTGCGAGCCACATGCGAACAGCACGATGGCTGTACCCACTTTATCTTGCCGCCTTCAGCATTTTTATGGTGCCAATAGCCATCGCGGGTCTTGTCACTTTCGGCGACAACGTAACCCCCGACACTTTCATGATCATGCTGCCGATAAGCGCGGACGCGACCGGTATAAGCTTGCTCGCTTACATCGGTGGGTTCTCAGCGGCAACGGGCATGGTGATCGTTTCGGTCGTGGCGCTGAGCACCATGCTGTGCAACGACGTTATTGTCCCGGCTATCATGAGCGCCGGGCGGCCAAGTTTCGTGCTGGGCGGAAATGTCGGCTCGCGGCTGCTCATTATTCGGCGCATTTGCGTGGTGGGCGTCCTGCTGCTCGCCTATCTCATGCACAGGCTTATGGATCAAAGCTATCCACTGACTTTGATCGGCCTCGTCTCATTTGTCGCTATTGCGCAGCTCGGGCCGCCATTTCTCGGTGGGCTTTACTGGCGGCGGGCCAATCGCGCAGGCGCCGCCTCCGGCATCGCGGCTGGCATGGCCGTTTGGGCGTATACGCTTCTATTGCCTTCCTTTGCCAGCGATCTACCGCTCATTTCGGATTTTCTGCGGGACTCGCCACTTGGCCCCACATGGTGGCGGCAAAACGCGCCATTTGGCACGGGTCAGCTTGACATCATTACTCATGCAACGATTTGGAGTTTGACGGCAAATATCTTCACCTTCTGGCTTGTATCTTTGCTGCAAGGACAAAGCTCTATCGACCGCATTCAGGCGGATGCTTTCGTCGACTATCGGCTGGAGGGACGGCAAACCCAGGGGCGCCTGCGCGCGATCATACGTCTTGAGGATCTAAGAGCGCTTGTTATCGGTTTTCTCGGTCCTGCCACCGGGGCCACCGTGTTCGACGACTATTTAAATCGGCGCCGTGCAGGCCTCGGACCGGCCTTAACCGAAACGGGATTTGTCGATCTCGACGCCATCCGTTTTACAGAACAGATCTTATCCGGCGCGATCGGCGCTGCCTCGGCGCGAGTGGTGATGTCCGCAGCGCTGGAAAGCAAGCTGCTTTCGCGATCGGCGGCCAAAGAGATGTTGGATGAAGCCTCGGAAGCGCTTCGGATCAATCATAGCCTTATGCGAGGCATGCTGGAAAGCATTCCCCAAGGTCTTTGCGCCTTTGACAAACGGTTTTGCATCACAGCATGGAACGACCGATTCATCGACATTGTCGATCTGCCGCGTAATTTTGTATGCATCGGCCTATCTGTATCGGGTATTATCAGCTTTAACTCCGCCCGAGGCGAGTTAGGCGCGGAGGGCCTCGCGGAGTTTATTGTTAAGATAAAGTCGGCAACGCCGGGGCTGAAATGGCCATACGTTTATGAGCGGAGGCGATTGGATGGCCGCGTCATTGAAATCGTTTTCGACCGGATGCCGGAAGGCGGCTACATAGCGACCTACACCGACGTCAGCGAGCGTCACAAGGCGGCGGAATCGCTGGTCGAAGCGAATGAGCAGTTGGAAGTGCGCGTCGCCGAACGCACTATCGCTTTAGAACGCGCAAAAGCCGACGCGGAGCAAGCCAACGCTAGCAAAACTCGGTTTCTCGCCGCCGCAAGTCACGACCTTTTGCAGCCGCTGCACGCGGCAAGATTGTTCATCGCCGCTTTGAGCAGCAGCCTAAGCAAAAAACCTGAGCATATTGAACAAGTAAAGACAGCGCGTGACCGCCAGCGGGAACATGCAAGGAGCGCTGGAGCTGCATTGCTCTCCACCGAGCACCTGCTGGAAAGCCTGCTCGATATGTCATCGCTCGACAAAGGCATTGTCTGCGTCAAGATCCAGTCTTTCCATGTGGATATTCTTCTATCACAGCTAAAAGTAGAGTATTCTCTTATGGCCAAGGAGCGCGGGCTAAATCTGCGCGTCGTCAATTCATCAGTTATTATCGATTCAGATCAGGGCCTGCTCCGCCGTGTCCTGCAGAACATTCTTACCAACGCCATTCGCAACACCATCAAAGGAACGATTCTTCTCGGCTGCCGCGTGCAAGGAAAACACGTGCGCATTGAGGTGTGGGATACGGGCGTAGGCATTGCCCCGCAACATCTTGACGCGATTTTTGAAGAGTTCCGGCAGCTTGATCCGCCGCCTTCTGCAGAACGTGGAATTGGTCTGGGCCTTGCCATTGTCCAGCGCACCTGCGAACTCTTAGGGCATAAGATTACCGTCCGGTCGCAGGTTGGAAAAGGATCGGTTTTCAGCGTGACAGTACCGCGCGGCTGGAACTCGCCAATGCGCGCGCCGTCCAAGAGTCATCATACCGTATGGTTGGGCGGTACGCGGCCTCTTCTTGTTCTGTGCGTTGACGATGAAGATGTCATTCTGGAGGGCACAAAGGCGTTGCTGCGCGAATGGGGCCATTCCTGCGTCATCGCGAAAACCGCCGAAGAAGCGCGAAATGCGTTGAACTGGCGCATTCCCGATGCCGTGCTGATGGATTATTACGTCGGCGAACATCGCACCGGCGTACAAATTCTCGAAGAGTTGCAGCGCCTGTGGGGACGGTCAGCTCCAACAGCCCTGGTGACCGCGCAACGCACCGACCTTGTTCTGCGAGAGGCAGGCGAACGCAATTATGATATTCTGCAAAAGCCGATAAAGCCAAGCGTGCTACGACGTTGGCTCAACGCCGCAGCGTATCAGACCAGCGAAACGACTTCAGAGGTTTTTAAGTGACGCTATCCTCCAGCCCATCGCGGATCGTCATTGGCGACGATCATCCACTAGTCTTGAGCGCTCTATGCGCCGCCTTTCAAGAGGTTTGGCACGATCTCGACATAGTGCAATGCGCTACCCTGGATGAAGTGATTGCCGGAATGGAACTGCATGAGCACACCGTTGACCTAGTGTTGCTAGACCTTCATATGCCGGGATCGCAAGGCCTTAGCGGACTCATTCGTTTAGCGAAAAGTTATCCCACGACGCCGGTCATTCTGATCTCTGCGCAGACAGACACGGATACTGTCCAACGCGCCATGGCTTGCGGCGCCTCGGCCTATCTCTCGAAAAGCATGAAGCTCGAAGAGATGATTGACGCTATCTCTAAGGTTCTCGAAGGCGAGATTTGGTCGCTTTCGACGCCAGATGCCTCAACAGATTTTAGAGAAGACTACGCGAAACGTCTTGCCAGCTTGTCGCCGCAGCAGTTGCGCATTCTTCAGCTTATTGTGCAAGGACGGCTGAATAAGCAGATCGCAGGCGAACTTGGCATAGCGGAGCAAACCGTTAAAATTCACGCCTCGACGATCTTTCGCAAGCTTGGCGTACGCACGCGCACGCAGGCCGCAGTCGCAGTCGGAGCTTTTTTTAAATCCCAATTTTGACGCTAACGCGTATCCACGCGCTAGCGCCATATAACCAAGGGTTTTACTTCTTATCCTCAGCGGTTTTGAAGTAACGGAGCCACGCGATCATAAAGCACGTTCCTAGTAGCAGCTCCTTCAGACCTTTCGATATTGGCAATCTCTCTGCCAAGATCCGGTATGCCGAAATTCACTTTCCAGCCTGAATCATACAAAGCACGCGCGAGGTTTTTAACTCGGTTGTTGTAGTCACGGGGATTTTCTGCTTTCAGCGCGGTGAACGCTTGTGGCAGGTCCTCGAAACCAAAACGTCCGTCGGCACCGGGCGTATTAGGAATTTGCAGCTTATTACTTTGAGGATTCAAGAACATTTGCTGGAATAATATTCTGACTGGTTCCAGCTCGGGCCGGTAATAAATGTTAGATAGATTTTCTTTCGTGCTAGGCGCGTTGTTGTATATTTCTATTATCTCTCTTCCAGCTTGCACAAGGTCTGGCCCCCTAAACGCGGGAAGTGCATCCAGGTACTCATCGAAATATAATCCCAAACGCACGTCATTAGACTGGGGAACACCTCCAACCGAGTTGGTCGGCGTCGTGGCTATCTCCCGAAGCGTTCTGCGCGTAGGCTGGGCCGAACGATCAATACTATCCGACAAGTTCTGATTTACGGTCCGAACTAAGTCGGATCCTATATTGGCGGCAGCCGCTGGGGCATCTCCAACGTTTGAATTAAAAGTGCTGCCTGGAATGCCGTAAACAAACTCACCATTTGCCAGATTAAGGCTCAGTCTGGATACTGATGCGCCTCCTCCGACGTAAACCCCCGTTGACTGATTGAGGACAACGCCGAGGGCTGTTAACACTGCGGCGACTGGCGGCACGGGCACTTTGGTGCCAACGTTGATTAAACTCTGTCCAGCGCGATGAGCAAGTTTTTCCGAGTAAGGGATCCGAAGCAAAAGCCCTACGGTCACCACGCCCCCGCCTTCTACCTCAAAATTTAGTGTAGGTTGACCACCGGCATTTGGCGTAACCTCAAAAGAGTTATTGAGTTGTTCAAACCCCCGTTGGAACGTTTGAGGCAACTCAGTTACACTCGTAACACTTCCACTAACGCCAGCATTGATGAAAGCCCAGCTATCCGGATCGGCTTTGTCAACAACCAGCGGAGATCTGCCGTTACGGATTTCGCCAGGTTTGATGTCGTGAAGCCAGGCCCAGCCAGCGCGGAAGTCAATCACAGGCAGCTGCGTCAATCCCCGTAACTTGATCGTCATAACATAGGCGCCATTTGGAATCGCTGGATTGTTCGAAAAAGTTGGTGTTCCTGACGGCGGCACGGCCCCAAGCCACAAAGTTGAATTCAAAAGCACGTCAACCGATCCCCTTCCGGCTCCAAGTTGTTCAATCCTTTGCAAGGCGTCGGGGGGAAGAATGATTGCTACTGAAGCCGACGCACTGCCTAAGTTTTGGAAGAATGGAAGCACATTCTCAGGAATAAGCTGAAGAAGTTCTGGAGGTAGGGCGTTAATGCGTGTTCCAATAATCGCAGACGTGCCCCGAGGCGTAGCGGCCAAAGCCTGCCCAATAAGATCCAGAATAGGGTCTGAATCTTTTTCAGGCGCCGACAAAGGCGCCGCTCTCGGATCCAAATTAACCGGAACAATGTTTGTGTTTCTGGGCGCGCCTGTTGACTGAGCAATCTGATCCGCTTCTCGTAAATTCAGATTAAATATATCAGAATTCATGCTGTCATTGCTTGTCGAAAATAGAGAAGATCTACTTAGGTCAACTGCATTTATCTGTGCCATTAAATTCTCTCCTACAAAATTGGGTATCACGAAACTTATTAGTATGAAGTCAGGTTCAACATGCCGAGGGAAACCCTTCGACGCCGTAAACCCTGTAAAGGGTTTGCAACCAAGCTCACCATTTAGGCTAGCTAGTTTTGCTGACCAAAACCTGTCGGCATTGGCTAAGGCTGAGAATGTGCGATTTTGGAAACGGGCGTCAGCAAGATGACGGTAGCTTGCCCTCGATGTAGCCGCGTTCTGTTTCCACCCGCTGCTAACTCCGCAATATTGGCTGGCAGGGTTAGATTTGTTTGGTGGCTTTCATAGCTTTCAGAAATGGCTGATAAAAAGCTTCGCGCAAGGGCTTGCCGATCTCTGACTTTTTGTAGAATTCGATCGCAAAATCATCGTCATAGTAACGGGAAATTTTGTTCTCCGAGGCGGTCTGCAGGATTTCATACATCCGCGAATCTTTGCCTTTGCAGATAATGATAGGGAGCGGCATGTCATTCCGTACGAAGCGCACGCCTACCACGGCGTTTGATCCCTCTATGATAATTGTTGCCTCCGCATCGTTATGCCTGCCGTCTTGGAGTAAACCTCTGCGCAGTTGTTGATACGCCCCCTTAATTTCTGGCGCACCTTCCTGCTCCTTCCTTTCACGCTTTGCCTCACTTTTCGACATGCGTTGCTGGCGTTTGAAAAGCCAGTGCTGAATCATGATGTCGAATATCCCGGCGGTAAGAAGTAGGGCAATCGCCAATATAAGAATAGGCTTTATCATGGATAAAAAGACTGGGCTAAAGCACGAAAGACCGCAAAAAGGAATATTGAATGGCGCCTTCATGCTTAACGCTAGGATCGCTATACACATAGCGCTGAACACGCCCACTTTAAGTATGAGCTTTACAAGATCGACTAGGCTTCGGAGGGCGAACATGTTTTTGATGCCCTCCACAGGATTAAGCTTATTGAAGTCGAGCTTCATTGGTTCCAGCGAGAACAAAAACCCTTTATTAACCAGAACATTTACAGAAATCACCACTAAGACATTTACTAGCAACAAACTGGCAAAAAACGGCCCCACACTGAATAACAGAGCTTGCAAGAACGACAGCGCACCCTGTTCTAAATCCAAAGCCTGATCGCCCGGTGACGCTTGTGTGGTGAGATTAAAACTTTGGCCGATTTTATGACCGCCTAACCACAGTAATAAAAGCGCGGCTGTTGTGCTTGCTCCCGCCACCATATCGGTGCTGCGAGCAACCTGCCCTTTTTTGCGTAGGTCCTTAAGCCTTTTTTGAGTGGGCGGGAGAGACTTTTCTTCGGAACTACTATTGCCGCTCATTTAAAAAACTCTTGAACGGTTGATAGTGTTGACTTGATTGGCTCTAAAGTATTTGGCAAATAATCGAGAACATACATTGTATATATCTGCAGCATGACGAAGAACGCTACGTTGGAAAATGACATTGAAAGGTCAAATACGTTGGTCTGCGGCGCAAATCTGGCGATCATCATCAGGATGAAAAACGCGATAAGAATAAAGATGATCAGTGGAGCCGCGAGTAAAAAAGCCGACTTCAAAACCGTATCCAACAAAGCAATAAGCTTGAAGCCAGCGGCGGCATCGAAGGGAGGTAACATTTGCATGACCGGCCAAATGTCATAAGAAGAATAAACTAGGCCAACAATAACAGTTAGCCCATCCATAACAACAAAATAGAGAATAATAAACAAAGATAGTAGAGTTCCGGTGATACTTGACTCGGTAGTCCCTTGCGGGTCTTGCATCTGAGCGTCGGGAGCTTGCCGGAGGAGATCGAGAATATTGCCAGCAGCTTCCGCAACCCAGAACGGAACGCTGATCACAAGCCCTATCAAAATGCCCAGAACAACCTCTTTCAGGCAAATGAAAAAGACTGAAACCGAAGACACTGGTTCCCTCGCGGCCGGGTCGCTTACGAGCGAGAGAACTATCGGGACACTGATTGCAATGGAGACGACTGTTCGTAGGAACTGCGGCAAGCCAAGCCGGGTCATCACCGGCAAAATCGAAAGTATCGCAAGCGGCCGAGGTAACGCCAAGGCAAGCGCCGTTAGATATAAAAATACAATATCGACAAACGGTTTTAGCTGCTCCAAGTTTTTAACTCTTCATGGGCGAACTTAACGGGTGAGATAAGCAAAGTCCTCAAATATACGTCGAGAATGCTCGATCAACGGCCGGGTGAGGGTAAAGCCGAAGATCGTTAACGTCAGACCTACAGTGATCAGCTTGACCGTGAGCGGCAGCGTCTGGTCTTGAATCTGAGTGGCAGCCTGAAGTATGGCGATTAACAGGCCCGAAATCATCGCAACAAGAAGCGGCGGCACGGCCACGATTGCCACAATCTGGAGCATAGTCTGAAAGTGCTGTATTATGGTGGCAGTTTCCATGCCGGCTTTCTCCTATTGCCCTAGGCCCGATCCCGATTTGATAGACTCAATCAAATCGGATCAACGGCTCTAGCTTTATAAATAGTGCCGCGCCCGTCCGAAAACCGCGAGATACTTTTCGGGAACGGCTCTAACCATAGCTAAGGACAAGCCCATGAAAGATCTTGGACCACCCTTCGATACTTACGAACAAAAACAGTTTGAATGGCACAGAGATCGTTAAAGGCGGCACCATCGACATGCCTAACGCCATCAGAATGGCCGATATGATTAAATCCACCGCGATAAACGGCAGGTAGATAAGAAAGCCGATCTCAAAAGCTCGTCTTAACTCCGAAATCACGAAAGATGGGATAAGGATGGCGAGATCGCTGGAAGTCACCGTCTGCCGCATCTCCTCCGGCCATACCCGTTGCGTAGCGGCATAAAAGAACTCCCGTTCGTTAGGGCGTGTGAACCGGATCAAAAACTCGCGCACTGGTTCGCGGGCGCGCCCGCTTAAGTCGATCCAGTCCTGGAATGTTTCGAATTTGGTGCTTGGGTCTTGCACTTGCTGAAAGACCTTTTGCATCACCGGCGCCGAAATAAATATGGTGAGGACGAGCGCGATCCCGTAAAGCACCAAATTCGGCGGCGTTTGCTGAATGCCCAGTGCGTTTCTTAACAGAAACATCACCACGGAAATTTTAATAAACGACGTCATCGTTACGACGATAAAAGTGATGGCGCCCATGCTGGCCACGATCATGATTATCGTGACGATGTTGGGCGAGAAATTATTCATCGCCAAACATCCTTGTTACACGGACGCCGAGGGTTTCATTAATTTCCACCAATTCCCCATGCCCGATGCGCCGCGCGCCAGCATAGATGTCCACCGCTGCGGGAGGGTGGCGCCCCAGATCGAAGACATGACCTGCCATAAGGCGGCGCAACTCGCCCACATTTATCTCCCGCCGCCCAACCTCGAACACAAGCTTGATTTGAATATCGTCGAACTCGGCGTCTGCTGTCTCTGCATCACGATCTATGTTCGAGGTCTCGGTCATGCTCCATACCTCTTTCTGCTGTGCGCTTAATTTAACGGGAGGGCCAAGAAGCGCCCAGGCTTTGCTCTCAAGCCGTGCTCGCGCGCCATATTGCTCGCCAAAAATCGCCATCGTCTCGGTAACGCCGGTCGCGCTGTCGGTCAAAATCACGTCGTTAACCCGAATGCTGCGCAGCATTCGAAGAGTAATGTGTGTGACGCCGACGCGAAACGCGGCGCGTGTTGGCACATTGGCGGCCGTGACCGGTTTATCGGCAAGGCCGGCGACACACTCGCTCAAAAGCGGCCCCAGACCAGGCGGTGCTTCGAGCGCAATGTGAAAAATTTGATCTTGGAGAACACACGTTCCGCCAATTATAAAGGCTAGTGGAGCTTTTATTTGCTTTAAAGCAACCCCCTCAATGCTTATGGTGGCGTTTAATGCTTGCTCAAGGATGTCAAGGGTTTCGTTCAACCGGTATTCAAGAAGAAGCGTTATTGTTTCTGGACGAAGCAGTTGATCGGGCGGCAAGCCAAACGAGTTTATAAGAAGGGAGATTAGCGCATTAGGAACGTAAAGTTGCGTTCGGATGCCGCCGATAAGAAGTATCAATCGTGTGTCGTTTTTATTTATGTCGCTAGCTGATAGAAAGTGCGGCGAAAAAGTTAAACTCAGATTTTGGGTGGCAAGCTCCCATGGTGCCCGTGTCCGGTACCAAGCTACCGACAGGTTCATATTTTCTAGGTGAAGTTTGGGAAAACTAGGAATTTGGATGCGCAAATCATGCGGGGTTTTAAATCCGGTATTTATCATGGGAGACGAAGGTGGTGTCCTCTGCGTCGCGTGGTAAGAGTGTGGCGGCATCGCCGTCATATATTGCCCCTTCCCTGACGCGCTTCTTCTTCAATAAGCAATTCTTCCAGAGACGCTTCTTCCAGCCCCGCCTTTTCCCACTCGCGCTCAATAAGGTGCGCGGTCTTTTGCTTGGCGCGAAACAAGGCTGCATGGCTGCGGCGGGCTTCGCTTAACGCAACATCGGCCTCTGTCGCTGCCAATCGCATTTGTGCACCCTTTTCGCGCAATTGCCCGACCTCGGCGCGTCCGCGCTCGATTGAGGCGCAAGCGCGGCCCAACTCATTCACGGAAAGCGCTTTACCGCTAACGCCGTTATAAAATTTTGCGTCTTCCGCCCCCAGCTTTGCGACTCGCAACCGAAGCTCAAGCCGCACCTCACGAACTGCGTCATAAGCGGAATTGCGCAGGCGATTGCGCTTCTCAAGCTCCATCCGTGCGTTTTTTTCGCGGTTTTCTCGCAGCTTGGCTATCGCACTTAACCCGTGGGAGATCATTCAGCTAAACTCTGAACAAGAGCGACTGAGTCTTCCAGGCGCGCGCGCTCATGGAAAGGTTGGCGCAAAAAGCTTGCGATAGCGCCGTGTTTCCGCACCGCCTCGTCAGCCAGCTCATCATTGCCGGGTTTGTATTCGCCAACCTGGATAAGGAACTCCACTTCCGCATATTTCGACAAAAGTCGCCGTATCTTCTGTGCGGCGGCGTTATGTTCGGTGGCGACCACATCGATCATGACGCGGCTTAAACTGGCGTTGACGTCGATGGCGGGAAAATGCCCAGACTGCGCCAATTTTGACGTTAACACTATATGCCCATCCAGAAGACTGCGCGTTTCCTCGGAAATCGGATCGGTGGCGGCGTCGCCCTCCGACAAAACCGTAAAAAGCGCCGTGATTGATCCATTTTGAGCCATGCCCGCCCGCTCGAACAGCATTGGCAAACTGGTGAAAACCGAGGGTGGAAAACCGCGCCGTGTCGGGGGCTCGCCTGCCGCCAGGCCGATCTCGCGGATGGCCCGCGCCAATCGGGTTACGCTATCCACCACCAGCAGCACTTTTGAACCTCGATCGCGAAAGTACTCAGCGATGGTCATGGCGGTCTGCGCGGCTTTGAGCCGTTCCACCGAGGAGCGGTCGGACGTCGCCACCACAATTACGGCGCGCGCCCTGCTTTCGGCCGTTAGATGGCGCTCAAGAAATTCCCTTACCTCTCGTCCGCGCTCGCCCACCAGGGCAAGCACGCGGACATCCGCTTCCGCCGTTTGGAGAATTTGAGCTAATAATAGTGATTTTCCCGCGCCCGGTGGACCATAAATGCCAACTCGCTGGCCCTCGCCGCACGTTAAAAGTCCGTCGATAGCGCGCACGCCAAGACTGAAACGCCGTTTTATGACATGGCGTGACAGAGCGGGCGGCGCAGCTCTGTGCAGCGACCGCATCTCCATCGTGGGAAGATCGCCCTTTTCATCGGAATCCAGCGCGCGCCCGTAGCCGTCCAGCACACGTCCGAGCAAAGCATCCCCAACGGCGACTTCTAGCGAGCGGCCGGTTGCAGTTACTTCAGTTAATGTTGAGAGGCCAGCAATCGTATGCAGTGGGCTAAGCATGGCAACCGTGTCATCAAACCCCACAATCTCGGCGTAAGTGACAATCCCACTATCAACATCCCGCAATGCGCATATTTCACCCAGACGCGCATTTGGCACCGACGCGTATATCAGGGTTCCAATCACCCGCTTAATACGCCCCTTCACCTGTCGCGTATGGGTCGCCAGGGCTGCGCGAAGAAGGTTCGGTGCAAACCCCGCCGGGGCGTCGCCGTTAAAATTCATTCGGGAGCCCCGGCGAGAACTCCGGTTGCTCGAAACGAGTATTCTTGCGTACAGTGTTTGTGCAGACTTTCTGACAGGATCGTCAACTGCGTGTCTATGGAAAGATCGATGCTGCCAAACTCGGTGATAAGAATACAGCTTTTTGCGGTGAGAGTAGTGTCTTCACGTAGAATAACGCGGGGGGTAACGCCGGGCTGAAGCATCGGTTTAAGTTTCACCCTCACCGCCTCAATCACATCGGGAGCAACTTTCAACACAAGTTCAGGCCCAAGATTTATAGTCTTCAAGGCCCGTTGCACGGCAGCCGAGACGGCATCGCTCGCATCTAAACCGTCAAGCACTTCCTTCAAAACCTGAATTGTAAGATCCGCTAAGGTCGTTTGAAGGTGGGAATGATAGCGCTCGACCCCTGCCTGGGTCTGAACAAGCAAATCGATTATGTCTTTGGCGCCGCGTTGCAGTCCGATGGCATACCCCTCGTTCATCTCATTTTTAATGCGGTCATCTGCGCGTTGCCTCGCCTCCTGATAAACCTCCTTGGCTGCATTGAGGTAAGTTTTACCCTCTGACCAGATTGGAACATCCTCAGCGCGAATGACTTGGCCCGCCGGTCTGAATTTAAACGGGCGCCCCGAAGCCTGCGCGGCCGGCGGCTTTATGGGCACGCGATCATGCGGCATGGTTCGTCAGTTCCTTGCCGACAGCGCTGATAATGCTTGGCCCATGCCGTAAAAAATTCGGAGGGATTGAAGTTGCAAAAAAAGGTGTTGGAAATTTCAACAAAATGCGCGCGCTGATTGATTTCGGCAGCATCGCCAGCCACGCTCTGAAGCATAAAACGCCATCGCGTTCCAAACATGCCTCGGATGGCCTTTCTAAGTCTGTCTCGGGATTATCAGGCGCCGGGAAAATAGCGGCTTGGGAAATTGCAATCTGATAACCCGATTCACCGATAGCGCGGTGAATTTCAACCAAATCGACTTTGGTGATAAGCCGCATAAGTGATCGTCCATGCCACACTGCGCCTGCGATTTTAATAAGCTGTACAAGATGGGCGTGGCTAAGGATCGCGATTGATACGTCAGCGCCCTCCAACTGCGGCCTGTATGGCTCCAGGCAATAGCGTTTATGGATCAGCGACGATAGCCGATGCTGAAGCCGAGGGCAGTCATTCATTGATTTGGTGATATCGTCTGGCAGCTCCGACATCCATTCCGACTGCCGGTCGGGGTGGATGTACAGACTGGGCAAATCGCTGAACACGGGTATGACATCGTTGACGTTCTGGATATGGCGCAAGACTTGCTCCCGTGAAAGTTAGATTTGAGACGCCTTCGCTGGAATCGGCGAAACCTCAGACTTTGCGTGTTCAATACGGCGCTGGAAAAGTCGTTGAGCGTCCATCGGCAAACTTGCTGGATTTCGCCGCCAGGCTATCAAGGTGATGATAGCTACGACCCAGCCCAGAATACCGCCGATTTGCAGGACCCATGCGGGGATACGGCCGGTTGCAAATAATTCGCGTTTTTGCGCTTCCCCTGCAGCACCGGCAATCTGCACCGGACGTTCACTAGGTACGAAAACGACAGAAACTTTGTCATAGGTCAGGCCTTCGATACTATTTTTCACCAGTGTTTTAATCTGCGGCAGCAAAAGCGCGACCTGAACATCCGTGTAGTGCTTGATAAAAACAGACGCTGAGGACGGCTTATCCTCTTCGCGCAGCGGGTCATTTTTCGGTAGCACAAGGTGGACCCGTGCAGCCGTCACTCCATCGATTTCACTCAGCGTTTTAGAAAGTTCCTGGCTTTGTGCGTAGATAAAGCGGGCGCGCTCCTCCACCGGGGATGAAACAAGCTTGTTGTCTGCAAAGACATCGCCCATGGTCACAAACCTTGGCCGCGGAAGGCCAGCGTTGCTTACGATTGTGACGGCGTCGGAGAATGAGGATTCGTCTACCTGAACCATGCTTGTACCGTCTTTCGCGGAGACGCGGTTTGCGGCCAATCCGTTTTTAACGAGAACAGCAATCATTTCGTTTGCTTCGGTCTCGGAAAGCTTGGTGTAAAGATCGATTTTACAGCCTGTAAGCGTAACCATTACAGCCGATATGACGCATAAACGCTGAAGCAAGTTTATTTTACGACGCTGTACGGTCATAATACACCCATCCTGTAACTTTATTTATTGTCCTTTCATTAGGTCATTGAAAGTTTTGGATGTTCTAGTGGAAACAGCAGAAATAAACTCGGACTCTATCGCAAATCTAAAAGTATCTTTCATATATTGAATAGCTTGATTTGTACCAAGATCTCTAATAACTCCGTCATCCTTTACATCTGTTGTAGCGGAGGCTTTTTGATCAGGGGCTTTATCTATGCTTGCAATATCGCCCATACCTTTAAGGTCGAATTGTTTTGCACGATTGCTAAAACTCTCTAGATAAGTAAGGGTGTTGGTCCCAATCGTACTGCCTTTATCCTCAGGATAGAGATTTAATTCTGTTGCGCCGGTAGTATTATACGCTCGCACTTCGGTAGCGCCTAGAGGCGCCTGAAGATCCATGGCAGATAGCTCGGAAGCTTTTGAAACGCTGATCTCAAAGTTATTCGCGAGTTTGGCCTCGTGTGCCGCTTCTATGGATTGCTGGATGGCGATCAGATTAGATTTGGCTGGGTCCTGAACGGATTCGAGCGCTCCAACGATTGCTTCGATTCCCATATTTCCCCCTACAGTCGCTAATGCGGACTGAACATAAACGTACTCGAGCGGCATGTCCTCACCCGACACATTACCGTTTTAAAAGAGTACGATTTGAGGCACCGGGATCAAATGAAATTTCAGGAAAGGAGATAACCTCAAGTTATATATGAGCTAAAGCTCTATATCCTGAAATAATGGGTATGGTTGCGTATTTTTATATGTTCAACTTAAAAATGTATTGCAATAGCAAAAATGTCAGTGCTTTACTTTGTTGAAGCGAGTTAACAGGAATATTTGGTTTGCATGCAAAATAAAAGCCGTAAATTGAAGTCGGCGTGCGTTGTGCTGGCCACCATTGCAGGAGGGCACTCTGTGACTTCAGCAGAGCTTGTTCTTCCAGCCGAGATATATCCCTATAGTGTAGTTTTGCAAGATTTACCTGTTGTACTTCGTGAATTTGGGCAAAACATAGGCATAAGAGTTGAAATTAGTGCAACTGTAAAAGGCTCGGTGAGAGGCCGTCTGCCTCGTCTTCCGGCAAAAGAGTTTCTTGATTACCTCTGCCATGTCTATGGGCTGGAATCGTACTTTGACGGTTATACACTCTACATTTCATCTTCGAGTGAAGGTGCAACGCGAGTTTTCCCATTGGGTAAGTTCAGATCGGATCAACTCACGGAAAATCTTCTGAAAATGTCAATCACCGACTCGCGATTCCCGTTGCGATTCGGTCCAGATGGTAGGTCGGCGATCGTTTCCGGTCCGCCGCGGTATATCGCGCTAGTTGAACAAACTCTCGCGTCACTCACTCGCCCCGAAAGCATACCCTTACTTCCGGTTGAACAACCTAAAAAAATCGTCATCTACCGGGGCGCTAACATGTCAGTTGTCGAGTTTGGATCAGGCGACAAAACGAACTAGCCCGGCTGTGCCGCGCATTCGAAGTGTCGTTAACCGCGGTGGTATTGGGTAATATGTCTAACAAAGGCGAGCCAATCGTTCAAATCCGTGTCGTGTCCGGCAGGCATGCCGGAGCAAAGCAGCTATTATCCGCCGGTGCGTTAACAATTGGCAGTTCGATGGATGCGGATGTGGTTTTGACAGACCCATCTGTTGAAGCGATACATGCTCAAATCACATTATCAGCTCTCAAAATACGAGTCCAAGCTGCCGGAAACCCGATATCACTAGGAACACAACATCTTACAACAAGCGGTAAAGCCGAGTCTCGATATCCCGCCCGGCTTGTGCTCGGTGATATTGAGTTGGAGCTAACCGGACTTCAGGAAACGCAATCATTGGATTGGTTTTCTTCACTATTGAGCCGTTTCTCCAAATCACAGTTGTGGGGCGGAGCTTTTGCGGCTTCGTTTGCGGTTGCGCTCTTTGTAACTTTCATTCGCGCCAAAGATGACACAATAGCTGCGCTCCCCGTTGTCAATGCCGAAGCTTTTGAACAAGCGAAAAAAGCTGAGCGATCCGCCGCCCAAAATGTATCGACTCGACTAGCGCATTCCGCTGCTGAGGCGCTTCGAGAGCGTTTATTGGCCCTAACTCTAGACTCGGTTGTCGTAACGGTTGAGTCGGGGATGGTCATCGCTAAAGGCACAATCATCTCTTCGAGCCGCGAAGATTGGAACGCTACTCAGGTGTGGTTCGATCAGAGCTTTGGTCAGAAAACGGTTTTACAGTCTCAAGTCGCCGAAACGGAAGTGAATGCCGCAAAGTCGCCAATTAGTATTCAGTCCATCTGGGCTGGAAAAATCCCCTACCTGATCGACGGGAGCGGAGAAAAATTATTTGAAGGGGCGATACTGAAGGACGGCTGGGTCATAGAGAAAATCGAAGAAGGTAAAGTGCGACTTCGGCGCAACCAGGAATTACTATCACTCAAAGTCTAAAACGTCAAAACCTGGAATTATCTTTACTGCTGAGGTGATCCCGCGTAGAGGAGGACAATGCATGAACAGTATTACCATGCTAAACACGTTCTTAAGAGTTGTGGGCGGCAGGCAAGATCTTATTGTAATTTTGTTCATCATTGTAGGCATTGGCGCGATGATTTTGCCAATAACGCCCGGCATGGCTGACATTCTCATAGCAGTGAACATAAGCGTTTCCGCACTGCTTCTTATGGTTGCGTTTTACATACGTTCTCCTGCTGAATTTTCATCTCTTCCATCCGTCATTCTCATTAGCACCGTATTTCGTCTCTCGATTTCGATTGCGTCGACTCGCTTGATTTTAATCGAGGCCGACGGAGGCCAGATTGTACAAACCTTTGGTGATTTCGTTATTGGGGGAAACGCGGCGGTTGGTCTGGTGGTTTTCTTCATTATAACGATTGTGCAGTTTTTGGTTATTACGAAGGGCTCGGAACGCGTCGCGGAGGTAGCCGCCCGTTTTAGTCTCGATGGCTTGCCAGGCAAGCAGATGAGTATCGACAGTGACCTCCGAAATGGAGACACGGATCAAACGGAGGCTCGCCGTCGGCGTCAGCTTCTGGAGCGGGAAAGCCAGCTTTATGGCGCGATGGATGGCGCTATGAAATTTGTCAAGGGCGACGCGATTGCCAGCATCATCATTATCATAATCAATCTAGGAGGTGGCATCGCGGTCGGCATGTTACAGCGTGGGATGCCATTTGGCGAAGCTGTACAGGTTTTTTCCCTGCTCACCATTGGCGAAGGCCTGATCGCGCAAATTCCTTCTCTTTTTATCTCGCTAGCGGCGGGAACGATCGTTACCCGGGTGCATACAGGTACGGGACAAAACCTTGGCGCCGACATTGTCGCCCAGGTTGCAGGACGGCCAGAGGCTTTACGCCTTGCAGGTTTTGTCCTTATTGGATTAGCGATGGTGCCTGGTTTTCCCGCGCCCGTATTTCTCGTCTTGGGCGGACTTATCGGAGGCAGCGGCTTTTTTCTGCTTCGCCGCGATATAAAGAAGGCGGCTCATGATGCAAGCATGGTTTTTAGCAAGGCGATGTCCGCGGAAGTTGCCGCGCATCTGCCGTCGCCGACAGGTGCGCGTGTCAATGTTATCGTCAGCTCCGCCCTCTTCACGTACTTTGCCGACAAAAAGGTGGATCAGAAAATCCGCGCTATTGTTCATGCCGCTGCAGATGACCTTGGTTTCGCGACGCCAAGCATTGGCTATCGCATAGATGCTAGTTTTCCAGCTGCACGGTATATTGTTGAGCTCGACATGGTGCCCGAGATTGTGCGCGATGTGGAAATTAGCAAACTATATATCAAACGTAACGCCGCCAAGCTTCTGGGTGCTGCCAGCAACATTATTTCCGCTGATAGGCCAAAATCCGCGCATGAGTTTCTTGCAGTAGATGAGAGCGCGGTCGCCGAGTTACGAAACGCGGCCATCCGCACACGGGCGGTGCACGAACTCATCGAAACTGATGTAGCCAGTTTACTGCGGCAGAATGCGGCTCAGTTCGTCGGTTTTCAGGAAACCCGCCGCCTCCTCTTAGTGGCCGAGATCGAATCTAAGGATCTCGTTCGCGAAGCTCAACGGATTGCTCCAGTGCAGCGCATTGCAGACGTCCTAAGGCGTTTGCTGGAAGAGGGCATACCAATTCGCAACATGCGCCTTATCCTTGAAACCATCCTGGATTGGGCACCGCGGGAACAAGACACTGTAGCGCTAGCTGGCCATGTTAGAACGGCGTTAAGACGCCAGATCTGCTTTCAGTACGCAAATGAAAACCGATTGATTCCCGTTTTGATGATCGAGCGGGAACTTGAAGATAATCTACGGGAGGCTTACCGCCAGGCTCTTGGGCGGCAACAGCAAAGTATCGATCTAGAAACTGCGTCGGCCTTCATAGAAACGCTTACCCGTCAAACCGCCAACATTCAGGAACAAGAACTGACGAATGCTGTTATTATGGTTTCGCCAGATTTACGCCGACTGCTATGGATGGTCATAAGCCAAAGCGACCAGACTTATCCTGTGCTATCGCATAAAGATATCGTACCTGGTTTCTCCGTAAAAGTCCTTGTCACTATAGGACAGTCGCAGCAAGGTCAAACCCCGCTGGTGCAACTGTATACGCCTGAGCTAACAGACTAGTAAAACCCAATTGCTAAAGAACGAGGTGCGGCTGAGGAGAAGTTTGGCTTGGCTACTTCGCTGCTTCGCTATTCTGCTCAGCGTCTTCGCCATTGCGCGCATCACCTTCGACCTTGGCGGGCTTCGGGGGCGGTGGGTTCCGGTACTTAATGACTGCATCTGCGGCGCGCTCGCCATCGGAATAGCGTGTGCCGCGCCCGCGCCTAAGATCGTGCGGCCTATCCACCATTGCTTCGAGATTTGAACGGCTACTGCATCCAATCTCCGGATTAAAATCGTTATTATTATCGTCGTCCCATAACAGCGTTCCGATAAACCGGTCTGAAGCTGCGCAATCGGGCGAAGGGTAAGCGTATCTACCGATTGTGGGCTGGCTCATGTCTCCGGCATGGGCGTCGTTTAATGGGCTAAAAATAAACCCCGCCAGCAACACTATATGATGCGCTTTCGCTTTCATCGAACTCTCCTGTAAAGTGAACTAGACCCTAAGTCGCATGATTTACGAAGGCCAAGACCAGCAATCAGCGCGGTCTACTTAAACGATGCCCAATCCTCGATGCCTTCATACTTTGTTTCCGGCGGAGTGGGACGCCGTGCTAATCGGCCTCTTAGAATTCGATCAAGATCGTCGGGTGGAGCGACAGCGTCAGTCGGAAGCTTGAATGCCTCGGGATTAGCGTTTGGCCTCACGATGTAGGGAGTTACGATAATTACAAGTTCAGACTCATTTTTCTGAAAGCTGGTGGAACGGAATAGCGCCCCAACGACCGGTATGTCGCCCAGGCCTGCCAGTTTCTCTATCTCCGTGTTAAAGCGATTTTGCATCAGTCCTGCAATAACCAGGCTTTCCCCACTACCTAGCTGCACGGTTGTTTCAGCGCGGCGTGTGGAAATCGCAGGAATGCGAATGTTATTAAGGGTTACCGCGCCGATTGCTGAAATGTCGCTTACCTCTGGCTTGACGGACAGGTTTATGAGCCGATCGGTAAGCACGGTGGGTGTAAAGTCCAGGCTGACCCCAAACTTACGATATTCTACAGAAATATTGCCAGAATTCGATTGTACGACGGGAATTGGAAATTCGCCGCCCGCGACAAAGCTAGCTTTCTCGCCTGAAACCGCCGTCAGACTAGGCTCCGCTAGGATCGACACTAGCCCTTGGGATGCGAGCGCATCGATAAGCGCAGTGATGCTGGTTTTCTGACCAGCGCCGGGACTGCTCCCCGAAAGTCCGAATGTGAAAATACCGGATGATGACACCGCACCCCAGTTGATGCCCAGATCTTTGATGACACTCCGCGATATCTCGGCGATTCGCACACGCAACGAAACCTGCATCGATCCGCTCACTTTCAGATTCGTAATGACAGGAATTCCTTCACCTGCAAGCCGCGCGGCAATTGTCTTGACCTGCTGCGCAATATCGGCGCTTGGAACCACGCCGCTTAAAATCAAACCCTGAGGGCTTTCAACAATCGAAACGGGTATATCGCCAATTTCATATTTTAGGAAACGGCTGAGATCGCTCGCGTTGTAAGTCACTACAACATTAAAGGAATCGACCTTGGAGCCGTCGGCGGCAAGGGCGAAAAAGGTCGTGCGACCACTCTTTTTTCCGTAGATGAAAATTTTACCGGGCACGGGAAGTTGCACGTCCGCGATGCTTGGGTCCGCGATGAACATGGTTGCCGCAGGCCCAGCGAGCTGAATGAGTTCACCGCTGGACACGTAAACTTTGATTTCGCGTTGCCGTACGTTGGACCCTTGCGGCAGGTAAGAGTCCGCCGTGGATGAGGTGGTTAGATTGCGAAAAATTGTGGTGGTCGGACTGCGTTTGACGAAGCTCTCACCTGCAAAAACGCATGAAGTATTTATCAAGATCCAAGAAAACAGAAATACAGTAAAAGTCCTAAAAAAAAGAGCGTCACCAAGACCTTTGTCAATACTCCGATAGCGTAACGCTAAACTTTTCATAACATGTACTAGCCCCGTGGCAAGGATATCTCTCCCCAACTCTATGTGAGAAATTTTGTCATCGGTGTGACGTATGGCCAACAAATGTGCAGGAGAAGAGAAAAAAACGCCAACTATGGCATTCACGGAAAATTCGTTTAGGCGGATATGGCGTTAGAAATTTTTATACACGACAGGTTTTGGTCAGGAAAACGATTTAGTTTCGCATCGTGAAGGTTGGATACGAGAAGCGTATTCTATACCAACAGAACCTAAATCATTATGAGGTAACAAAATGCCGATTATGGCAATTCTCGGTATCATACAGCAGATAATGGCAATGGTCGCCAAGGCGCAGGAAGCCAATGAAGCTTCGCAACAGGCCCAGGAAGCCTCAGGCGAGGCGCAGAAATTTCAGGCATTGCTGGCAGGATCATCAACTCAAGAGCCGACAACCTAAAACTGCCTTAGTACGTGTTCGGGAAAGTTTTTCCTGATCTTCCTAAATAATCTTAGCGGTTCATTAAATGTTTACTCCTTGGTGAACCGCTCTTTTAAAATTTTGAGAATTGGTTTGGCCTTTTGTTCGGTAATGTGAGCTTGGATTTGTGAGCCTGTCTTGGAAATTTGGTCAGTATTAGGAAAGGCTGGAAAATGACGGTTACAGCGCCGGAACAAGGCTTTAGTGGAACGGGACGGATCTACGACGATCCTCACTTTGATGGCGCTCAGGGCCAGCGTTATGACATTCAAGGTGTTGCCGACAGCTTTTACAACCTGCTTACGGATACGTCGGCAAAGGTAAAGGTTAACGCTCAGTTTCAACAGTATGGAAACAGCAAAACTGCTACGGTTGTTGGTCAACTCGGTATAACCTTGGGTAATGATAAAATCATAATCAATCAAGGTGACCTAAGCATTAACGGGCAGAGCATTACCACCGATGGATCGTATCTTGGTGGTAAAGTTGTCCGTAGTGGCGATACTATTACGATAACTACTCCGCAATACGCAGTGCTAGTCGAGGATAGAGGTGTTTATCTTAACACGACTATCACCGCAACCAACGCAATGACAAACTATGACGCCGCGAACGACACTGAAACTGATCGCGAAGCGCTGGGCTTGTGGGGCCAAAGTATGGTTACTGGAGCTGGCGAAGAGATCGATACCAACTATTACGATTTCCAGGTCAACGACCTGTTCAACGACAGGGTTTTTACCGGCATTAGTGATTTCGACAACATCAATACGAACCTTGTCGCACCTACTCTTGGCCGGGGTGCAAGCACTCAGGACAGTCTGAATTTCTCTATAGCGATGTTTGAATATTCAATCGCTACTGGCGGAGCCGTAAACGGCATAGCGACTGTTGGCAAAACTCTGCAAAAGTCTGTCGAAAGCAAGCCACAGTAGCAATGGAAAAACAAACAAAAGGCTGCAAACTTGTGGTCTTTTGTTTCGTTGCAAACGAAAGTATACTTCGCCCTATCAACCAGTCACATGCATTGTGTGCGAGTAATATAATTTAGGTGCCCAGTTCCTTTGCTACCGCCGCTCCAGCACGTTCCATGTAACCGCGAAAGCGCTTTATCTGAACCGAGCTTAAATTATGACTGGCGACAAGGCCGCGAACAAAAAATACTACGTCGGGATTGAACGGCACAATTTTGCAAGCAAGCCTTTTGGCTGTTAAGGCCGAGTATTGATCAACAACCGCTACGCCTGCTCCCCGAGACACCAGCGACGCGGCGATCTCGTAGGTTTTGACCTTAACCTGCGGAATAAGGTTAACGCACGCATCTTTGCAGGCCGCTTGAAAAATCAAATCCATCGGATCGCCAGTTTGCAGTCCTACAAAAGGCAAGTGAACCAAATCTTCAAACTCTACAAACGCCGGTAGCGGCTGAGCGCAATCGGGAGGAAAAATAGCGAAGAACCGCGCTTCACACATATTGAACTGAAATAGGCCAGGATGCTCTGGTGGTTCAAATGCAAATCCGACATCCACGCTGCGGTTTAATACGGCGCTGCAAATGTCGTTTGTTGCAAATGTTTCGATTTCGCATATTGCATGCGGGTGTTCGAGTCGAAACTGAGAAATAGCAAGCGGTAAAATATCGATACTTAAAGCGGAAGCCGCCGCTATGCGCAGCCGGTCGACCTCACCAGTCCTGATATTAGTCGCTAATTTTTGTATATTTTCAAGTCCCGCGAATAGCCTCTCGGCTTCCATGTAAATTGCCCGGCCTTCCGGGGTTGGATAAAGGCGCCCGCGCACCCGATCAAAAAGCTTGAACGCGAGCTGATCCTCTGCCCTCCTTAATGCTTTTGATATCGCAGGCTGCGACACATTCAGGATTTTGGATGCGCCGCTTACCGTTCCTGTACGCATTATTGCGTGTAAGACTTCTATGTGGCGGATATGCATGCACAACACCGTCGGCTGAATTGCCTGTTAGAAATCATATTAGAATCAATGCCGATTTTAGCGTTTGGTGGCCGTTGACAAAACCTCCTACTTTAGCAGGGCTTGGTGCTTGGAAGTCAGTTGCCGTTTCTCCTACTAAAGTGGGGGGCCAAGTATGTTGGTTTGAAGGCCAGCTATGAGCCAATGGGTAACAACATATAATAGTAGTAATTTTGCACCACATAGACTTTATTTCAGGAAGAAAGTTTGCTTTTTTTGTCTTAACATGGTTCGATATAAATGTTTTAAGTTTTCGCCGACAAGGACGGATGTAAATGCAGTTATTGATGTTGGATCCCGCTGCAAGCCAACGTCAGCCTTGGATTTCGGCTCTTCGATCCAGCGGTTTCAATTTGGATTTGTTTGAGTTTTTGGAGGACGGCAAGGAAGCCGTTCAACATATTCAGTATCAAGTTATGCTGGTTGATTCCCGGCTGCCCGATGGGGATTGCATAAATTGGCTCCGGGAGCGACGCTCCACTGATATTTCTACACCATTTGTTGTTGTGACCGCTGCTCAGGATGTAGAAAGCCGCATAAGGGCTTTTGAGTTTGGAGCAGATGACTGCGTCACGGATCTATTGGACGCACGGGAGCTTGTCGCCAAAGTTCGGGCTATTCTGAGGCGACAACCGATCTCGCGGGAGTCGCTTCTGCACTCTGGAAATGTCTGTCTGGATATTATCGGTCGGGAGGTTCGAATTTGCGGTCATCTATTAACGATACCACGCCGAGAGCTAGGCATTTTGGAGCACTTAATGCTGTCCTTCAACCGTTTGGTGACGCGGGAGTATCTTGAAGGTAGCGCATACGGCGCATCACGCGAAGTCTGTCCAAATTCGATTGAGGTGCGAATTAGCCGTCTTCGCCGAAGTCTCTCTCAAGCTGGGGCGGACGTTGAGATAAAGACATTGCGCGGTATCGGCTATCGGCTGCAAATGTGTGGTGAATAAAACAGACTTTAGTGTAATCAGCCTGATTTATCGATCAAGCTGTTGAAGTTAATACCGTGGTATGATAATTGTATACTCGTGTTATCGGGATTTTAACATAATGACAAATGCATCTTTAGGAGCGACCGCTACTGAATCCCTCGCTGTGTCTCAAGCGCGCGCTGAGCATGCTGGAGGATGTCGGGATGAGGCTGCGTTTCAGTCGATCTTGGATCAGTCTGATATGATAAACCAGTCTGCCTTAGGCGGCAGCAATGGTAATGCATCACATCGGGGAAGTTTTGACATCGATACTTTAGCCCTAAGCGCCGCTGATGATTCCTGGGTTAATGTAGTTGCAAAAGTTGAGCAACTTCAGCGTGAGAACCTTCCTCAAGAGAAGCGTGAATTGCTAATTCTTGAGATTGCAGAAAACTGGCGGACTTTTCAGGCCCAAAGTGGTTCTTTGGCCAGTCAGCTTGAGATTTATAAACCCGCAACCTAACATATTAATTTCGCACAGATATAACATTAACTACGCAGGCGGGTTCCGGACGAGGATAAATGTGCGATATTGGCCAAATATAAAAATTGAATCAATTCTGCTTGATTTTACATTTAGCACTTTGATTTACGGACACCAGCTTGGCTAACGCCGATCGCGGCTAGACGCTAGATATTGAAAAATGCGCAGGCCATTTTGTTATTACAATTTTAAAATGCAGACAGGTTTTAGTCAGCTAAACGCGCTAAATTTGGATTGTCGAGGTCAGCCATATAGGTGGTGAAAATGCTAGAGGCACTAAGCGGAATATTCGGCGGAGGACCTTCGCAAGAGGAAGCTATAGAGGACACCATTGAGAAGTTTCAGGTGTCAATGACGCAAGGCTTTTTTAACTCGTTCCGGGCTCAGCTAGATGAAGCCTATAAGGACGAGGACGAAGGTTAGACGAACCTTAAATTATCTTGGCTGACGTGAACAAGGAGAGTGACATGTCTGAATTAAGCAACATAAACACGAATTTCACTGCACCAACGCTTGCCAAAGGTGCGTCCACGCAGGATAGCTTGAATTTTTCGATAGCAATGTTCGAATATTCAATTCAGGTTGGCGCCGCCGTTAACGGTATCGCGACAATTGGCAAAACCCAGCAGAAAGCAGTCGAAAGCAAGCCGCAGTAGTCTAAGGTTAGGATTTTTAATTTTTATTGGAGGCCGCTTTATGCGGCCTTCATTTTAGGTATTTATAAGCATTAAATTGACGCAAGCGCGCTTCAGCATAACAAACGAAATTTTCTTTTACTTACCATATTTTGTGGCGACACGGGCGGAAGTGTGCTGGTTATTGAAGCACTTCTCTAAGAGGTTGCAATCCTTAAATGGGGAACAGGCTGAAGTATATTAGCTTATGGCGATTTCGTTTGTTGCTAGGATGTTCTCCTTGGCGCCGCCAGCGCCCGGAAGCGTCGGCCGCCAGCGGGAATTTCGAAGGCACCGGTTTCCCCGCCATCGACGCCGCCGAATAGGGCGGACATTGGCTTGGGACAGGGTCAGTTTGTTGCACGGGATAGCTTGTGAAGGATTGAGCGTCAGTTTCGAGGGGGACATTTGGGTGATCTCCGCGACGGGCCGGAGGAGCCACTCTCCTCTCGCCTCCAACCGTCACAAACCCAAAAACCCTTTATCACTTTCAGACGCTTGCCCCACAATAAAGGCGTGAAATCCAGCACGGCGGCGAGGAGCGCGACCACGCCGTTCACCGCAAAATACTTCGGAAACATGTTGCAAAGGAACTGCCCCCGCTTGGCTGATCTAGAACCTGGAAAACCGCCGGAGCGATCACCGCGGAAAAGAATAACATCGCGCCAAGGAAGCGAAGGCGAGAAGCGCAGAGAATTCGGGCATAACTTACTCTTTAACTATGAAAGGATTTAGCCGTAGCCGATTGGCCTTGAATGCTGGCTTACACGTCAAACGCTACGAGAGGTTCGCGCGGATGATTGGATCCCGATAATCTGCCGCTCAATAAGATTGCGCCCTTCCTTTGCGGGGGGCAGTCACCTAGGTTCACTTTAAGAATATTTGTATGATCGCTCAGGTAATAAGGAAATACGGAAAGTGCGCTCAGTGGTTCTCTACGGTATCGCTGCTATCGTCATCGCCGCAGTCGCGGCTATCGGTTTCTGGACCTATGTGATGAGCAATGTCGAACAGCCAGGTTATCGCATCATGGTTGCCGACGGCGCAATTGAGCTGCGAGACTATCCGCCATCAATTGTAGCCGAAGTAACCAGGCGTGGGTCGCGCCAAGAGGCGGTTAGCGCCGGGTTCGGGCCCCTAGCGGGCTACATCTTCGCCAAGGAGCGCTTGGGCGACAAAATTGCAATGACGGCCCCTGTCACGCAACGACGGGAGAAGATCGCGATGACCGCGCCTGTCACGCAGTCCGTGAGCGAAAGCGGCGACAACGCCTGGACGGTGCGTTTCATCATGCCCGCGAAATACACCCTTGAAACGCTCCCGAAGCCTGCAAACGCCGATGTGCGGATCATCGCCGTGCCCGAGGCGCGCCGCGCCGCGATCCGTTTTTCCGGCTATGCCACAGATGCGTCCATCGCCGAACAACAAGCCTTGCTGCTCGGCTGGCTTCAGTCCCGCAAGTTGAAGCCCGTGGGATCGCCGACCTACGCATACTACAACGACCCGTTCACGCCCGGCCCGTTGCGCCGAAATGAAGTTGTGTTCGACGTCGTTGATGAATGAAAAATCTTAATATGAGAGAGCTTTTACCAGTTTATTCGGCCTTACAAGCTTCAATGTCTGCCGGTTGTGGGCGCCCATCGGTAGCGGGCGGGCTGAACACGGCGAGATAAGCATCGCTGCCTTTGAGCGAATGGACGGCGATTTCGCGATAGCCGACAGCCGCAAGCTCGCATTTCAGGA
>Ga0163154_10000107_pt1 | contig 113751 bp, 95 predicted proteins | sample OliLakLV19MP9P1_FD_148649 | JGI IMG/M metagenome (GOLD analysis project Ga0163154, IMG submission 148649) | Freshwater microbial mat bacterial communities from Lake Vanda, McMurdo Dry Valleys, Antarctica - Oligotrophic Lake LV.19.MP9.P1 | ecosystem: Environmental > Aquatic > Freshwater > Lake... | reverse complement strand
GCCCGAAGGTGACCCCCTTCCAAAAGGTGTTACCTTTTCGGATGGAAACGCCGCCCAAAGGTGACCCCTTTCCAAAAGGTGTTACCTTTTCGGGTGGAAACGCCGCCCAAAGGTGACACCTTTCCAAAAGGTGTTACCTTTTCGGATGGAAACGCCGCCCAAAGGTGACACCTTTCCAAAAGGTGTTACCTTTTCGGATGGAAACGCCGCGCAAAATAAACAAAGTCGCGATGCTATACTCACCAGCAACAGGTTTTGCCTGTTTACGAATCAGGCGTTATCCAAAATTTGCCGCTGCGGTCGGTGTCCCTGGGAAAAAATGCACTTCGGGCATTGCTTGAATTGAAGGAATTGGAGGAGAAGGGAAAAATGATTGAAATAAGAAGCCCAAAAGATTTAATAAAATATGGAAACGACTAAAAAAGAAAAAACATTTGACGCAGTGCAGATGATGCGTGAAACCCGGGACAAAATTAGCGCTGAAACTCAAAATATGACCCTTGAGCAATTAAAAGAGTATATTAAAAACAAGCTTGCTCAACAAGACCATAAATTAATTGGGCAAAAGTGAAAAGTACTACACCTAACAGCGGTTCCTATGTAAAGCTTCCTACTCAGGATAAGATAATATGTTTATTTAATTTACTGCATATTTTTTATTTTTTTGACTCTAATCTAAGGCTCCTATAGGTAGCTGCCATTAATGACACTACCAACATTTGTGTGATAATAGAGACGTCAAATTTCAGCTTGCTCCTACCCTGCGTTGGGGAACCGCCTCCCTTAGCTATGGCTAAGGTCGCCCCGATCAAGTTCGGGGCCCGCCTCGGTTAGAATCAAAATGCCTTGCCAGGAGAAAGCGACACTTATTAATTCAGCGACCCTTACGACAATGTGCCCGCAAAAGATTGCCTATATTTAGATACTCTGTGTGGAAAAAATCCAGCGTCCGCAGTTTGCTCTGCATGGATTCCGTACCACAGGTTGATGACCATTTCACACATGCCCTTGATATGTGACTTCATTCTTCGAAGTTCTTTGGTAATATTGGTTCGCTGCCGCAACAGGCTGCGAAACTGCTCCTGTTCTTCAGTCGGTATATGGATGGCTCGGAGATTGTTTTTCTGCAATTGTTTACAAAGATTACGGCTATCAATCTTATCAGTCTTTTGATAATTTTGTTTATCCATCCTGGGGACATCAGCCGGATTGATGATCGTCACTTGCCATCCCAGACCAAGAAAATAACGTCCTGCACTGAATCCGCAACAACCCGCTTCATCTGTTATTGATACATCATGTCCAGGAAAATGAGCAATCACATAGTCGTACAATCCCTCGGGATCAGGCGGAGTGGAGAATGTTTTATGGTCAAACAATTCGGTTCTTATGGATACAGCCCAACTTTTTTTGTGTATGTCGATTCCAATGTATAAATTTGGGTCAACAACATTTTGTAAAGGCATAATCTTAGGTTTTAATTGTGATAAAATTTTGAGCTAAGATTATGCTTTTACATAAATGCTTGGCAGTGCGACATGAAGTTGCTTTATAGATTGTAAGATATTGATTATTAGTAAATTAAATTTATGAATACCTTTTCAGAGCAAAATTTTAAAGAAATTTGTCATCATTTAGCCGCGCAAGATGTTGACCTTCAAAAAATTATAACAAAGAATGGTATCCCTCCGATGTGGACGCGCGCACCTACCTTTGCGACACTCGTGCATATTATTTTGGAGCAACAAGTTTCGATAATGGCGGCGAAGGCGTGCTTTGAAAAACTGAAAGCGAGGATTGGCGAAGTGATACCCGAATACGTTTTGGCGTTGGATGATAATGAAATGAAGCAGTGCGGTTTCAGTCGTCAAAAAATGGGTTACGCAAGGCATTTGGCGAGCGAAATACGGAGGGGGTTATTTGATTTAGAAAACTTACAAAATATTGATGATGAACAAGTTAGAATAAAAATAAAACAATTAAAAGGTTTGGGTGATTGGTCAGCCGACATATTCTTGATGTTCGCTTTGCAACGTGCTGATATTTTTCCAATTGGCGATTTGGCTTTGGTCAACAGCATCAAACACTTAAAAAACTTACCAAAAGACACCCCGAAAGAAGCGATTTTAACCATCGGCGAATCGTGGCGACCGTATCGTTCAGTCGCCACGTTTTTGTGTTGGCATGACTACATTATTCGGCGAAAGATTTTGATTTGACATCACTCAGTATTATCCCGCTGTACATAATGTTCATTTTTAAGTTTACGACACGCTCCTTAGTACGTTGCTTTAAAAAATTCGTGTAAAATACTAAGGGAGTCTCCAAAGCACAAGTTGCCCTTGCGTGGGTTTTGAGTCAAAACGATGAAATTGTTGCTATACCAGGCACTAGAAAAATTAATCGCCTTGAAGAGAATTTGGGAGCATTTATTAACGCGTTGTGCGCAATGGTAAGATTCCGGGTTACGAACGGGGTTGTTGAAAACCGATCAGAGTCAGAATAAGGTTAAAAAATTAACAAAATAAAAAACACATGAAAAAAATTTCTTCAATTTTACTCGTATGTTCATTGATAATAATTAGTGCAACACAATATTCACAGGCACAGTGCCCGATAGGCTACTCACAAATCATCGTCAATATTATTCCCGATACCTACCCAAATGAAACAAGTTGGGATATAAAAGATACAGCAAACACCATTATTGCGAGCGGCACTACTAACAATGATACGATTTGCTATCCCACAAGTAACCTGCTTTATTTTACCATTTATGATTCCTATGGTGATGGAATTTGTTGCGGTGCGTTTGGGGATGGCTCTTACAATGTTTATCTAGATGGCAATTTAGTTGCATCCGGTGGTCAATTTACTTTTAGCGAAACAACTACTTTTAATTACCCACCAGGTGTAATCAGCGCAATCCTGATCAACGATTTTCAGCAGTTGATGGATCATTGCAATAACACAACCCTGCTTTCTGCGGCCCAAATCAATTCTTTAGCCGCTAATATTCATCAATACCATTTATTTATCGCTGATGATCTTCCAGTAATTACATCAGCCTTTGCCCTCATAAATTGTTATGAGGCCAATACAGGTCCTATTTTTCTAAATACCGCTACAACGGGTGGTTTCCCAAACTCGCCGGGAGCCCTTGATGGCTTTGAATATGACCGCGTAATTTTTTTAATTCAGCAGGAATTGTTCGATGTCCTGTATACCAAAAACAAAATAGCGCAATACAGCACCTTTTTACAAGGCAGGAAATATTTGACTTCCAATTATTTCCCCGGGACTTGTCCCTTACCCGTTGACTCCTCTCAGGTATACAATGCAACCGTTAATGCTTCGATGCCGACTGATTGGGGGAAGCCCACAGCATGGTCTACAACCCCTGCAAGAAGACCAACTGGTTATTACCTATCTCCTGGTTCGATTGGAAAAGTAACGGTGCCAAATGTAATGGTGAATGCAGGATATAAAATACTTGTAGGTGCGCACCCCCTCATGAATAGCACTGTACATACTACTGTTCAGAGATTTTTCGGAATATCTAATACTTACGACATCACAGATTCGGTAACGCTTATAGCAAATCCTTTCGGAGGAGGAATTTATATCATCACTCCCTACCCGGCTTCTGCTGGTTTGCAACAGATTGAATTAACCAACGTAGTTCCGGCACCGTTCTTTTCGGCAAAAAGTTTTGACCTTACCACCTTAGGTGAATGGCAAAATGTTCAGAGACTTAATCCGGCTCCCTGGGCTGATTTTGAATCTGAAAAATTCATGATGCAGGTGCCAACAAGTTTTATATACAACTATAACGACCCTGTAACACTTATGGCTGACTGGGATGCGCGCATGGATGTGGTTTCAAATTTATTAGGCTATCCTCTTGTTCGCAATAATCAAGTTCTTTATGTTATGTTGGACGTTCAAATTAAGCATGGCGCCTATGGCATTGGAAACCCGCAAATCAATAATCCCTACAGCCCATATGATGTTCAAAATGGAAACAGTCAACATTGGTTTTTAAAACCCGGAGCCGCCAATATGTGGGAATCTGAGTTCCACGAACTTGGTCACGCCCAAGCAATGGTAAAATTTCCGGGTGAAGAAGAAGCCATTGTGAATCTGCTTTCCGCAACAATCTTTAATGAATTATATGGTATTGACATCGACAGCGCATTTGGCTGGTCTTTTAATAATGAGTATTGGCGCAGCCGAGACCAGTCGGCCATAAACTGGATGGTTACGCATAATTTCCGCATCGGGAACCCCATGGACATTTCCAATACAACCTTAGATGAGGTTAGATACCAGCATCGGGGTTATGGTAAATATGTCGAAATTGCTGCACTATTTGGCTGGGAAGCACTTGAGAATTATTACCATCAGGTAAATCTCGATTACATCAATGGAGTTCCCCCGGGATCCCTGGGACAAATTGATGATCGCATACTGAAGTTATCAAAGGCAGCGGGTGTAGACTTACGTCCACTGATTCATTTCTGGGGCGTGCATCCGCAGGATTCAGCTGCACTTTCTCTGGCAATAAATAGCAATGATTTACAGCCTTCTCCTCTCATTTGTAATCGCCTGGTGCATTATCAATCTATTATTCCAATGGACAGCGCGCAGTTTAGCCAGCAAGCCCAGGTTTACTTTAATGGTTCTGTACCTCCTGGTGGTAATCCGGATTATGAAAATGGGTGGTATAACGTTTGGCTTCCCCTTTATAATAATTTACATGGAGACTCAGCGGTAGTCGCCCTGCAAAATATTATCGACACCTACTTCCCCAATGGCTGTACTACCGTCAACGTTCCTATAGAAATAAATGATGAAAATTACGTTTCCGTCTTTCCGAATCCGAACACTGGACAATTTACAATTTCACTTCCAGATGACAATGCAGAAATAATCGTTGCAGACCTACTTGGGCGACAAATACTTAAAACACAAGCAACACAAAAAACAACAAACTTGCAACTTGACAACAACGGAGTTTACATTATTTACGTTACGACAAAACGAGGAACAGCAACACGAAAAGTTATTGTAAATCGCTAAGAAATAGAATAGTAGACACAATAACGCGTTGTGCGTCATGCAGGGTAACATAAAAACATTGCGCATATCAAAATTTTAAAACAGTAAAAATTATAATTATGGCATTGAACAAAATATTACTTTTTAGCTTTTTGACAATTTTTACTTCCTGCACCGGACAAGAAAAAACAAACACACCTAAAGACCCAAATGCTACCAAAGCAAGTCCAACAGTAATAAGAAACTTTAAGGCAGTTGCTATGGCCCCCGATTTTGACACTACCTTAGTCAGTCAATATATCCGAAGTATTTTTCAGGACTCGAAAGGGAATTTATGGTTTGGTACCTTAGGCGAAGGCGTAGTGAGGTATGATGTAAAAACGTTGACCTACTTTTCCAACCCTGATGGTTTTAATAACAACACTGTTTATGCTATTAATGAAGATGTAAATGGTAATCTTTGGTTTGGGACTGACCAGGGCGTTTATAAATATGATGGAAATACCTTTAGAAATTATAATCAAAAAGATGGCTTGAGCCATATAGATATAAGTCGAAAAAGCATCCTTGTTGACAAATCGGGTACTATTTGGGTAGGCACACATGGCGGTGTTTTCCGATATGACCCATCTGCCGATAGTAAAGGAGGTCAAAGTTTTTCATTATTTAAACAGCTTCCTCCTATCAATGTTGCTGGCATCATGGAAGACAAAAGTGGAAACATTTGGTTTGCTTCTTCTGAAAATGGTGTCTTTCGCTATGATGGAAAAACAATTACCAATATTGCAGAAAAGGAAGGTTTGGGAGATAACTATGCGGGAGGCATGGCACAGGATAAAGCTGGAAATATGTGGTTTACTATGAAAAACGGCATTTGCAAATATGATGGAAAAACTTTAACAGAATACACCCCAAAAGACGGATTAGGTGGAACGGAATTTTGGGGCATATATATAGAACAGTCGGATATTATTTGGGTTACAGCCCGAGGCAGTACTACGAGATTTGACCCTACGGTTCCCTTACCAAATCCAAAAGCGTTTACTGTGTTTACATCTGCTAACGGTTTAACTTGTTGTGTTCAAAGTATGTATCAAGATAAGTCAGGAAATATGTGGTGGGGTGCAGGGCAAGGTCTTTTTCGGTTTAACGGCTTTCGGTTTTATCAAGTTATGAAGAATGGCCCTTGGTAGTATTAACAAAATTAGACGACACAATAGAATTGAAACAAAACACGCGGAAAATAGCACGAACGCACAACATCGGTTTGGCAATATGGCGGCTGAAGCGCTTCTATGAAACATTTTCCGCTGAAGCGGAACAGGTCGTGCAGGGTTCAAAATTAGGAATTCTAATGATAAAAATCCCCCACATCGCCAAGCCGTGTCCGTGTGCGACTAGAATCAAGCAAACCGCAAGGTTATCAAGAATGCTGTAAAAAAGCTGGAAGGCACCAAGAGAAGCCTATTCATGTGCGGGGTTCGAGCGAACAGAACGGCCGACAAAACTTGCCGATCAAAGTGAAGCGGAGGAACAAATGAGGCATGTTTGGAATCAACTGAACCACAGGCTACTAAAGTGGGTTAAATGGGAGAAGGGTTTGTACAAAAAGGCGGCGGTCGTCTGGCTAAAGCAACAGTACAAGGACAATCCCGGTTTATTCCACCACTGCAAATTGGTGCATCCGTAATTGCGATTTATAAACAAGAAGAGCCCCCGACAAATTGGGGCAGGCTGTGTGAAGGGAGACTTTCATGCACGGTTCCGTGAGAACGTGTGGGTGAGATTCCCGTGCGTGACTCGATTATCGGCAAGGCTAAAAACTGACAAGCCTTTAAATAATAGGTTGACTAAAAAATGAAACAAACAAAGCCACTGCTTAAAATAATCATACCAATCGTTGCAATAATCTGTGCAGTGGTATTCATACCCTGGGTTGTGGTAAGGGCGTGGTTAGCACCATTACCAAATACAGTTCAGGAGCAAGTAGATGATGCTTTAAAATATAATCTGGACGGCATTATTGTATATGTAGATCAAAAAGGTAAGCCACCAGCATTTTACATGGCTGGCTGGAAAGATAAAGAAAACAAAGTGCCGGCCGACCCACAAGCATTATTTAAGATTGCAAGTATCAGCAAGTTGTATATTGCTGTAGCTACCGCTAAAATAATTAATAGCCCAAAATTGTCGCTTAATGACACACTCGCTAACCTTTTGCCAGAACTTGTTGGAAGAATCGAAAATGCAGATAAGATTACCTTGAGAATGTTGCTACAACAACGTAGCGGTATTCCTGATTGGATTGATGACCCTAAATTTCCATGGGACAAGCCGCCAACGGATGTCAACAAGGTTTTGGAACTTATATTGGATAAACCCTCAGAATTTAAACCGGACAGTCGGTATCACTATTCCAACACAAATTATCTATTGATTGGTAAAATCCTTGATAAAACTTTAGGCTACAGCCATCAACAATATATCAAAACTGAAATTTTGACTCCTCTTGTGTTAACTCATACTTATGGATTACTGAGTGAGGTGGATTCTACCAAGATTGTGAGTGGGTATGACTCTCATTATGATAAGGATGTGAAGATGCTTGATTTTGTGTCCCCTGGTAGCTCGATGGTTGCTACAGCACAAGATGTGGGTATTTTCTTGAGGACATTGAATGATGGCTCCTTATTAAATAAAGACGAGCAGGCTATATATCCCTCTGTTTATAAGTATGAGCATACCGGCTTATTACCCGGATATCAGAGTATAGCCCGATATCATAAGGATATTGATGCAGTGGTGATTCAGTTTGTAAATACCAGTGGCGGAAATGCATGGGCCATATCGGAAATTGTATATGATAATATCGTGAAGATTCTGAGGAAATATGGTTCATAAAAATGTATATAGGGTCGCTGAATGAAAAAGTGACAGTTGTTTACGACACGTTCCTTAGCTGCTTTTACTTCAAAAGATCCTGCCGATAAATAGGATTTGCTAATACTCGACAGACAGAAATTGAAGAATTTTTTTATAAACTATCAGACGAATAGACTTGTTCTGCCATAAAGAACTGACAATCAGAAGTAGTAATATTAAAAAACCAATATCGGCAGTCCTGAAGTATGAAAGTTTACGACCTAAATATCGCTTTGTTGCAACCGGAAACGGTAACGGAGCTTTATTTGACGAAACGGAAATTTGACGAGTTCCCGGTGCGCATTTTGGGTATGAAAAACTTAGTGGTGCTGGATTTGTCGTCCTGCAAACTGGTTCAAATACCCGAAGAAATCGCTAATCTTGAAAAACTGCATACCCTCATCCTGAATGACAATGCGGTGCGGCGTTTGCCGAATTCCATAGCGCGCCTGCCTTTGCGCGTCGTATCGCTCGAAACCAATGCGTTAACTGCAATACCCGAAGTCCTGTTCCAATTGCCGCAACTGCGGGAATTATCCTTAGCCGGCAATTTTCTGCGGGAATTACCAGTACCGCTATTCGAGATGAAGTATTTGGAAAAACTGAACATTTCGGACAACCAGATAGCCGCACTCCCGGAAGACATCGGGAAACTGAAAGCGCTGCGCCAGTTGAAAACAGGAAACAACCCGTTGTCTAAATTGCCGCCCCAATTATTTCAATGCCGAAAATTAGAAGAACTGGCGTTAACCGGCAACCGCCTGACCAAAATTCCCGGCGCTATCGGGCAATTAACCCTGCTTGAAAACTTAGATTTGTCGAACAACGAACTGGCGGCTCTTCCGGTCGAAATCAGCTGTTGCCAACAGCTGCGCCGCCTGAACCTCAACCGCAACAAACTGACCAAACTCCCTGAATTCGACCGCCCTTTCAAATACCTGATTCAGTTCGACGCCGGGTATAACTTCCTGAACCGCCTGCCCGACTGGATACAGCAGTGTACGCGGGTAGAAAACATCAACCTTACCGGGAATCGCTTGCGCAGCTTACCGGGGTTCTTGAGTGCGTTGCCCCGGCTGACTAAACTCGATGCTGCCGGAAACATCCTCCGAAAATGGCCGGCGCTCCCGGATACCCTCACAACCCTGAATTTAAGCAACAACCCCATCGCATCAATCCCCAACGACATTGGGCACCTCACTAAGCTCGAAACCTTGCACCTTGATCAAACAAAACTGAGCAGATTGCCGGCTCAATTCAAATTTCTGCGGGCACTGGAAACGCTTTCCGCTAAGGACGTACTGTTGCAGGCACCACCCAAGAGCCTGTTTTACATGCATCATATCCAGCGCATGGACGGGTTATTGCCGCCAAAAGAAGCCGAGATCGTCAGATTATTGTGGAAAACAGTCCGGAAAATTCCTCAATCCGGGAAACTGCTTCCCCTCCTTTATCAGGTGGCAAAAGGACGCAAGGAAGTTTTGTCAAAAGTGAGCGTTCGCGCGTTGTTGCTGTTGCACCAACACGAAGACCTCGAATTCCTGATCCGGAATGAATTGTTTCGACGCAGCCGGGAGCAGCCGGAGCAGGCATTGCAGGCCGGCAAAGTATTGTACTGCGCCGGAGCAACGGCATTCGACCTTGCTACCCTGGCCGCACGGGTTGAAAAACAGGGGATCCGGTTGGTTAACCGGCCCGGCGTCGACACCACGCACGTCCTGCTGGGCAAACACCCCGAATTTTCTCCGGCACTGTCAAAACGCACCCTGATTTTTATCAACGAACTGGTGCTCTCGCAATTCCTTGACCATGCAGAACAACGTCCCTTAGCCCTCAACCCCACCCCTGAAGTGATTGCCAACCTGCGGCAGCTCTTGTTTCACAAAGAACCCACTAATATCGAAATTGCGCTCCGCATGATGGAAGCTGGCGGTGTTCCAAAAGCCTTACTGAATGAATTACTCGTACTCTGCTTTGCGCGACATGCAGGGCTGCCGGAAGCGCTCAGCAAAATGGCAGAAGGATTGCTGAAATTGAATGTAGGGGAAAAGGAGCAGCAGGGGCTTTTCGGGATGCGTGACGCAGCCATGCTTTTTGGAACGCCCGAATTAGGGCGTGAAAATGTCGGGATAGGAGGTCTGGATATTATGCTTGCCGGGAGTGCGTTCGACGCGGCAAGCATTGATGCCGGCTTTAAGGAATACCTAAACAACAGGTGATTACTTATTTTACCAAAACACACCCACTCCCCAGATACAAGCCCAACACAGCAAAAGTTCGCCTAAAAAGACCACGGCAATAAATTTCCAGAAATTCATGCGAATAACCCCGGCTACATAAGACGCCAGGTCGGTTGGCACCACCGGGAAAAATGCCCAAAAAAACAGGAACAGCATGCCGGAAGGTCTTTCTAACTGCTCCCGGATCTGTCCCATTTTTTTCGGGTATTTATTGGCAAAGTAATCGTTGAGCCCCAACCGGTCAGCAAAATAATAGATCATCGCCGAAGAGGCCAGGATGCCGGCCATAGAGATGAACAAAACCAAAAAAGGCTGGAGTGGGAAGATCAGCGCGCCTGCAAGTACCAGCGGCGTACTGGGCAACAGCGTAAACCCACGGATGACGGATAGCAGGGAATAAATTACAACAAGTTGCTCTTTATGCTTTAGCAGATAAGTTGCAAGGTATGATGCTGTAAAAACTTCGGGATACAGCAAATAGTACAGGCCGCAAAAGCCAATGATGGCAATCCAGGCAAGAAGAATACCCTTTCGGGCAACAGAAAGATAGCGGTTCATTCAGGAATTTTGTGAAACCAATCGGGCGGGCCATGGAGCATCATGACAGCCAAGTCGCGAAGCAAAAGTAAGCTTTACCTGCCTAAGGGTTCAAAAAAAAAACGGAGCCTCGTCTGGGAGGCTCCGTTTTAAAATGGAGGCGAATCTTTTTTGCCCGGAGTACAGGACTATATCTTATTGGTCTATTCCTTCACCACCAACTTCCCGCTTCCCAGCGCCCTTCCTCCCGCATCCAGCAGTCGCAATGCATACCAGCCCGACGGCAAAGGTTCGGTCAGCGACAGTCGCGTGCCGTCAAAGGCAATCCGGCGTATTTCGCGACCGTGCTGATCCGTGATGATGAGTATTTTGGTGCCCGCAAATGCATGCAACAACTCGAGTACGGCTGCGCCCGGCGTTGGATTGGGATAAATTTTCCAGCCCAAATCAGCGCCTGGATTGCTTACCCAGTTGATGATTTCGACGAAATTTTCACCGATGGTATGGAAAACCGTATTGGTCAGCACCGGCTCGTTGAAATCGAAATAGATGGCGGCGGTGTTTTCCACCCGCGTTTCCAGCGGGGTGTCTTCCCGTGAGCGGATGTAAAAATCTACAAATCCGTTCGAGCCTTCCTGGTTCGTGGTGCTGTCGGGCAGCAAAATGTTGTCGAACGTAAAGACCAACGTGCGTTCGCCCTGAATATTGAGGCGGTTGGCGTGGCTGGCGTTACCCCGGCGCAGGGTGGTCATATCTAACCACGGTGCCAATTCATCGCGAATAACCACGGTGAAGGCCGTATCGGTGCCGGTATTCTGGAAACGGATGCGGTAGTTGATTTCATCGCTGGCTTTCAGGTAGTGGTTTTCGCCATAACCGACGGGCAGCGCGCTTTTGTCGTTGGGGTCGTAAGAACCGATGTTTTCCAGACAAAAAATATCGGAAGCCGGGGTGGAGGTTTGCAGGGGGAACTGGTTCGTCCAGCCGGTACTAAAGGTTCCCTGATTGTTGAGGCCACACCCTTCCAAAGAAATGGTGGGGGAGAATTGGGCAAACGGATGCCCGCTTGCCTGTTCGAGGCTGAAGGTGTAAGTAGCTCCATTTGCCGGAAAGGCGAAAAAGGTTTCTTCACTGGCCGGGAGTTGCTCGATGCTGCCGGGGGTTTGCATGAGCATCACGGCGTCTTCAATGACGATGTATTGAACCGGCTCTGCCAGGTCGCCCGTACCACTGTTGAGTACCCGAAATCGCACTTCATCGCCGGCACATTCGCCGCTCAAAGCCAGGTTTGCACCCGACCAGTTGCCCGTGGGGGGCGTACACAGCAGATCCGGCGTAACGGTTACTTCCGAACAATGCGTCTGACCCAAAGCAGCATTACAACTGACCGTTACAAAGACCGCAAAGCTTCTGCACTCGCCGGGTTCAAGGTCAGATAAATTCCAGGTAATCACCTGGCCATTAATGCCCGATGGCTGCAATTGTGAACTTTGATAGGTCAGAAAACCATCCAAAGTCAGGGTCACCACCGGCACAAAAGCCGTTTCCGTTCCCTGGTTGCACACGTTGATGTAATAAACACTATTGAAACACCGGCGCAGCAGGGGTGAAGTCAAGGTAACGCTCAATTCCGGGCAGTTGACGATAACTTGTACCGGGATGTCCACCGTGGCGACTTGTCCGGCAGCGCTCAGATTCGCCCCGGCGATTGGCAGACAAACCTGCCAGGAAGAAGTTGGTCCGCTGGCGCTGATGCTGTAATTGCCCAAATGCAGCGAAAAACTATAGTTCCCGAGTGTGTCAGTAATCGCGTTGAAGGTATCGGTTGCACTGACGGCGGTGATGATCCAGCCGCTCAGGCCGTCTTCTGCGGAAGCTGCGACGCAATTTAGATCAATATCGTTCACCACCCGCCCGTTCAGGGTTGCACAGGATTGCGCTTCGGCGTCAATGAAGCGGGAAATATAAGATTCGCAAGGCAGCCCCGGGATGAACGTGCGCAACTGGTACACGCCGGTTTGGGTTGCGGTAATGGTCAACCCGATGATCGTGCTACCATCCGGAAGCGTCCATTCAAACTGGATGGGGCCAAAATAGGCGGGCGGAGTAATGCCACTTAGTTGGTAGGTATTGCAGCCGGTAAGTTGCACGTACATGTCGTCTATGATGATGTCGCCGTAAGATTGTACAAAAAGGCCGTACGAGGAAGAACAATCGGGAAAGTCCGAATTGGTCGCCGTCAGCGTGTACAAACCGGCGGCATTCACCACAGGGTTCAACTCCGTCGAGGTGTAACCATTCGGGCCGGTCCACAAATAACTAATGTTGGGGTCACTGGGGGTCACAAAGCCCTGAAGGGAGGTCGTGCCGGTTGTACAATTCAGGAAACCGGCTCCGGCGGAGGCGTCAACGACCAGGTTTAAGCCGACGTAAAAGGTTTGCGTTTGAACACAACCGTTGGCGTCCGTGACCTGCACTACGTATTCCCCGGTAGGAAGTCCAGCTAAAACTGGTTCTGCATTCGGGGTACCATTCAAGGCGTATAGATACGGCGGCGTGCCGCCTGAAGCGATCACGGAGATGACACCATCTGGGGTAGACTGGCAACTGGCGGGGGTTACATTGCTGCTGATGACAATAGGGGAAGCACCTTGCGTGATTACGGCACAGGCCGATTCTGCACATCCCCAGCTATCAGCGACAGTGACACAATAAGTGCCTGGCGGGGTGTTGCCAATGGTAGCGCCCGTAGCGCCGTTGCTCCATAGGTAAGTAAATGGGGGTGCCCCTCCGGTTGCGGTTACAGTCATGACTCCGCCAATAAATGAACAGGTGGGAGACTGTACACTGATGACGAGTACGATGGGAGGCAGTACAGTAACCACGGTAGTCGCTGTTGCTTCTTCGCCCAGCGCATCAATTACCGTCAACTGGTAGGTGGTGGTGGTGTTGACAAATACTTCCGGAGAAAGGCAGTCCGCGCAGGATAAATTGGAAGCAGGCGTCCAGGAGTAGCTATAGGGATCCGTGCCGCCTAAAACTTCAGGGAAAAGCTGAACAACTTGCCCGGGGCAAATGGTATAGCCGCTTGGAAGAGAGACCGAAAATTGTTGTGCCCCGACTTTGACCCAAAAGCCGGAGAGCAAAAAGAGCGCGCCTGTAACACACAGGCGGGAGATCATAGTATGCAATTGCATGGGATAAGTTTTTATGGTGAACGTAGGCATTGCTAAGAGCTTTATGATACAAACATCCGGTATGAATTCGATTCCGGCAAACCAAAATTTAAAGAGTTGTAGAATTCTAAACTTGCTTGCTACGATCCAATTTTTACTCAAATCGCTGTATGAATATGTTTTAAATCATTGATTTTTAATAAACATGTAAAAAATGGTATTTTGAAAAATTGATACAGTTTTTTACATTTGTAGAATTCAAGACACTTTGATGATGCAAAAAAACCTGCTCTTTGGACTGATTTCCACCCTCAAGCCATCGGAGGTGGCAGAAGCAGGGCGTTGGTTAGCGTCTCCGGCACACAACCTGCGGGAAGACGTACAGCGGCTTTTTATGGCGTTGACCGGGTCTGATACTTTACAGACAGGCGCATTCAACCGCAGGTATCTTTGGGAAAAGATGTTTCCCGAAACCCCTTTCAACGATCAGGAATTCCGGTTGCGTTGTAGTTACCTGCTGCGGCAGTTGGAAGACTGGATAGCCTGGAAACACTGGCAGGAAGAACAACTGTACCGAGCCAATTACACGTTAGCTGCTTATCGCGAACGCGGCTTGGAGCGCCATTTTCACAAACGACTTTCGTTTGCCCGGCAGCGTTTGGAACAGTCGCCCCTGCGTTCTCCCGATTATTACTTAGCGTTGTACGATTTCGAATCAGAGGTGTATCACCAGGATTCGGTCGGCGAGCGGCAGCGCCCCAAAAACCTGCAAGCTCAGGACGACGCCCTCACCTGCGCCATGATCAGCCTCAAGCTGCGACAGGCTTGTTTTGCCCAGGCGCACCGGCAGGTTTCCGAGACCGATTACCGGATCGCATTGATTGAAGAGGTACTGGTTTGGGCATCGCAATTGCCTTATGCTGAGGCACCGGCAGTGGCCGTTTACCGGGAAGCCTACCATACCCTCACCCGACCCGAAGACGATGCGTCCTTTATCCGTTTTCGCGAAGCCATGATCCGTTGTTTTTCCAATTTCCCTGCGGCTGAAATGCGCGACTTGCTCCTGCTGGCGCTCAATTCCTGCATCCGCCGCATCAATCAAGGGCAGCGGGCGTTTTTGCGCGAAGCCTTCACCATTTATAACCTGGGCTTGGAAAGCCAGTTGCTGCTCGAAGACGGCTGGATCACGCCCTACACCTACAACAACATTGTGGGCATCGCCATCCGCTTAGAGGAATTGGCCTGGGCGGATGATTTTGTGCAGCGCTATTGCCACCATTTGGAGCCGGAACACCGCGACCTGCATTTTGCGCTGAATGCCGCGCGGTTGGCTTACGCCAGAAAAGACTATCGGGCCGCTTTGCTGCACCTGCAAAGTGCCGATTACCGCGATTTTTTCCACAACATGATGGCTCGGGTGCTGCAAATAAAAATTTATTACGAAACAGGAGAAAATGAACTCTTAGCCACTCATCTCAAAAACACCCGGGCTTTTTTGCGCCGCCGCCGCACGCTGAGTTACCACGAAAAAAACTACCTCAACATCCTGCAATTGACCGAACAACTGCTGCGCCGCAATGCTTTTGACCGCACTACCGCCCAACGCCTGCGCGAGCGCATTATCGCTACCGACCCGCTCACGGAAAGAGAGTGGTTGCTGGCGCAATTGTAAGGATTAGTGATTATGTTTGCAGGTGAAGAACCAACACCTAAACACCATGCTATCTTCATTTTTTAGCTACAACCAGAATTTTGTCATGTTTGGCAACGAACATGTGACCGTGTTGATCCTCACGGTATTACTTGCTGTTTTTTTGCCGCTTTACGCAAAAAAATACCTGAGCGAGCACAAGCAAATTGCGCTGTCGCGTGCGATGGCTGTCCTTATTGCGTTTTCGGTCGTGTTTTACATCCTTGTTCGGGTGGCGCACGGCTACTTCGATCCGAAAACTGACCTGCCTTTTGATTTGTGCAACATTATTGGGCTGGCTTTGCCTTTCCTGATGTGGAAACCTTCCTACCGGGCGCACGAAATCCTGTATTTCTGGATCCTGGCGGGCACACTGCAAGGGGTGCTGACCCCACATTTGGTAGACAGCTTTCCCACGTTTACGTTTTTTAAATTCTGGATCACCCACAGTGGTTTGGTTATCTATACCATCTACATCTCCGTGGTTTTCCGGTTTTATCCCACCCGAAAAAGCATCCTGCGCGCCTTTGTGGCCATTCAGGCTTACGCCGTGATGATGTTTTTGGTCAACTTGCTCGTGGGTTCCAACTATGCGTACTTGCTGCACAAGCCGCCCACCGCTTCGCTGCTGGATTTGTTTGGCCCTTGGCCCTGGTATATTTTGGCGCTGGAGGCGCTGGCGCTGGTGATTTTTGGGCTGTGTTACCTGCCTTTTTGGCGGGCGGAACGGGCAGAGCCCGTTAAATAGGAGACACGAGGCCGACACCTCGCGTTAGCATCGGTCTTTATAGTCCGATAGCTGCGTTCATTTCGACCGCGCTCAATGACCGGTCGTTGAGCGATGTCGAAACGAACTCCCGTTTTTGTGGCCTTCGCATGCCTTGCTCTCGAACGCTAAAAGAACAGACACCGACTAAACGGACGGACACTATTTACCCATATCTGTCCGGAACCTCGCCAAAGTGAAGACGTTGCTGAGGGAATGCAGCACTGCAATCTGCGGAATCCCCGTCGTTCGTGTTCCCCGGGAAGGCATCAATGGGAGCACGAACTACGCGAACGACACAGACGACGCGGAGAGGAAAGCGCTGAGAACACAGCTTCCAGAACATTGGTGAACCGGATGGTCAATAGATATGATTTTTGAATCAAAAAAAAATGCCAAGCTATATACTGTATTTGTAACTATCCAGCCGCCCCTAAATACTTATGATTTCCGACCTCTCCGAGGTCGGGAAAACATTGAAATGCTACATTTCTACAAACCTCTGACCTCTCCGAGGTCGTATGGCAAAAAGCATTTCAAAGCGGCTGGATAGCTAATATTTTTTTTCACCCCTGTCCTTTCTATTTTTATGTTTCCGAAAACGGTCGCGAAACCCGGGTCAAACAAGGATGACGCGCTGTGTAGCCGCTGATTTCAGGAATACTAAAAATTGCGAAGGGCATCAAAACCATTTTTAATGCCACTAAACCATTATGGGGTTCTCAAGGGAATTCCAACCCATTTCCGCAACAGTTGGACTTCCAACAACCACTACCAAGTCCGGATTGACACCGGGAACGATTTTTTTCGAATTGCCGTGAATGTGCGTTCCAAATTGAAGCCGAACGACCTTTTTTATCAGATCATTGATGGTTTTCAGCACCCGGTTCTGGAGTTTATCAAAAATTTGCCGACAGGATTTTCCCCTTTGGGCAAAAAAGCCAACGACGGCTCGCTGGACTACATCCGGGGCAACCTGCTCAATGTTCAAAACATGAAAGTGATTCCTGAAACCCAGGATGGCAAAAACAACGATTTGAACGACCATTTCGATTTTTACGTCCAGCGAGCCATCAAGGAGAAAGCGACCATTTATGCTTTTGGCGAGCGCTGGTTTCCGGCCAAACCGAACGACAAATACTTTCCGGATACCCCCGACCAGGGCATTCATGACATCCACATGAACCAGGGCAATGCTGCTCCTGGTCAGTTTGCCAAAGATAACGGCGTGTGGCAAGACGGCGGGATGATGCTCCATTTTCCGGAAAACGACAATTGGGTGGCGCTTTTCCTGCGGTTCCAGTCACAGGCTATCCATACTAATAATATTACCGGTGCGCCCTTACCGGGTCAACCGCCACCTGATCCTGAACCCGGCCCAGGCATCGTTTCCGCGCCTTCAATCAAGATCATGGCAGCGCTCGTCAATCCGGCCGGGCTGGAAGAAGGCAATGAAAAGGTGCTGATCTTCAACCCAACCACCTCTCCAGTAAAACTCGATGGCTGGTCGTTGGTCAATAAAATGCAGAAAGGACACCCATTGGCCGGTACAATCCCAAGCGGAGAAGTCAAAACCATCAATATGCCGAAAACAGTGCCCCTGTCGAATGACGGCGGAACCATTACCCTGCTCGACAATGTAACACAGAAAATAGACGGGGTGAGCTACACCAAAGTACAAGCGAAAAAAGAAGAAGGCGCCTGGTTGGTGTTTTAGGAGCATGTCCATCCTCCCAAAATGCAGCTTTTTTTTAGCGCGCTCTACTGAATCTTGACGACCTTAAAAGTCTGCACCTGCCTGGAACCTGCGGCTACAATGCGCAGCCAATACATTCCGGCAGGGTACGGACTCCTGTTCCATTTTGCAGTAGCCGCTCGCGCCGAGGCGCCGGCCTCGCATGTCCTATTCTGCGGGTTTTGCCCGCATTAAAAACCGCCGCATTTGGCAGACAGCTTTCCCACGTTTACGTTTTTTAACGGTCATTTAGGAGCGTGTCGTAAATAAGTTACGTGAATTGGGCGAGGTGCTTCGACAGACTCAGCATGTCAGATTTTTTCATCAGGCAGGGCGCGAGAAGGGAGCATAGAGACGACACCTGCCGCTCGCGCAAAGCCATCCCAGGCGCGATGTCGCCTCAGACACCGACTACATGGACAGACACTAAATATACCTCACACCGTTAGGTTTTGTGCATGAAATATAGGAAACATCCCGAATTTCGGTTAGTGATCCCATCGGAACCAAGCTCAAGAGGAAAGGAGATATTTCCTATTTATAGCACCTCCCGACAATGCACAAAACTTGGCGACTCGCAGTATATAACTGAGTCTGGTTTATTTCGGTCATACGCCTATATTTATATTTTTCAGTTGAGTAGTTTGTGTCTTGCGCTGGGTCTGAAATTCGCGGGTAAAGTTAGTTTTTATTGCTAAAAAAAGGCCATTAGACTTGTTGTGATGCCTTGGCCCGGGATGTGACGGAGGGACATTTCGTTTAGGAATTGAGGGAGGCGCGGATGGTATCGTAATTGACACTGTTTTTTTTGAGAGCGGGTTTGCATACGGTGTTGGTTGATGTCGTTTTGATTGATGTCGTTTTTTATGAGTAAGGATTTGGGGAGGTTTTTGGAGGCGCGGTTTCCAGACGGGGATGTTTAAAAATTCCCGAACAAGCTCTTACTCGGCAGTTAAAATTTTAGTACATTCTTCACCAAACTGACTGATGATTCGCACCGCAATTTTCTGTCCCATCTTTTTGATTTCGATCGGATGAGAAATGTGTCCGTACAAGCGGTCGAAGGCTTCATCATCAATTTCAATCTTCAAGGTTTTCTCTACTTTCTTTTTGGTGCTGTCTTTGGCGAGGTTGTCTAAACCTTTTTTCCATTTGTCAAATTCGGATTTCTCTCCACCGCAAAAGAAAACTTGTTTTACCACAAAGTTGCTGCCGTCATAATCTTCGTCCACCATCCAATAGGCGATGTCGTGCACATTTCGGGCTTTTACTTCGTCTTTGATGGGGTCGTAAATGTCAAGTCCTTTGATTTCAACGGTTACGGCATTACCGTTTTTGATTAAGTCAATATCGGGCTCGCCAATGGTTACAAAACTGGCAGCACTTTTGGCTGGTTTCTTTTTTAATCCTTCTTGCAACAAATCATCATGGATACGCACTTTGGTAACTTCAAAATTGCCCATACTGGTCGTTTGGGTACTGCCTTCAATATCGCTTTCAAAACTAAAGCCCAATATCACCAACCAATTGGCATCCCCTTTTTGCCGACATTCTTTAATGGCATCGCTGACTAATTTTTTGCTAACGGTGCCGAATTTTGGCCCAATATGAAAGTAGGCTTTTTCTTCGCCTTTTACAGTTTGATAAAAACCTTCTGCGTGTATGGCTTCGCTGGCTAACAACTCCACACTGCGGAACACTACCATCTCCTCTTTTCTGCCGTTTTTGATGCCTGCACTAAGCAAGTGTTGTTTTATTACTTCTTCAAATGCTCCTTCTTCTTCGTTTACCCGTACTTCATCGTCTAATTCCTCGGGGCTGATGGGCTCAAAGTTTTGTAAGGTTTCTACTGTGAAAGGGCCACTGACACGAAGAAGTTTTTTGTCTTGCTCGGGCTGGTCGTACAAGGTTTCGGTAGCGGGGGGCTCATCATTGGCCAAACTTTTAAGGGTGATGTGCGGAACGGTTTTGTATTTAAAACCTTGCCTTACATCACCATTTTCATCATACAAATTGTAATACGGAAACACCGCCGTCATCAATCGTTGCTTGGCTATGTTCAAGGCTATTCTACTGGTATCAATCGTTATCCAGCGCCGGCCCCATTGCTCGGCTACAAAGGCGCTGGTGCCACTGCCACAGGTGGGGTCGAGGACGAGGTCGCCTGGGTCGGTGGTCATTAAAAGGCAACGTTTAACTGTTTCCGTTGCAGTTTGGACTACATAAACTTTTGAATCTAACCGACTTTGTATGCCTCCAATTTGCCAATTACTATTTAAAGGATAGGCTAAAAAATCATTTAAATATCTTACATAGTTTAGAGAATTAGAAGATGCTACAATTCTATTTTTCTTCGCTAAGGTCTCTAATCCAGCTAAACTGGTTTTCCACTTTTCTTGATATTTTTTCCCATTGAATACAAAATCAAAGGGATTGCCACTTTGAGATGTCATATTATCTAAACGAAATATTTTGGCACCAAAAGGTAATTTAGATAAATCATCTTTTTCTTCCTTAGTCAAAGGCCGTCTTTTGCTATTTTTTAGTTCAAGTGAATTGTATTTTGAAGCACCTGCTCCACCGTACTCTTTTTCAAAATACAATTGTCTATACTTTACCTGAGAAATATCTTTTGAATACCAAATAATAAAATCAAAAATGCCATCTAGCAAAGCACTTCCTAATCCGCCAGTTTTGGAATAACATATCAAACTCACAAAATTCTCACTGCCAAAAACCTCATCCATCAAACTTCTAACCAAGTGCACATTCTCGTCACCAATTTGTACAAAGCAAGAACCGCTTTCAGTCAATAATTCTTTGGCCACCAATAAACGGTCTCTTAAATAGGTGAGGTAAGAATGAATGCCTAATTCCCAAGTATCTCGAAATGCTTTTATCTGTTCGGGTTCACCGGTGAGGGCTTCATCGTTACCGTCTTTTACATCTCGGTTATTGAGTTTTATTTGCCAGTTGCCACCGTATTTAATTCCATACGGCGGGTCAAAATAAATGGTTTGCACTTGCCCGGCCATGCCTTCCCGTTCCAATAAACTGGCCATGACGAGGTGGCTGTCGCCTTGGATCAGCCGGTTGGTCCAGCCGTCCTGGTGGTGGTAATATTCGCTTACTTTTTCTATTTCGTCTTTATCGAAGGCATTGCCAAAGAGTTCGTTTACGTTAAACAAGTCCAATTGTGGACTGGCGGTTTGGGTCACTTTATACAGGTTTTTTATCAGCGTTTCGGGTGCGATGTGTTCGTGGCGGTACAGGCTGCGGATGTCCACGCGCAGGAGTTCGTCGCGGTCGTCGTTGCCGTATTTGTTGAGCCAAAACAGTTCAGGGTCTTGCCCACGGTGAACCACCGGGTTTTTGGGTAGTTCCAATACCTTTTTGCCGCTGCTTACTTTTTCGTTGGCGTCTTCATAGCCCGCTTCTTCCTTGCTGGGAATGTGGGCACGGGTATCGCCTGAATGTTTGATGGATGCTACTTTTTTGGCCATGGTTATTTCAGTTTCTTTATTTGTTTGCTATTTACCAACGACTTCATTTGGGTAATAGCAATTTTGTTCAGTTGAATGAGTCTATCAGTTTGTTGTAACCCTTGATGGATAAGGACAGCGTTAATGCTTTCGAGATTGCTCAGTACCACCAATTGTTCCAGCGTTGCTTCGTCTCTGATATTGCCGGTTGCCTTGGGGTGTGCATCCCACCATTGTTTTGCAGTGATTCCAAACAAAGCCACATTAAGCAAATCGGCTTCGGTGGCATACACATAGTTTGTTTGGCTTTTACTTAATTCTTTGGGTATTAAGTTTTCTTTGATGGCATCAGTATGAATGTGGTAATTCACCTTGGCTAACGTGCGTTGGAGATTCCAGTCTAATTTTAGCCGGTCGTTTTCGTCTTGTTTAAGGCGTTGAAACTCCTTGATGAGGTAAAGTTTGAATTCAGGACTTAACCAACTTCCAAATTCAAAAGCTATATCCCGATGGGCAAATGTACCCCCACCATATCGTCCTGCTTTTGATATGATGCCAATGGCGTTGGTTGCTTCAACCCATTTTCGTGGCGTTAGGTTAAAACTGTTTAACCCTGCCTGACTTTTAAAGGTTACGAATTCGTTACCTTTAAAATCTGGGTTGTTCATTTCTTCCCAAATACCAATAAACTCAAGCGTATTCCGGTTACGCATCCAGCTATATATCATTGTGTCATCACCAAAACCCTTCACCATATCCGTTAGAGAAATGTAATCTTCCTGCCCTTTTTGAAGAATGGCTATTTCTGCTCCTTTTACGTTTATCGTTTTATTTTTTGCCATATATAAGTTTTTTATTTTGGCGAATGCGCCATAATTAAATATGCTGAATTTTTTCGATTAATTGGTTCTTAATGTCTCGGATGTCGTTTGCAATTTCTATAAAATGCCATTCGGGATAGGCGTATTTATCTTTCAACGCATTGACGGCAGGTATCCAGCGGTTTTCTACAAACCATTTTTTCTCTGCTTTGTCTTTGCTCATACCGCTTATTTCAATCATCAGGTTTTTTATGGTTCCGTCTTTGCTGCGTACCCGGGCTAAGAAATCGGTAAAGTATAGTCGGTCTTTCCCGTCTTTGGTGTAAGGAATGGCAAAGCCGAGAAACTGATTTTTTACAAAGCATTCTACCGTTTCGATTTCTTCCAATGTCTTGGCACAAATGCCTTCCCAGTCGCTGTCCATCACGACATAGTTGACGTGGCTTTTTTGGGTTGGATACACCTCTTTTACGGTATTGCCGTTGACGTATTTGGTGCTGCTAAACTTGTTGTAGTAATTAAACACAGGTCGTATGTGTTCGGTGGTATTCAGTTGTGGATTGATACCACGGGCAATGTGGTCAACAATCTTTTTGGGTTCTTCAAAGTAAAGCAGGCGTTTAAATCGCTGGTCGGGAATGTTGAGCAACAAAACTTTTGTGTTGTACCATTCGGTTACGATAATTTTCAGTTTATTGAATTTCTGAAAACGTGGATTGCTATCTTCATCGCTGAAATGGTATTTTATCAATTCTTTGGTAATGAGGAAAATCAATTCATTGTCTCGTTTTTCCAAAACACCTTTTACTTCCAATTTTTCTTCTGATGCAGTAATAGGGCTGGTCATGATGGTTTCGGTTGGAAACTTAGAGCCATCTATTTCATAGTTTTCGATGTTGCTGAAATCGTATTTTATGGCACCGTCTAAGTTCTCCACCCGATAGCCCACTACGTTCGGAAAATCAATTTCCATTTCGGCTTGTCTGGCTGGAATAGCCGCAATATGTGTTAAGTCAACCGGTGGGGGAGGTGGCTCCGTTTTTCCGCCTTTAAACATTTTGAAAGGAACGCCGATGATGTGCGCATATTCGGGTGGAAATTTTTCGATGACAATTTTGCGTTTGTCGCTGGTTGGGTTTCCGTCTTTGTCGTAGCCCTGCAAAAAGTAACTCATTCTCCGCAAGGCCCTGCCGGCCACCTGCTCACAAAGCAATTGCGAACCAAAAGCGCGTAAGCCCATAATGTGGGTTACGGTATTGCAATTGCCATAATGACCACTTTACCATTTCGTCTCGTGATGAGAGTCCCGTTATTATTTTGCACACACCAAACTTTTTCGTCTGGAATCGGATATTCCATTTCTATTTTAGTAGCTCTTTTGTCAGACGGGTTGCTGACTATAAATTCTTTTTCTCTTACAGATAATCTATACACTTTTTTTCCATTTTGGGTGGTTCTTTCCTGATAGCTCGTTGTAAAGCCTCTCAAAATCGCCATTTGCATATAAGCATCTACCTGAGATTTTTCGCAACACCATAAACAACCTGATTTATTAGCATTGACTTGCTCTCCATCACCTTTGAGCAATTCATTCCAAAAAATAACAAATTGTTGTTTAGTCATATTATGAAGTACATCAGAAACATTTTTATCTATATAGTCTGCATAAGTAATCCAGCCATTTCTTGCTAAACTTCCTTTGTGTGTCCCTTTCGGTATTGAAAACTTATAACAAGGTTTGGCATTTTCATAAGTGCCTTTACCAGGTTCAACAATCCTTTCCGAATAATCAATGTGCAACCTATTGAGAAGGCTACGTATTTCATTATGATATTCTTTTGATTGAGAAATGCAAACTTTTCCATTAGAAAACCCGCCATCAGTCATAAACCAAGCAATAAATCTTAATTCGTCATCTGACAAATTCACGCCATTAAATCCTTTGCTGTAATTTCCAGAAACGGGCAAAGCATAGCTACTTTTCCTTTCTGAAAGGTCATTTGCTGTAAGTTTTAAGAAAGATTTGCTTAGGTTTCCCTTATCTCTTGGATTTCGGTATTTTATATAGAAATTATGGTTTTGAGTTACTCTTATATTAAAGTGCTGGCTTTGCATTACCATCATCTTTTCATTGAGCAACACGTTTCTTTCCCCTGATTTTAAAATAGGCGAGAGTTCTATTTCATTTGTATTCAAATTCATAGAATAGACATTTTTAATTTCAGAAATTTCGGATATGCCTTTCCAACCGAAATCCGTTAATATTTCTGTTTGTGCATCTAAACAATCCCAACCTTCGGTAAGCATAGAAACCGAAACGACACAACGAATGTGCGCGCCTAATTTGCCTTGCTGCCCCACCGTGTTGACTACTTCACGCAAAATTTCGGCATCCGATATTTTATCGGTACTGCCTTGTCCGTGCATACGGGCGTAATCTTTTTTAAATTCCCCGATTTCTGAAGCAAAAATATTTTTAAATTCGTCATTGATTTGCTCCCCGTTTTCCAAAGCATCGCTGTCGATCAGCAAGGTGGGCGGTCGTTTAAAGGGTTTGTTGGTGGCAGGGTCGTAATTAGAAAACAAGTCTTTTGCCCCTGGCACAGTTACATTATTGTCCTCTGCATCCTGGTATTCGTAACCGGCAATGTATTTATATACTTCTTTAGAAACGCCCGTATTGTTGCAAACTGCAATGAAAACAGGCGGTGCTGAAAATAAACTGATTTTTTCTTCTTTGTGTTTCCGAATGCCTTTATCATATTCTACATAATGATTGTAGAATTGATCTAAGGCACCTTTCACCAAAGCGGGCAAATTAGGTCTTTGTTCAATGTATTTTTTTCCTTCGGCGTTTGCTTCTTTTTTTGCGGTAGTTCGTCCTTTCTTGGGCAATTCGTCTTTAACGTGGTCGTACAAATTCCGCAACACCGGCATGGTCAATTCCTGCGTGTTATCGCTTTCGGGCAGAAAAGGAATTTTCACCAATCCGCTTTCGATGGCTTCAATCAAACCAAAGTCGGAAACCACCCAAGGGAATAAACTGTATGGCGTGTAGCCGGAGCCGGTCAAATAATACGGGGTAGCCGAAAGGTCATAAACCGATTGCACTTTAAATTTTCTGGCAATTTCTCTCAGACCGCTAAACCACACGGCTGCTCTTGCGTTTTCGTCTGCTTCTTCGTTGTCGGTGGTTTTGCTTTTAGATTTTGGCAAATAGCAGTGGTGCGCTTCGTCATTCAATATCAATACTCTGCTGCCTGATTTGAATTTGCCCAACGTCCGTTTTACCACTTGGGCAAAATCTTCTTTGTTGTCCGTGTCTATTTTCTTGCCTTCTAAATCTACTTTGCCATCAAACGGACTGCGTTTGTTGCCTTGCAAAATCTTAGGTTCAAACGTGTGGTAATTCGTGATGACCAATCTTGCGTTCAGGTTTTCCAAACGGTGTTCCATATTGGCAGGAATCAACCCACGAACGCGGTAATAATCTTCAATGTCTTTTGGGTTTTTTATTTTTGGTGTCCACAAACAAAACACCCAAACGGCTTTTGATGGTAACGCCTGGTGCAACAATTAAAAAGTAATCGGCAAAACGCGTGTCGTTTCTGTATTCTTGTCGGTTGAAATAGTGATAGCAGATCAAACAAGCCATTACAACCGTTTTGCCCGAACCGGTCGCCATTTTAAAAGCAATTCTTGGCAATTGGTCTGCTGCATCATCGCTTACCGTTTGTTGCCCATTGCGAAGCAAGTTTAAAATGTATTGTCCGGCATTTGATTTCTCAGCGACTTCATTGAGCCAAATAGCGGTTTCAACTGCTTCTTGTTGGGCAAAGAATAATTTTTTTGTAACTAATCTTTCTGGATTGTTGAACCAAAAAGTCAACAATTCTTTGGTAACCCTTGTCGTGTTTGGGTAGTTAGCTGTTCGCCAAAGCCCAACTTCTTTTCGGCAAAGGTTGATGATGTGAGTTAAGTATTCTCCTGCGTCTTCGTTCCATTCAAAAACTTCCTTTTGTCCGGTTTGTCTTGTAGGAATTACAGCCGAATCCGCTTTAAATATTCTGCGTCCTTTACGGATACTTGTATAATCCAAGCTACCTTCGCTGTCGGTGTCATAGTGCAGCAATGGCTCTAAGTATGGACTGTTTAATATGGGATTGTCTGCACTTATATATTTATATTATTATCTGTCATTTTATTTTTGAAAACAAAGTTAGTTTTTTTAAAAGATGTTTCAGTCAAAAGTTGCCGTCAAAGTGTCAACCGTCCATTTGTCTGGTGGTGGGTGGGCTTTGGGTGCGGGATCTCCGCTCGCGCCGAGGCGCCGGCCTGGCGTGTCTTATTCTGCGGGTTTTGCCCGCATTAAAAACCGCCGCATTTGGCAGACAGCTATCGGACTATAAAGACCGACACGCTCCTTACCGGGATGCGCCTTCGTTTTGATTGAAAAATAGGAAATATTTAGCACAACTTGTCCCGCACAACGTGGTAGCTGTGGGAATAAGTTTACTGATACAGGAAGCGGACTAAAGCCCGCGAAACGAAGCAGCGCACACGCTATACGCCTCGTCAGCACTTTGTTTCGCGGGCTTTAGTCCGCCTTGATCCATGGCCATATTTATTTCCGCTGACAAGTGGTAAAAAGCTACAAAAAATAAAAACTAATTGTATTTTGTCAGTAAGAACAAAATTGTTGAATGGGAAAGAGGTGCTGTTGGAAAAACCTCATCGCAATTCCATTGCTGCCGCTGAATCGGAGTTCAGCGGTACACCGCAGGGGTTCCCCATTGCTGCCGCTGAATCGGAGTTCAGCGGTACACCGCAGGGGTTCCCCATTGATGCCGCTGAATCGGAGTTCAGCGGTACACCGCAGGGGTTCCCCATTGCTGCCGCTGAATCGGAGTTCAGCGGTACACCGCCTGCCCCCAAAAGGGGGATTTTTTAAACCTCTTTCCCCCCGCCTTGTTCTATTTCCATCAATTTTTATAGTTTCATCCCTGTTAAGTGCTGGGACAATATGATTTCACATTTTGGACTTGGCCTTTTTGCCTAATTCTTCGCATTTTTTTTGGCCCGATGCGCTGCATCGAACCTCAAAAAATACTTGACTTAGACAAAAATTCCGGCGTTCAATTCTGTCAAACAATTCTGTCGTAGCACTTATTTGATCACATTCAATCCTTGGAGCATGAAAAACCTTAAGTTTTTGCTATTGACCCTGCTGGCCTTTACCCTGCTTTCCCAACCCGTTTTTGCCCAGAAGGAAAAGGGCAACGACGACCCGAAAAAAGAAAAAGAAGGCGACAAAAAAGACGCTGAAAAAAAATACCCCGATATCATCACCGCGGACGCCATCACCGATCAGGGATTGTTTACGGTTCACCAAGTGAAGGACAAATACTACTTCGAGGTTCCTCTTTCCCTGCTGGGCAAAGAAATCCTCGTAGTGAGCTGCATTTCCGGCCATGTGAAGGGCCTCAACTTTGGCGGGGCAGGCATGAGAAGCCGTCCGCAACAAGTCGTCCGCTGGCAATTGCAGGGTAAAAACGTGCTGCTGCGTTCGGTGTCCTACAACAGTGTGGCGGATGAAAACCTGCCCATTTATACGTCGGTCAAAAACAACAATTTTGAACCGGTGGTGGCCAATTTTGCACTGGCTTGTTACAATAAAGACAGCACGGCCATTGTGTTTGAGCCTGGTTCGTTTTTCACCACCGACGTGCCCATGATTGGTGCCTTGTCGGACAACGAGCGCAAAGAATTCGCCATCAAAGGGCTGGAAGAAAAGCGCAGCTACATCGAGTCCATCAAATCATTCCCCGAAAACACCGAAGTGCGCCACGTGCTGACCTACAAAGGCGATAAATTACCCGATAACCAAATCACGGGCACCCTTTCCGTCGGTATGAACCAGTCGTTTATTCTTCTGCCGGAAACGCCTATGCGCCCGCGCCTGTCCGATGACCGCGTCGGTTATTTTTCCCTCCGCCAGATTGATTATGGCTTGGACGAACAAAAAGCTGCTGCACGCCGCTACATCACCCGCTGGAAATTAGAACCGAAAGACGTTGCCGCTTACAGAAGGGGAGAGTTGGTCGAACCCGTCAAACCCATCGTTTACTACATTGACCCCGCTACGCCGGAAGAATGGCGGCCGTACCTCAAACAGGGTGTAAATGATTGGCAAAAAGCCTTTGAAAAAGCCGGTTTTAAAAACGCCATCATGGCCAAAGACCCGCCGAGCAAGGCTGAAGACCCCGACTGGAGCCCCGAAGATGCGCGCTATTCCGTAATCCGCTACGTGGCCACCGATATCCAAAATGCGATGGGCCCGCACGTACACGACCCCCGCACCGGCGAAATTCTGGAGAGCGACATCATCTGGTACCACAACGTGATGAACCTGCTCCGCAACTGGTTTTTCATCCAAACCGCCGCCATGAACCCGGAGGCTCAAACGGTGAAATTTAAAAAAGAACTGATGGGCGAACTCATCCGCTTCGTTGCAGCGCACGAGGTTGGCCACACGCTTGGACTGCCCCACAACATGGGGTCGAGCTGCGCCTATCCGGTGGATTCTCTGCGCGCGCCGGGCTTTGTGCAGCGCATGGGCGTTGCGCCTTCCATCATGGATTACGCGCGTTTCAATTACGTGGCGCAGCCGGAAGACAAAGGTGCCGGATTGATGCCGGCCATCGGCCCTTACGACGATTGGTCCATCCAATACGGCTACACCTGGTTTCCGGATGCCCAAACTGTGGAAGAGGAGAAAGACATCCTGCACCGCATGGTTAAGGAGCGCGCAGGTAATCCGATCTACCGCTACGGCCAGCAACAAGGCCGGGTGCTCGATCCCAGCGCCCAAACCGAAGACATCGGCAGCGACCCTGTGGCAGCGAGCTTATTGGGCATCGCCAACCTGAAGCGCATCACGGCAAAACTGATTGAATGGACTTCAGAACCCGGAAAAGAATACGATGAACTCGCCGAACTGCATGGCAACGTAATCGGACAACTCCGACGCTATGTAGGCCATGTAGCCAACAATGTCGGCGGCGTGTATGAATACGATAAAACCTCCGATGAAGCTGGCGCAGTTTATACCCACGTGCCAAAAGAGCGCCAGGCAGCCGCAGTCCGCTTTGTGAACGAACAAATTTTTAGTACGCCCAATTGGCTGATTGATAAAGACATACAATCAAGAATCGGTTCAACCGGAGCGCTGGCGCAAATCAACGGCCTGCAAACCGGTGCCCTCAGCACCCTGTTCAACGCCGACCGCCTCAACCGCATGATGGAAAATGAAACCCTGAACGGGGCTGCCGCATACGCTGCTTCCGCCCTGTTCGACGATACGCGCAAAGCGGCGTTCAGCGAATTGCTTGCCGCAAAACCCGTTAACGCTTACCGGCGCAACCTTCAGCGGGCTTACCTCGCACAAATGGCCGACCTGTTGGCGCTGTCCGGCAACCTGTACGAGCAATCGGACATCAAAGCCAATGCGATGGGCACGTTGAAGCAGATCGAGAGTGACCTCAACCTTGCCAAGCCTAAAATGCTGGACAAAACTTCCAAAACACACGTGGAAGACCTGCTCGTGCGGATCAGCGCGATTAAAGAGGCTCGGAAAAATGGAACGGTAGCGACGCCTACAGCAAGGCCGGAGGCAGTAGGAGAAGAGGGGATGAAGGGATGTTTTGAGGAGTAGGAAGTTTTACCACCCTGTTTTATACTTCGTTGCAACGGGGTTTTCCTCGGGGTGGAAAACCCCGTTGCAGTTGAGTTTAACGGTGCCTTACCACAAAACAGGTATATCGTAATTAGAGAAATGCGGGTCTTTTGTAACGATGGTAAGTCCTTCGACGGAAGCCTGCGCGATGAGCATCCGGTCGAATGGATCGCGGTGAATCATAGGCAATCGTTCAATCAGTAAGGTATGAGCAGGTGAAACTCCCAAAATTAAGGTGTCGCTTTCTTCAATTTTCATCAATAATCTGCTCAAGTGGTTTGAGTAATATTAATTTGCGAAGACTAACCTTGATAGCTATTTCCCAAAAGGAGATTACACTAACGAACTTAGCATTTGCAGGAGATTCAATCGCAGATATTGCTATCTGGCTGAGTTGGGGATCGTTCTCACCCATGAGGGTATGAGTATCCAATAAAAGATTCATTACATATAGTCTTTGAAATCCGCAAGTGGCTCGTCAAAGTCGGGCGACATAACGAACATGCCTTTTGCCCCGCCAAATCCAGGTTTGGCCTTATATCCTGGCATATCCGGCTGCTGCACTTTACCCTCGCGGCTCAATAAAAACTCAATGTAGTCCAGTACTTGTTTTTTCAGGTGTTCCGGTAGTAACTCAATTTTGGAATACAATACTAAGGTACTCATCGCGTTCGTAATTTTTTGTTGACAAAATTACGGAAAAAATAGGCAATCAATCACCACATTCCCGGTTTTTTCTCCAGTTTCAACGTAAGTATAAGCTTCCGCAATATTTTCTAAGGGATATTTCCGGTCTATGACGGCCTTGTATCGCCCTTCCTCCGTCATTTTTTTGACGAGCAGCACGCTTCTTTTGCAATCTGAAGGAATGGGGAAAATGACTTTTTTCCCACCAAAAACCGGGGTAATTAGTGGCAGGAAAAGGTTTTGAAGCATCCACCCCAATTCGGAGGAAATATAAACGCCACGCGGATTTAACAGGGGTTTACATTTATTAAACGAACTTTTGCCGACTGCATCAAAAACGTAATCATATTTTTCATTGGATTTGGTAAAATCTTCTTTTAAATAATCAATAACTTGATCCGCGCCGAGCGATTTCATCAATTCCATATTTTTCGTATTGCCAACGGCGGTCACCTCCGCGCCAAAATATTTCGACAACTGAACCGCTGCGGAACCAATAGCGCCGGTAGCGCCATTTACAAGCACTTTTTGGCCGCTTTTCAGGGTGGTTTTATTGATCATATTGTACGCGTAATGTGCACCTTCCAGGCTGGCCGCCGCTTCCTCGTAAGAAATGTTTTCGGGCATTGTGGCCAGCGCTTTGTCTTCCCCCAGGGTCATGTATTCGGCATGGGAACTTAAGCCCATATCGTTGAATCCAAAAACCTGATCCCCGGCTTTAAACGAGGTGACCGCCTTGCCAACCGCTTCAATTTTACCGGAAAAATCAGTTCCTCCAATTGGTTTTTTGGGCCTCAACAACCCCATCCCAAAGCGCATGATGAATGGCTTGGCGCGGAGTATGGCGCAATCGGTTCGGTTAACGGTTGTTGCATATACCCGAATCAGCACCTCGTTATCTTTGGGTACAGGTTTTTCTATGGTTTTGATTTTGAGAACGCTGGGCGGTCCGTATTTTTCGTAAATGACTGCTTGCATGATTGTTCTAAATGTGTTGGTCAATTAGAATGGCATTCCCGTCCGGATCCGTTATAAAAAAACTCGCGGGGCCAAAGGTGTTCTCATCTGCTTCATGCGCAATTTCGACATTGTTGTTTTTCAGGTGTCGCTGAATGTCTCTAACGTCGTCAAACGATTCTACCTTATTGGCGTTTTCGTCCCAACCCGGATTGAAGGTTAGCAGGTTGTTCTCAAACATGCCCTGGAATAATCCAATTAAGGCGTTTCCATTTTTCAGAATGAGGTAATTTTTCTCCAAGCTGCCTCCAAAGACTGTAAAGCCAAGTGTTTCATAAAATTGTTGGGAAGCGCAAATGTCCTTGACGCTGAGGCTGATTGAAAAAGCTCCTAATTGCATGGATTTTGTTTTTTAAAATAATCGCTATTGCTTTTACAAGGTAGCTTTTTTTGCACAGAAAATCAATTTTTGCTCCTCCTCCTTTTCATACTCACAAAAAACAGCAAAAACCCCGAACACACCGTCGCCACGCCAAAAATCGAAAACGCCCGCAGTAGCCAATTGCCGATATTGTCGCGGCTGGAAAAATCCATGGTGTGCAGCATCCAGAGAAAATCGAAGCGACGCCAGGGGCGGTTCCGCACTTTTTGAATCGTGCCGGATTCGGCGGCCACATAGACCGTGGTGTGGCGCGCGTCGTCGAATGATATGGCGTAGGCGGGCAGCGGATTTTCCCGGTATTCGTGGTGCGGATCGGCTTCGGTCAGGTATTCAACAGAAGCAATGGTACCGGAACCTGCATAACCGTTTCGGGCCACTTCCTTCGCTTCCTTTTCGGATAGCGGCGGCCGCAAAAATCCACTCAGGGCGTCGGCGAGGCGCGTCTTTTTTTGGCCGTCTTTTAGGTACACGATCTGCCAGTAAAGCCTTCCCAAAATGGGAACCAACCGCAGTTCCGTCAACCGCGTGACGCCTTCCGAACGCCGTAAACTTTCCAGGGCTTCAATGGGAGAGGCAGACAAGGCGCTTACGGGGAGCAAAGGCGGCGGCTTCTTTTCGTAATCGCCGTGTACTTCGTCCATGTCGCTCCAGGAAAAATACAGCCCGCCAAGCGACCAGGCCAAAAATTGAATGCCGATGAGGACGCCGAGCCAGCGGTGGGTTCGGCGGATGAGGTAGTTGGTGTTCATAAGTCCTATTTGCTGCATAGATAGCAACTTAAAAAGAACCAACGCAGGATTTTCCTGCGTTGGTTCCTCGTTTTCATTGGCGCATTCCACATTGGAAAGCGCATTACTGCTGTTTTTTGGAGGTATGATCAGAGGCAGAAACAGGGAGGAAATACCACATAAATCCCCCCCCGATATTGGTTCCGTTTTATTCTTTCGGCACTTCTGCTTCTTCCGTTTCGGTATCTTTTCCTTTCAGGTACGTCGGCAGGTTCAGGCCGGCCATATTGAACAGGTCGTTCAGCGGCGGCACGGTTTTCATCATGCCCGATACAAAATTGGCGGTGGTGGTATTGCCGTTTTCTTTGCTGATGCCCGAATCCCACACCGTAATTTTGTCTATCTTGATGTTCTTCACGGCTTCGACCTGGGTTCTCACCAATTCGGGCAGTTTTTCGATGAGCAGCAACTGGAAAGCTTTGGACGGGTCGCCGCCTGCGGCTTCCACCACGCGCTGGTAACCATCGGCCTGTTTAGTCAGGATTTCAAATAAACCCTTGGCTTCTGCTTCCATTTTGGCAAAAATGGCGTCTGCTTCCCCTTTGGCTTGCTCGCGGATTTTTTCCGCTTCGGCCTGCGCCTGGATGATCGCTTTTTGTTTTTCGATCTCTGCCGAAACGATGATGTTCGCAATCTGGCTGGAGCGTTCCCGTTCCGAACGTGCCAATTCGGCTTTCTGTTCTGCTAAATAAGCTTCCTCCAAGGCCATAGCCTGCTGTACTTTTTCGGCAGTTGTGGCGATGCGCAGCGATTCTGCTTCTTTTTCGCGGCGGAGTGCGTCGGAGTTGGCAATCGAAATTTTGGCTTCATTTTCCCCTTGAACAGCGATGGCATTTGCTGTGGCCGTTTTCACACGGGTATCCCGCTCTGCTTCGGCTTTTCCAATCGCCTCTTCTTTCACGGCAGAAGCCATGCTCACTTCGCGGTCTTTGCGGGTAATCGCAATTTTTACGTCGCGGTCGCGGTGCGTTTCGGCAATCTGGGTATCGCGTTCACGGTCGGCTATGGCTTTGCCCGTTTCCCCGATTTTTTCCTGCTCGGCCACGCTGATTTTAGCTTCGTTGATGGCTTTTGCGGCGGCTTCTTTACCCAACGCTTCGATGTAGCCCGATTCGTCTCTGATGTCGGTCACGTTTACGTTGATGAGTTTCAGGCCGATTTTTTTCAATTCGGTGTCCACGTTTTTGGAAATATTGTCCAAAAACTTGTCGCGGTCGGAGTTGATTTCTTCGATGGTCATGGTGGCAATGACGAGGCGCAACTGCCCAAACAGGATGTCTTTCGACAATTCCTGGATCTGGTCGGCAGTCAGTCCCAAGAGGCGCTCTGCCGCATTGCCCATGCTGTCTGGTTCGGTAGAAATGGCCACCGTAAACCGGCAGGGTACATCCACCCGGATGTTCTGGCGGCTCAGGGCATTGGTCAGGTTTGCTTCGATGGAAAGGGGTTTCAAATCCAGAAAAGCGTAGTCCTGAATAACGGGCCAGACAAAAACGCCGCCACCGTGGATACACTTGGCCGAAGTGCCGCCGGTTCTACCGTAAACGACTAATATTTTGTCGGAGGGGCAGCGTTTGAAACGCGAAATCAGGGCCGAAAAGGTAATGACCGTTACGACCGCAATGACTACAATAAGAATGATGGGTTCCATATAAAAAGTTTTGGTTTTAGATTTTTTCTACCAGCAAAAGGTTGTTGTCCAATAATTCTGTGACGCGCACCATTGCGCCTGTTTCGATTCGGTCGCCTCCGGTAACGGCGTCGAGTTCGTGTACCGAACCTTTCACGCTGATCTGGATGATGCCTTTTCCGCTTTTTGTAGCAGGAATGAACAGGTACACCTGTGCGCTATGCCCCACAGTATCCGAAATGTTAAAAGAGTTGTCTTCGGCCAACCCGTGCAGCAAGGATATCAGGTAGGCAAACAGCGCCACCATCCCTATGCCTACCATAACGGCAATGACAATCAGGACAATCTTACTGGAAAAGGTGTTGTAAAAAGTAATGCCCGACCAGCTGAATCCCAGCAAAAAGTTGATGAGGTTTCGGAAAGAAAACAACTGGAACGGCCCGTCTCCATCGTGGCTGGCGTCGCCGTGAAAGTCAGCGCTCACGCCGTCGGAAGCATCCATCCCGACAAAAGTCATGATGGTTTGAATCAAAAAAATCAAACTGGTAACGAGCGCGACCGACCAGAAGGTCTTTAGCGTGGGATCGAGGTTTTGAAAGAGTTCGAGCATGATAATATTAGTTTCGTTTGGTCAAAACAAATGATGTGCGCGATGCCGTGTACGCAAGGAACACAGAATAAACGACCTTCTTGTTATCCTTCAGGATACCGGTAATTACCGAGATTGTCAAGCGGAGCGCTGTTAGTCACGTTGGTGTGCCGGCGTCTATGGACAAATACTGGCAGTGTAAGGTGTATGTAGTCGGGCAATTGAAGCAAGTTGTACGATGAACAGCGGAGATGGAAACTCAGGGTTTCATATTGCATGTGTTTGTTTGATCCCCCAATATTTGGAGAATTGCCCGCTTTTGCTTTCAATTTTCCGATGAACGGTGCCTTTTTTCAGTTAAACATATCTTAAGGAACGTATCGTAAATAATTTCCCTGTTTGGGCGGTCTCTTTTTTCACCATGCATCGTTGTTTCGGCGGTCACTTAGCTTAAGCTAAGCTTCCTTCTCGCGCCTTGCCTGATGAAAAAATAGCCTCGCCGAATCCAGGTAACTTATTTAGGACACGTTCCTAAAATAGGAATATTGTAAAGGAAGGCATAAAAGTTTCGGGCACGCGTAGTCGTCCCCTTGAGCCTGGCAGGCCAACTACCCCTCCAACGACCTCAAATACAACTCCTCCACTTTCTTTCGCGCCCACGGCGTTTTGCGCAAAAACTTCAAACTCGAGGGAATGCTGGGCTCATTTTTGAAGCAATTGATGTCAATATGATACGCCAAGCCTTCCCAGCGGTAGACTTCCACTAAGTGCGCTAAGATCGTTTGCAGGGTTTTGCCGTGCAGTGGATTATTGGGTTGCTGTTCCATGATTGCGGTAAAGTTAAGGGCAAGTGGGAAATAATCCCTAACTTCGCAAACATTAGACTTGTTGCGACGGGATCATCTTGGGGTAAAAACGGCTCTTTTTCACCCACTCTTCACCTTTTTTTTGTTATGGAACAGGGCTATGCTCCTCGAAAAAGGCTATAATTGGGTAAAAAATAGCTCGTTTTTTTCACCAAGCTGCCCCATCGCAACAAGTCTATTTTTACGCAGTCCATACCTTTTCCGCTATGTCTTTTTCCGAACTTGGGTTGTCGGCCCCTTTATTAGCAGCAGTTGCCAAAAACGAATACGCTGAGCCGTATCCGATTCAAATTGCTGCGATTCCTGCGATCTTAGCAGGTAAAGACGTGCTGGGCATTGCGCAAACCGGCTCGGGTAAAACCGCAGGGTTTGTATTGCCGATTTTACAGCAATTTCAAAAAAAGAAAGTTGCCAAAAACAGGTTTATCAAAGCTTTGATATTGGTGCCTACCCGGGAATTGGCGGTGCAGGTCGGTGCGGTGTTTGCGGCGTTCAGCTTAGACTTGCCCCGCCCCGTTAAAACGCTTGCCGTATTTGGCGGCGTGTCCATCAACCCGCAGATGATGCATTTGTACGGCGTTGAAATCCTCGTCGCCACCCCTGGTCGCCTGTTGGATTTATTGGACAGCAAAGCGATGGATTTGTCGGAAGTAGATATCCTCGTGCTGGATGAAGCAGACAAAATGCTGAACCTCGGGTTTAAGGAAGAAATGGATCGGATCCTGCATTTATTGCCCCTGAAACGCCAGAATCTGTTGTTTTCAGCCACACTCGGGAAAGATATTGACACGCTCAAAGAAATCATTTTACACGACCCTGTAAAAATTGAAATTGAGCAGGAAGTGGAAAATCTGGATTTGATCAAACTATCGGGCTACCGCGTGAGCGAAGACCGAAAAGGCCCGTTGTTGCGGTATTTGATCAAAGAAAATGACTGGAAACAAGTCTTGGTTTTTACCTCTTCTATTCACAAAGCAGACAGTATTGTCCATAAACTTAAAACGAACGGCATCAAAGCGCTGGCGTTGCACAGCCAAAAAAGCCAGGGTGCCAGAACCGAAGCGCTGCGGTATTTAAAATCGGGCGAAATCAATGTCTTGGTGGCCACCGATTTGGCGTCTCGTGGCATTGACATTCCGTCGTTGCCCACAGTAATCAATTATGAATTGCCGCGCTCGCCAAAAGATTTTATCCACCGGATTGGCAGAACGGGGCGCGCCGGCGTTCCTGGAGCAGCGATTTCCTTCGTGAGCGCCGATGACGAACTCCATTTCAGGGTGATCCAGAAGAAGACGGGAAGATGGGTGGATATGATTGAATCGGAAGGGCTTAATTTGAAGGGGTATTAGGTAGTTACTGGTTTATTTTCCCTGCCACCGCATCTTTCGCCATATTTCCTGCTGCTTGGGTTTCAAAAAACTCCACGCCAAAATCCGGCTGGTTTTATGTCCCTGTCCCATCGGAATGGTTTTTACATCAAGCGCGCCCGCATCCGCAAGGACGTGGTAGAGACTTTTGAGGTGGTCTGCGTTGGAAACCAAAGTAGAAAACCAAAAACAGGACGTGGCAAATGCTTTGCTTTCGAGAATCAGGTCAGTAATGAAGACTTTTTCACCGCCTTCGCACCACAATTCACCGGCCTGGCCGCCAAAATTCCGGGTTGGCTGCGTGACTTTTTTCTTGTTTAAATGATTCAATTTACGCAGCGTACTGGCCTGAGCCGCTTCCCAGGAATCGTGAAATGGCGGATTGCAAATGACCACGTCAATATATTCGTCTTTCCCAAGGATCCCCTGAAGAATGTTTTTGGGATTTGGTTGCAGCCGGCAAACGACCGCCTTTTTTAAAAAAGGATTGGATTCGATGATGTGGTTGGCTGATTCAAGGGCAATTGCATCCACGTCGGAACCAATAAAACTCCAGCCGTAGGTGGCGTTTCCAATGATCGGGTACACGCAATTTGCGCCAACGCCAATATCTAAGCAGTTTATCTTTTTTCCGGTTGGAATTTTCCCTTGATTAGCGTCGGCCAATAAATCCGCAATATAGTGCAGGTAATCAGCCCGGCCGGGAATGGGGGGACATAAATAATCCGCCGGAATATCCCAGGTTTCGATTTTGTAATACTGCTTCAGCAAAGCTTTATTCAGCATTTTGACTGCCTCGGGGTTGGCAAAATCAATGGATTCGTCCTGAAAGCGATTCAAGTGTACAAAAGGCACCAATGCCGGATAACTTTCCGTCAATAGTTTGAAATCATAGCGCTCCCGGTGCAGGTTGCGCGGGTGCAATTTTACTTTTTCCTCCGGGTGCTCTTTTTTTCTTTGTGGCATGAAAATTTCATTTATTCAAAGGCTGAATCAACTCAAACAACGCCTGTTTGTAGGTCTCCGAAATGGGGATATAAACGTCTTGTATTTTGATGCGGTCTTTTTCAATCGAATCAATTTTATCTACTGCAACCATATAAGACTTGTGGACGCGGCAAATCATCGTGGAAGGAATTTCCTGTTCCAGTTCACTGAACGTTTGCAGCGTCATCAGCCGTTTGTCGCGTGTGTGGATGCGGCGGTAGTTCCCCATGCCTTCGATGTACAGCATATCGTCTAAAAAAACTTTTTCTAAACGGTATTCAATTTTCACAAAGATAAAACGCTTTTCGGGGTTGGGTTCGGTTTTTGCAAAATGCGTCTGTACCCGCTCCACTGCCTGCACGAACCGCTCGAACGTGTAGGGTTTCAGCAAATAATCGGCTACTTTGAGGTCGAACCCCTTGAGCGCGTACTCGTGGTAAGCCGTGGTGAGGATAACCTGACAGGTCAGGGAGGCCGTTTCCAGCAGTTGAATTCCGGAAAGCGCGCCGAGGTGGATGTCCAAAAACATCAGCTCCACCTTGTTCGTTTTCAGGAACACCAGCGCATCCGTCGCATTGTTGAAATCGGCGGCCAACTCCAAAAAAGGAAGTTTTCCGACGTAGTCCCGGGCACGTTCCAGAGCCAGCGGTTCGTCTTCCACGATGATGCAGGTTATTTTCATGTTACAGCTATTTTCAACGCCACACCATAAACGCCATCCGTGTCCTGCACCGACAAGGTATGTTTGCCGGGATAAAGCAACGTCAATCGCTTGCTGATCAGGTTATTACCTAAGCCTCCGAACTCGTTTTTCCGGCTTCGCGCGTCGGACAGGTATTCGTTTTTGCACTCAAAATACACGGCCTGGTCATCCACCCGCACTTTGATTTGAATCGCATGGGCAGTTTTGATGCCTTCCGAATATTTGAACGCATTTTCAACAAATGGAATCAAAATCATGGGAGCGATCCTCACCTGTGCCGCATTCCCTTCTAATACAAAATGGACAAAATCAGGGTTGGCCGTTCTGATTTTTTGTAGTTCAATGTATTTTTCAAGGTAAGTCCATTCTTTGAGCAGTGGAATCTGTTCGGTTTTGGTTTCATACAGCATAAACCGCATGATATCAGACAGTTTGTTTAAATATGAAGAAGCTTTTTCAGCATCTTTCGCAATCAACACGTCAATATTATTCAGGGTATTGAACAAAAAATGCGGGTTGATTTGGGATTTTACTAAGGCCATTTCCATTTCAAAATTCTTTTTGGTCAGGGCTTCTTTGGCGAGGATGTCTTCATACCAGGTGATAAAACCTTTCAGCAACAAGCCCATGCCCCCGTTGAGGAGCGCAATGACGGACATAAACCCGGTAATTCCGATCGCTGAAGTGAATCCGTCGTTAAAAACACCCGGCCCTATGCCAAGCGCGGCAAACAGGGTAAGGCTGATTGAGCCAATCAATCCGCTGACAAGCACAACCAACAAGCCAAACAGAAACAGTAGGAAAATTTTTCGGTGCTTTAAAAACCGGGTAAATAAAACTGAATAAAACGTGTAAAAGCCTAAAATACCAGGGAGAAGCGCAAAATCAACAAGGAATAATTCGAATTTTAAGTCTGAAAAAATGGGGGTCTGGCCAAGATTCGTTCCAAGCTGAAAAAGCATCAAAATAAAAACAAGAACGGTTGAATACAAGATCCAATATCCGGTATGGAACAGTACGACGACCGATTTTTTCATGGATTAACCCTTTTCTTTTTTGGTAAGGTACAACACATAACCCATGATCGTAAATAAGACAAAATACCCAACGGCCCATAAGTGGACATTGGCACCTTGTTGCAGCGTGGTTCCTACATTTCTCAACGTAAAAAAGTTAAGCGGACAATAGGTGTAAGGTATGGTATAGCCATATTCCCATTCAACTGCGGTCAGGGAGGCAACAAGCATGCCTAAGCCAAAGCCCAGCGGAACTAAGAAATTTTTGAAGTGCAGGCTAATCAAATATTGCAACGCCACAATAGGCAAACAATCTACGAAAAACCAGGCATTCTTTTCCAAAAAGTATGCAAAGGGGAAAGCCTGTGCAGGGTAGGCCACCCCAAAAATGACATTTGGGATCACACCCACCAAATAAATCCCGATATTGAACAGGAGCAAAAATTGCAGCATCATCGCCAGAATAACGGCGAGTTTGGCGGCAAAAATGGTCGTCAAATACTGCGGAGTGGTATGCAATTGTTTCCAGGTATTGTTTCGGAATTCGAGCTGGGCAATCAAACTCGTGGCCAGGATGACCCCCATTGGCAATAACAACAAAGCCATGGCTTGCCAGCACATACTGAACAGTTTTTCCCAAAAATCAGGTGCCGCACTGTCTTTTTGGAGGTTATCTGAATAAACCAACCGGGCAATTAAGATGATGGCGGGGATCAGGAAACTGCCGAGCACCACTAACCAGGAGGCTAAACTGCGCCTGGTTTTGAGCCATTCGCTTTGCAAACTATGGATGAAAGAAGTGGTCATGTCAGTTGTTTGTGATGTTCATAAAAATGGTTTCCAAATCGTTATCGCCCCGGGTAATGCCGTAAACATCAATACCTTCGGTCACTAAGCGTCGCGTGATGGCCGCCGTTGCTTCATTGGACAAGGCAGGAAGTTTTACTTTTCCTTGTGCAATCACCGCAGTCGGGTACTGATCTGCCAGAATTTGCAAGGCTTGCTGCGCCTGGTTGACCTCAAAAACTAAGGAAGCAACCTCCAACTGGCGTTGCATCAGCGCCTCCAAGCTGCCCTGAAAAATCATTTTGCCATGGTTGATGATGCCCACTTCCGTCACCAATTTTTCGATTTCGCTGAGCAAATGGCTGGAAATCAAAATCGTAATGCCATATTCCTGATTCAGCATCTTTAGCAAAGTCCGCATTTCGACAATGCCCCCCGGGTCGAGGCCATTGGTTGGTTCATCCAAAATGAGTAAAGAAGGTTCGTGCAGCAACGCCACAGCAATGGCTAAGCGTTGCTTCATGCCGAGCGAAAATTGGCCGGTTTTTTTGGCACCGGTGTTTGGCAAACCTACCAAATCCAGCACCTCCGGGATGCGTTTTTTGGGGCATTGGTACACCTTTTGCCACACCAGCAGGTTTTCTGCTGCGGTCAACTGGCCATACAGCGATGGGCTTTCAATGAGCGAACCGATTTGCCGCAACACCTCCGCCCGGTGGTGTTGAAATGGCTTTCCGAAAAGGCGGATGTCCCCCTCCTGTTTTCGGAGGAGCCCCAAAATCAGGCGTAGGGTCGTGGTTTTGCCGGCACCGTTCGGCCCGAGAAAACCAAAAATGCTGCCTTCTTTGACCCGAAGGCTGATGTCGTCCAATACGCGTTCACCTTTGGTGAATTGGTGGGATAAGTTTGTTGCTTCGATGGAGTACATGGTTGTCGTTGTTTTTGCTTGTGTCCGACACAAAAGAACGATGATTCGTATGGGTTTTAAAATGTAGTACGCCAAAGCGGGTTATTTGGGTTTGAAAGTGGGGTATTGAAGGGTGAATGGATAACTGGCAATCTTCGCCGCAGGAAAGGAGCGCCAGGTTTTTTTGAAAAAATGGTTGAAAATTAAATTTATTCCTTAACCTTTGGGGTTAAAAATTGTATATTTTCATGGAAATCAATTTTGTCACAAAAAAACTAAGGAAACAATTGGCGTCTCCACAAGAGATGATTAAAAATTTTGGCGCAGACCGTGCAAAACGATTGAATCAGCGGTTGGAGGATTTATATGCCGCCGCCAACCTTGCTGTATTACGCTCACTTCCCCAAACAAATTGCCATGAATTGCTCGGCAATCTCAAGGGCTTGTTTGGCGCTTGACATATCCAAAAACTGGCGACTGTTGATCAGGCCTGCACATGATCCGATACCGGTCAAACCCGATGGTGGTCTGGATTGGTTATTGGTTACACAAATTTCCATTGAAGCCATCGAAGACTATCATTGAGTATTTTTATTTACTCAACATCATTAGACGCACAAATCCTCTGTCCGAAAAAACGTTGTCATGATGACTACCCAAATCACATCCCTTGGCGCTGCCAAATTGCTTCTTTCTCCACCTGGAGATACCCTGCTCGAAACCATAGAAACCTTAGCCATCTCCCAAACAGAATTAGCAGAACGAATGAACTGCCCATTAAAATTAGTCCAGGAAATCATCAAAGGAGAGGCTCGGATTGCGCCGGATATTGCGTTGCAACTGGAAACCGTGCTGGGTGTCCCATCTGCCTTTTGGCTGGAACGGGAACGCCGGTATAGAATGGAACTGGTGGAATAACCTCAAGAATTTTATTGAATCAAGCCCATATATTTCTCAACTCATTCATGCAGCCGCATAATCCGAATAGGCTCTCATAGCCTGGGGTTGAAAGCCAAGTACAATATCGGTGCGGGGCACTCCTTTGGATACCAATACTTCTGCAATTCGTACATCGGTGTTATTCGCCATGAGCCAGATTTTACCGTCAGGCTTGATGTCCAAATGAAACAATGGCAAAAAAAGGTATTTACCATCGTTCCAGCCCACTGTTACTAATTGAAAATGGTTGTTTTCAAAATCAAGCAACACCTGATCCTCCATTCCGGGAACATTCGAAGTAGCGTACTCGCGCAGTGTGGAGGCGATGATTTGCTGATAATGCTTTATCTTTTCCATAATACAATTTGTTCAGTTTGAGGATCAAAAACCACGATTTTAAGGTGAGACTGTTCGCAAAGAAATTCTATATCTTCATCTACAAAGTACTCATAATAAACAGGTTGAGGAACAGCAAGAAACAATATCCGACCTGCTTCTTTTCGATGTAAAAACGGCTGATAGACTAAGTATTGTCCTAATGCTTCAGGCATGTCGTACATGAAGGAATCATGTCGAAAACTCTTAATCTCTACAGCAATTTTTTCAGATTCCCGGATGGCGGCAATCAATTTTTCTGCACCCAAGTCAATGCCCAATTTCCGACGAGTCAATTGCAATGGGTAAGGATCGTGGGTGATCGTATAGCCGTCTTTCTCTAAGACTATCCGTACAATTTCGTGAAATTTATCTCTGGCCATTACTTTTATATTAATATAAATTTAGAGTGTTTTGTTGATTTTAAGTTAGATTTATTGCTGTTTGACGCTCTGATGACACCAAGGCTCCATCCGAACACAACAACATACCTCGTTTCCGATATCACCTTCTGCGGCACCTCCCACCAAATTCCCCCCAAAAAATTCCCCCCTCAAATTCCCCCCGCTCACCGTATCTTGCACCATCATTCTTTCCAACAACCCTTAATGACATGAAACAACTCCGGCTCCTCATCCCTTTTTTGCTGCTGCTGAGCGCCTGCGGCCCCTCCAACGGGCAGCGCGATTTTTACGACAAGTACACCTTCACCGAGGCGGATACCCTGCGCGGCATGTTGCGCCCCGAGCGCACTTGCTACGACGTGACGTTTTACGACCTCAACATCCGGGTGAATGTGACGGAACGCAGCATCGGCGGGTACGTGGAGATGCAATACAAAGTGAAAGAAGACTTTAGAACCCTGCAAGTGGACCTGTATGAAAACATGAAGCTGGAACGCGTCGTGCAGGATCAAACGGTGCTGACCTTCGAGCGGAAGCACAATGCCGTGTTCATCACCTTTCCAAAACAGCAGAAATCGGGATCGAAAGGCAGCATCCGTATGTACTACTCCGGTAATCCCCAGACCGCGAGCAACCCGCCGTGGGATGGCGGTTTTGTCTGGGAAACAGATCAGAACGGCGATCCTTGGGTCGGCGTGGCCTGTGAAGGCGACGGCGCCAGCTTGTGGTGGCCGAACAAAGACCACCTTTCCGATGAACCCGACAGCATGTCCATCCGCATCTCGACGCCGCGACCGCTGAATTGTGTGGCCAACGGCAACCTGCGCCGCATCGTGGATCAGGGCGAATACCGCCGCTACGAATGGTTTGTGTCTTATCCCATCAACAATTACAACGTCACGGTCAACATTGCCAAATACAGCCGATTTTCGGAGGTGTACACGGCGTTAGACGGCGATACGCTGGCGCTCGACTATTACGTATTGCCCTACAATGTGGCGAAAGCGAAAAAACATTTTAAGCAGGTACATAAGGTGCTGGCCTGCTACGAGCGGTTTTTTGGCAAATATCCGTTCTGGCGCGACGGCTTTGCTTTGGTGGAAACACCTTATCTGGGCATGGAACACCAAGGCGCCATCGCGTACGGCAACAAATACATGCGCGGCTACCTCGGCGGCATGATCCCGCGCGACATGGACTGGGATTACATCATCGTACACGAAACCGGCCACGAGTACTTCGGCAACAGCATCAGTTGTCAGGATCTGTCCGAAATGTGGATCCACGAATCTTTTACCACATACATGGAAGCTTTGTACGTGGAATGCGCCTACAACTACGAAGACGCCGTCCGCTACCTGACCAGCCAGCGACCTTATATTTATAATCGCGAACCCATCATAGGGCCGGCCAACGTGAACTGGGAAAACTGGGAAGGCAGCGACCACTACTACAAAGGTGCCTGGATTTTGCACACCCTGCGCCACGCCATCAACGACGATTCCAAGTGGTTCGATCTGCTGAAAGGCTTTTATCAGCGCTATGCGATGTCGAACATTACCACGAAAGAATTTGTGGCGTATGTAAATCAGTGTACGGCTCGCGATTACGCCCCGTTTTTCGAGCAATACCTCTACCACGCCTCCATGCCAACACTGCAATACCAATTGGTGCCACAGGGCAAAAACTTGTTGGTTCGCTACCAGTGGAAAGCCGATGTGGCCGCTTTTGACATGCCGGTAATGCTGGGAAAAAAAGGCGCTTACCGAACGGTGCAGCCCAAAACAGCGGGCTGGCAGGAAACGGTGCTGGAACAAGTATCGGAAGCCGAGTTTCGGGTGGCGACCGAGTTGTTTTATGTGGAAGCAGAAAAAACAGAATAAATATGCAAAAAAGCTGAAACTATTTTTGAAGCGCTTCGTAGAAGAAACGAGATGAAACAAAAAAAACCGGCTGGGATTACCAACCGGTTTCTAAACGAGCTTTGAGAGGCTATCTACATACCAAAAAAAGAGGATATCCTTTGATACCCTCAAAATCTTCACAATAGGAGTATCTTTCGCATCTGTGGGTATCAAGCCGTTTATAAGCGACTCTTCAGATGCAAACTCCTTTAAATACAAATCTTTTAGCGATTGCTGATTTACGTTATTGATTTGTTAGTGTGGTCGTCGTCTTTTTCAGAGATTATGATTTGTTGTTTTCATTTCAGTTTCTTGTTTGTCTGTCTTCTTTCCTTTTGACAATACAAATGTCGCATAGCAGGGACTTAAAAATAAGTACATTTTTTTGAATTACTGGATTTTATATTAGCTATTTTATTTTGTTAAAGTATTGATAAACAGTCTTTTGTTGTTAAAAATAATTTTTGTTTTCTGATTAAAAACTTCATAGCTCCCCGCTTTGTTTCCCCCTTCAGCGCATTAAGGAGAAAAAAAATAAAAAAAAATTGCTCAAAAGCTTGACAAACGATGAGCATAACCAGTTTCGAGTGCCTTCAACTTTTTTAAAATCTCCCCTTTTTCATCCACCATCTGCTAACTTTTATCGTTATAGGGTGTATCTTCGGTAAGGAACGTGGCGAAAATAAGTTACCTCGATTCGGCGAGGCTGTTTTTTCATCAGGCAAGGCGTAAGAAGGGAGCTTGGCCTAAGCTAAGTGGCCGCCGAAATAACGAAGCATGGTGAAAAAAGAGACCGCCCAAACAGGGAAGTTATTTACGACACGTTCCTAAGAGCTATTCTTAATTTTGAAAAAATCTACACTTAATGAATCGCAGCATCACCAAATGGGTTGGAATTGGCTTAGTGCTGGTATTGGCAACTGCCGCCACGTATTCGCCAAATAACCGCTACTTCGAGATCATCAAAAACATCGAAATCTTTACTACCCTTTATAAGGAGATCAATATGTATTATGTAGACGACGTGGATCCTGGCAAACTCATGCGAACCGGGATAGACGCGATGGTAGAATCCCTGGATCCTTTCACCAACTACATTTCTGAAACGGATATCGAAAGCTACCGCTTCATGACCGAAGGCAAATACAACGGCATCGGCGCCCTGAGCAAAAAAATCGGCGATTACGTCACCATCACCGAATTGTACAAAGACCAGGCAGCGGACAAGGCGGGCCTTAAACCCGGCGACCAGATTCTGGCCGTGGATGGCAAAGATGCCAAAGGCAAAGATCCGGAAGCACTCAACAATGTCCTGCGGGGATTCCCGGGTACGGAGGTGGAGTTGACGATCCTGCGACCGGGCAAGACCGGGGATTTCAAAGTGAAGCTCGTGCGTGCAGAAGTGGAAGTGCCTAATGTACCCTATTTTGAAATGGTGGATGGCGACATTGGCTACATTACGCTGACGACCTTCACCCGGGCGGCTGGCATGAACGTGGCGAACGCGCTGAGCGAACTGAAGAAAAAGCACCCCGAAATAAAAGGGGTCATCCTCGATTTGAGGGACAACGGAGGCGGTTTGCTCAACGAAGCCGTGGACGTTTGCAATGTATTTATTCCGAAAAACGAATTGGTGGTGACCACCAAAGGCAAAGTAAAGGAATGGGATCGCAGCTATAAAACGAACGGAACCTCAATTGATGAAAGCATTCCGCTGGCAGTGCTGATAGACAAAGGTTCGGCTTCGGCCTCCGAAATCGTGAGCGGCGTCATTCAGGATTACGACCGGGGCATCCTAATCGGCCAGCGCTCGTATGGCAAGGGGTTGGTACAAAACACCCGCGACATCGGCTACAACTCGAAAGTGAAGCTGACGACGGCCAAATACTATATTCCCAGCCAGCGCTGTATTCAGAGTGTGGAATACAAAAACGGCGAGCCGGTTGAAATTGCCGACGCGCGCCGCACCGCCTTTAAAACGCGCAATGGCCGCGAAGTCTTAGACGGCGGTGGGGTGAAGCCGGATCTTATGCTGGATCATGCCGCTGATATTCCGGTGGTGAAAAACCTGATCGCGCAAGACCTCATTTTCGATTACGTTACGCAGTATTGCTTAGCGCATCCAACCATTGCGCCGGTGCTGGATTTTCGGTTCACCGGGTTTGACGAATTCGTGAAATTTGTTGAACAACGCAGCTTCCAGTACGATTCCGACGCTGAAAAACTGCTGAAACAGTTGCTCGAAGCGGGCAAAAAAGAAGCACTTACACTGGATGCCGACGTGAAAGCCATCGAAACGAAAATCAAAGCGGCCAAAAAGACCGAAATGCTCAAACACAAAGACGCCATCGTGGATCTGATCGAAAAAGAAGTGGCCGGTCGCTACTACTACCAGAATGGCAAAATCCAGATTGGCCTGCGCAACGACGAAGAAATCAAAGAAGCGGTGAGTGTGCTGCGCGACGAGGCGAAATACAAGAAAATTTTGGGCGGGTAGGCGCGACCCTCGCGGTCGCCCAAAAATTGCGACCCCACGGATAACATGTTCCTTTCGCATGCTACATACAAAAAAGTCCCGCCGGCAAGCGCCGGCGGGACTTTTTTGTGCTCGTTAGGCACTACTTACACATCCACCTTCGCATACCGGGCATTCGCCTCGATAAAAGCGCGGCGTGGCGGCACTTCGTCGCCCATGAGCATCGTGAAGATGCGGTCGGCTTCCAACGCGTTGTCTACGGTCACTAATTGCAGGATGCGCTGCTCCGGGTTCATGGTCGTTTCCCAAAGTTGTTCGGCGTTCATCTCTCCAAGACCCTTGTAGCGCTGTACGTGTACGCTGTCTTCTTTCCCGCCTGCAAATTGCTCAATGAGCACTGCGCGCTCCTGGTCGTTCCAGGCATAAGCGGAATTTTTGCCCTTGCGCACCTGGTAGAGCGGCGGTGCGGCAATGTAAACGTGTCCTTTTTCCACCAAAGGCCGCATGTAGCGGAAGAAGAAAGTCAGGATCAGCGTCGTGATGTGGCTGCCGTCAACGTCGGCGTCGCACATGATAACGATCTTGTGGTAGCGCAGTTTCAGGATATTCAGGATACGCTCGCCGTCTTCTCCCTCTTCAATGGTGACGCCCAGCGCCGTGAAGATATTTTTGATTTCTTCGTTTTCGTAAATCTTGTGTTCCATTGCCTTCTCCACGTTGAGGATTTTACCCCTCAGCGGCAGAATGGCCTGGATGTTCCGGTCGCGGCCCTGTTTGGCGGTTCCGCCGGCAGAATCCCCCTCAACGAGGAACAGTTCGCTGTCTTCCGGCGAGCGCGAAGCGCAGTCGGCCAATTTACCCGGCAAACCACCACCGGCGAGTACGCCTTTGCGCTGCACCATTTCACGGGCTTTGCGGGCGGCGTGGCGGGCTGTGGCGGCCAAGATCACTTTTTCGATGATCTTGCGCGATTCATTGGGATTTTCTTCCAAAAAGTGCTCCAGTGCTTCGCCAAGACAACGCGACACGATACCGGTCACTTCGGTGTTACCCAATTCGCCTTTGGTTTGGCCCTTAAACTGGGGTTCCGGCACTTTAACGGACACGACTGCGGTGAGGCCCTCGCGGAAGTCTTCCCCGGAAATTTTAAATTTCAGCTTTTTGAAAAAGCCATTGGCTTCCCCGTAATTGGTGAAGACGCGGCTGAGCGCCATGCGAAAACCGCGTACGTGCGAACCGCCTTCGCGGGTGTTGATGTTGTTTACGAAAGAGTACACCATCTCGGTGAACGAGTCGTTGTACTGCAGGGCCACTTCCACTTCCACGCCGTCTTCTTTGCCGACCACATAGATCGGTTTGTCTGTCAGGCGGTGTTTAGCGTTGTCCAAATACAAGACGAATTCCTGGAGGCCGCCTTCCGAATGAAAAGTTTCTGTACGGAATTCCCCGTTGTCCATCTTTTCGCGCTCGTCGGTCAGTGTCAGCGTGAGTCCTTTGTTTAGGAAAGACAATTCGCGGATGCGCTGGGCGAGGATATCGTATTTGTAAACGACTTCTTCGAAAATCCCTTTATCCGGCCTGAACGTCATAATCGTGCCAGTCTTATCCGACGCACCGATGTTTTTCACTTCGTTCAGCGGCTTGCCTTTTGAATATTCCTGTTCGAAGACGCTGCCTTCGCGGTGGATTTCCGCACGCAGGTACTCCGAAAGGGCATTTACGCAGGAGACGCCCACCCCGTGCAAACCGCCGGATACTTTGTAGGTGTCTTTGTCAAACTTTCCACCTGCGTGCAAAACCGTCAAAACCACTTCGAGCGCCGACTTTTGCAGCTTATCGTGCATGCCAACCGGGATGCCCCTTCCATTGTCCGTAACCGTAATGGAATTATCAGGATGAATGACCGTTTCAATGTGGTTACAATACCCCGCCAAGTGTTCGTCAATGGAGTTGTCTATGACCTCCCAAACTAAGTGGTGCAAGCCCTTGGTGTCGGTGCTGCCGATGTACATCGCCGGGCGTTTGCGCACGGCTTCCAAACCTTCAAGTGCTTGAATATTATTGGCATTATAGTCGCCAGTCTGTGCGCGGAGTTCCTCTATTTCTTTTGTGATTTCCATGGTGCAAAGGTACGAAACAGTTTCGTAACTACAGCGCTTAGATGCAGTAGAAGATCAGAACACGTTATGGCCGGATTTTGTCCTTCAGCTTGCTTATCCCTTCCAAAGCCTGCTGTGTTTCAATGAAAATATCCTACTGTTGTTCAATTGTAAAAAAAGAATAACTTTGAACAAGAAACACAAACTTAACTTCTTTATCAACAACCTATTTTTTATGAAGCGTTTATCTACTTTATTCCTGGTTTTGGCTCTTTTTGCTTCGGCACTCCCCGCCCAAACCATGAACCAGGTCAAGGTCTCGTTTGAACATAAAGCCGGAAACGGGTTCATGTCTATTGACCACAGCGTTTTTCCAATCTGGAACAACAAAACCGTAAAAATTACCCGCGCCGAATTTTACATTTCCGCTATTGAAGTTCAACATTCCGACAATGCGCCAATCCTCCTTACCGACCAATACCTGCTGGTGGATGCTGCCGATCCTTTGGTAGAATTTGACCTGGGCGTTTGGCCTGTGGATGCTGCACAGGGCGTGACGCTGCACCTTGGAGTGCCGCCAGATGTCAACCACCTAGACCCCACTACTTATCCGGCCGGTCATCCGCTCGCGCCACAAAATCCAACTATGCATTGGGGGTGGGCGGCAGGATATCGCTTTATGGCCATCGAAGGCCAAGTGGACAACAACAACGATGGCGTTCCGGAGACCATCTTTGAATTCCACAATGTGGGCGACGAACTTTACAAAACGGTGGAATTGGTCGGTGTGGAAACAGCCGAAAACGGTGTTTTGCACCTGCATTTTGTGCTGGATTACGCAAAGTTGTTCAGGAACATGACCATGTCGGGCAATGTCATTCACCACGGCGCTACAACCATGAATGTAAGCATGATGAACAACAGCGCTGAGGCAGGTTTCATTACCATGCCGGCGGTATCGGCGAACCACGATGTAAGCGCCAATTCGTTAAACCTGTCGGCCTCGCCCAATCCGTTCTCGGGTGAAACCCTGATTCGCTATGAATTGCCAGCGTCGGATGTATTGACGCTGGTGGTGACCAATGCGTTTGGTCAACCGGTGTACACCCTCCGAAATCTACAGGCTAAAGGCGCTGTGCGCTTTGAAAAAGGGAATTTGCCTTCCGGCGTTTATCAATATGCTTTTTATGAAAACAAAGAGTTGATGGCTCATAAGCGTCTTATAATCAGCGAATAATATTGAGATGGGACGTTTTTTGTTACAGATTCTCCCGGGCAGCGTAGGTTATCGGTTGCTGATCGCTGGTGCTTTCGGTTTCCTTTTCGCCTGCGGGAAGGAGGAAGCGCCCATGATCGGAACCGAATATGTACTGCGTGTTCCGAAAGGTTTTCCCAATCCGGAGATTCCGACAGACAATGCATTGACGCCCGAACGAATTGCCTTGGGCAAACGGCTGTTTTACGACCCGGTTTTGTCGAAAGACAGCACGCGCTCTTGCGCATCGTGTCACCACCCTCAGTTCGCTTTTTCGGACACTACTGCGGTGAGTCTGGGCGTTGAAAACCGTGCCGGTACGCGCAATTCCTCTTCGCTGGCAAACGTAGCTTATCAAAAAAAATTACTCCGGGAAGGCGGTGTGCCCACGTTGGAAATGCAGATCCTCGTTCCCATTCAGGAGCACAATGAATTCGATTTCAATATTTTATTGGTTGCAGAACGACTCAACCGGATGCCGGAATACGTAGCCTTAGCCGAAGCCGCCTACGACCGGGCACCGAATCCATTTGTCATCACGCGGGCGATTGCAGCCTTCCAGCGAACCTTGTTGAGCGGGAATTCCCCTTACGACCAATGGTTTTTTCAGGGGATAACTACGGCGGTACCGGAATCTTCAAAGCGCGGCTACGACCTGTTTCAAAGCGAAAGATTGGCTTGTGGGAAATGCCATGAAGGGTTTTTATTCACCAATCAAACCTTTGCAAACAACGGGCTTTATGAGGTCTATCCCGACAGCGGGCGCATCCGGCTGACGGGTTTGGAAGCGGATCGGGCTTTGTTCAAAGTGCCCAGCCTTCGCAATGTAGCGTTGACTGCGCCTTATATGCACGACGGCAATATACCGACCTTAGATGCCATGATTGACCATTACCAGACCGGCGGGAAACCGCACTCGAACAAAAGCCTATTGCTTCGGCCATTCACGCTGACCATGCAAGAACGGGCTGATTTGCTGGCGTTTTTAAACAGCCTGACCGACCAAAATTTTGTCGGTAACCCCGATTTTAGAAATTAATTTGCGTCTGTCTCTATATTCCGTTAGCTGTTTTATACTCAGCCCGAATAAGGGGCTAAGCTGTCCCACATGAGCAGGTGTAACGGAGTAAAGGGAGTCTTGCGGAGTTAAGGCCCTCTGTGAAACTCCCTTTACTCTGCGAGACTCCGTGACATACAAGGAGCCTGCAAGAGGCTGCCCTCAGACGCTTCGCGTCCTCATTATCGGGATCTTGTGTGCCTTGCTCTCGGACTCTAAAGCTCAGACACGGGACTAAATGGACGGGCACTAATTTGCGTTTTTTGTGGCTTGACAATTAGATTTTTATGAAAAAAATTGCTTTCTACCTCTTCTTTGCAACTGCCTGCACGTTCATCGCCTGCGACCCGGATGAAACGTTGGCGACTTACGACCCAACGCCTTACGATTTGGGAATTGGCGATTTTCCGACGCCGGATTTACCTGCCGATAACGCATTGACCATCACGGGCGTGCAATTGGGCCGCATGCTTTTTTATGAGCCGCTGCTTTCAAAAGACGGTTCGCAGGCCTGCGCCGATTGCCATAAGCAGCAAGATGCTTTTTCGGACATCCGCCGGTTCAGTATTGGTGTGGAACAATTGCCCGGAAAACGGCAAGCCATGCCGGTGATGAACTTAGCCTGGCACCAGAATGGCCTGTTTTGGGACGGGCGTTCTCCAAAAGTGCGGGATCAGGCACTGAGGCCAATTCAGGATCCACTCGAAATGAACGAAACACTGACAAATGCCGTAGCAAAACTGTCGACGGAGAAAAAATACACGGATCAGTTCATTCGGGCATTTGGCGATGCAACGGTGACGCCGGAACGCATGGGGTTGGCCATGGAGCAGTTCATGCTGACGATGGTCTCAAATAATTCAAAATACGACCAGTACTTGCGCGGAACCACAACCTTATCGCTTGCTGAAGAACGCGGGCGGGTGCTGTTTTTTAGCGAATTTGACCCGGTGGGTAACGGGCGGGGTGCGGAATGTTTTCATTGCCACGCAGGGCACAATTTTACAAACGACGAGTTTATGAACAATGGCCTCGATACTGACGCTTCGATGACGGACGAAGGCCGCCAAAAAGTGAGCAATAACCCGATAGATCGCGGAAAATTCAAAACGCCTTCGCTGCGCAACACCGCGCTGACCCCGCCTTACATGCACGACGGGCGTTTTGCTACTTTGGAGGAAGTACTCGACCACTACAACATTGGCGTGAAAAACTCTTCGACCATTGAGTTTATCCTGCAATACAACCTACAACCCGGCGGGCTGCAATTAACTGAATTGGAAAAAGCAGATTTGATCGCGTTTTTGAGAACGCTTACGGATACAGAGTTTTTGACGAACCCGGCTTATCAATCACCATTTTAGCCTCTATCTTGGTTATCTCAGTGCCATAACCGGTTCGTTCGGGTGCTGTGGATTGACAATTAATCGCTGAAGCCTTGGAGAAATCAGTACATCCATTTCTTTCATCGGAATCGCCCCAAGCAAAGGCTCAGTGTCTCCCGGCAGCACCAATGCAGAAACAACACATTCCCTGTTGGCAAAACGTACCATCACATTGCGTACAACGGGCAGCTCGTCGTAAGTGCCATTGGTCAATAACCAGGGGCGTATATCCACTACCCGCAACCCCGTTGGGTGCGAATATTTTCGTTAATGGCTAACATGATTGCACCAGCGTCTACATTCATGAGGACATTCATCCTGCGAATCTGATTTTCGGATAAACTGCCCTCCTCGAAATTGTCAACATCCTGGCTGTTGAGCAATTATAGGTCAGCATGAACCAGTCCCATGTGTTGCTTTTTGATGATTGATTGAATAACGTTCGCAAAGGTCGGAAGTTTTTTTAATTTATATTCAACATTGAAAACAAGGTCAATAAGCCAGAGGTTTTCCTGAATATTTATTAATATTGTTCTTACAGCTTACAGTATGACGCTATTCATCAAAAATATGGTTTGTATGCGCTGTGCCCGAAGCGTTGGCCGATTGGCTGCTGAAGCGGGTTTGGAGGTACAGCAAATTCAATTAGGCGAAGTAATCCTGGCCGCTGAGCCTGCCACTGCGCAATTGGTAGATTTTCGGAAGGCGCTTGAAAACGAAGGATTTGAGCTATTAGACGACCGGAATAAGCGCTTGGTTATGGAGGTTAAAAATCTAATCATCAACGAAATACACCATAATTCAGGCAAAAAACCAGCAACCATGAACTTCTCCGATTTCTTCGCCCGCGAAACGGGACACGAATATTCCCATCTGAGCAAGTTGTTTTCCTCGGTAGAAAGCATAACCATTGAGAAGTACATCATCGCCCAAAAAGTCGAACGGGTAAAAGAATTGCTGGTGTATGACGAACTGACTTTAAGCGAAATTGCCTGGAAGACAGGCTACAGCAGTTCGCAGCACCTGAGCAACCAGTTTCGGCAGGTGACAGGTCTGACGCCGACTCAGTTCAAAGCCGAACACCGGAAGCACGGCCGAAAACCGCTGGATGAAGTGTGAGCCAAAATCTTGTACACCTCTCCCCTAATTGTGTACTGCCCCGGGCCCTCCAAGCCCTGATCTTTGCAGTGTTAATTTTCAACAAAAACACTGTGAATCATGACACGCTCCTTAACCTGCCGATGACGCAACGGATGCGATGATTGCAAAATTAAGAACACATTTTTATAGGATTATGGAAAAGCAGCACACAAATCATCACGAAGATCACGGTGGAAAACCACAAGACCATTCACAGCACAAAGGCAACAGTCCTGCTACGCACACCATGCCCGACGGAACGGCCATGCACGGCGGCGGCCATGCAGGCCACGATCACAAGGCTATGATAGCCGATTTCCTAAAGCGGTTTTGGGTGTCGCTCATCCTTAGTACACCGTAAATTAAGTTTCTTGAAATCACAATTTTGGTAACTATCTGAAAATCAAAATTATAAACTCTTGCAAGTCCAAATAAATTTAATTTACACTGTACTAAGTCCGGCTTTGGGTGCAGTGCTGATGAGCCTGAGTACCATTGTAGTGGCAATAAATGCGCAGTTGTTGAAAAAAGATTTGACCTGAATCCCAACTCAGGTGTTTAGTAGGTTAGGGGAAAACAAAAATGGCCTGAAAATGGCGGTCTTTTCTTGGCATTTACTATCTTTGCGTCTAAATTCATGCGAAATTTTCCTGGCATATTATTCTGCTTCATCACGTTGTTTACGGCTATGCCGGTAGACAGGCTTCTGGCGTGCGGCCAAAACACTGCCGCGGAATCCGCTGAAGTTGAAGCAGGGGTGCCCGAAAAAATGTGCTGCAAAGGAAAACCCGCTGAAGAACCGGCTCATTGCGAGGAAGAAACCCACGCTTGTGAAGAAAATCATCCCGGCCAAAAATGTCCCGACCAAGAGGGAGGTTGCTGTGGCAAAGGGTGTACCTGTCCTTGCGGCGCTTTACCGGGCGGCCACACCGTCGTCGTGCTTGCAGAAATTCCGTTTCCCCTTTCCGTTACCAGCGACGCTACCCTGCGGCAGGCCTTCTACTTTGCGCAGCACATGCCGGAAGAAGTTTACTTACCCATTTGGCAACCGCCTCGACTGAACGCGTAATCCAACGTCAGCCTGACGTATGTCTTTTTCACTGCTAATTTCATTTTTTCATTATCTGTATCGCCTTTGCACGTTGCTATGCTTTGCTATTGCGTAAGCTGTTCCGTTCGCTGAACGGGGCTTTGAATCCGTTCGTTGAGCAGCGTCGGAACGAGCAGCGTTGAAATGGGCAGAGTCGAAACGTAAATTCAAGTATTATGAAGAATATCCTTGCTGCGAGCTTTGTGTTCGCACTGTTGCTCACCGTATTTTCGGCCTGCAACAACAAGCCATCCGAACAAACTACCGCAATCGCTGCGTCTGGCACGAAATACATCTGCCCGATGAACTGCGAAAAGGGCAAAACCTACGACCAGCCCGGCACTTGCCCGGTTTGTAACATGAACCTGGAAGTAATGAAAGCGGAGGTTGCAGGCAATTCCGCCGAATATTTTACGGCATTTGTGGCCAATCCGGCACAATTGGAAGCCGGAAAACCGGGGATGCTATCCTTTACTCCCAAAATCAAAGGCAATGAAAGCGCGCCTGTTCCGCTGGATCTTGTGCATGAGAAAAAAATGCACCTGATCTTAGTGAGCGACGACCTCTCCTGGTTTGATCACATCCACCCGGAATACCAGGCGAGTGGTGCCTATGAGATCAAAGTGCTGAGCAAAGGCGAAAGCTTCACCAATGGCCGAGGACACAACGAAACGCGCTTCGATGCGGGTGGAAAATACTGGGCTTTTGCCGATTACAAACCCATCAACGCGCTGAATCAGGTCAACAAAATGGAGCTTAACGTAGCCGGTACGCCTGCCAAAACTGTAGCTTACGCCCAGCCGAAGATGACTACAACGGTGGATGGATATAAGCTGACTATGGAAGCAGGACATGGCAGCTCAGGTTTTAAAACCGGCAGCCAACAGCACATTCCGGTAACGATCACACAAGGAGGTAAAGCGGTTGACCCCGCTACTTTTGAAAACTACCTGGGTGAAAAAGCGCACTTAGTTCTGGTAGAGGTCAACTCAAAAGCCTTTGTCCATACGCATCCTTCTGTTGAAGATGGCAAATTAGACATCCACACCACCTTTTCCGAGTCTGGTACCTATCGTGGCTGGCTGCAATTTCAAACCGCCGGGAAAGTGCATACAGCCGATTTCGTATTGACGGTCACAGTGGGTAAGGATGAACACCAAGGGCACGACCACGAACACGGTGAAGGGGACGACCATTCCGGGCACTAATTAAAACCAGGTTGCTACTACGTCTACTAAACTTTGAAAGTTTAGTAGACGTGTCAACGTGTCAAAAATGTCCAGTAAGTTTAGGTAAAAAAACACCATTTTTTATTCACTTTCAATTTTAGAAACATGAAAAATCTCATAATTTTTTGTCTGATGGCTTTCATAAGCCCCGTTCTTATGGCACAAGAATCACCTGTGCCACCCGCTGCGTCTGCCGTGAACAAAAAAGCAGCAACAGTGAGTGAAAAGTTAGAAACAGCCGAGTTTGCAGTACTGGGCAATTGCGGCATGTGCGAAAAAATAATTGAAAAAGCTGCGCTTGGTGCCGGTGCAGCCACTGCCGAATGGGATGTAAAAGCCGATATACTCAAGGTGAGCTTCAACGCGAAAAAAACTTCGACAGACGCCATTCAAAAGGCTATTGCGCAGGCTGGATACGACAATGCCGGCTACAAAGCAGACGACGAGGCGTACAACAAACTGCACGGGTGCTGCAAGTATGACCGTACTGGCACTGCAGGAGGTACTAAATCCTGCACAGATACGGAGTAGCACGAAGTGAAGCGGCAAAAGGCAAGGGGCAAGTGGGCGAAGGGCAAATTGGCAAACACGCAATTCGCCCACTTGCCTTTTGCCAATTTGCCAATTTGCCTTTTGCCTCATACCCTTACCACAAAACCTCAGCACTCAGAATAAATACCACGATTCTATGCTCAATGCCCTGATAAAATTTTCGCTCCAAAACCGCCTTTTTGTGGTGGCTGCCGCTGCGCTCCTGATGGTTTGGGGAACCTGGACGGTCATAAACCTGCCGGTTGACGTACTGCCCGACCTCAACCGACCCCGCGTGACGGTTTTTTTGGAAGCTGGCGGAATGTCGCCCGAAGAAATTGAGGTACAAGCTGTGCTGCCTATTGAAACGGCCCTGAACGGGTCGCCCGGCGTGGAGGTCGTGCGCAGCTCCTCTTCGCGGGGCATTGGGCTGGTGTTTGTCGAATTTGGCTGGGAGGTAGATGTGTTCCGTGCCCGCCAATTGGTAGCCGAAAAATTAACAACGGTGCCAATGCCAGCGGGTATTACCCCGGTGATGGGGCCGATTTCATCGGTGATGGGTCAGATTATGCTCGTTGGGGTGACCGCCGAAGCAGACAGCGCATCCGGACAAACCCTCAGCTCGGCGTCGGATTTGCGCACCTTAGCTGATTTTACCATCCGACGCAGGCTGCTGGCGATTAAAGGGGTGGCGCAGGTGATTCCCATTGGCGGCGATCGGCTGCAATATCAGGTGTTGGTCAGCAGCGCGAAACTGAAGCAGTACAGCCTGACGCTCGAAGACTTAGACCGTGCTTTGGAAAATGCCAACCTAAATACCAGCGGCAGTTTTTTCAACCGCTATGGTTCGGAAGTCCTCATTTCCGTGTTGGGGCGCGCCAAAAACCTGGAAGACCTGCAACGAACCGTTGTGGTCAACCGCGAAGGATCGCCTGTTTTATTGAGTCAGGTAGCCGATGTGCAGTTTGGTGCGGCGATCAAACGCGGAGATGCCAGCGTCAACGCGAAGCCAGCTGTTATTTTAACCGTCGAAAAACAACCTGGTGCCAATACGGTAACCCTGACCGACGAGATCGAAAAAGCTTTAACGGAACTGCAACCTTCGCTCCCGCCCGATGTGCGCCTGAATGCAAAGGTTTTTCAGCAAAAAAACTTCATCCAAAACGCGCTGACCAATGTGGAACACGCCTTGCGCGATGGCTTCATTCTCGTGGTTATTGTACTGTTTTTGTTCCTCCTTAATTTTCGGACCACGCTGATTACCCTGACCGCAATCCCATTATCATTGGTCATCACGGCTTTGGTATTCAAATGGTTTGATATTTCCATCAATACCCTGACCCTTGGCGGCCTTGCCATTGCCATCGGCGAATTGGTGGATGACGCCATTGTGGATGTGGAAAACGTGTTCCGGCGATTGCGGGAAAACAAAGAAAACGGGAGTCCCAAACCTGCCCTACAGGTTGTTTATGACGCATCAAGGGAAATACGAAATTCCATTGTCTATGCCACCATCATTGTGGTGCTGGTGTTCCTGCCTTTATTTCAGTTGCAGGGCATCGAAGGGCGCATTTTTGCTCCGCTTGGCATCGCTTACATTACCTCGATTTTGGCATCGCTGTTGGTGTCGCTGACGGTTACGCCAGCGCTGTGCAGTTATTTGTTGGCTCCCTCCGTTCTCCGAAAGGAAGTGGGCGAATCCGCCCTCGTGCGCTGGCTAAAACGACAGGACTTGAAACTCCTGAATTTTGGTCTTGCAAACTCGCGGGTGGTCATTGGCTCAGCCCTTGCCTTAGTTATTGGCGCGGTTTTTATGATCACGCGCTTTGGCACAGAGTTTTTGCCCCCGTTCAACGAGGGCAGTTTTACGGTCAACCTCTACGCCCCGGCCGGAACCTCGCTGGAGGAAAGCAACAAAATTGGTACGGTGGCTGAAAAACTGATTTTGCGGGTGCCGGATGTGTTGTATACCGCCCGACGCACAGGCCGCGCCGAATTGGATGAGCACGTGGAGCCGGTCAGTAACTCAGAAGTGGAAGTGGAATTGCGCGAAGACGCCAGATCCCGCACGGAAGTCGTCGCTGACATCCGCAAGCAACTTTCCAACCTTGCCGGGGTGTCGGTGAGCATTGGGCAGCCGATTTCTCACCGCCTCGACCACCTGCTTTCCGGGGTGCGGGCACAGGTGGCGATCAAAGTTTTTGGCGAAGACCTGGCCGAAATCCGGGCATTAGCCGGACAAATAAAAGAAACCATAGAAACCGTGCCCGGCGCGGTAGACGTGCAGGTGGAACGGCAGGTGCTGGTTCCCCAACTGACCATCCGGTTGGATCGCGCAGCACTGCAACGCTACGGCATGCAAACCGGCGAAGTAGCCCGCGACTTGGAGGTGTTGTACGGAGGCAAAGTTATTTCACAAATCCTGGACGGCCAAAAAACGTTCGACCTGCTGCTGCGCGCTGTGGCGGAAGACCGCGAAAACCTTGAAAATATCCGAAACACCCAAATCCATACACCGGAGGGTCTGCTCATCCCACTCGGAAGCGTTGCACACATTGAGTATGAAAAAGGCATCAACTCGGTGAGCCACGAAAACAGCCAACGGCGCATTGTCGTCTCCTGCAACGTGCAGGGGCGCGACCTCGGCAGCACGGTGGCCGAAATTCAAACAGCGGTGCGCGAAAACATCACCATGCCACAGGGATATTTCCTCCAGTATGGCGGCCAGTTTGAGGCGCAAAAAGACGCATCCCGACTCATCGGCATCCTGGGCATTTTTGTATTGCTGGGCATATTTTTGGTGTTGTTTTCCCATTTTCGTTCCTGGCGCATTGTGGTGCAGGTAATGTTCAATATCCCGCTGGCGCTGATTGGCAGCGTGGCAGCCGTTTGGATTACCGGAGGCACCTTTTCTGTCGCAACACTGGTAGGCTTTATTACCCTGACGGGTATTGCTTCCCGCAATGGAATTATGATGATTTCCCACTACTTGCACCTGATGGAACATGAAGGAGAGCAATTTGATAAACAGATGATTATACGCGGATCCCTCGAACGGCTTGTGCCCGTGTTGATGACGGCTTTGGTGGCAGCCTTAGCCCTGATCCCGCTGACTTTGGACGCACAGGCAGCCGGGAAGGAGATTTTATACCCGGTAGCAACGGTAATTCTGGGTGGCCTCCTGTCTTCTACCTTGCTGGACATGGTGGTGACACCAACTGTGTTTTGGGTGTGGGGGAAGCAGGCGGTGGAAGGGTATTTTGCGCAACGGCGGGAAGTATTGGTTTCGCACGACAAAGAGGAATAAGGTTTCACACGACGAACACATCGGCACAACGAAAACAAACCCGAAATTATAAACATTCAAACTCCTTTTTGAAGATGCGAATATTGCTTAAAATATTGATAACCATTGCTTTGCCAGGGGTGGCAGGAGCACAAAATACGATTGCCCCGGATGCCGCCATCCGCGCCGCGCTGCAAAACCATCCACTCGTAAAAGCGGCTGCTTTTGAAGTGCAGGCTAAGAAATATGCAGAAAAAGCGGCGGTCAACCTGCCCAACCCGGAAGTGAACGCAGAAAGCCCAACTGGCCAATTTTATGTGGTTGGCGTTTTGCAGTCTTTTGAATTTCCGACCGTATACGCCCGGCAGAAGCAGGTTGCAAAAGCAGAAACTGCCCTTGCCCTGGCCGGACAACGCATCAACGAAAATGACCTGCGCTATACCGTGCGCACCATATATTTGGATGCACAGGTTGCGGACTACCAAAGTCGCCAATGGAGGACGCGGGATAGCTTGTATCAGGCCATTGCCGTTGCAGCGCACCGCCAATTTGATGCCGGGGAGATTGATTTTTTACAAAAAACATTAGTTGAGAACGAAGCGGGTAAGGTTGCTCAGGAATGGCGCGCTGCCGAACTGTTGGCTTTGACAGCAACCGGGCAATTGAAGACCCTGACCGGTTTAGCTGATTGGGATGCGCTGTTGCCGCTTCGCCCCGATACGACCGGTTTGGGAGGCATCTCAGGCTCGGGCGCAAATCCGGCGCTTTTGTATGAACAACAAGCCGTGCAAGTTGCGGAACGGCAAGTAGCTTTGGCTAAAAGCAAAGCTTTGCCCAATTTTTCGATTGGTTATATGAATCAGGGAGAACGGGAAACTCCGATGGATTACCGTTTCCGCGCCAGCATTGGCCTGCCTTTGTGGGTGGGGCAATACCGCGCCGGGGTTAATGTGGCCAAAGCCGAAAGCCAGGCTGCCGCTGCCCGCGCAGCAGCGCAAAGCCAGACGGTAGCACTCCAGCTTCAGCGAACCGATACCGATGTGCTTACGGCGCTCGGATTTGTACGTTATTACGAGCAGGAAGCTTTACCGCGCAGCCGAGCCTTGATTTCTGCCGTGCTGCGGATGCGCGACGCCGGGCAAACCGATTATGTCACTTTTCTGAAGACGCTCGACGAAGCTTTTGCCATTCAGCGCGAATACGCGGTTCAGATACAGGCTTTTGAAACAGCTCGTATTCAACGCCTGTACCTTGCAGGACAATAATTTAAAACGATGATTATCAATTTGATAAAACCAAAGATTATGAAGTCGCTCATTTTTTGCTCCCGGATATTCGGTCTTGCCCTATTCCTTGCCTTGTTACCTGGAATTGTTGTTGCACACGGCGACGAAATTCCATCAGACCCCGGCGTGGCAAACGACCACTTCACCCAGTATGGCCAGTCTGACCGCTACGAATTGACGCTTTATTACCCAGAACTCATTGCGGGGGCAGAGGCGCATTTTATGTTGTATGTAGCAGATTACAAAAGCAACCGACCAATTGATAAAGCGGAACTTAAAATCAGTACTTTGGAAAACCCTCAATTGGTGTTTGAAGTAGAGCCGTATGCACCGGGCGTATATGAGTTGCATGCCACTTTTCCTGAAAACAAAGCGTATACCCTCAATGTGCAGGTCAATCACCCGAACGGCGCCGACCTTATTGGCGTGCCGGGGGTTGAAGTAGGCAAAAAACTCACAACGGCTGTGAAAGCTGACGCGCACGAAAACGAAGAACCGATTGGTTCCTGGCTATGGTTTGTCGGCGGCCTATTGCTGGGTGGCTTGGTGGTGTGGTTTGTCAGTCGCCGTCGCAGTCGGGTTTTGACGGTGGCATTACTTTTGGTAAGCGCCTGGTTTTCAGCGCCAAACTGGAGTCCGGTTTTTGCACATGATGGAGAAGAACATGGGCCTAAAGAGGGCGGCGGTGGTTATGGTAAATCCGTTTATGCGCCAAAAGAAACACAATTTCTGTTTGAAATCCTGACCCAACCCATCGCGATCGGCGATTACCAGTCGGCAACCACAATGTTCGGCACCATTGTTCCGGCTTCCGGTGGCCTGGGCGTGGTCGTTGCCCCGCAAAGTGGACGCCTCTCAAAAGTCAGTGCGCGCGTAGGCCAAACGGTGCGCGCCGGACAGACCCTGGCGGTGCTGCAACAAACTGTGAGCACGCCCGATCAGGTTGACATCGCTGCCAACAACAGCGGCTTAGCGGTGCAGATCGAAACGGCAAAAACGCGGGTTACGGCTACAAAACGGGAATACGAGCGGTTGAAAAAGATCGAAGACATTGCTGCGGGACGTGATGTTCAGGCTGCCGAAGCGAATTACAATGCGGCTTTGGCTGAGTTGCAAACGCTGAAAAGTAAAGCGCTTGGCGCGAATACAGCAGCCAATGGACGAACCATAACCTTAACTGCTCCAATTGATGGAATCCTCGGCACCTTTACCCTCACTCCCGGTGCGGAGGTTGTGGCCGGGCAAACCTTGTTCACCATCACCAACCTCAGCAAGGTATACGTGGAGGCGCAGGTATACGACCGGGATGCGCCGGTGGTTCATGCCGGCAACAAATTTTTGGTCACCTGCTCCACCGACGACCACAAAAGCGCCGAAGTGCGGCTGATTTCGCAGGCGCAGAACATGAACCCAGGCAACCAAAGCCAGCGGGTACTGTTTGAGATGGACAACCCGCGCGGGGAATTCAAAATCGGGGAGTTTGTCACGGTAAAAGCCTTAGACAACAGTTCCTCGCGTCAAATCACGGTGCCCAACTCCGCGCTGACCGAAATCAATGGCAAAACAGCCGTATTTTTAAAACACGGCCCAGAGGAATATGAATTAGCCTATGTGCAGATCGGCGAAGACGACGGCACGCGGACTTTGATTTTAAAGGGCATCGGGGAAGGTGAAAAAGTGGTGGTGAATGGCGCTTATGAGGTGAAAATGATGTATTTGAATCAGTAAATATTTTAACACGGCCTGAAATTTATTGGCCTTTTTGTTTTCGTAACTATCCAGCCGCCCCTAAATACTTATGATTTCCGACCTCGGAGAGGTCAAAGGTTTGTAGAAATGCATCGGGTTGACCTTAATTCCCGACCTCGGAGAGGTCGAACGTTTGTTTCAACGCTATTTTCTGCAAACCTTCGACCTCTCCAGGTCTGGAAAACATTGAAATGCTACATTTCTTATGATTTCCGACCTGGAGAGGTCGAACGGTTTGTAGAAATGCTATTAATTCAGCGACCCTAAGCGATAAAAACCCCTACTCCTCGCCACCAATCCACCACCTAATCCCGATATACCCCCGTGCGCCAATCGTTGGCGCATAAACCTGGGTGGCGTCGAAGAAAGATCCGAACGGATCCTGCCAGGCAATGATGGGACGGTGTTGGCGATAATCCGTCAGATTTTCACCGCCGGCGTAGATTTCAAATTTTGAAAAGCGGTAAGTCGCCTGAAGATTGACCAGGACGTAATCGGGCGCCGTATCACCGCCATGCTGGTGGTATTCCACAGGCAGGTGCCCGTGATCAAGCAGGCGCTGCGTGCCCGTCATCTGAGCCTGGCCGCTGAAAAGCCATTTTTTATCCGGCGTTTCGTAGTCGGTGGTCAGCAGGCCACGGTGGCGTGGAACCATTGGGCGCTCCAGCAAACCGTCGTCGGTAAACGTAGTGCGCACATCATTGTATTTGTAAGCCACTTTTACATTCCATCCTTTCAGCACTTCCCAGTTCAAAGAAACCATGGCGCTGTTTGAAAACGAGCTGCCGCGCAGGTTGTAGAAATAAAGGAAGCGATAATCCTGATCCATATCTACTACGACCTGGTTCACAAAATCCGTGCGGTACAAGTCCACCACAAAGCTGAAGGCGCGATCCGCCCATTTGCCATTGTGGGTCAGGTTGACGCCATAATTCCAGGCGTCTTCCATTTCGAGGTTTTCCAGCACCCGCACTGTCCGGCTGCTTGCCAGGGCGCTCACGTTTTCGGCAATGATGTTTGCAGAGCGGTAGCCGCGACCCGCAGAGGCGCGCAGGATGGTGTTTTCATCAAAATTGTAGCGCAAATTGGCGCGCGGCGTCAGCAACAGGCCATGCAGGTTGTGGTGGTCGAGGCGCAGACCGAGGATAGCGCCAAAACCGCGCGCAGTTGCGGGCTGGCCGTTGAACGTATATTCTGCAAAAGCGCCGGGAACGCTTTCTGTGCGGTCGAATGCAGCCTGATCAAAACTTTCCCGGTATTGGTCGTACTGGTATTGCAACCCGTAATTCATCTGGTGGTCGGTGGTGCCGATGATGGTCGCATACAGGACATTGGCAAAAAAACTGCGCTGTTCGCCTTCGTGAGGCCGCAGGCCATATTCGCTGTCGGTGCGGTGCCAGGTCGCGCTGAACATGGAGCCCAGCGAACGGTAAGGCTCCTTGAAACCTTTATAGCCCAGTTTTCCCCAGGCTTCCACGCGGTCTGCATTTTGTTCAATGCGGTAAAGCGGGGTGCCATTTTCACCCAGGTTGCTCATCTGGCCGCTTTCGCGGCGATCCATGATGCCCTGCACGTTGAATTGACCGCAGATAATTTCGCCTTCGTAAAAAAGCCGGTACAAACCGTTCAATTGCCGTTTCTGCGGCATGTCCATAAACGTATCGTCATCGCGGTCAAATTCCGATTGCTGGGTGCTGCCGTGCAACAACAAGCCGGAACTCCATTCTTCAGTGTGTTTATGGTTGAGGTGTACATTGGCTTCATAACGGCCTATATTCGAAGCAAAAAGGTTGAGAAAGAACGGCTTGTCTCTGAAAGGTTTTACCAATTCGGTATTGATCTGCCCGGTGATGGACTGAAACCCGTTGCGCACCGTGCTGGCACCTTTTGAAATCTGGATGCCTTCGAGCCAGGTGCCGGGAATGTATTCCATGGCAAACGGCGTCGCCAAACCGTAATATGTTGGCCGGTTTTCGACCATCAACTGGGTGTAAATGCCGCGCAGTCCCAACAGTTGGATCTCGCGGGCACCGGTGATGGCGTCGCTGTAAGAAACGTCCACCGAAGCATTCGTTTCAAAGCTTTCAGCCAGGTTGCAGCACGGCGCTTTTTTCAATTCTTTGCTGGTAATGCTTTCCACATTCAGCGTACTGAGGGTGGAGACGTAACTGCCGTGCATTTTTTCAGCGACTTCTACGGCCACCAATTCGAGGATGCCGCTTACCTCAATCAGGAGGTTATCTTCGTGCGGTTCAACCGGAATACTGACCGGCGCATAGCCTACATAGCTGATAATCAGGTTGGCCAGCTCTGATTTTTTTTCAATGCTGAAACGGCCTTCCATATCGGCTACAACGCCGGAATCGGTGCCTTCCCATTGAATGGTAGCAGCAGCTAAGGGTTCGCCTTTTTCATTGACGACGGTACCGGAAAGCAGTTGGGGGTTGTGGTTTTCCTGTCCATAAATATTGCCGGCAAGGCAGCATGACAACAGGATGAAAATATAGAGCAATCGCATGATCTTGAAAGTTTTAGGCGCTGCAAGTACAAAACGCTACATTGCAAGACCTCAATGACAAAAAAAGATTGGAAAACTTTCCTGAGTGAAAACTATATCAGCTCCATCAGTACAGCGATGCTAACAACGATAACTTTTGAGCAAACGGCGCAAATCCATGCCGGAGGGTAGAGGTGGGGCATTTTGCGGCGGCAATAAGAAATTTTCCTGTTGAAGTGTTTGTACAGCCTGTGCTACCATAAATGAAGGTGGCGGCGCAATTGCCGGGAATATGGGCTTAAGCTGGTAATCACTTGAAGATAATAAAAAAGGCGTATTGAGTTTGGCAAATAAAAAGCCGCGCTTGGCGCAATCGTGTTGGTGCTTGTCATCGGATTCGGTGCGAACAGGCGGTTTGTGGCAAGCACTGCTTTTGGTGCAACAGGTAGCCGTGACCTTTTCTTCATCCCGGGCGCATGGATCGGGTATGAAGAGCAAAGAAACCTGCGTTTCTCCTTTGCACAGGCAATACAGGGTGTGAAAACTTAACCCGCCGGTTGACAACAACAGGCTGGGCAGGCAAAGCCAAAGGACAATATGGCGGAAATACCGTTTCACACTACAAAAATACAATAAAAATTTCAATTGTCCAACGCTGAAATTCTTAGCTTTGGCAAAGGAGATTAATCAGCCCCAATCATCAAATTTTTCAAAACTTGTCCCGCAAAGCGGGATCATCAAATTTTCAAATTAATGAAAATAATCCGCGCGCATTGCTGGAAAGAAAACTTGGAATTGACCAAACCTTACACCATCGCTTATACGACCGTAGATGCGGTGGAAAACTTTTTCGTCGCGATCGAACTGGAAGACGGAACGGTTGGCCTGGGAGCGGGTTCGCCATCCGATTTTGTTACCGGAGAGGACTTGCTTGAAAGTTTCGCTGCACTGAATGCCCATCTTGAACCGTTAGTCATAGGAGAAGATATCCGCCACCTTTCAGCGCTGCTTCGCCAGATTCGGGCAATTTTGGCACCTTATCCGGCTGCCCGGGCGGCGATAGACATTGCGCTCTACGATGCTTTTACCAAAATGCTCGGGATACCCCTGGTAGATTTTCTCGGCAAGGCACACGAAGGGTTGCCCACCTCCATTACCATCGGCATCAAATCGCTGGAAGCTACGCTGGAGGAAGCGGCGGAGGACGTTAAGTTAGGCTTTCGCATCATCAAACTCAAAACCGGATTAGAGGTAGAAAAAGACATTGAGGTTTTTCGAAGACTCCGTGAAACGGTAGGCACCGACGTGAAAATTCGGGTAGATGCGAATCAGGGGTACTCGATTCCCGATCTGCTCCGCTTTGTTGACGAAACAATGGACGCGGACGTGGAATTCATCGAACAGCCCTTTAAAGCCGGCCACCAGCACTGGATGCTGCAATTGCCCGAATCCGTGCGCCAACTTTGTGCTGCCGATGAAGACCTGCACAATCCTGCCGACGCCATGCGCATGGCCATCCAGACCCGGCCTTATGGAATCTACAACATCAAGCTGATGAAATGCGGCGGGGTGGGAGAAGCGCTGCACATTGCGGAAGCTGCGCATCGCTTTGGCGTCAGCCTCATGTGGGGGTGTATGGATGAAAGCATCATCAGCATCAGCGCGGCTTTGCACGCCGCCATGGCCAGTCCCGCTACGCGTTATTTAGATTTGGACGGCAGCTTTGATCTGGCGCGGGATGTGGTGAGTGAAGGCTTTGTTCTCCGGAATGGCTGTTTGTATACCAATGGCAAACCAGGGTTGGGGGTAGTGCGTTTATAATCATAGGCTTCACTCCTGGCGTACAACGGGGATAATGTTACTCAACTGATTGGTATTAAAATATTATACAAATGGCAAGAGATTTTTACCACAACGATTTTAGAAAAGCCATTGAAAAAGAAAGTTGGGTAATTTGGTGCAAAACTTGTTGTTTATAATCCTCAAATTCAAGTGATTGTACAATGGGTGAACTAAAAAAATATCAGGATATTCTGGTGAATTACCTTACTGATTTTGCAAACCGAAGCAGGCTTGCAAACATACCGGAAGTTGAAAACAGGATTATTGTTGATCGTGACAATAATAGTTTTCAGATGTTGAGAATAGGATGGCATAACGAGCACTTTATTTTTGCAATGGTATTTCATTTCGATATCAGGGAGGGTAAAGTATGGTTTCAATGCAACAATACAGAACTCGAAGTGGTGGACGAACTGATGAAAATGGGCATCCCTAAAGAGGATATAGTACTCGGATTTCAACCGCCATACGCAAGACCTTATACGGGCTTTGCTACCGCGTAGCCAACCCTTTCCCTTTCCAATATTTGAACGCTCCCATGTTTGAAAAAATAACAGAATCGCCCTCCAATTACCGGCACTTAGAGCAGATGCCGGTGCGCGAGTTGCTCGAAAATATGAACCGCGAAGACCAGCTTGTGCCGCAAGCCGTGGCGCGGGCTATTCCTCAAATTGAGCCATTGGTGCAGGTCATTGTCGAAAAAATGAAAGCTGGCGGACGCCTTTTTTACATTGGTGCTGGAACGAGTGGGCGGTTGGGCATTTTGGATGCCTCCGAGTGTCCGCCAACCTTTGGAGTGCCGGAAGGTTGGGTCATCGGCGTCATCGCCGGGGGAGAAACAGCCATCCGCAAGCCGGTAGAATATGCTGAAGACAATACCGAGCAAGCCTGGCAGGATCTGAGTAACCACTTCATTGATACCCAGGACGTCGTGATTGGCATCGCGGCATCGGGAACCACGCCTTATGTGGTGGAGGGGCTGGCTGCCTGTCGCGCCAATGGCATTGTTACCGGCTGCATTACCTGCAACCCTGGCGCGCCGATCTGCGAACAGGCCGACTACCCGGTGGAAATTGCCGTGGGGCCGGAGTTCGTGACTGGTAGCACGCGGATGAAATCGGGTACCGCTCAAAAATTAGCGCTCAACATGATCAGTACTTCGGTCATGATCCGGTTGGGGCGCGTTGTTGACAACAGAATGGTGGATATGCAATTGAGCAACCACAAACTCGTCGAACGCGGTGCAAAAATGTTGGTGCAGGCGCTAGACCTGACTTACGAAGACGCCGTTCGGCTGCTTGCTGAACATGGCAGTGTACGCAAAGCAATGATGTTCTACAAGACCAATTCCTGAAGATGATGACAGCACGTACTTTTTTGATTGCAGACAGCGGTGGCACCAAAGCCGCGTGGGCGCTGGCGCGGGATGGCCGGGTGATCTGGCAAGAGCGCACGCCCGGGTTGCCCCCCTCTTTTCTAAGCGATGCAGAGATTATCGGCTTGGCAAAGTCCATTGCCGATCAGCTCGTTTCCCCCATTGAAGGCGTCTATTTTTATGGCACCGGCTGTCGGGAATCGCATGCCTGCGCACGGATGAAAAAGCTGCTCCAAGTGGTTTTTCCAAAAGTCCCTCTTGAAGTAGAAACCGATATCCTCGGCGCTGCGCGGGCGCTGTGCGGATACGAAGAAGGCATTGCCTGCATTCTGGGTACGGGGTCGAATGCCTGCCATTGCGCAGCCGGTCAGATTGTGCAGAATATCGGTGGATTGGGCTTTATTCTCGGCGATGAAGGCAGCGGTGCGGCGCTTGGCAAAACTTTAATTGCCGCTTATTTGAACCATGAACTGCCCGAAGACCTGCATCATGCCTTAGAAAAGGACTACGCGCTGCACCGGGATGGAATCATAGATGCGGTTTACCGCAAACCCGGCCCGAACCGCTACTTAGCTTCATTTGCGCCTTTCGTGCTACAGTGGTTGGAGCATCCCTACATAGCAGCCCTTGCAGCGCAACAATTCCAGGCATTTTTTGAAAAAAGTGTGCTGAAGTTTTCGGTGGACAAATCCGTACCAGTCCATTTTACTGGCTCTGTGGCCACCCATTTTGAAACATTGATCCGGAAAACCGCTCAGAAAATGGGTTTGAAGGCGGGTAGTTTTCTGACGGATCCAATAGAAGGGCTTGCCGCTTTTCACCGTTAATGCACTGAATTCTTTTATTAGTTTTGCAAAAAGAGCGCACCTTGGAATACTTGTCCCAACACATCGAAAGTTTAATTTTTGCCGCCGAACAGCCCATCACACTGGAAGAAATGGGCAGCAGTCTGGAGGAAGTTTTTGGCCTGGCCTTCAGTGCAGAAGACCTGATCAGCGCCATTTCAGATCTGCAAACGCGCTATCGGGGCGATGATTTTGCTTTTGAGATCGTCGAAATTGCCAGCGGATTTCAGTTTTTCACCAAACCTGCCTACCACCGTACCGTTGGTGCCTACCTGAAGCAGACCATGAAAAAGCGCCTGTCGCAGGCAGCGCTGGAAACTTTGTCCATCATCGCCTATAAACAACCGGTTTCTAAAAGCGAACTGGAACGCATCCGTGGGGTGAGTTGCGATTATGCTATGCAAAAACTGCTTGAAAAAGAGCTGATCACCATCACCGGGCGAAGCGAAGGTCCCGGCAAACCGCTGCTTTACGGCACAAGCCCGAAGTTTATGGATTATTTTGGATTGCGCAGCATTGAAGACCTGCCCCGCCCGAAAGAATTCAAGGATCCCGACGAAAACAGCATAGGGGAACAGGCACCCATTGAAGAGGAAGTGGAGAAATAATGTATCTGCTTTTATAGTCCGAAAGTAGCGTTATGCCCGGCTCAACAAGTCTGATAATGACAAGCCGAACAATCGTTGTTCCGGGGCGTTGCACGTGTAGGACATAAAATGCCATGAGACATCCCAAAAATTCAGGATGTCTCATGTTTTCAGCAGATACCGTACATCTGCTTGTTTTGAAGGTCAGGTTAGCGTACCTATGGTGGCTTAGGTTTGCAATGTTGCAATGACCGGCCCATGCCGCTACCTTCCTGTTTCGGATTTCTGTTCATGTTCATGGATAAGGATTTTACTAAAACTTACAATAGGATTATGTATCAGTAAAAGTAAACATAATTTTTATTTGCGGCCTACCCGGGACGGGAAATTTTTGGAATGGCAGTAATCTGGCGGTAAGTGGCATGCAATCGGGCAACTTTTATGCAGTTCAAACGTACTTCATAAAGACATCCAACATTTTTTTGTTAAAACACGTTTATTTAGTTGCCTTCGTATGCCGGATCATCGTATTTTTAGTGATCATTCAAGCGACGAGTTGCCAGATTTGAGGGTCTGAGGCGCATTACGTAAACAATCAAAGCCATGTTCATCCTGAAGAAGCGCAGCAATGCAAAGCGCAAAGGGGGGGTTGAAGAGTGCCTGCAACGCATCGAGTTGGAGGCCAACGATGATTTGCGCATGGTGCTGGAGTTTGGTCCTCAGCATTTCACCACGCACGAATTGCATGGTATGCTCCGTAAATTGAATGAGCAATCTCGCTACATCCTGCGCCTGCGCGATCGCCTGCTGCCGAGCATTTTGCTGTTGTTTATTGTCCCGGCCATCGTCCTCTTCGGAACCTTGAAATGGAAATCCTTGCTCTACGGCGTATTTTTTGGCATCCCTATGACGCTGCTCCTGCTCATCGGCGCAGCCATTTTTCTCACCAAAAAGTATCCTACCCTTAAAGACGCGCCTTATTTGGATAAGATGATTCATCAGGAGCTGGAAAGGCGGAGGAAGGATGCTTCGATTTTTTGAAGCGGGAGTTAATACTTTCAGTTCATACTCACATAGTCTATCAAAGAGAGACATTTGGAAGGTCAATTGTTATAAATTGAAAACTATGGCCGAAAAAAAGCTAAAAATCTTTACACTGGAAGAATACTTAGTTCTTGAAAACCAATTGGATGTAAAGAACGAATTCGATCATGGCAGCATTGTTGCCCTGAGTGGGGGACTTTGAATCATGGGATTATCGGGAACAACATCAACACTGAACTCAATAATGCAGTAAAAGGCAAAGGAACAGATTGCGTAACCATCAATGGCGATGTCCGAATATACATAGAACGTGCTGATTTTGTTGTTTACCCGGATGGGATGGTCATTTGCGGCGATATTCAAACAGCGGAACCGGATCGAAACGCTGTCATCAATCCGGTACTCATCATAGAAGTGCTTTCCAAGTCTACAGAAAGTTATGATCGGGGCGATAAATTCCACAAATACTGTTCGCTTCCTTCCTTCAAAGAGTATGTTTTAATAGACCAAAATAAACCGGTCGTTGATGTTTTATACAAAAAAACTGCGGCTTATTGGAAAATGGTTATAACAATTGGTCTGGATAAAAGCATTTATCTGAATAGCCTGGATTGCTCTATTCAGCTAAGCGATATCTACCGGAATACCCAAAATCTGGCGACGCCGCAGTTCAAATTGGATATGTAAACTCCAAGTATTCCCTACCGCCACCCCTCCCAATTCGGGAGCTTCGTCACCCACTCCACCATTTTAAAATTCGGCTTTTTCAGATCAACGCCAGCAGGTTCACTGCGGCCGCCGAGGTGTTCCTGCAAAAACCGCTCGCCAAGAGCCCAGAACGATTGCCAGTTTTCAGGTTGAGCATAGTCGTGGCCTTCTTCGGGATAGTAGCAATAAATCACTGCTTTCCCGGCGGCTTTCAGGGCTTGGGCCATGTTGTCGGACTGGCTTTGGGGCACCCGCTCGTCCAGACTGCCGTGGATGATGAGCAGGGGATTTTTGATTTGTTCGATGTAGTTGATCGGAGAGTGTCGGCGTATCAACGTCAATTCTTCCGGAACATCCGGGTTGCCGATGCGCTGCTGCCAATACGGTCCTGATGTGAACGGATGGCGAAACGCGGCTTCCAGATCGCCAAGTCCGTACATGGAAATACCGCAGGCGAATACATCCGGTGCAAAAGCCATCGCTGCAAACGTCGCATACCCGCCATACGACCAGCCAAAGATGCCAACCTTTTTGGGCAAGGCCACCCCACGCGCAATCGCCGCTTTGGCAATATTTACCAAATCCTGGTGCATTTTTCCGCTCCATTTGTGGCTGCTGGCTTCGATGAAAGCTTGGCCGTAGCCGGAAGCGCCCCGAAATTCCGTATTGATGACGGCATAACCGCGGTTGGCCAGCAACTGCAATTGCCGGTTGATAAACCAGGTGTTTTGATAATACCCGATCCAGGCCCCGCCGTGGACATAAAGCACAGTCGGCAGCGGTTGGTCAGGAATACCGTCGTTGTTTTGATCCGACCCGGGCGGCAGAAAGATCATGGAAGGCAGTTCCAGCCCATCCTGCGCTTTTACGATGAAGGGCTTGCGGACTGAAAGTGTGTAAGCGTCCAAAGGCGTATGTTCGTCCAGCCTTTCCCGGTCCGGATATGGTCTTCAAAAATGCCTTCTTCTTTCTGACCGTTTTCCTGCTTGATCATGCGCAGCAGAATCAGCCGCTCCTTTTCGATCCACAACTGATTGGACGTTTCATCGCCGGGCGTGGCACCAATGACGTAAACGGCTTTGCCTTTCCAGGTAGTTTCGTAGCCTTTGCTCAGGTCGAATCCAAACGCTTTGAAGAGGGTTTTTACCTTATTGCCCCGGGTAGGCGATGGTTTCGTACCAGGTGCTGATTTTGGTCAGGCTGTCGTGCTGATAATTTTCGGTGCGCTGCACGAAGGTGAGGGTGTTGCACCAGTTGCCCGCGTAGGTGCGGTACATTTTTTCTAAGGTTTGCTCGCCGGTTTGGGCAAACAACGCGGACAAACCGCCGCGGGTGAAAAGCAAACTCAGCAGGGAATGGCGTATGGCAGGTAGTTTTACAATACAAAAAAGAAGTAAAGTAAACCAGTTAGCAGCATTGCGGCAATCCCTTCATTCGCGGGATATTGCCCGATGTATGCCTGCCGGGGCCGAAGTCCTCGTGGTTGGGGCAGAAAATTTTTGCCCTCTAGTTCGGTTCAACCTGCCAGCCATTGATCCAAATCAAGCTCCCCGACCGTATTGAGAATCAAATCGGGACCGAAGGCGTAACGTTTTAGGTTTTCTTTTTTGGAAACGCCGGACAGCGTCAGGATGGTGCGGTAACCTACTTGAATGCCGCCAAGAATATCGGTATCCATCGTGTCGCCAATCATGGTGGTATCAGCAGATTCAAGCCCAAGTTTTTTACGCGCTACCCGCATCATAACGGGGCTGGGTTTGCCCACTGAAAAGGCTTTGACACCAGTGGCTTCCTCGATCATGGCAACCACTGCCTTGATGCCGAGGTTCGCCCAGCCTTTCTTTTTGGGTGAGGGGTCCAAATTGGTTGCTACAAGTTTGGCACCATCCAAAACCATTTCCACCGCGTGGCTGACCATTTCCAACGTGAAGTTGCGCCCTTCTCCCACCACAACGAAATCCGGGGCATCGGAAACAAGCGAGTAGCCATTTTCATGTAAGCTCGACAACAGCCCGCCTTCTCCAAGCACGTAAGCTGCCCCGTGGGGCTTTTGTCGGGCAAGGAACCACCCGGTCGCCATTGCGCTGGTAAAAACATCGCGCTCCTCAGCCGAGATGCCAAGGCCGGCCAGTTTGTTGATGACATCCCGCGGCGTGCGCTGGCTGTTGTTGGTTAAAAACAGGAAAGGAACGTCCCGTTTTTTTAATTCGGAAATAAAGGTGTCAGCACCGGGAATCAAGCTGTTCCCGCTATAGATGACCCCATCCATATCAATGAGAAACCCTTTCGCCATGAGTTGTAGATTTGTGTATAGTTTGTGTTGCTTGACGCACAAATAACACGGGAGACCCGCCTTGTTATTTCATTTGGCAAAGATAAAAACGCTTAGCGCTTATCCGGGTTAGGCGGTCACTTTATTCAAAAAACAAGCTTTAAGAACGACCTGGTGCCCGTCAACTTTGCAGTCTACTTCTTCCTCATTGTCTGTCAGCCGGATGTTTTTGATTTTTGTGCCCCTTTTCAACGTTGTGCTCGTGCCATTCACTTTCAGGTCTTTGATGAGGAGTACGGCATCTCCATCGTTGAGCAGTTCCCCATTGCTGTCTTTTACTTCCATGATACTTTATTGAATTTCAATTTTTTAAACATTATCTGTAAAAAGTCAATTTACGAAATTGAGACGGCGTTTATTTATTTCGCCACTTCGATCTTGTATTTTTTTCCTTTCATTTTTTCTGAATTGACGGCTTTTAGCAAACGCCCGGCGATGTTTTTTTTGACTGCGGCAAAAGACATGTAGTCCATCACTTCAATTTTTCCAATATCGTCTTTTTCCAACTTGCCTTTGTTGGAAAAGAATCCGACGATGTCAATTTTGCTGATTTTGTCCTTTTTACCCCCACTGATGTAAACAGTGACCCACGGAGAAGGTTCCGGCAAGGTCTCTTTGTCGGGGAGTTCGAGCGGCGGAGGGATATCCAGATAAGCTGGCAACGGCTCTCCCTGGTAGATTAGCAGGTAGGCCGCTCCTTCTGCATTCATGCGTGCGGTGCGGCCGTTGCGGTGCAGGAAATCCTGGTGTTTCAGGGGAATATCATAATGGATGACGTTTTTTACTTCCGGGATATCCAAACCCCTCGCTGCGAGATCGGAAGCGACCAGAAAAAGGATACTCCCGTTCCGAAACTGAATCAGGATTTTTTCCCGTTCCGGTTGCTCCATGCCTCCGTGAAAAGTGGCGCATGAAATGCCCATTCCTTCCAAAAAATCCCTAACCTTTTCGGTGGTATCGCGTTGGTTGCAAAAAATCAGGGTGGATTCGCTTCCCAAAAAACAAAGTAACCTGAAGAGCGTCATTTCTTTGTCTTTGGATGGTGAAATGACACTTTGAATCACTAAGCCATCGGTCGTTTTTTCGGGTTCCTGATAAAAATCCAGGACTTCCGGCTGGGTAATGCCCGTGAATGCCGGAATATTCAGTTTATTGGTCGCCGATACGAGGACGCGTTTTTCTAAGCGGCGCAGCTTTTTGATGATCTCCGTCATTTGCTCCTGAAAGCCCATGGACAGCGATTTGTCAAACTCGTCCAGCACAAGTATCCTGACCCCTTTTACGTCAACCGTTTTCCGGTAGATATGGTCTGCAATCCTGCCCGGAGTGCCAATTAGCAAAGCAGGAGGCTGGCTTAGATTCTGTATTTCTGTTTGCATCGGATGGCCGCCGTAACAGGCATTGACCTTGAACCCGGTAGCCATTTTCTGCCACACCCGCTCAATTTGTATGGCCAATTCCCGGGTAGGTGACAAGATCAGGCATTGAACGCCAGGTTTGTCGGCCTTTAGCTGGCTCAAAACCGGCAACAGAAAAGCCAAGGTTTTCCCCGAACCCGTAGGAGCTAATAAGACGACGTTTGGATGGTTTTGAATGGCAGGCAAGGCGGTTTCCTGCATGGTATTTAATGCCGAAATCCCCAGATTGGACAGCGTTTGACCTATTTCCATGCGGTAAAGGTAGCCCTATTTTCTGGAAGATGCCTGTTTATCGCGGTGTTTGCGGAAACCCTTGTTTCCACTTTTGTGAAATGCGCATAGCCGTTTCCAACATCGCCGGTTCCCAGGATTCAATATTCCACGCAGAATGGGCGAGGCTGGAGGCGGCCAGCCGTTCTTTGGCAGCTTCGTAATTAGTTGCGGTTTCCAAAATTTCTGATAATTGTCTTTGTTGTTGCCGCAGTTCGTCGCTTTCCAATGGAGGCATGCTGGTATCGGGGCGTGCCTGTGGTAAAAAAGCGTTGGTGGGATGCCCGGAAAGATCGGAACCTTGTCGAATGATGTGGGACATGGCCTCAAAATCCTGTTGAAAAGCAAGCTGGCTCGTGGGCGTATCTAATCCGGTTCCCAATTGTTCCAGAACCACAAATTTTAAGTTGGGACAAAGCGGAATGGCTTGCTTTAGCAATTGAAAAACTTCCTGCGGCACTGCCTCGTCGTGCGTATCGCGGCGGATGGCTTTTCCCGGACGCAGGGGCGAATCTTCCCAACTGCCGCCGGAAATGTGAATTTCCCGAACCCGGTCAAGTGGATAAAGTTGGATCAGGTCTGCGAATTCCAGCCCAAAATTGTGGAGCTGGCAATACAGGTTGTGCAGGTCTAAAATGATGAATCCGTTGATGGGCAAAAGCAATTCTTCCAGGAATTCCCCGTGTCTTTTTACTTCCTCAATAGAATAGGCAAAAGCTAAATTTTCCAATCCGACCGGGCACGCACAGGCTTCATAAATCCGCGCTAAGCGGTCTCTGCCAATGGCTAAAGTGGTGGGTGTGAATGGCAAACTGATTGGGGCACCGGTATGAAAATCAGCGCCGGTCATGAACCCGAAATGTTCGGTGATGTGGTCGAAGCGGTAAGTGGCCGACAGCTTTTTCAACGCATCAAGCCAGGTTTGTTGCGCGTCTAACCACTTTCCTGAAAAAAGCGAAAAAAAGACGCCGTGGCCCACCAGCCGGTTTTCCTGACTGAAGGTTTGCAGCAATTCGGTGAACCAGGGCGGTATTTCACGAAAGTGAAACAACGTGTCGAAAGACCATTCTACGGCTTCCACTTTTTCCGCTTCAAACAACGGAAGGCAAGTCAACAGAATATTCCGGTCGAGGTTGCAGGCTAAAGCGGCGAATGGTTGAGGCATGTAAGGATTTCTTAAAACTACCCCATGCCACAGGCAGGGCAATTGTAGTCAGGATCAGCGGTTCCGCCGTCATCGCGGTGGTCAATGTCGCATTCCTCCCCGCACGTTTGCAGGTGGAGGCCGTCTTCATCTTTGAAAAGGGAACAAGCGGCAGAAGAGGCGCTGAGGGTAATGCCCACAGCAATCGCTTGTAATAAGGACTTGGAAACTTTCATCGTGATGCAGGTTTGAAGGTTAGAAAAGGGCCAATGTTATTTGTTAAGACAGGGCTGTTTTTCGATTAGGTTGGTATAATCTTATATTTTTGTTTTTCAATCACTCAAAATCAATAATCATGAAACGAATCGCGCTCTTTTCGATTAGCCTATAGCCCGGATTCTGTACGGGTCAAACCAAACAGCATGACGTCAACATAATCGCCGCCGCCTTTGCGCATTTCCGAGCGCAGGTCGCCTTCGCGGCGAAACCCACATTTGCGTGCGATGCGGTGCATGTCGTAGTTTTCCATAGAGGTGGGCAGCGATAGTTTTTCAATAAAAAGCTGGGTGAAAGCAAATCGGATGACTGCCTGGAGCGCTTCGGTCATCATGCCTTTGCCCTGGAAGGACTGATCGAGGAAAAAACTCAGTTCGGCGCGAGGAATGCTCCAATCTATGTTGGTCAATTGAATTTGGCCGATGAGTTGAGCGCTGCGGTTTTCCCAAACCCCAAAACAATATTCCTGCTGGAGCAACCAGGCTGCCATTTTTTCGCGCACGTACTGCTCGGCGGTTTCTTTATCCGGCGCTGCATGCAACACATGGGAGAAATAATCGGACAAATAGCTTCGGTTGTTGTCCACCAATTCATACAAAGCTACGCCGTCGCCTTCGCGGAAGCGGCGCACTACGGCCCGTGCGGTGAGGAGGGCTGTTTCTGCTGGGAAAAGTTCGTGTCGCATAATATTTTAAATGATTCTACTAATCAGTAGTACCCGGAACCGGGATAAGACTAAAAACCAATTTATCAACATCAGTCCTGAGGTAGCCAGTTACGTGCATCTCTCCTCTTATTTCTTTTATCTGGTTCCTGAGCCACTTACTGTTTTTCTCTGCATCAGCAAGTTTATGCTTGAAGTTCGTGAAGTCATTTTGTTTGGCCTTTTCGTAGCCTGGGTAATGTTTTTTCAATTCTTTGAGTAGCATTTCTCCATTTTCAAACTCCTTAGCTGTTTTGATAAAATACAGTAAATACCATATTTCAAAAGCAATTGCGGAGAAAGCAACAGAATAGTTTTTTGCCAATGCTTTGTCGTATGCTTTTTTTCGATGGGCTTGGTTGTCATGGTCGAATACTACCCAAATTTGATCGAAAGGGTTCTGCTCATTAATAGTTTTTTTTGCCAATTGTATTGCCTCTTCTACTAAATACTCAGCTGTGGGATGTTTGGCGACTACAACTTTAACTGTTAAAGCAGATAATATTTGTTGATTTTCTTCCACTTCTTTGATTGCCTGAAAATAGTTCTTTTCCGTCTCTCCTTCGCAAAGAATCAAGATACGGTTTTTGACCTTTCTTTCCTTGCGCTTACCCCTTTTCATGCCCAGCGTAACTTAGTTCAAAATCAAGTGATTTAATAGATGGAATTCCGCCAAGGCGTCCTGACAAATACCACTTTTCATAAGGAGCTCCTTTAGGAATTCCTGACATGTCAGCTAAAGAAAATAATTCAGAAGCGCCGGTCTTGTCTTTCTCAACGATCCATATCTGATCCCGTCTTAAATCAGTTTGACTCAACAGGTTTGTATCGTGGGTAGCAACAATTAACTGTGCCCCTTTTGTATTTATTTTGGGATCGTGAAATAATTGTAACAAGTATGAGCTGATCAATGGATGCAGGCTTTGTTCAAATTCATCAATGATGACCGTCTGCCCATTCATCAATCCTTGAAGAATTAAGCCTCCCATTGCAAACAATTTCTGTGTCCCGGTTGATTCTTCTTTAAAGGCGCGGTCAACGCTACCTGTTTTTACCTGAGAATCATTGTATAAACTATGCTTTACAGTGATCTCGTGTTCATCGAAAGGCAGCATTTCTTCTGGATTACCTTCAATTTCAATATCTTCAATACCCGTATCAAAACTATTTAAAAGCGCTTTAAATTGCTTTGTAAAAGGATGGTCACGACCTGCTTTAAGCAAAGTACTTGCAATCTCATTTGTGTAATCTCTCTCTTTCTCCCTTGAAAATATATTCTTTCGCCTTGAAAATTCAAAAGCAGAAAGAGTATTCAAACTCCTAGAAAAAAAAGAAAAAATCTCTCTCAATTGTGGAATGTTATTCAAAGCCGCCTTAGCCAGGAATAATTGATTTTCGTTAGTTAGTTTAGAAACTATTACTTTTTGCCCTTTCAGATAATCGCCAAAATCATACTCCTGACCTATACGTTTAAATAATCTGGATTCACGGCCTTCCGGGTAGAAGGAAAGTTTTTCCTCAAGCACTTTATGGGCCAATAGAGAGAATTCATAGGAATAACGAATCCTTTTTATAAGGAAGGTTATTCCAAAAAATACAGGAGCTTGGGATGTTCTGGAGTTAAATACAAAAGGATCATATTCTTTGAAGCGCTCATCCGGACTACGGTCAGAATAGTTAAGTATAAGCTTATGCATCGTATGAATAGCGCGAATCAGGTTACTCTTACCGGAGGCATTAGCACCATAGATGACCGCTGTCGTAAGAACAGTATACTTATTACTGATTTTTTTGCTATTGCTAAAAATTTCGTTTTTACCATTATCAGGGATCATGGTAAAGGTTTGTCTATCCCGAAAAGATCGGTAGTTTTCTACACTAAAATCGAGTAACATGCCGATTTAGTTGTGTTATTGAAAAAATATCGTCAAATATACATATTAAAACGATATTTTAATAAAAGTTTTGAATCTTGGTTAGCCATCGCAAGTTTATCCTCAAGATTCCTCTTTAGAACAATCAGACCATCGAAAAATCAAAAACTCGCATTAGCTTGCGCAAAAATAAAACCTGTCCCTCATGGCCGTCGTATGATGCAAAGCCCGAACACCACCCAAAACGAACGCCTCCTATTGGCTGCCATCCTCCTCGTTGGCGTCCTGCTCCGTTTTTGGAACTTCGCGGACATGCCCCTGATGCACGATGAACTGAGCGCGTTTTACCGGCTTCAGTTTGCTTCTTTCTCTGAATTGGTAGAAAAAGGCATCAAACCGGATGGCCATCCGGCAGGGGTTCAGGTGTTTATGTATTACTGGACGCGGCTGTTCGGCCATTCAGATATCGTACTCAAACTCCCTTTTTTGATCCTCGGCACGGGCGCGATTTACCTCGCTTATGCCGTTGCGAAAAGATGGTTTGGGAATACTGCCGGGTTGTTTGTTGCGGCCACCGTGGCCAGTTTGCAGTTCCCGGTGATGCACAGCCAGGTTGCCCGGCCTTACAGCAGCGGGCTGTTTTTTAGCTTGTTGATGGTGCTGTGCTGGACTAATTTTCTGTTTGGAAACCCTGGGAAAAGCAGGGGCAATCTGGCGGGCTTCGTTATTTCCGCCGCGCTATGCTGTTACAACCACCATTTCAGCCTGCTTTTTGCAGCGATGGTGGGCGTTACGGGACTTTTTTTCCTTAAAAAAGAGCAAGTTAAACCGTACCTGCTTTCGGGCATCTTGATTTTAGTGTTATACCTGCCGCACCTGCCCATTTTTTATGCACAGCTCCAGCTCAAAGGACTGGAATGGCTGGGGCAGCAAGGGAATACCTTCTTTGTAGAGCATGTAGCCTTCATTTTTCACCATAGCCCGGTGGTTTACCTGCTGATGGCAGCCTTGTTTTTGTTTGGAGCATATACCGCCAGAAATGTAATTGGACGGATTTATAAATTCCAGGTCATCTCGTTGATCTGGTTCCTCCTGCCGATCGCCATTGGTTTTGCCTATTCTCAGTGGATGAAGCCAGTCCTCCAGCACCCGGTACTGATTTTTTCTTTTCCTTATTTGCTTTTCCTCGTGTTTTCGTTTTACCGACCCGCGCCTGTAAAACTCAAAACCATCGGAATCACAGCGGCTATCCTGCTGGTGAATATCGCCACTTTGATTTGGACGCGGGAGCACTATACGTTGTTCTACAAGCAACCGTTTAAACAATATGCCACCAATACTCAGGCTTTTTTGAAAAATCGGCAACCGGGGGAAGTCGCGCTGGTTTTTAATGACAATCCCAAATACATCAACCACTATTTCCGCCCGCTGAATCCCGGTGTGGCCTACCTTTCCCTGTTCAACACAGGCATTGGTCATGCCCAATTCAGAGATACAATTGCCAGTCTGAAAAGCGACTACCTCATCGCGGGCAATGTGCCGCCTGATTTCCTGCCCATCATCAAAGAATATTATCCGGTTACCTGCTTCCGGGATTTTGGATTTACTTACGAGTATTATATTTTTTCCAAAAACAAAGGAGATCGCGGCCTTGAAAGCACGTATTTTTACAGCGAACCGGATTTCAGTCAAGCGACAACGAATTATTGGACTTACGATACGACCTGCCTGAAAACTGCATCCGATGGAAGCGTTTATTATGCGATGGGCAGCACCTTTGAATGGGGGCCGACTTTTAGTATCCCCCTGGCTTCAGCAGCACGTTCAAGGCACGATTTTGTAGAAATCAGCTTGGAAATAAAAGGCGATTGCCACGCATGTGGCGTAATGGTTTGCGAGTTTGCGGTGGATGGGCAACTCATAAACTGGGCCGGCGTGGTTCCCAAATTCCAGATGGATGCGTCGCTGCCAACGAATAGCTGGCAAAAAATTTACTATACGGAGCGCCTGACTCATATTTTCAAAAAAAGAAGTGCAATGGAAAAAGCGACCCTGACCGTTTACTATTGGAACCGGGAAAAGGAGCGCGTTTCCCTCAAAAAAATCAACGTCCGGGTAAGGAAGGGCAACGACCGGGTTTACGGGCTTTTTGAAAGTCTGGAATAAGCGCTACTTTTGTGCGACGAACGGGCTACGTTTACTAAAACTTTAAAAGTTTCGTAAACGTCGGACAAATTTGAAAATCATAAATCCCTATGCCTAAGTACCTATGCGCTGTTGCGGCGCTTTTGCTCTTTACCGCCATGTCTGCACAAGATAGCATTCAGTATTACAGCTTAGAACGGGCCATTAACTTGTCGAATCGCCTGTTGGAAGCGGTTCGGAAAACCAGCAAGGTTGCCGGAATTACGGTCGGTGTGGCCAAGCCCGAGTGCGTATTGTGGGAAGCCGGATACGGGTATGCGGATGTTGAAAAGCGTATTCCCATGGATCCATCCAAGAAGTTTCGGATCGCCAGCTTGTCCAAAGTGCTGACGGCGGCGGGTCTTGCACGGTTGTATCAGGAAGATCGGATTGATTTGGATACCTCAATTATAAAATATTTGCCCGATTTGCCTCCGGCTTTTGCAGGCGTCACTGCCCGGCAATTGGCAGGCCATACTTCCGGCGTTCGGCATTATATAGACTCGGATTTTTCAAAAACCCTGATTGATTTTAGAAGCTACCCGACCATCCGGGATGCGCTGCCCATCTTTATCCGCGACCCGCTGGCTTTTGCGCCTGGTACGAATTTCCAGTACAGCACCTTCGGGTTCACCCTGCTGAGTGCCGTAATGGAAGTTGCCGGCGGCCAAAATTTCCTGACGATGATGCAAAAGGAGGTTTTTACCCCGCTGGGCATGTTCAATACCATCCCCAACCACCCCGACAGCAACATCACCAACATGACCCTGACGTACCAGCTCAACAAAAAAGGGAATCTGGAGCCGGTAAAAAACTCCCGCCCTTCTTACAAGTGGGCTGGGGGCGGCTATTTATCAAATTTGACGGATCTGCTGAATTTCGGGCGCGTACACCTGCGACCACCGGCGGTTTTTTTTACGGACAAAGGGCAAAAGGCACTTTTTACACCTACCGTGTCCCTGACCGGGAATTGGAATCCTGCCGGGTTGGGCTGGTTCCTGTCCAAAGACATCCGAGGGCGCCGCCACGATTTTCACAGCGGCAGCCAAACGGGTGCGCGCGCCATGCTGGCGTTGTACCCGGAGCAGAACCTGATCGTTTCTATGCTGTCGAATACGGGCAACACGCCAGTACACATTGAAACGGTGACGATGGCCATAGCTGATTATTTCGATGAAAAACAGGCTTTTGTGGCACTGCCGGATTCAACTTTGGGCGATTATCATTTTGAAGCCTGCGAAGGATCGGAAGCGGTGCAGGAGGGTTTTATCCATTTTGACCGGATCGAAAAAGGCGAAGTGGCCGGTCATTTTGCTCCGGACAAAGACAAGCCCAAAACCAAGCTGCCCATACCCATTGTTTTGTATGACGGCGTTCGGGTGAGGGCTTACGTGACAACACCCGACGGTATTATTTTTGTGGATGCCGAACCGCTCGTTGACGGGCATTTGAAGTACGGAAAAATGACGTTTTTTCAGGGCGGTGGCCCGAGAACGTTGACGATGACGTTTAGGCGGGTGTTGCCGGCGGTGCCTTAATTGTGTCTAAAAATACGAACTAAGTCCAAACTGCCAGCCCGCCGTCCGCACCGGCGGGTTGCCCAAAATATCGCGTTGCCAGTGGTAGCGGTAGTTAAGACGGAGCACCGTTTGTGCGCCCGGGCGAAAACTAAGCCCTGGCACGATGGCTTTAAAGTCGTCGGCGATGTTGCTGCCCGTTTCTCGGAAAGCGCCCACATTCCAGTCCACGTATTCTAATCGGCAGGCGATGCTGAAGACCGCTTTTTCCCAGCCCAGGATTTTTCTGCGCAACACCGGCTGCACGAAATCCACAAAGCCGCCAAATTGACGGTTGCCGAATTGCTGGCTGAAGGTTTCCGGAACATCCACGCTCACCCAAGCCCATTCGCCGGTGATTTTGGTACCAAGTTTCGGGATGGTGGCATTCCAGTCCACTGCCCAGGTGTGTACGCTGCGTTTTTGGTCGAGAATCAGGCCGTCTTCCTCGAATTTGTTGAAAATGCCGCCCATGTAAGAAACCCCGATTTCGCCAATGTCTTGCTGTCGAAGACTCAGTTTGACTGTACTAAGCGGTTGCCCGTTGAAGCTTTCTTCGAAGCGTTCCGGGTTAGCTTTGGCGGCGGGCAGGAACGTGCGGTTTTCGGTATTGCTGATGATGTGGTCGTCGAAGCCGTTGCTCAGATACGCCTCGTAGCCGAAGATCCAGGTGCCGGAATAGAACTTGCCGTAAAAACCAAACCCTGCATTCGACCAGGTGGCGGGCAGCATTTGCGTTGCCGACACCGGACGGGAAATGAAATCCCATTTCGGGCCGTCGTGGTTTTGGTTGAATGCGCCGATGGGGTTCATGATGATTCCGCCGCGCAGGTTGAAAGCTGGATGAAACTGAACGTCCAAAGCAGCAAACTCAATGTTGATTTCACGCCCGCCTTCTTCAAATTCAATTTCGGTCAAAAATTTGATTTGCCGGGTGATGGTTGAAGAGATGAACATGGTCAAACGGGGCAATTGAAAAGAAAGCCCTTCCGAAACGCCGTCTTCGGAAAACCACGCAGTGTTGGCCTCCACGTAACCGCCGAGCGCAACCGGCGTTTTGCCCAACTGCAAAAAAGGGCGGTCGTACACGGCGTCCATGTTCAGTTTGTCAGGCAGTGAATCCGGGCTTGACTCAACGCGCTGCAACCAGCCGTTTTCGGTTTGGGCATGCGCCATTTGAAAACACAGCAATAGGATGGCCGGCAAAAACTTTTTAAGCAAGCCAGATATAAATACTCGTTTCATCGTGTGTCGTTTTGAATGTTTTGAGTGGTTGATCAGCGGGGCCGTTGAGCAGGGCACCATCGGGAGCAAATTCGCTGCCGTGACAGGGACATACATAACGCGTTCCCTGCACTTCTACTTCACAGCCCTGGTGAGTGCAGCGCATTAGACAGGCGGTATAATCCCCGCCTTTTTTGAACAGGCAAACCGGGAACTCCGCATCCTCAGGCTTCACCAGCAAGTAGTCGCGGGTTTTCACCTCCCCTTTTTTCACGTATTGAAACTCCGATTTGCGCACGCTGACCTTGTTTGCTTCCACGGTCGCTTGTGCGAAATAGGCGGCGCTGGCACACCCCTGGCCCAGCACAGCTGCGAGGCAAAGCCCCAGCCCGGCCTGGCTGCCGGTAACGACAAAGTCTCTTCTGTTCATGGTTGGACAAGGTTAAAGTAGAAAGTAGAAGGTAGAGATGATGAAACTGGTTGCCAGTGACGGAGATGTATTCTTTTTCATAGGATTAAAGGGTTAAAGTGATTCTAAAAAAGTGATGAGTTGATTTTTTTCGTCAGCAGTTAGTTGTCCGTAAGCTTCCCGGCTTTGGATGCCTTCGCCACCGTGGAGTATAATTGCGGCTTCGATGCTGTGCGCCCGCCCGTCGTGTAGGAGGAAATACTGTCCGCCCTGTGAGTTTTTGGCCAGCCCGAGACCCCATAAAGATGGGGTGCGCCATTCGGAGGTTTTGGCCGAGCCTTCTGTATATCCGTCGTCGAGTTCAGATCCCATATCGTGCAGCAACAGATCAGTGTAAGGGTAAAATTCGCGAAAAGCCAGCGGTGCGATGGGAGAGGTGCCTGCGTTAAGCGTGGGCACGTGGCATTTGGCGCAACCGATTTGTTCAAACAGCATTTTTCCGGCGCTGACTGCCACCCGATCCACGTCGCGTGGAATGGGCGCTTTGAGGGTGCGCAGGTAAAATACCACATCATGGATGGTTTGATTGCTCACTTCGGGGTCTATTTCCTCGCCTGTGTAGGTGTCGAATGGCTCAAAAAACGAGGCAATGCCAATGTCCTGATTATAGGCATTAACCGTTTGTTGGAGCAGGTCATAAACGGCGGCTTTTTTGCCAAACCGACCGATGTATTTACCGTCCTGTGAAATGGCATCCGGGCGGGGACTGAGGTAATTGGGCAGGGCTATCCAGTTTGGCCTGCCGCTGATGCCGTCGCCATCTGTGTCTTCCGGGTCGGCCAAGGCGAGCAGGGTGGCATCGGGTACGATTTCCAACAGCCCCAGTCCCGTATTGGCAGGCGGCAAAAACTTGCTGAAAGGCGCTCCGGCGGGCAGTTGCTCAGGCGAAAAGCCAGGCAGTGCGCGGTGCTGGAGCTGGGGGCCGCCGAGGTGGAGGAATTGATTGCCCGTTTCGTCCCGTTGGCCAAAGCGGGTGAGGGAAGTGAACGGGTGGCCTTTCCCGTCTCCTGCATGGCAGGTCCCGCAACTGGTCGCGACAAATACCGGGCCTAAGCCGTTGGCCACACTGAACACTTCGTCGTTGAATGCGATGTCGCCGTTTAAAAAGCGCTTTTGTTGTTCGCCGGTCAGGCCTTCAATCGGGCCGTCTAACAATTCCGAGTCATTCGGTGCCAGCGGGGCGGTTTTTTCGCAGGCGGCCAAAAGGAAGCAGGCAACGAGGGTGATGAGAATAACTTTTAGGCTTTGCATCTGTACAAGTTTGACGCAAATATAAGGTTGATTTTAAAATATTTTTAGATTGGGCTAAAAACTTTTTAAACAACGCTGTTTTTTAGTTTCTGCAATGCTTAAATTTCCTTCCCTCACTGCTTCTTGCTTGACTTTGCCTTCGGGTTAAATGCGGGGCATTTTTCCACCCCAAAAGTAGTGGCAATGTGGTTTGATGCAGGCACGGCCGGGGTATTCTCTCAAACGGGAAAATTATCTACCTTGCACTGTTTGTCAGTTCATTACTTTACAGGGTCATCAAGGAATGGAAACTGAAAGGTATGCCGGAAGGATAGTGGCGTGGCTACAAAAAAGGTAATTCTTGATAAAGTGAAACGACAATTTGGCGGTAAGCCCGGTAATTTGACCTTATTTCATCACAAAACTTACCGCCATGGCAAAAAAAGCCTTGTTCCTCACCGCTTTGCTTGCAGCCTGCTTTCTTGCACCGCTTGCAGCCCAAAACTTCCATGTTTACATCAGCGACGCCGTCAATTTCAACCTCCCGCCCTGGAAAATTCTGACGTTTGATGAAAATGGCCAAAATGGCCAGGTTTTCATCTCCGATTACTTAGCCTGGCCGCAGGATATCTTGTTTCTAGAAAATGAAAATGTGGTGTTGATTTCGAACCTGAACAATGGCCGTATTTCCAAATTCAACACTACTTCGGGCGCTTTCATCAGTGAATTCGCCACCGGGATTGGAGGCCCCACCCGCATGGAAATCGGTTCTGACGGTCTGCTCTATGTCTTGCAGTGGACAGGCAACGGCAAGGTGAAAAGGTACAATTTAGACGGGATCTTTGTGGATGATTTTACGGCGGTGGGTGTGACCAATAGCATCGGACTTGCCTGGGACGCTGCGGGGAACCTCTATGTGTCTTCCTACAATGGCAAATACATCAAAAAATTTAGTCCCGCCGGCACCGACCTCGGCAATTTTGTGAGCGCCAACTTATCAGGGCCGACCAATATCTGGTTTGGGGAAAACGGCGATCTTTTTGTCGTGGATTATGACGGCGGTTCGGTCAAGCGCTTTGATAGTCAGGGGAATTATTTGGGCATCTTCATTTCCGGGTTGCCGCAGGGCGAAGGCGTAGATTTTTTCCCAAACGGCAATATCATCATCTGAAGCGGCGGGCTTCATTCGATCCGGATTTACGATGCATCCGGCGGTTTTCTCAACAACCTTATGCCTCCGGAAACGCTTGGTTTGCAGACGCCAAATGCCGTTGTGCTGCGGCCAATCCCCCCGTCCACGACGCGCGAGGTTTATAAAGAACTGACTTTCGTGACGCCTTCGGTCGGGTGCTTTTTCAACTTTCCAAACCGGAGTTGATGCAGTCCGGAGCCTCCTTTGCAGTTTATGATTCAACTGGTGTTTTGGTCCGTCAAATCAACTTCGCAAATACGACAAGCTGGGATGCGTCTCACCTGCCCAACGGCGTTTATTACATTACTGTAAAATTGAAGGACGGCGTCATTGCCCGGCAAGCGGTGGTGGTGCAACATTAAAATCAAGCTATGAAAACCAAACAATTCCTGATACTGCTGATTATCGTTTGCAACGCCAGCTTTGTTTTTGGGCAACTAACAGAGGAATCCTTAGCGTCAGCAGTGGCGCGTCAGGAATGCCGTAAGATTGCTTCAGAACTGGAAAAAACGCCGCTTCTCAGCGAGGGTATGAAATTCAACGGAGCCGTCTGTTATTACCGCAACGGCGAACTGGAACGCGCATTGGCTTTGTTCCTGGAAGTCCGTCAGATGGGCGCACAAAAACAACATTTGGCTACCTTTTGGGAGGCAAAATGCTACGCCGCGCTTCGTCAGGACAGTTTAGCCTTGACCCGACTGTTGTCCATCCCCGTGAATACCCTCAATTACAATATGTTGTCGCAAAAGGAGTTTAACAACCTTGCTCAACATAGTGAAGCGTTTCTCCAGCTTTGCCCGCAGGGATTTTCACCTCCCGATAAAGAAAAATGGCGAGTGCAAGGCGTAGTTCCGCTTCTGTTTTGCCACTATGCTCAAATAGGTTGCCGGGAATGATGATTTGACCCATATCTGTTTCCTTTTATTGAAAAATAGGTAACAAAAAATACCGTCTTTTCAATAGGGCTACTGATGAACTCCCTTTTCATTCATCCTACTTGCTTTCCAAAGCCTTTTCTTCCATCGGGAAATAATGATACCCCAGATACGCAATCTTCCACTGCCCGTCGTGTTTTTCCAAAATCCTGGTTTCTAAAGATTTGCCTAAGAATTTCCGGGTGTCTTTTTCGTAGGAATGTTGATCGAACGTGTACCAGGCCATGTCCGGGAATATCCTGAAATTTTCGTTGCTTCGTTCTTCGGTTGAGCCTTTCCAGAGGGTTTCGTCTGCCTCAAATTGCGCCTTCTTCATGGCTTTCAGCGATTCAAACCCGTTGTGGAAGGTTATTTTTTCTGGAAAACCTTCCCAATAGCCATTCATTCTGAATTGTGGCGAATTGAGGTAAGTGCTTTGCCACGCTTCAAAATCCTGTTGGTAATAAGATTCCGTTTCTTTGGCAATGACGGCCTTGATGGCTGCTTTTTCTTTTTCAAAGTCAACTTCGGTTGCCGGGCTTTGGCAGCTAAAATTTGCCGATAAGGCAATGAAAAGCAGGATAAAATGTGCAAATTTACGGTTCATCTTTCAGGTTTAGTTGACGTGACTTGAATACAGTAAAATTAATATAAACTCAGACTAACGCACTGTTTCACAGCATATATTTATTATGGATATCGAAAAACTGCGCGACCTCTGCCTTTCCCTGCCCGGAACGAGCGAAGGCATCAAATACCAGGTCTTGATGTGATAGGGTTTCAAAAACTACTTGCCCAAAACGAAATTTCATTGCATTATGAAGTAGAGGATTTCGAGCTTGATTTGAAAAAGCCGCTCAAATGATCGTCGTTTCTGATACCACAGCGCTAAGCACGTTATACCTCATTGATAGATTAGATTTGCTCAAACAAATGTTCGGGCAAGTAATTATCCCACAAGCTGTTTTTGACGAGTTACTGGAACTCGAATTATCTGGTTATGACATCAATATTTTCAAAAAAGCCGATTGGCTCATTGTAAAGGATGCTAACCACCACCACTTAATATCCGAACTGCAAAAGGAACTTGATTTAGGTGAAAGCGAAGCGATTGTCTTGGCGCTTGAAAAAATGGCAGACTATCTTCTTATTGACGAGCGGAAGGCACCTTGAAAGCTAAAGAGTTAGGTGTGCAAACAATTGGTCTTTTGCGTGTAATCATTGAAGCCAAAGCCCGTCGTACGATCCATGATGTCCGGCCAATTCTTGATGCAATGCGACAAACCGGAGGTTTTTGGATAAGCGACAGCTTGTATTCAAGAGTATTGGAAATCGCAGGCGAGTAAGAAAGTATCCTGCTTTTTACAATGATTCGGAATGAATATAAACATACTCGTCCGCAGCGATCAAATGGTCATGCTAACGGTGGAAGACAATGGCAAAGGTTTCGACCCCGAACAAACTAAGTTGGCTACGACCTTTTTACCTCAAATTCGACACCCCCACCTTCCTTACCATTCACCACAATCGCCAGCCGATGCAGGCCCGGATAATGCTTCCGCGTGGTCATGTCCTGAAAAGATTGCCGGCGGCTGATGCGGTACACTTCGCCGGGGTGGTATCTGTTTTCCGTAATTTTAAAGACCTTGCGGTTGTGTTTTCCATTCGATTTCAGGTAGTCAATGGCGTACTCTAAGCGCAGGTCGCATGGGGCGTCGCCGTGGTGTTGCAACTCGAACGCAAACTCCAAATGTGCTCCGATAGGGAGGACGTAGCTTTTGAGCGCCAGGTCTTTGATTTGCACCGTAGCCATTTCCATCCAGCCAAACAAAGCCAGTGCTTCGGCATTGCCTCGTTTAAGCAGGGTTCGGCAGCCGTGTTTCACCACCCAATCGGTCTCTGCACTTTGGCCCAGCCAGCTTTTTGCAAGGCTCAAAACCAGCGCCGGGTGGTCTTTGGCGATGTCGTTGAGGTTGTTGGCGACGCTCCGTCGCACAAATTCGGAAGGGTCGCTTTTCAGATTTTCGAGGATGGGTAAAATGGGAGAAGGATCCCTTTGCATCGCATGCAGCGCCATGCCCCAGGGCAAACGCGGCCGGCAGCCTTCGCTGGAAAAACGGCGCACGGTGTGTTCGGGGTGTTCCGACCAGGCAAGCATTTGTCGCATCAATAACTCCGGGTGCGCTTTGATGAAGGGCCTTACGGCAAATTCGCAACTGGCAAATTGCGTAATGGATTCCATCGCGCGGAGGGAAGCCTCGACGTGCGGCGGGCCGAACAATTCCACGAATTCAGCAAAAAACATGTATTCAAAGCCGTGATCGCTGCTGCGGTTTTCCGACAGGTGTACAATAATTCGGTCAAGGACACTGAGCTGGTTCCCGTAAGTTCCGGGAAGCGTGCGATGCAGCACAGTTGCGATGTGCTTCATGCGCTGTTTTAACTCACGCGCTGGCCATTGCTCGTCCTGAACCGCATTCAGAAAAGATTGTTTGTTGAATTTCGGCACAGCTTTTGCCAAAATCGTGGTGAAGTGTTCAAAAAAAGCGTCGTTGTAAACATCTTTGAGTAAAGTGGCCATTGTTATCAGTTATCAGTTAAACAGTTGGCAGTTGGCAGTTTTGGGGTGTACTCCAGCTATAGCTCCTGCCAACGGCTCCTGAACAACTGCCAACTGAAATGTCTATCTTTGCGTGAGCAATTTGATAAAATCGTTTGCCGTTACTATTTGAGGGTTGGGCAAAACCAATTGCAGGTTGCGATTGTACTTGATAGGAATGAACGCAACGGATCGAAGCAACTGATTCTCAACACAAACAAAAGTACGCGTTCCCGATAGTAAATTGAATAATCACAATGCCGAATATTACTATGAACATTTGGGTAAAACTACTCTTTTTAACCGGAACGGCGCTCCTTGTCGGGAGCGGTTTGCAAAAAATTCAAGCGCAAAGCGGGCAGGTAGACGAAAAAACCGTCAACCTTGAAAAACTGCTGATCGAAGCCAACTTAGAGCGGCTTCTGGGGAATTACGACAAATCCATCAAGCTCTATGAGCAGGTTGTGAAAGACGATGCCGCCAACGATGCCGCCTATTACGAACTGGCGCGCCTGCACAATGTGAAAGGCGCTGACGATGAAGCCATTCGCTTTGCCAGGAAGGCCGTGGAAATAGCTCCGGAAAACCAATGGTACCGCCGGTTTTTGGCCGATATTTACCAGCAGGTTGGCCGAAACAAAGAGGCTGCCGGCGTTTATGAATACTTAGTCAGCAATTCTCCCAATGACGAAGAATATTACTACAAATGGGCTTATTTCCTGCTCAAGGCCAACGAAATTCCCAAAGCCATCAAGGTATACGACGATTTGGAAAAGCGCTCCGGCCTGACGGAAGAAATTGCCCGCCGCAAACACTCGCTTTATGTGGGCATTGGCGACAGCAAAAAAGCGGCCGTTGAACTGGAACGCTTAGTGCAGGCTTTTCCTAAAGATATCGAAAATTACTACCTGCTGGCTGCGTATTACGAACAAATTGGCGAGGCCAAACTCGCGGAAGGGGTTTACCGCACCATCCTCAAAATCAACATCAATGACCCGAAAGCCAGCATCGCGCTGGCCGGATCGGGTGAAACCGGCAGCGACGCCCAGTTCTTAGCATCGCTGAAAACGGTATTTGCACAAGCGGACGTTTCCATTGATTACAAAATAGCCAAGTTATTGCCCTACATCAATAAAGTCGCTGACACGGGCGACAAAAACGTCGCTGCCGCTGCCATCGAGCTTGCCCAAATTTTAGAGACAACGCATCCCGGCGAAGCAAAAGCCTACGCTGCTCACGCCGATTTGCTGTACTATTCCGGGCAGCCCGAAGCAGCGTTGGCTAAGTACAAAAAGACGCTGGAATTGGACGAAACGGTTTATTTGGTTTGGGAACAGGTGCTGCGTATCCAGTCCGAAATGGCTGATTTCAAAGCCGTCCACAGCACGGCCGAACAGGCAATGGATATCTTCCCGAACAAAGCCTTCATTTATTACATGCACGGGGTGGCCGAATTTGAACAGGGGCGGTTCCCGCAATCGCTCAGTTCGCTCGAACAGGCGCTGCTCATGTCGGGCAAAGACGGCCGGCTACAGTTAGATATCCGCGTGCAAATGGGCAAAACCTATGCCGAAGCGGGCAAGGCGACCGCATCTAATGAAGCGTTCGAGGCGGCATTGGCTTTGCATGCAAAATCAGCGGAAGCCCTGAGCGCTTACGCGTATTGCCTGGCGCTGCGCGGAGAAAACTTAGAGCGAGCCAAACAAATGGCGATTATGGCCAATGAACTCGCGCCGGAACAGGCTAAGATACAGGATGTATATGGTTGGGTACTTTACCGCTCGAAGGATCTTCAGGGTGCCAAAACGTGGATTGGCAAGGCTTTGGAGAATGGCGGCGACCGATATTCCCTTATCCTCGAACACTACGGGGATGTGCTGTATTTGCTAAAAGATACGGAAACTGCCTTCCAATACTGGACGAAAGCAAAAGAAAAGGGCAGCCGCTCGAAAACTTTGGATAAAAAAATCACAGATCGCCGACTTTATGAACAATAAGCAATTTTTATTTGCGGGTACCCTTGTTTTGTTGTTGCCTTTGGGCGCTTGTACCCCAAAAAAGGCAATGACGGGTGACAGCCTGAAAGAAAATACGCCGGAGGCCATGATGGATCAGCTTGTCCGCAATCAGGTGTATGCCGAGTGGCTTGACGCCAAAGCCAAAATTTCGTACAACGATGGTTATCAAACGGTTTCGGCCAACGCCACCATCAAAATGCGGAAAGACAGCATTTTGTGGATTGCCATCAAAAAGCTGGGCTTTGAAGTGGCGCGCATGCAGGTCACCCGCGACTCTGTCTACATCTTAGACCGCCTCAACAACGAGTACGACATCAAAGACCTGAGTTATCTGGAGTCTGCGCTCAATATACCCGCCAACCTGCAAATGCTTCAGGCATTTTTGCTGGGTAATCCGGTGTTTTTTACCCGGAAAAACCTGCAAATGGAAGCAACTGAAGGCAGGTATCACCTTTGGGGCAAAGACGAAATGAAAGAGAACCATTTCTGGATGAACGGGAAGCAGCTCCTACTCGAAAAAACCACCCTGAGCGATGGCCGTACAGGCCGGAACATGGCTTTGGAACTAAAGGAGCACGCGGATTTGACAGGCAATCAAAAATTTTCTTACCTTCGTCAATTAGAACTAAACAGCCGCGAAACGGGCAAGGTAAATGCGGAAATCAGTTTTTCATCGGTTGAGATCAACAACCCAATTGAGATACATTTTGAGATACCCGAAAGATATACGCGTATGGATTAGGCCATCCGGTCAAATCCTGTGGATGTTCCTGTTTTTGCTTTTGGCGTTGCCTGCGCTTCATTCGCAAAACCGCCGCGAATTGGAAGACAAGCGCAAGTCGTTGCTGCGTGAAATTGACAAAACCAGCACCCAACTCGACAAAACAAAGGCGACCAAAGCAGCCAACCTCAATCGCTACCTCGCCCTGCAATCGCAAATCAAAAAACGCAGGCAGGTCATTCATACCCTGCAGGACGAAATCGAGCACGCCGAAGCTGGCATTCATCGGGCGCAGGAAGTCACCATCGCCCTTTCCGAAGACATCGAACAGCTTAGAAAAGATTACGCCGCATTGCTGCGCCGGGCTCACCGCATGCGCCAAAGCCAGAGCGGCTTGTTGTTCCTTTTTTCTGCAAACGGACTCAATGACGCTTTCCAGCGCTGGCAATACCTGCGCCAATACGAACGCCACCGCCGCCGTCAGGCGACTCTCATCGAAGAAACGCGGATTGCCCTCCAGTCCAGAACAGAACAATTGGAACAGCGCATCGAAGAAAAACAGCGCCTGTTGGGAACACAACAGCAGCAACGTGAGTTATTGGATCTGGAAATGGAAGACAAAGACCGAACGATTCAGGTGCTGAAAAAAGACGAGAGCAAATTAGCGGCTCAGTTGGAAAAACACCAAAAATCGCATCAAAAACTGAATGATGCCATCGAATTCGTCATACGGGACGAGGTGAGCAAAAAGAAACAGGCCGCCCGCAACCCGGAAACCCTGAAAAATTTCAATGCAAAAAGCACAGCAGACGAAGAACGCGAAGACGCGATTTCCCCATTTTCTAAAAAGAAAGGAAAATTGCCCTGGCCGGTATCGGGGGGAAGCGTCGTTCGGAAATACGGGCAACAGCCGCATCCTACGCTCAAAAATGTGCAGGTCACGAACAATGGCATAGACATCCGCGCAGGGTCAAGAGCCGCCGTGTCCGTGGTTTTTGAGGGCAAAGTAGTGGGGGTGCAATTTATACCAGGCTATAAAAACACAGTGGTCGTGCAACACGAACGCTATTATACCGTTTATTCCAACCTTCAGGACGTGTCGGTAAAGAAAGGCGAAGAACTGAGCGCCGGACAAGACATCGGCAGCCTGAGCAGTGAAACGCCGGAATTGCATTTCGAGGTATGGCGGGAGAAACAACGGCTGAATCCCGCGTCGTGGATCCAGTAGGGGCGACCCTCGCGGTCGCCCGGGAGCAAGAGGCTGGAGCCTCTTAAATAGTAGACACGAGGCGGAGCCTCGCGCCAGCAATGAAATAATCGTAGGGGCGACCCTCGCGGTCGCCCAACTTGCGGTCGCCCAAAACACCCAATGAATCAAAAAATCTCTCTAACCAGGGTACGCTTCGGCTCAGCTCAGCGTAAAAAACAAAGCAAAAAAATGGCAAACGACTGGAACATAGGAGAAGAAAAGAGTAAGGGGATACGCAAAGAGCCGGAATTCGCGGTGTTGGTTGGAATTATTCACCAGCAGCAAACCGAAGCCCAGGCGCACGAATACCTGGACGAGCTTGAATTTTTGGCGCTGACCGCAGGTGCGCACAGCACAAAGCGGTTCCTCCAAAAAGTCATCCACCCGGATGCGCGAACCTTTATTGGCAAAGGGAAAGTTGAGGAAATTGCTGCTTACATCGAGCGCAATGAAAACATCAACATGGTCATCTTTGACGACGACCTTACCGGCAAACAGACCAACGCGCTGGAAGAAGCCCTCAAGGTCAAAATCATTGACCGCAGCACGCTCATCCTCGATATTTTTGCCAGCCGCGCACAAACGGCCCAGGCCAAAACCCAGGTTGAACTCGCCCAGATGCAATATTTACTGCCGCGTTTGCGGGGACTCTGGACGCACCTTGAACGCCAAAGAGGGGGTATCGGGATGCGGGGACCCGGTGAAAAAGAAATTGAAACGGATCGCCGGATTGTGCGCGAAAAGATCGCGGTGCTGAAAAAGAAGCTCGAAAAAATAGACCAGCAAAACGCTACCCAGCGCAAAAACAGGGGCGAATTCATCCGCGTCGCTTTGGTCGGATACACCAATGTCGGCAAATCAACGCTGATGAACCTGCTGAGTAAATCGGACGTTTTTGCCGAAGACAAACTCTTCGCTACCTTGGACACCACGGTGCGGAAAGTCGTGTTCGACAGCATGCCTTTTTTGATTTCGGACACCGTTGGGTTCATTCGCAAACTGCCCCACCACCTGATTGAAAGTTTCAAATCCACGCTCGATGAGGTTCGCGAAAGCGATATTTTACTCCACGTAGTAGACATTGACCACCCGCAGCACGAGGATCAAATCCGCACGGTGAACCAGACACTCAAGGATCTGGAAGCTTCCGACAAACCTACCTTGTTTGTTTTTAATAAAATAGACCTGTACCGGATGCGTAATTTCGACCCTTTCATGGACGACGAAGCCAAAGCGGAGATCGAAGAAGGGCTGCGCGGGAGCTTGAAACACCTTTTCGGGCACGATAATATTTTTGTATCTGCTTACACTAAAGAAAACATAGACGGCCTGCGAGATGTTATTGAACGCATGGTGCGCAAACAATACATCATCCGTTACCCTTATCAGTCAAAACAGTGGGTTTAACCGCCCGATGATCACATGGAAAACATCCTAACAAAATACGCAGCCCTGTTAGTCAACTACTGCCTTGAAATCAAGGAAGGCGACAAGCTGTTTGTTCGCAGCACAACGCTGGCCGAGCCTTTAGTTCGGGAAGTTTTTCGCCTGGCGCTGAGGGCAGGGGCAGTCGTGGAGGTGGATCTGGAATTCCGGGAACGCAACCGCATTCTCCTGCAGGAAGCCGATGAATCGCAACTGCGCTACGTGCCAGCGCTTTACAGCATGGCGATGGAATCCTTCGATGCCTACCTGTTCATCCGGGCACCATTCAACCTTCGCGAGGATCAAAGCAGCGATGCCGTTAAATCGAAAATCGTTCAGGAAGCAAACAAACCTGCACAGCAAGCCTATTTTGAACGCACCGCCACGCGGGCTTTGAAGCGGAACCTTTGCCAGTTCCCCACCATTGCCAGCGCACAGGAAGCCGGGATGTCGCTGGAGGAGTATGAACATTTTGTGTACGGTGCCTGCAAACTCTTCGATGAAGATCCCACACAGAGCTGGCTGAACGTGCGCAAGGCCCAGCAAAGCATTGTGGATTTGCTCAACAGCCGCGAAAAGATCCATTACAAAGGCGGCGGCACTGATATTACCTTTTCTACCAAAGGCCGCACCTGGATCAATTCGGACGGAAAAACCAATATGCCTTCCGGCGAAGTCTATACCTCGCCGGTGGAAGACAGCGTCAATGGGGTGGTGCATTTTACCTACCCTGCATTATACATGGGCCACGAGGTGGAAGGCGTTACGCTGTGGGTGAAAGACGGCTACATTGAGCGCTGGGAAGCTAAGCGCGGCAAAGATTTGCTCGACCGAGTCTTCCAGATTGAAGGAACGCGTCGCTTTGGCGAAGCGGCCATAGGAACAAATTACAGCATCGGACGATTTTCGAGAAATATCCTTTTTGATGAAAAAATCGGCGGTACCATCCACATGGCCATCGGTCAGTCCTATTTGCAAACAGGCGGCAAAAACGAGTCGCCGGTACACTGGGATATGATCGCGGATATGAAGCAGGGTGGAGAAATATTTGCTGATGGCGAGTTAATCTATGCCGACGGCCAGTTTTGTGGGCCGCTAAAACTGTAATACGTGCAACGCTCCCCTACGTTTTGTTAGGATGCGGGATCAAAGAAAAAACAGCAGATTTTGCAACGTTTCAATCGTTATTGCGTAGATTTTTGTTAAACCATTATTTCTTTTGTCTTGGATTTTCTGCATAACTTGCGGGTTGAAACTGAAAAGACCGGTCACATTCATCTCTAAACATTGAAAAAATAAAGTACAGCCGTGGAAAGAGAACACAGACCTTACAGGCCACAATACCAACAACAACGAAGTAGCCCTCCACCTCCCATGAATATTGGCGAATGCGTCGCCTTTCTGGAATTGAAGTATGGCAACATTTATGGTGGCTACCCAAATTTTTATGCGATCAGCGACATAGCGCTTCTTGTTTTTGAAAAAGAAACCAAGAAGATTTTTGTCGAAACCTGGTCAAATGGAGCTAATATAGATATCGTCAGCGTTTTTTCCAAAGTGAATGAATTGGGACATACGATTGGCCGCGGAAAAGAAGTCATCAACCTGAAGACGCGCCGCAAAAGACCGTACGAAGAGGAATTCAGAATGGAGGAAGAGGACTTGAAAATGGCATTCCGGCAATTGCACCCGACCAAAATGCCCATCAAAAACTTCCTGCTCAAAAACATGAAGAAATATCGTTTCCGCGACGTCGTTACGTTCGATGGTCGCCGGGATGTGTTTCTGTGCGAGCGCACCGGGGTCAACTTTGGACGCCACAACGTCATTGATTTACAGCGCGAACTGAACAAAGAAACCGATTATCTTTTTTCACTCAACAAATTGTCGGTCGTCATCAATTTCGACATGGACAATTCGTACCTGCGCTCGAACAACCTTGAGTATTGGCTCCACCCCATCGCAGCACGTCAGTTGATGCCCAAGTCGGCTGCTTTCGATGCCGCGCGCCTCATGATGGTGTTCAACGAATACCACGATTACCACGAAGACTTCGTTATGAAGGCTGCGCTGGTGCTCAATAAGATTCAGAATACGAAGGTTTGAGAAGTAGAAGAATGAAGAAACACTAGCAGCGGCCGGGCTTCGGAAAGCAATTTCTGGAGCCCTTGCTGTTTGTGGTCGCCAGCTTCAGTTGGCAGACCTTTAGTAAAAAAAGGCAAAAGACAAGGTGGCAAATGTGCGGACTCGCAACCTCAAAACATCAAAGGTGCAGGCTTCATACATCATCAATTGTCATTTTTAAATCACCTATCATCAATGAAAAACTAAGGCGCCGACGACCGCACCAACCCCAAGTGCAGCCCCTCCCCGCCAATCAGTAGCAGCAATCCCATCCCAAAAATGGTATTCCGCGATATTTCAACCAAATGGACGTACGTGCCGTAGAAAGGGCGAACGAGCAGCACTTCGATGCAGATCACCAACGCAGCCAGCAGAAATAGAAAAATAACCGTGGCACGGGCATTGTGCAACCAGCGCGGGCGCTGGCGATAGCGGCATTTTCTGAAAAAACGCAACGCTTGTTCATGCCCCGGCTCAATGCGGATCAATTGCCCAGTTATGTATTCAGCTTGTTGGTATTCACCTAAATTGAAGTGAGAAGCCGCTTTGCGAAACAACATCCGACCGAAAATTTGCTTGCCATAATCCAATTCCAGCTCCTGCGACATGCTTTCTCCAATGGCTACGTCGGCCATCAACAGGTGTTTGCGGTAAGCGCCCGTTTCAAACAACGCTTCGGTGTAGGCTACCAGCATTTCAAAATATTCTTCAAATTCGGCCCGGCGAATGGCTGCCTCGTGTAGTTCGTAAAAATGCAGCACGTCCCGGTACGCGCCCGGCTCAATGCCTTTGAAGTCGCGGTAGACTATTGAGTAGTAGGTGGTATGTTGGGAATACGACATGATGGTACAAAAATAGCGGTTGTTTGTCAAAATTGAGCTTCCGTTGTCTAATCCCGGTTTCTTCAATAGCCGGGAACAAATGTTCTATCTGAAAGCCCGGAGTTTGCAATAATTCCAAGAATATCTTTAAATAGGTCGCTAACTAACTGCTTCCAGCGCATACAACACCGGCTTACCCGGGCTCGCGTCTATCTCAAACGGTGCAATCTGAAGGTTCAACAAATAAAAACCATCTTTGATTGTATTTTCCACAAAAATTAATTCGGTAATGGTGGCACCGGTGCGGGGTTGCTCCGGATACTGCCAGAATGCGCGATGGGAAAGCAGCAGACCGCCGTCTTCTTCCCGATCTACAGAAGGTAAATCGAGCAGCAGGTGTTGGACGCCCGCAGCGACCAAATATTCCGCCGCTTCGTGGTGCAGGTAGGGCGGATTGGCACCGGAATAATTGGTTTTCAACTTTAATGCGTCATTCGGGAGGGTGCGAATGATGAAGGCTTCCACCTCGCCGGGTTCGAGGATTGCTGCAAGCTGGTCGCACAGAATCACGAGGTCGCCATTGTCGAGACGGGCAGGGTAGAGGCTGACCAATTTTGCAACGTGGTGGAAAGACCGCAGCGATTGGTTGATGGTGTACGGCTCTTTGGCGATGTGGCCGACACATTCGGTGTGGGTACCGTTGCCGTGCGGATTGAAACGCACATTCAAAAAATTGACAGCCCCCCCCAAAGCAACCGAGCCTTTGAAATCCCCGGCAATAACCGGTTCTGCCTGCATCGGCGGCGCATAAAAACAGTTGACCGTGTCCATGCCTTCACGCAGCGGCATCGAAATGTCTAACGGCGCAGACAAATCGGAACGGTAGGTTTTGCCTTTAAAAGACAAGTTCACAAGCATTGTACCTGTAATTAGTGTCTGTCCATTTAGTCCGTGTCTGCTCTTTAGAGTTCGTGTCTACCAGTAGTTGCGATGGTCCGGGTAGGTCTTGTAAAACTGGTACTTCAAAATATCATGCGTAGTCACAATGCCCACTAAGTTGTGGTCTTCGTCAACGATCGGCAAACCGTGAAAAAGATGCTCTAAGAAAACTTGTGCAGCAGCACCGATCAATTCGTTGGGACCGAGCGTAGCAATTTTGGTCGTCATCACGTCCTCAACCCGGATTCGGTCGTATTCGCCTACTTCCCGGGCCAGCTTGGTCAGGTCGTAGGAAGTGATGATGCCGACAAGTTTTTTTCCTTTCACAACTGGCAAGTGATGAAAACGTTTGGTCAGCAAGACCTCCCTGACCTTGGCTAAAGTGTCTTCAGGACTCAGCGTGAAGACTTCGCGGGTCATAATGGTAGAGATAGGCTCATTCATACGGGCTTCTGTTTTGTTAGGCCAATATATGTCTTTTTGATAATGGGGACAACTAATTGCACTGAAAATGCCAAAGTCGTTCGTAACTGACTATGAGAAGACAAAATGACATAATCTCATTTGGCTCAAAAGGAAAATATGTAGCTTGCAATCTCTTATATCATCACAACTATCCTTACAACGGAAACAAATTCGTGGAATGAAAAAAGCGTTTCTACTGTCCTGCTGCCTCTTGTTTGCGGCAAGCACCCTATTCGCCCAGCGCCTCAACCGCGTTCAGGGCGATATCCTGGTTCGGCTCGATAAGCGCACCAACCCATCAGAATGGATCGCGCAGTGGCAAACTTTTGAGGGGCGAGCCACCCTTGCCCGGTTCGACCGCGTTGTTTCCAAGCCGCTGAACATCCGGCTCATGACTTTTGATTTTACAGCCGTTGATGAGCGCAGGCTGCTGGATGCGGTGCGCCGCTACCCCGGGGTAGTTACGGCTCAATTCAATCATTTAGTCACGATGCGTTCCACTGTACCCGACGATCCGGGGTTTGCGCAGCAATGGCAATACATCAATACCAGTCAGACCGGCGGTTTGGTCGGGGCAGATATTGACGTAGATTTAGCCTGGGACATCACCACCGGCGGCATTACCGCAACCGGCGATACCATCGTAGTGGCCATCTTAGACGACGGCATTGACCTGAACCACGAAGATTTTGGTGACAACCGCTGGTTCAACCACGCTGAAATTCCGGACAACGGCATTGACGACGATAGCAACGGATACATAGACGACTACCGGGGCTGGAACATCCTCAGCGACACCGACAACATTTCCGGAGGCGGGCACGGTACGCCGGTCGCCGGCATCATCGGGGCTCAGGGCAACAACGGCGTTGGGGTAGCCGGGGTAAACTGGGACGTGAAACTGATGATCGTCAAAAATAATTTCAACTCCAATGAAGCTTTGGTACTCGAAGCCTACACGTATCCGCTGATACAACGCATGCGCTACAATGCCACCAACGGCGCAGAAGGCGCATTCGTGGTTGCCACCAACGCTTCGTGGGGCACGGATTTCGGCAACCCGGAAGACGCGCCGCTCTGGTGCGCTTTCTACGATACGCTCGGCGTTAACGGCATCATCAGTTGTGGCGCTACGGCGAATGGCAACATCAACGTGGATCTGCAGGGCGACTTGCCCACTGCCTGCCCCAGCGATTACCTCATTTCGGTGACCAATATGAACCACAACGACGTGAAAGTGACCCAGGCTGGGTATGGCGCAACCACCATAGACCTCGGCGCGTTTGGCGCGAATACCTGGACGACCGCCCAGAATAACAATTACAGTGGATTTGGCGGCACTTCGGGCGCAACGCCCCATGTGACCGGCACGGTAGGCTTGCTCTACTCCGCGCCTTGTCCGGGGTTTATGACGCTGGCAAAAAGCGACCCCGGCGCAGCTGCACTGCTCGTGAAGCAAGCCATCCTGGAAGGGGTGGATTTCAACCAAAGCTTAGACAGCATCACGGTCACCGGCGGGCGTCTGAACGTTTTTAAAAGCCTGACCAAACTGCTCGAAAACTGCGGCGGGTGCTTCTCACCAAGCAGCCAAAAAATTGCCGCCCTCAGTGATACTGCTGCTGTGCTGACCTGGAACATCAACGACAGCATCCAGCAGGTAGACCTGCGCTGGCGTGCAACCGGAGCTGCCGACTGGAACGAAATTAATTCGGTGACCAGTCCTTATGCATTTGAAGGGTTGCTGGCCTGCACGGATTACGAACTCCAGTTGCGCGCTTTCTGCAGCAGCGATACGTTAGATTATGGCCTGACCCTGCGCTTTAAAACGGATGGTTGTTGCGAAGCACCCGGCCTGTTTTCCATTGATGCGGTTGGCGACAGCAGCGCCGCTTTCTCCTGGAGCAGCGTGCTGGCAGCTACGGGCTATCAGATCCAAATCAACGTTGCAGGCTCGGAAGTCTTCAGCCAATTTGATGCCGAAGGAACAGAAATTGACCTTTCAGAAGGATTACTTGCCTGCACCCAATACGAAGTCCAGATCAAAACCCTCTGCGAAAACGAAGCAACAGATTTCGGCACTGCGTTTACATTTGGAACCACCGGCTGCGGCCCGTGCCGGGATCTGATTTACTGCCCTCCCGTAGACCTGAATGCCTCAGAAGAGTGGATTCAGGAAGTGGTCATTGATACGTTCCAGCTTATTTCAGGCACCAATAACAGCTATGGCAACTTCACCACAACACCGGCGATTGTGCTGGAACAAGGCGGTGCCTACCCGATGCTTTTGATCCCGGACTACGCGGGGTTCAGCTATCAGGAATATTTTAAAATCTGGATAGACTACGGCAAAGACGGCGTTTTCGATGATAACGAACTGGTTTTTGACGCCGGAAATACGGTGTCTGACACGTTGAGCGCGATTCTGAATATTGCTGCCGACGCGCCTTTGGGTAGCACTCGGTTGCGCGTGCTGATGCAATACCAGGAAGCTTTCGGGGCTTGCGTCAGCGGAGACGACATCTATGGCGAAGTGGAAGATTATTGCGTGGAAATTCTGCCAGCATCAAACTGCCGCCCGCCTTCAGCGTTGGAGGCCATTGACGTTACCGAACATACGGCAGGAATCGCCTGGGAAGCCATCGGCCCGGCCATCGGCTATATCCTGAACTATAAAAAGCAGGGCGCTGATGTCTGGACTGCCGAATCGGTTATAGAAAACTTTTTGTTGCTGGAAAACTTAGATTCCTGCCAAACGTACGAAGTACACTTGCAAAGTGTGTGCTCCGCCGACCTGAGTGTTTTTTCGGACACCCTGCGCTTTACGACCGACTGCATCAACGCCATCGGTAATGCCCCGGCCATGTTGGGAACGCTGGAAGTTCAGCCGAATCCTTTCCAAAATAAATTGCGACTGACGCTCACAACGCCCGCAATGCAGGATTTGGTTTTGTTGGAAGTGCTGACGCCTTTCGGCCAACGCATGGAGCAACGCTATTTGGAAAATCTTAATCCCGGTAAGCATGGGGTGGAGCTTGACCTTTCTGCCCTGCCTTCTGGCGTTTATTGGGTGCGGCTGCGCGGGGAAAGTGGTTCTGTGGCGAAACAGGTGGTGAAGGTGCGGTAAGCGTTAGGCGAGATTTGGTTTAGTTTTTTCCAAGCGCTTCCAACCTGGCGGCTATCAATGCCTCCATGTTGGAAGCGTGGGTATTTTTATCCGCCCACTTGCGAACGAGTTCCAGGGTTAACTCCTTTGTTAATTCCGACAATTCTAAAGAAATAACCAACTCTTCTATCTTGTTCCTTTTATGACCTTCTGTCTGTTGTATTCAGGCCGTTATCTCTGGAGAGTTGCTTTCTGGCTCCTCCTGAATAATCCGTATGGATTTGTTCGAGCTAATCAACACGCTGTAATCTGTTAGAAAAAACAATTAAAGCCCGATCAATGAATATACCTTCGTACTTCCAAAATTTTAAACCTTGCCAACCACCGTCGCACCAAGCTCAACCACTGCTCCCATCAGCCTGAAAAGCTGGGCCATGTTGTTTTTTCTGAGCCTCATCTGGGGGAGTTCTTATATCCTAATCAAAAAAGGATTGACGGTTTTTGAAGCCAAGGAGGTGGCCTGCCTGCGTCTGAGTTTTTCGGCGCTCATTCTGCTGCCCATACTGATTGCAAACTTCAGTAAAATAGACTGGAGCCGCCTGAAATATTTAGTAGTGGTGGGTTTGATGGGCAGCGGCATCCCGGCCTTTTTATTCCCCATCGCGCAAATGCACATCAGCAGTTCGGTTACCGGCATTCTCAATGCGCTGACGCCCCTGTTTACCCTGTTCATCGGAGTATTGGTTTTCCGGGCGAGCTGGGCCTGGTCGAAAGTGTTGGGCATCCTGATCGGGCTGGCCGGTGCCAGTATGCTGGTGCTGATGAACACCTCAAACGGAGCTGAATCGCATGTGCTTTACAGCCTGCTGGTGGTGCTGGCCACGATCTGTTATGCCATCAGTGGCAATACGGTGGGTAGTTATCTGCGCGATATGAATTCCTTTCACATCAGCATGGTGTCGTTTGTTTTGGTGGGCATCCCGGCAGCAATCTGGCTGTTTGCAACAACGGATGTCGTGAATCAGGTTACCACAAATCCCCAGGCATTGCCTGTGCTCGGTTTTGTGTTTTTGCTTTCCCTGTTCGGCACGGTGATCGCGTCCGTTTATTTCTTTCGCTTAGTCCAATGGACCAACCCGGTATTCGCCTCCACCGTCAGCTACGTGTCGCCGATTATCTCTGTGATGTGGGGGTTTTTAGACGGCGAATCCATTTCCATCCTGCATTTTGCCGGCATGTTCCTGATTTTAGCCGGGGTTTATTTGAGCCGGAAGTGAGGACGTTTTAGGTTTAGGTACGATACGTGTCGGACACCTTTGGAGGTATCCGACACGTATCGTACCTAAAACGTCCTACCCCAACGCCTTCGTCACAATCTCCTCCTGCTGAACATCGTGTACCTTTTTGAAACCCGTAGCCGGCGAGGCGCTGCGGCGGCGCGAGATCAACTGTAGGTCTTTTTTGGAACAGAAAGTTTGCACGTGAGTCCAACCGCCCATGTTGGCAGGTTCTTCCTGCACCCAGATGGTTTCTGCGCCGGCGTATTTTTCAAACAACTGATCCAATTGTTTGCCCGGGAAAGGGTACAATTGCTCCACGCGCACAATGGCCACATCTTTGCGATCCGTTTTATTTTTGCGATTTAGCAGGTCGTAGTAAACCTTGCCGGAACACAGCAGCAGGCGCTTGACTTTTTTTACATCGCGGGTGCCAACCGCCAGGTCGTCTATGACTTCCCGAAAAGCTTTGCCCGTCTCAAATTCTGACAGGTCAGAAACGCATTCGGGGTGGCGCAGCAGCGACTTCGGCGACATAACCACCAGCGGCTTGCGGAATGGCCGCGCCAACTGGCGACGAATGAGGTGGAAAAAGTTGGCGGGTGTCGTCACATTGGCCACCGTGAGGTTGAACTCGGCGCAGTTTTGTAAAAAGCGCTCCATTCGCGCGCTTGAGTGTTCGGGGCCTTGCCCTTCGTAGCCGTGCGGCAGCAGCAGCGTCAGGGAGCTTTGGCGTTGCCACTTGGATTCGGAAGAGACAATAAACTGATCCACCATCGGCTGGGCGCCATTGTAAAAGTCGCCAAACTGAGCTTCCCAAATCACAAGGTGGTCGGGCGAAGCCTGCGAATAGCCGTATTCAAAACCCAGCACGGCAAATTCCGAAAGCAGGGAGTTGTAAATCATAAACTTACCCTGCTTATCCGTTATACCGTCCAAGCGATTGACCTGACGAAAATCTTTTGCGTCGCGCAGGCAGGCGTGGCGGTGCGAAAAGGTGCCGCGTTTGACATCCTGGCCGCTCATGCGCACGTTTTTACCTTCTGTCAAAATGCTGCTATAAGCCAGCAATTCACCCATCGCCCAGTCGAGTTTGCCTTCGTCCAAAAGTTTTTGCTTGCCTTTCAGCAGGCGATTTACTTTCGCCAGCGGCGTAAAGTCTTTTGGCATCGTCATCAGGTGCTTCACGATTTTATCAACGTCTTTTTTGTCAATCCCCGTTGGGGGCGATACCTCAAAATCTTCTTCCGTTGTTTTTTTCTTCAATTGGCGCCAAGCTTGTTCCGGCTCCTGATATTCGTAAGACAGTGGGTGCTCGCGTACCTGATCCAAGCGCGACTGGAGGTCTTTCCAGAAATTCTGCTCCATCTCCTCTGCCAGTTTGCCGTCCACATCGCCGCGTTCGATGAGTTCTTTGGAATAAATTTCTCGCGGATTGGGGTGGGTGCTGATGATGTGGTACATATCCGGCTGCGTAAACTCGGGGTCGTCGCCTTCGTTGTGGCCGTGTCTGCGGTAGCACACCATATCTATAAAAACGTCATTATTGAATTGCTGGCGGTATTCCATCGCCAGCTCTACGGCAAACAACACCGCTTCCGGATCGTCGCCGTTGACGTGGAAAACCGGGGCCTGCACCACGCTGGCCACGCTGGTACAATAGGTGGAAGAGCGCGCTTCGTCGAAATCGGTGGTGAAACCGATCTGGTTGTTGATGACAAAGTGCATCGTGCCACCGGTGTAATACCCTTCTAATTTGCTCATTTGAACCGTTTCGTAAACGATGCCCTGTCCGGCCACCGCTGCATCGCCGTGGATAAGAATGGGCAGGATGCGGTCGTAATCGTGGCCGTAGAGCAAGTCGGCTTTGGCGCGTGCAAAACCTTCCACCACGGGGTTCACCGCCTCTAAGTGTGAAGGGTTTGGCGTCAGCTTGAGGTGTACCTGCTTGCCGGCAGCCGTTTGTACCTGGGATGAAAACCCGAGGTGGTACTTCACGTCGCCGTCGCCAAAGCTCGTGTCTTTGGGAATATTGCCTTCAAATTCGTTGAAAATCTGCTGGTAGGTTTTGCCCATCGTGTTGGCCAGCACGTTCAGGCGACCCCGGTGCGCCATACCGATGATGAACTCCTCAACGCCCAGTTCCGATCCTTTATTGATGATGCCGTCCAAAGCCACAATGGTCGTTTCGGCACCCTCAATGGAGAAGCGCTTCTGGCCGATGTATTTGGTGTGCAAAAACTGCTCGAAACCAACGGCACCGTTAAGTTTTTCGAGAATGCGGCGTTTTTTCTCTACCGGAATATCGTATTGGTTGTCCGGGTGGTGGGTTTCGATTTTGGCGCGGATCCAGCGGCGCTTTTCGCGGTCTTCGATGTGGTGGTATTCGAAGCCGATGTTGCCGCAATAGATTTTGCGCAGGTGTGCGATGACTTCGCGCAGCGTTGCGTTTTCAACGCCGACCTCTTTGGTCGCCATAAAAACTTTATCCAGATCAGCTTCCGTCAAACCAAAGTCTTCAATGTTGAGGTTGGCGTGGCGGTCGCGGCGTTTCCGGATCGGGTTGGTGGTGGATTCCAGGTGCGCCCGGTTCCGGTAGGCTCGGATCAGCGACAAAACCTGAATTTCTTTTTCGTTAAAGGCGACGGCTGTAGCAGCGCCATTGCTGCTGTGCCCATTGCTGAGATGGGCAAAGTCGAAACCTTTAAAAAAAGTGCGCCAGCTTTCTTCCACCTGCTCGGGATCGCGCTGGTACTGTTCGTACAGCGATTCGATGAAAGCCGGGTGGGCGTTGGATATGAAAGAAAAATCCTTCATGGGCGTAGTTGTGATTTTCTGAACCTTTAAAGAGGTATGTGTTTCAAAAGTACTGCAAATATCGGTGCTTTTCTTTAAAAATGCAGGCCGAATTCAAAGACATTTCCGATTGTTTCTGAACTTATCCAGCCCCCATTAAACGCACTTTTAAGCCCGGAGTTGGATTTCAGTGCTAAAAAATTTCGCCGCGAAGTTTTGAAACTTGAAATAGTGTGTATATTTGCAGTCCAATTTGAAAAAGAGATACCAATAATCAGGAATTAAAGGTCTTATGGCACACCATAAATCAGCGCAAAAGAGAATCCGTCAAAACGATAAGCGTCGCGTACACAATCGTTTTTACAAAAAAACTACCCGTACAGCCATCAAAAAGCTGCGCGAGATAGAAGAGAAAGCGGACGCACAAACGTTTCTGCCCAAAGTATTGAGCATGGTGGATAAACTCGCCAAAAACAATACCTGGCACCGGAACAAAGCCGCTAACCTGAAGAGCAAACTGATGAAACACGTCGCTGCGCTCGCGTAAGCAACCGTTCACAGATTTTGTTTTCCGGAGTGCTGTTAACACCACATGGCGTTAACAGCACTTTTTTATGCCCGGCAACGAACTTTATGTTGTTAGAAATTAAATGTCATGCCCAAATTCGCCGTTTTCCCTTTCGCCGCACCACTTTCCAGCTCCGCTTTGTCGTAATAAACCTTGTCTAAGAACAACCCCGACGGCGGCGCGGTCAGTTTGGCCGGATCGCGGCTGTAGGTTTGCAGAAAATCAGCGGCTTTCTCCACCGGCATATTCCCACGCCCGATTTCGACCAGCACGCCCACCATGCGCCGCACCATTTTCCAAAGGAAATGCGAGCCGACCACGCGCACATCAATCAACCCGCCGTTGACCTGCACCGAACATTCGATCAGTTCCACCATCGTGGATTTGTCTTCGGGCATGTCGTCGGTAAACGACGCAAAGTTGTGAAAGCCCTGCATGGACGTTGCCGCCTGCTGCATGGCCGCGAGGTCGAGCGCGTCCTTCACCCACCACACGTATTGTTTCGCCAGCGCCGTGCGCCGGGTGGTCAGGTGGTAGACGTAGCTGCGCGCCACAGCGTGGTGCCGGGCGTGAAACCGCGCGTCGGTCTTCTCCACAGACAGGATGTTGATGTCGTGTGGCAACTGGTCGTTTAGTCGCATCAGCAGGGTTTGCAATGGCAGGTTGGATGTTTTGATGTCCAAATGCGCCACCTGGCCTAAGGCATGCACCCCCGCGTCGGTGCGCCCGGCGCCCTGCAATTCAAAATCATCGGTCTGGAAAATATTTTTGCAGACGTCCATGATGGTACCCTGCACGGTGCGGGCGTTTTTTTGCAGTTGCCAGCCTTTGTAGCGGGTGCCTTCATATTCTAAAGTGAGTTTGTAGCGCGGCATGGTGTGTGTTGTGGTGGAAAAATGGTGGTTTTTTTTGAGGGCGGGTGCGAAGATAGGGGTTGTGCGGGATGTGTGGGTAATTTTGTTCGTTTATCCGGGGCTCATTCGTTAAACCTGCCGGATTGGGGAATTTCTGGTTGTTTCGGTACACTTTGGATTATACAAATATTGGTTGGCGCTGCCGCTTTGGGCGTGAACGATTGGGGTTTACGGATCATCAAAACAACAACGGCATCAGGTGCAGCCGCGCCTTATTCCCCTCTTTTCAGAAAAACATGCCCGCTTTTGAAATTCTGCACAATCTGCTGAGCCAACGCCTTCAAATCCCAGACGATTTCTTTTTCATAAGCAATATTGGGCATGCCTGTCAGATCGGTGAGGATTTTGGGTAATAAATTCCAGGTGAGTTTGAACTTGCCTTTTACATCCGCATCCGTTTTTAAGACTTTTTTAACCTCCTGGAATTCGGCATGGCTCGCGAAGCTTTCCTGGTTTTCTGCCACCTGATTTAGTTTTTCCATAATGTCGGTGAGGTAGCCTTGCAGAACGGCGTCGTCGGGTTGGTCGTTTTCGAGGGCCTGCAGGATATTGGTCTGGTTGGCCGCGATGAGGTCGCGGGTTTCCTGGAGGGATTCTTGTAGGGTGTGGAGTTTCTGGTGCGTTGCTTTATGGTATCTCGCATTTTTGGCATATTCTAAGCGCAGCATTTCCTTTATTGCCAGAATATATGCGGGCGGCTCGTCGCCATTTTCAAAAACACGGGCAAGAAAAGGTCTGATTTCGATTTCAGTAAGACTTTTTTGGCAATCTGCAAAAGCACTACCCTTACCCAAACGCCCGACCAAATAATCATAGTCAAAATCATGAGGTTCTGCTTCCCTCTGGCATCGCTGACAATTGCAAGGAATGAGTTTGCTTACCCGAAGATTGGCAAATTTCGATTCCTTATGGATATCATCTATCGTTTCTACCACCAGATTGACCAAATCGCTTCGCTTTTTTCCAGCTGCTTCTATCCATATCTCGTCTTCTGCGTAGCGCTCCCGCACAAAAATCCGCCCGATTGTTGGTTTGGCAAAAATGACGGCGTCGCTCCATACATGGTCGTTTTCGATGTGGCGGTGCAAGCGGCAAATCAAGCGGGTAATGACACCTTTGGGCATAAATTTGTACCGATATACCACCCGAACGGCCTCCGGCTCTTTCCATGGAAAAGACGTTCCGGAGGAAGGCAGCCTTTGCGGCACAATGAAGCGGCGGCTTTCACTGCCTGTCACAGGATAGCAGAGTTCAAAGTTTTCCATCAGGCGGATGAGTTTGCCGTGCATGGTTTCGTACTCCTTGCCTTCCCAGATTTTGACGGTGTCTATTTCCTCAAATTCGCCTTTTTTGGCGATTACAATTTCGTGGTAGAGCAACGAAAAAAGGGCGTCTATGATCCATTTGGGACGCAGAAAAATGAAATTCCGCAATTCTACATCATTGGGAAAATGCAGACATTTGCCTAATACCGTAAATGTAGAACTGTAATCACGCACCAAATCAGGATTGGTCACCCCTTCTTCGGCACAAATGGCTTCAAAAATTTGCCAGGTAATAAACTGTTGGTCAGATGGATAGGCCGCTAATTTTTCCTGCACCCTGACGTAAGAAACCGGGCGTGTGGTGCCGAAATGTGGCAGCAATTCCGGATTGGAAGCAATAGCGGCGATGGCATTTTTTAAGGTTTCAAAACGCCCGTCTGTTGCGGCATTCCACAAGTCTACCGCAAAAAAAGGCTCCTGCACATTTTTAAAGCGGTCGCGGATAGATCCCGCATTATCTAAAGGATCGCAATGCCCTGCGACTTCATTTTGCAGGATGAGTACCGGGCTGGCCTGTCCCAGCATCTCGATGATATTGAGCCAGTATTGAAAATTGGTGTTCTGCTCGCGCTGGTTGTGAACCAATACATATAAGCTGCTACCGCTGAGGAAAAACTGGTGGGCGTAGTGCTGAATATTCTGTCCGCCGAAGTCCCAGACATTTAGCGTAAAATCTTCCCCTTGTGCGGTTTTTAAAGAAAGCGGTTCTATTTCGATGCCGCGAGTGGTGTCGCCGGGTTTGGGCATTTCCCCGGCTACACTTTTTAGTTTTCTTTTCAGCGAGGTTTTGCCGGCACCCCCCTGGCCGACGATCAACAATCGAGATTCCATAAGTTTGTGTGTGCCGCTGCGTCCTAATTCTTCGAAATAACGCAGGATCGCCTCATGCCCCTCCTTCACCACTTCCAATGGCGGCGTAGTGAAGGGATTATCTTTAAGATTGATTTCGCCGTCTTCGATATCATACCATTCTTTCCAGACTACCTTTAAATTTTTTTTAATCAAAAACTCCCAAATCCCGGATAAATCGGTAATCTGATTGTTATCCAAAACGATTTTTCTAAGATTACCTAATTTAATTAAAGGTTGAACCTCGGTGATTTGATTGTCGCTGAGGTCTAAATTGGTCAGCGAGGTCAGCTTTTCCAAAAAGCGAATGTCGGTGATTTGATTGTCGCTGAGGTCTAAATTGGTCAGCGAGGTCAGCTTTTCCAAAAAGCGAATGTCGGTGATTTGATTGTCGCTGAGGACTAAATTGGTCAGCGAGGTCAGCTTTTCCAAAAAGCTATAGTCGGTGATTTGATTGTCGCTGAGGTCTAAATTGGTCAGCGAGGTCAGCTTTTCCAAAAAGCGAATGTCGGTGATTTGATTGTAGCTGAGGTCTAAATTGGTCAGCGAGGTCAGCTTTTCCAAAAAGCTATAGTCGGTGATTTGATTGTCGCTGAGGTCTAAATTGGTCAGCGAGGTCAGCTTTTCCAAAAAGCGAATGTCGGTGATTTTATTGTAGCTGAGGTCTAAATTGGTCAGCGAGGTCAGCTTTTCCAAAAAGCGAATATCGCTGAGTAGCCAGCGATGATCATAATCTCCGCCAATTCTCAGGCTTTCCAAATGGCCAAGGTTGGAAAGGG